>SR_TP_S13solDRAFT_1000675_pt1 | contig 12712 bp, 14 predicted proteins | sample SodReaTP_S13sol_FD_11159 | JGI IMG/M metagenome (IMG submission 11159) | reverse complement strand
CGCCCGGGCCGAATCCGTGCGCGCCCTGGATCCCGGCCAGGCCGCCTGTGGCTCGTGAGGGCCCGGTGATGAAGACCCTGCTGTGGTTCCGGCGCGACCTGCGCCTGACCGACAACCCGGCGCTGGTCCGGGCCCTGGAGGATGGACAGGTGATCCCCGTCTACATCCATGCCCCCCAGGAGGAAGGCCACTGGACACCCGGCGGCGCCAGCCTCTGGTGGCTACACCACAGCCTCGTGGCCCTGGGCGAGGACCTGCGCGCCCGGGGCGCGGACCTCGTCATCCGCCAGGGCCCGAGCCTCGAAACGCTACAGGACCTGATCCGGGAGACCGGCGCACAACAGGTGTTCTGGAACCGGCTCTACGAGCCGGCGCTGATCGAACGGGACAAGGGCATCAAGCAAGCACTGCGCGATGCCGGCATCAAGGCCGAGAGTTTCAATGCCGCCCTGTTGTTCGAGCCCTGGGCGGTGGCCAAGCAGGACGGTGACCCCTACAAGGTATTCACCCCCTTCTGGAAGACCTGCCTGGGGCTGGGCGTGCCCTGTGATGTCACGCCCGCACCGAAACGCATCCGCACCCCCAGCGACCGGCCCAAAGGCGAGACCCTGGAATCCCTGGGCCTGCTTCCCGAGCTGGACTGGGATGCGGGCATTGGCGAGCTCTGGCAGCCGGGCGAGGCCGGGGCCCTGGAGCGTCTCGCAGACTTCATGGTTGAGGCGGTGGCGGGCTACGACGAGATGCGCAACCGCCCCGACCGGGACGGCAGCTCCAGGCTTTCCCCCTACCTTCACTTCGGCGAGATCGGACCCCGCCAGGCGGCCGCCGCCTGCCTGGTGGCCAAGGCTCGCCATGGCGGCAAGGCCGCCCACCAAGGCATCGACAGTTTCCTGCGCGAGATCGGCTGGCGGGAGTTCGCCCACCACCTGATCTACCACTTCCCCGCGACCACCGACGAACCCCTGGACCCGCGCTTTCGGGAAGTGCCCTGGAGCCAGGTGGATGAAATGACCCTGAATGCCTGGCGACGGGGCCATACCGGCATTCCCCTGGTGGACGCCGCCATGCGGGCCCTGTGGACCACCGGCTGGATGCACAACCGGGCGCGCATGGTGGTCGCCTCTCTGCTCACCAAGAACCTGGGCGCCCACTGGCTCACTGGGGCGAACTGGTTCTGGGACACCCTGGTGGACGCGGACCTGGCCAGCAACACCCTGGGCTGGCAGTGGACCGCCGGCTGCGGCGCCGATGCCGCCCCCTATTTCCGGGTGTTCAACCCAGTGCTCCAGGGCGAACGCTTCGATCCCGACGGGGATTACGTGCGCCGCTGGGTGCCGGAGCTGGCCAGGCTCCCGCTCAAGTACATCCACAAGCCCTGGGAGGCGCCGGAGGCGGTGCTCAAATCGGCGGGGGTGCGCCTGGGCGGTAACTACCCTCGTCCCATCGTGGACCTGGCGGAAAGCCGCAGACAGGCGCTGGGGAAGTGGGAGGATATTAAAAGGGCGAAGGATGAAGGATGAAGGATGAAGGATGAAGGATGAAGGCGGATTTTTGGCCACAGAGGTCACAGAGGACATAGAGTTAAAGCCGCTGCGCTTGGCCGGTCCAACGCCCCCGTAGGAGGGGCGACCCCGCCCCGAACCGACGGCGCCCGCCCTGCCACCGCCGTTCGGCCCGAGGTCGGGCCTCCTACGACAGGCCTTTTTGTTTTCTCTGTGTCCTTTGTGTCTAGAACGCCTTCAAAAAACAAAAAAAAATGTAAAACTTTCCGACAAATCATGTATTTGCTTGATGCCAGCTTGATATCGGTCCTAAGCTGACCTGTCCCATGGTCGCCCTGCTCCGGTTACGGCGTCCCGGGGACCCACCTCCCACATCGGGAGGACAGGAGAACATAACAACAACGCACCAAAGGAAGGAGACCAAGACATGTCCATGAAACATGCAATCCTCACGCTATCCCTGCTCATCCTCGCCAGCACCGGACTGGGCAATGCCCACGCCCTGGCGGCCAATTCCAAAGCCAACGTCGACTGCCCCGTGGGACTGGTCAGCGGCATGACCCTGGACGACGAGTTCGGGCCCGGCACCGCGGTACTGACCGAGTGCAACAAGTTCCGCAACAACGTCAGGCTGGTGGTACAGATCAATGCCTTCTGCGCGCAGCCCGGCGTACCCAACCAGAGCTGCACCCGCCCCTACGCCCTGGGCAACCTGGCCAACATGATCGATGACTACGAGATCACCCACGGCATGGTGGCCGGCCGTGATTACGAAATGGTGGCGGTGATCCACAGCGGCGCCGGCTTCATGGCCCTGAAGGACACCGGCCTCAACGGCGCGGGCATGACCGTTCAGGGGCGCAACCAGTTCGAGGGCGCGGTACGCAACCTCATGAGCCGGGGCGTGGACTTCAAGTTCTGCCAGAACACCACCCGCGCCTACGTAGGCAACGGCATCCTGCCCAGCAGCGGTGACGGCGCCACCGGCGAGATGATCGAGGGCATCGGCTATGTCACCGCCGGCCTCACCTCCATCGCCGACTACCAGCGTCGGGGTTACCTGTACATTCAGCCCTGAAGCCCGGGGCAATCGATGCCAAAAGAAAACCCGCCGATGGCGGGTTTTCTTTTGGGTGCGGGGACTGAAAACCTTTATGTAGCCACAGAGGTCACAGAGAAAAACATCTTGTAGGAGGGGCGACTTCGCCCCGAACATCGATGCCCGGCTGACCACCGCTGTTCGGCCCGAAGTCGGGCCTCCTACACCAGGGATTTTTCTCTGTGCCCTCTGTGGCTAAAAACGCCCTTCGCCTTCCGCCTAACCCCTCACGCCTAACCCCTCACCTCATTACCTGATCAAGCCCATGAACTCCGCCCGAGTCCGGGCGTCGTTGCGGAAGGTGCCGGTCATCATGGAGGTGGTCATGGTGGCGTTCTGTTTTTCCACACCGCGCATCATCATGCACATGTGCTTGGCCTCCATGACCACGGCCACGCCCCGGGCACCGGTCACCGACTCGATGGCCTCGGCGATCTGGCGGGTCAGGGTCTCCTGGATCTGCAGGCGGCGGGCGAACATGTCCACGATGCGCGCAATCTTGGACAGGCCGATGACCCGGTTCTGGGGCAGGTAGGCCACGTGACAGCGGCCCAGGAAGGGCAGCAGGTGATGCTCGCACAGGGAATAGAACTCGATGTCCCGCACCAGCACCATCTCGTCATTGTCGGTATCGAACAAGGCGCCATTGACCAGCTCGTCCAGGCTCTGGTTGTAGCCCCGGGTGAGGTAGGACATGGCCCGTGCGGCACGCAGCGGGGTGCCGATCAGACCGTTGCGCTCGGGGTCCTCCCCCAGGCCTTCAATGATGCGGCTGTAGTCCTGGGACATGCGCTGTTCCGCCTCGGCGGCGGGATAATCATCGTCGTGCTCGCAGTGGTGATCGCTCATCAACTATTCCTTTCTCGGTTCTGTCAGGTGCCTTGAATATGACTCAGGGATGGGCCATCAGAGCCAACCAGGCAATGCCCAGCAGAATCATGACTGTTGTGCTCAGGATTATTCTCAGGCGCCGATAATACCCGGGCCAGACCAAATGCGCACCGTAGCGCCAGTCCACCCCGAGGATCAGGCCGAACAGCAGTACCTGGCCGGGCAAGGCCCAGGTCACGGGCAGCAGCAGGGTGATCCAGGCCAGGATGGAGGGGATCACGGCCCATACCGCAGCGCGCCCGGCCTCCCCACCCCCATAGCGCCCGGCCAGGGCGGCGCCCCAGTGCACCGCGCCCAGGAAGGTGGCAATCACAGCGCCGTAGGCCAGCAGCCAGCCGGCCCCGAAACCCTCGGGAACAGGCAAGTCCGGGATGAGCAGCATCAGCACCCCTGCTGCGAAGGGCAGCAGGCCTGCGTAACCCAGTGCCTGGATCAGCACAGGCGACGGCACAGCCATGCCCGGGACATCCCGGGTTGCCCCGGATGCCCCAGGCCCCGACACCACGGGATGACCAAAAAACTCCACCTGACCGCCCACGAACTGCCCATCCACGAAGACCTGGGGCAAGGTGCCCCAGCCCGTATGGGCTTTGAGGGCCTGGAAACGATCCCGCTGTTCACCACTGCCCATCTCCATGAGCACCTCCCGAACCGGCAGGCACGGTTGACCGGCCAGCCAGCCCTGTAGGGGCCGGACATCCGTCAGGCGGGAACGGAAGATCACCACCCGGGCACCGGCCAGGGCCTCGCGCAACCAGTCGGGGGTTTGCTCCACGGACAGACTGGCGCTCACAGCAGGCCTTCGATGGCCCGGACCAGATCCGGGTCATCCGGCGTCACACGGCTGGGAAAGCTGCCCACCACGCGACCTTCGCGGTCGATCAGGTACTTGTGGAAGTTCCAGGCAGGAAACTCCCCGGTCTCCCGGCCCAGGCCCTGGTAGAGCACATCCGCCTGCGCCCTGGCCGCATGGGTCTTCTCGAACATGGGGAACTGCACCCCATAGGTCAGGCGGCAGAAGTCCAGGATCTGCTCCTCGGTACCCGGCTCCTGGCCGCCGAAGTCATTGGAGGGGAAGCCCATCACCACGAGGCCCTGGTCCTTGTACCGGGCATACAGGGCCTCCAGCCCCTCGAACTGGCGGGTGAAGCCACACTTGCTGGCGGTGTTCACCACCAGCATCACCTGCCCCTTGTAGGTCTCACACAGGTTCACCGCCTCACCGCCGGTGAGCGGGCGCTTGTTCACGTCCAGGTAGTCGGGACAGGCCGCCATGGCGGGGCCGGCGAAGGCCCCGGCGACCAGCGCCGCGAGCAGCAAAAGGATGGATCGGGTCATGACAGCTCTCCGGTTATCGGGTCCACAAAAAACTTGTACAGCAATTTACAATAATTGTACAGATGGTGTATAAGTATTGCATCGACTTCTCGCGAGGTCACCCAAACACCCCGGCCCGGAGGCCCTGAGCCATGAAACCAGCACGTATCGCAGTGATCGGAGGCGGCATCTCGGGACTGGCCAGCGCCTGGCTCCTGGGCAGCCGTCATGAGGTGACCCTGTTCGAGCGCAATCACTACGTGGGTGGGCACAGCAATACCCTGACTGTAGAGGGTTCCCGCGGTCCCGTGGCGGTGGACACCGGCTTCGTGGTGTTCAACGAACGCAACTACCCTGAACTCACCGCCCTGTTCCGTCACCTGGACGTGGCCTCCCAGGACACGGACATGACCTTCAGCGCCTCCATCGGCGAGGGTCGCATGGAATACGCCGGCACCGATCTCAACACCCTGTTCGCCCAGCGCAGCAACCTGCTGCGCCCGCGCTTCCTGCGCATGGTGCGCGACATCCTGCGCTTCAACAGCCACACCAAGGCGCTGCTGGACACCGACTGGGTGCCCGACGTGAGTCTGGGGGACTACCTGTTCACCGAGGGCTACGGCGCGGGTTTCCGGGACGACTACCTGCTGCCCATGGCGGCTGCCATCTGGTCCTGCCCTACCCGCAGGATGCTGGACTTCCCCCTGGTCTCGTTCCTGAACTTCTTTCGCAATCACGGCCTGCTGGACCTCACCAACCGGCCCCAGTGGCGCACGGTCACCGGTGGCAGCCGCGAGTACGTGCGCCGCATACTGGACGGCTTCCACGGCCAGGTGCACACCGGTGCGCCGGTGGTGCTGGTGCGCCGGCGCACCGACGGGGTGCATGTTCGCTGCGCCGACGGTCGCGTGGAGCGCTTCGACCAGGTGGTGATGGCCTGTCACGCCGACGAGGCCCTGTCCCTGATCGAGACACCCACCGAGGCCGAGGAGCAGGTGCTGGGGGCCTTCCGCTACCAGCCCAATCGCACCCTGTTGCATACCGATGCCCGGCTCATGCCCAGGCGCCGCGCCGTATGGTCTTCCTGGAACTACATGGCCCAGGAATCCGGCGACGGCAGCCCCAACGTCTCGGTCACCTACTGGATGAACCGGCTGCACCGCCTGCCCGAGGATGAAGGCCCCTACCTGGTGAGCCTCAACCCGCTGACCGATCCCCGGGACGAACACATCATCCGCGAGATGACCTACGAGCACCCGGTGTTTGACACCGCCGCCATGGCGGCCCAGAAGCGGGTGCCCGGCATCCAGGGCGCAGACCGGCTGTACTTCTGCGGTGCCTGGTGCGGTTACGGGTTTCACGAGGACGGGCTTAAATCCGCCGAGGCCGTGGCCTGGCGCCTGGGTGTCAGCACGCCCTGGACTACGGACAGCGCCTCGAAACCGCCGGTGCTGGTGCGTCCCGGCGAGGTGCAGGCAGCTTGAACGTCCTCCAGCCAGACGCACGCCTGTATATCACGCAGGTCATGCACCAGCGGCGCTTCCCCGTGGGCTACCGGTTTGTCTACCCGGTATTCAGCGTGCTGGTGGACATCGACCGCATGGAGGCCATCCATGGCGCATCCCGGGTGTTCTCCTTCAACCGTTTCAACCTGCTGAGCATGCGCACCCGTGACCATGGCCCCCGGGACGGCAGCCCCTGGCGCCCCTGGGTAGAGAACAAGCTGGCCGAACACGGCATTGAGCTTGCCGGTGGCAGCGTGCGCCTGCTGGCCATGCCCCGGGTGCTGGGCTACGCCTTCAACCCCATGAGCGTGTGGTTCTGCCATCACCGCGACACCAGCCTGCGGGCGGTGATCTGCGAGGTGAGCAACACCTACGGCGAACACCACCACTACCTGCTCCACGATGCCGGCCGGCCCCTGCAAAGCCCGGTGAAACAGAACCGGGACAAGATCTTCCACGTCTCGCCCTTCATCGACATGGACGCCGAATACCGCTTTCGCATCTCCACGCCGGACGAACGGCTCAAGGTGCTGATTCACGAATACCAGAACGACGAGCTGATGCTGGTGGCCACCCAGACCGGCGAGGCCCGTGCGTTCACCGATTCGCAACTGCTGCGCGCCTGGCTGCGCATGCCCCTGATGACCTTCAAGGTCATCACCATGATCCATTGGCAGGCACTGAAGATCTGGCTCAAGGGAGCCCGGTTCCATCGCAAGCCCGCCCCGCCCCGAGAGGAGATGTCCTGATGTCCATGCCTTCAGAACGCGTCGTATCCGGCCTGAACGCCCCCGGCCTGCCCCTGCCCCTGCGCTGGCTGATCGCCCGTATCGGGACCCTGGAACACGGTGAACTGACCCTGGTCTCCGCCAATGGCAGCCGCCATACCCTCACCGGGGCACACACCGGGCCCAGCGCAAGTATCCAGATCCATCGCCCCTACAGCCTGCTGCGCCGCCTGGTGCTGCGCGGCGACATCGGCTTCGCGGAAGGCTACATGCTGGGCGACTGGACCACCCCCTGCCTGAGCGCCCTGCTGACCCTGGGCGCCATGAACGAGGCACAGCTGTCCTCGCTGACCACCGGCAACCGATTTACCGCCCTGGTGGGCCGCCTGCGCCATGTGCTCAACCGCAACAGCCGCCGGGGCAGTCGCGCCAACATCTCCTTTCACTACGACCTGGGCAACGAGTTCTACAAGCTGTGGCTGGACAGGACCATGACCTACTCCAGCGCCGTATTCGAATCCAGGGACGAGCCCCTGGACGTGGCCCAGCAGCGTAAATACCAGCGTCTGCTGGACAGCCTCGACGCCAAACCCGGTGCCCACATCCTGGAGATCGGCTGCGGCTGGGGCGGCTTCGCCGAACTGGCGGCCTCCCAGGGTTATCGGGTCACCGGCCTGACCCTCTCCACCGAGCAGCTGGAATTCGCCCAAAAGCGCGTGGACGCGGCCGGCCTGTCAAAGCAGGTGGACCTGCGCCTGCAGGACTACCGGGATCTGGACGAGCAGTTCGACCACATCGTCTCCATCGAGATGTTCGAGGCCGTGGGCGAGACCTACTGGCCCACCTACTTCCAGACCGTGGAGCGTGCCCTGCGTCCGGGCGGCCGTGCCGCGCTGCAGGTGATCACCATCGACGAGGCCGCCTTTGAGGCCTATCGCAAGCGGGCTGACTTCATCCAGCTCTACATCTTCCCCGGCGGCATGCTGCCCTCGGTGGAGCGCTTCAATGACGAGGCCAGCCGCGCCGGCCTGAAGACCGGCGCCCAGTCCTTCCATCGCCTCGACTACGCCGACACCCTGGCCCGCTGGCATCGCCAGGTCATGGCCCACGCCGACGTGCTACCGGCCCTGGGCTACGACGAGCGCTTTCTGCGCACCTGGCGCTATTACCTGAGCTACTGCGAGGCGGGCTTTCGCACCGGGCGCACGGACCTGATGCAGGCGCTCCTGCACAAGCCGGCTTGATGAAAAGCTTGGCCGCAAAGGGCGCGAAGGTATGCGCGAAGGGCGCCAAGGCATACGTGATTGAAAAACCTTCGCGGCCTTCGCGCTCACCTTCGCGTGGTTTGCGCTGAGGCTTTTCCAATACACAACCTGAACCATGAACACACCACCCAACAGCGTAAACACCCCCACCCTGCTCGCCTACGGCCTGCCGGGTCTGCCCCTGGCTGTGCTGGGCCTGCCGCTGTACGTGTACCTGCCCGCCTTCTATGCCCAGGAATTCGGCCTGGGGCTTGCGGCGGTAGGCGCCGTGCTGCTGCTGGCCCGCCTGTTCGACGTGGTCACCGATCCCCTGGTGGGGCACCTGAGCGATCACACCCGGTCCCGCTTCGGTCGGCGCCGGGTGTGGATGCTGGCCGGTGCGCCGGTGCTGCTGCTGGGCGCGACGTTTCTGTTCATGCCCTGGGGCACGCCGGGGATCGCCTACCTGCTGGTATTCAGTCTCATCACCTACCTGGGCTGGACCCTGGTGGCCCTGCCCTACACCGCCTGGGGCGCGGAACTGTCCCCGGACTATCACCAGCGCTCGCGTATCGCCGTCAGCCGCGAAGGCTTCGTGATCGGCGGCACCCTGCTGGCGGCCGCCGCCCCGGTGCTGCTGGGCCATGGCGAAGACACCGCCGCCACACTCACCAGCCTGGCCCTGTGGCTGTGGCTGCTGATCCCGGTGAGCCTGCTGCTGCTCTTCTGGCGGGTGCGTGAACCGGTACGTCAACACCCGCCGGTGGCCTGGAGCGAAGGCTGGCGCATCCTGGCGGGCAATGGACCCTTCAAGCGCCTGCTGCTGGCCTATGTGCTGAACGGCACCGCCAACGCCCTGCCCGCCACCCTGTTCCTGCTTTTCGTGGCCCATGTGCTGGGTGCGCCCCAGACCGCCGGCATGCTGCTGCTCATCTACTTCGCTGCAGGCGTACTGTCCCTGCCCCTGTGGCTGCGCCTGGCCCGCCGTACCTCCAAGCACCGCACCTGGACCCTCTCCATGCTCTGGGCCTGCGCCGTGTTCCTGTGGGTGCCGTTTCTCTCCGAGGGCCAGGTGTGGGCCTTCGCGCTGATCTGCCTGCTCTCCGGCCTGAGCCTGGGCGTGGACCTGGCCCTGCCCTCGGCCATCCAGGCAGATGTGGTGGACCTGGACACCGCCCGGGGCGGGGGCGAGCGTGCGGGCGTGTTCTTCGGCCTCTGGGGCATGGCCACCAAGCTGGCCCTGGCGCTGGCGGTGGGCATCGCCTTCCCGCTGCTGCAACTGGTGGGTTTCGATGCCAGTACCACCAACGACCCATCCGCCCTGCTCTGGCTCGCCCTGCTCTACGCCGGCCTGCCGGTGCTGCTGAAGCTGGCCGCCACGGCCCTCATCTGGCGCTTTCCCATCGACGCCGGTCACCACGAACACCTGCGCAATCTGCTGGACAACCCCACGGAGACACCCCATGACCCGATCCTTTCTGAACCTGATGGCGCTGCTGCTGGTCACGGCGCTGCTCTACGGGTGCGCCGGCATGAAGCCTGAGGACTACAAGGACAGCGGCCCCGCCCTGAACCTGGAGGACTATTTCACTGGCCAGGTACGGGCCTGGGGCATCTTCCAGGATCGCAGCGGCAAGATCCGCCGCCAGTTCACCGTGGACATCAAGGGCTACATGGACGGCGAGGAACTGGTCCTGGAGGAGGACTTCGTCTACCAGGATGGAGAGCAAAGCCGCCGGGTCTGGCGCCTGACGCGCCTGGACGAACATCACTATGAAGGCCGTGCCGACGATGTGGACGGAGTGGCCACCGGCGTGCTCTACGGACAGGCCTTCAATTTCAGCTATACCCTGTTCCTGGAAGTGGGTGAACGCACCTGGCGCGTGAACTTCAACGACTGGATGTTCATGCACGAGGACGGGGTTCTGGTGAACAGGGCCGAGATGAGCAAGTTCGGCATCCGTCTGGGCGAGGTGACCCTGTTCTTCAAGAAAGACAGCGAGGGTGGATCATGAACCAGACAACCGCATTGGACAGCCTGCATCACGTGGCCATCCCCGTGGACGATGTGGCCCGGGCGGTGGACTGGTACAAGGGCCAGTTCAGGGTCAACGTGGCCTATCAGGACAATACCTGGGCACTGCTGGAATTTGCCAACACCCGGCTCGCCCTGGTGATCCCCGGCCAGCACCCGCCCCACATCGGCGTGGTCCATCCCGATGCCCGGCGATTCGGGCCGCTCAAGACCCACCGGGACGGCACCGCATCCATCTACATCTCCGACAGCGAAGGCAACTCCGTGGAGATCCTCGAGGACAACGAACATGTCTAGTGCCCTGAGTCAGAGAATCGTTGCATTTCAGAGCCCCGCACAAGACCCAAGGCAAGGCGCGGGCCGCAGGCAATGGCAAGCCCTTGGCAAGGCCCGCAACGCCGCATTGGGTCTTGTGCGGGGCTCCCTGCGGGCGGGCCTGTACGGGCGCGCGGCCGCGTTGCTCTCGCTCGAATGGGCCTGCCCGTCCTTCGCTCGAGCGCCTTGCCGCTCATCCCGTACAGGCCCGCTGAAATGCAACGAATCTCTGACTCAGGACACTTGAGGCAAGAGACAAGTGGCAAGAGACAAGAAGGGGGCCGGTGGCCCCCTTTTTCGTGCCGGAGATTTTTTCAACAACCCTAGCCCGGATATTGCAGCAAGGATCGCGAATGAAGGGAAGCGTGGTCGTAGGGCGGGCCGTGCCCGCCGCCAGCAGGCGGCCAGGGCCGACCTATGAGCAAGCGAGACAGGCCGAGAGGCCGCAAGCATCGCGATAGGTCGGCGGCGCGGTACAAACTGCTACCGCGTCTTTGCAACCAAACGTGGACATTGATGCGCCACATTCAAAAGCTTACATCAAGCCGCCGACCGCCCTGGTGCAATATCCGGGCTAGACCCCCGCCAGCCAGAGCACCAGGCGAACGATCCCGAATACCATCAGGACGAAAAGGACCGTGGCCATCAGGCCCACAATCACATAGTGGGCAGGCCGGCCATGGACAAAGTCCCGCTCCCGGTTACGCCCGCTTTGCACGCCGAAGAATGCCGACAGCACGCTTTTGAGTACATCCCAGAAGCCGGGTTTGTCTTGAGATCGGATTTCACCCATGGAACAACACTCCAGACAGATTATCAGGGCAGCAACTGCCCCAGAAGTACTAACTCATCCACACTCAACTCCATCATACGCAGACGGTCCAGCAGCATGAGACGCTGGGAGGGTTCCAGGTCCCGGAGCAGGACGATCAGCTGCTCCACCAGTCGCAGCCTGTAGCCGGTATCCTGGGCACCAAGCTCTTCAACCAGGGCGGTGATGGCAAGAAAATCCGGCTCCGGGTCCACCAGGGCGGCAAACAGCTCGCCGCTCAACAGCCGCTGCTGAGCCTCGCGGCGATCATCCCGGGTCAGAGCGAATCGTCCCAGGCTCACCAGGCGGTGTCGCCACTCGGGCTCCGCGTCCAGGCTCATCATCAGGCTTTGCAGATTGGACACCCGGGGGGCGTCAGGGGATGGCGGTGGTGGAGACGCGCCACGCTGGGCGAAGAGATAGCCATTGGCGAACAGGGACAGCACGAGCAGCGCCGTCAGCACCCATGTCTGCATGAACTCCTCCGGTGGTTTGATGGCCCCTCTAACGTGGGCCTGACATTGCCATCATACCCCTTCCAGGGCCCGTGGCACCGACCGGTAGTCCCCGATGGGTCTGCGCCCGTCAGTAGATCAGGTCGCGATCCCGTGTTCCCGGGTGGCGTGGAAATGCACTTCGGGCCATTTTTCATGGGCCATCTGCAGGTTCACCCGGGTAGGTGCGATGTAGACAAGATCGCCGCCGTGATCCACGGCCAGGTTGGCTGCCGCCTTGTCCTTGAACTCCTCGAAACGGCGCGCATCATCACAGCTCACCCAGCGGGCGGTCTGCACGTTGACGTTCTCGAAGCTGGCATCCACGTTGTATTCCGCCTTGAGTCGATGGGCCACCACGTCGAACTGCAGCACGCCCACCGCGCCCAGGATCAGGTCATTGTTGGTGAGCGGCCGGAACAACTGGGTGGCGCCCTCTTCGCAGAGCTGTTGCAGGCCCTTCTGCAACTGCTTCATCTTGAGCGGATCGCGCAGGTGGGCACGGCGGAACAGTTCCGGGGCAAAGTTGGGGATGCCCGTGAAGATCAGGTGCTCGCCCTGGGTGAAGGTGTCACCAATACGAATGGTGCCGTGGTTGTGCAGGCCGATGATGTCGCCGGGATAGGCCTCCTCCACGTGCTCGCGATCCGAGGCCATGAAGGTAAGGGCATCACTGATCTTCACATCCCGCTTGATGCGCACCTGGTGCACCTTCATGCCCTTGCTGAAGGTGCCGGAGCACACCCGCATGAAGGCGNNGTCACGATGCTG
>SR_TP_S13solDRAFT_1000674_pt1 | contig 12719 bp, 10 predicted proteins | sample SodReaTP_S13sol_FD_11159 | JGI IMG/M metagenome (IMG submission 11159) | reverse complement strand
CCCGCCGCGCCATCGGTGGGCCGTCCCGCGGCCTGCCGATTACTCTGATGGCACGCCAAGCCTTGAGAGTCAGGAGTATGCCGCCTGCATAAAGTGAACCCCAATAATGCCGGATCGGCAGACCCCGGCCCACCGATGGCGCGGGCTTTGTCCCAGTGCGAAGGGTAGCTTCAAGCCGAACCCGTCACTATGCCGTGCCGCGATCACAGCCCCTATCGCACCAGCATCCGGTTGCGCCGCAACTGCCACATCACCACCAGATTCGACACCAGCAGCACTGCAATCACGACCGCGCCGCCTACCAGCGTCAACTGGCCCGGATCCTCGCCCAGCAGATACCAGACCAGAACCGGCGCAAGGATGGATTCCAGCAAAATCAGCAATGTCACCTCGGCCGAGGTGATATAGCGCGGCCCCAGTGTCATCAGCGAACTGGCAAACGTGATAAACGCACCATGGCCCAGCAACAGCCACCATTGCCCCGATACCGGCCCCATAATGTCGGCAAAGGGCGCCAGCACCAGTGCAGACCCGATCAGCGCCACAGGCAATAACGGCAAGGTGGGACGCCCGCGCAATTTGCGCAAGGCGGTCATGGCGGCGGCAAAACAGAATGCCACGCCCACGGCCATCAGGTCGCCATGCCAATGCGCACCCGCCGTTTTCTGCGACCCCGCCAGAATGATCGCCATGCCCACAAACACGCCGCCCATCGTCCACATCATGCGGCGGCTTATGATCTCGCCCAGAAAAACACGGCTTAGGATGGCGGCGAAAACCGGCATTGTGGCAATGATGAACACCACATTGGCCACACTGGTCAGCGTGACCGCCAGCACAAACCCCGTGGCCGATGTGCCGAAAAACACCACATAAGTCAGTCCCGCGGCACCACTGCGCAAAACACTGGCCACTGTGCTGCGCCCTTGCGTGGCCAGCACAAACAACATGATGAAACAGCCCGATGTCAGGTTGCGCCAAAACGCAATGGTCAGGCCATCCGCATCAATCAGCCGCACAAACAGGGAATCGGGCACAATGAACAGGACACCAAGGCCCGTGATCAGCAACCCTTTCAGGTGATCATTCATGCCGCCATCAAGGGGGAAGGGCGCGGTGGTGTCAAGCTATCCGGGCGTGCGTTCTGCCCAGCCTGCAAAAATCTTCTCCAGCGCGACAACGATGTAATACAGGACAATCCCCAGAAACGCCAAGGCGATCAGCACCGCAAACATCAACGGAAAGTCCGAATTGGTGCGCCCTGAATCGAACAACGCGCCCAAGCCCCGCCCATGCGGGCTGACAATTTCCATCAGGTTGGTGCCGATGAAGGCCAGCGTCACGGCCACTTTCAATGCGCCGAAAAATTCCGGCAGCGTTTTGGGCAGCGCGATTTTCCAGAAAATCGTGGCCTGCGACGCGCCAAGGCTGCGCAGGATGTCGCGGTATTCCGGCTCCAGCGTGGACAGGCCAATGCTGACCGACACCGCAATCGGAAAGAAGGAAATCATGAACGCCAGAAGCACAGTGTTGAAATCATGCTGGCCCACAAACATCAGCGCGACAATCGGCACCACTGTGGCCTTCGGGATGGCGTTGAACCCCACCAGCAGCGGATAAAGCGCATCGCGCATGGTGCGCGAAAACCCCATTATCATGCCCAGAAGCGTGCCGAACACCACCGCCAGAAACAGCCCCACCACAGTGCGCCACAACGTTTGCCACCCCATCGACAAGAACAACGGCCAATGGCGTTCAAACGCAGGCGGCAAGTCCGAGGGCGCGGCCATCTTGAACCGTGGCCAGCCATTGAACCACACCAGCCATTCCCAGAACAGCAGGAACACCACCACGGCAATGATCGGCACCACGAAGGCGCGAATATGCTTGTTCATGTCGCGCCCTCCTCGGCGGGGCTGCGCCCTTGGGCAATCTGGATCTGGTGACGCAGAATATTCAACTGCTCCGCCGCCACAGGGGTATAAAGATCATCCAGCGTGCGCGGCCCCGATGATGGCACGTCCAGCACATATTGCGTGCGCGCGGGACGGCCCGACAGCACCACCACCTGATCGGCAAGGAAAATGGATTCGCGCAGATCATGCGTAATCAGCACACCCGTAAACGGTTCGCGTTCCTTGACGCGGTGCATGGTCTGCCACAGATCTTCGCGGGTAAACGCATCCAGCGCGCCAAAGGGTTCATCAAGGATCAACACATCCGGCTGATGGATCAGCGCGCGGCACAGGCTGGCACGCTGGCGCATACCGCCCGACAATTCCGACGGGCGCTTGTCCTCGAACCCTTCCAGCCCGACCAGCGACAACAGGAACCGGGCGCGGTCCTCGGCCTGTTTTTTCGACAGTTTTGATGGCACAATTTCCAGCGGCAGCAGCACGTTTTTCAAGATCGTGCGCCATTCCAGCAGCACGGGGTTCTGAAACGCCATCCCCACAGTGGACCGCGGCCCCTTGACCCGTTCACCATGCAGCCAGACTTCACCCTCATCAGGTTTCATCAGCCCCGCAATCAACCGCGTCAGCGTGGATTTGCCACAGCCTGACGGGCCAACCACAGCCACGAACCCGCCTTCAGGAACGGATATTTGCAGCCCGTCCAGCACCGGCAACGGCCCCGCATCGGTCTGGTAGGCGTGTTTCACGCCCTTGATTTCGATAAGATTCTGCATCCCGCCCCCGAAGGAATATGCACCAGCGCGGTCTGTGCCGCGCTGGTGTGTTTTGCCTGTATCAGTCCAGCTTGAACCCGCCTTCGGGCAGGAACGCATCGGTGAAATAGACCGATGCATCGGGTTCTGTCTGATACTCATAGGTCAGTTTGATCTGTTCCAGCGAATTGGCAAAACGGTCGACGTCAATAATGCCCATACCGTTTTCCATAACCCAATCTGTCACAACCGTATCGGCCAGCGCCAGTTCCAGACGGCGCAACTCCAACTCGCCATCCATCGCGGGGTTGCGGCTGACCAGCGCTTCAATCGCCGCGGCGGGGTCGGCAATCGTGTCCACCCAGCCTTTGGCAACCGCTTCAAGGAAATCCGACACCGCATCGGGGTTTTCAGCCGCGAAATCAGTGTTGACGATGATGACATTGCCATACAGATCAACGCCGTGATCCGCCATAAGTATGACGGTCAGGTCATCTTCGGGAACGCCCAGCCGTGCCGTGCTCAGGAATGATGTGAAGGAAAAGCCGGTCACTGCGTCAACAGTGCCTTCGGCCAGTGACGGCTCGCGCGTCGGGAACCCCACAGGCTCAATCGTGACCGCGCTTTCGTCAATGCCGGTTTCGGCCACGAAAATCGGCCATTGCGCGAATGCGCCATCGGGCGGCGGCGCGCCCAGAATGCGGCCTTCCAGATCGGCGGGGGTTTCAATGCCCAGCGACTTGCGCCCCACAATGGCGAATGGCGGCTTGTCATAAACCATCATCGCGCCAATCACAGGCGCATCGGGGTTCTGGTCAAGGAATTTGATAAGGCTGTTGATATCGGCAAATCCTACGGGGAACGCGCCCGTTGCCACTTTGGGAATCGCATCAAGGCTGCCCTGCCCCGCAGTCACTTCCACGTCCAGGCCCGCATCAGCGAAATAGCCCTTGTCGATGGCGACAAAATAGGGCGCCGACGGCCCCTCGAACCGCCAATCCAGTGCGAATGGCATGCTTGTTTGCGCATGCGCGGACACTGCAAGGGCCGAAAAGCCTATTGCAGCGGTCAAAGTGCGGTTGAACATCCAGAACCCTCCTGTTGGTCTTACGTCATTTTGCGTAAGTTGTGTTTGGCGTGCTGTCATTGCGTCGGCGCGATTGCGCGCATTTCCAGCACAGCATTGCCGCATTGTTGGGCATTCACGGCGGGGATGCAAGAAATTTGATCACATCATGTATGTTTGAGTGCAGTGCAACGCCATATCCGCCCGCCCCACCGGCGGACACGGGTGGAATGCTGCGCGGGATTGTTATGCGTCGCCACCGCGGGGCGCGCGCGTGTTCAGGCGGCCACCACCTGATTGCGGCCCGCATTCTTCGCGTCATAAAGCGACTTGTCCGCGCGCCGCATCCATTCGTCAATGCTGGCCAGCGTGTCCGTGCGGCATGCAAGCCCTATACTGATCGTCAGTTTCCGCCCCGCCAGTTCCTTCAGGCGCAACTGCGATACGCTACGGCGCAAACGCTCGCTTTTGGCAAGCGCGTCCTCCGGTGTAACATTGCGCAGCAGGATCAAAAATTCCTCGCCGCCATAGCGGCCAATCATATCGGTATCGCGCAGGTTGTCTTGCAACGTCTTGCCGACAGCACGCAGCGCGACATCCCCTGTGGCATGGCCAAAACTGTCATTGATCGATTTGAAATGATCGATATCCAGCAACAGTAGCGCAGCCGGTGCGTTCTCTGGCTTGTCGAACTCGGCCTTCAGGCGCACTTCAAATGCGCTGCGCGTCAACACCCCTGTCAGCACGTCATGCCGCGACACCAGCCGCAATTCCATCTGTGACACAATCACGCTTGCGAAACTTTGCAGCACTGTCACCTCTTCGTCGGTAAAGACACGCGGCGTATCGCCCAGCACACAAAGCGAGCCGATATTGTACCCGTCCGGCGATTGCAGCGGAACACCCAGATAACACCGCACGCCGGGTGCGCCCGTCACCAGCGGATTGTTCGCAAAGCGCGGATCGCGCGTCGCATCCTCGACCTTCAGGGGGATATCATGACGGATGGTATGGTCACAAAATGCAATGGATCGCGGCGTTTCGCTGGCATCAACGCCGGAAATGGCCTTGAACCACTGGCGGTCACTGTCGATCAGTGAAATTGCCACGATCGGGGCATTCAGCACGGTTTTGACCAGTGAAATAATGTCCTCGAACTCCACTTCCGGCGCGGTGTCCAGAATTTGGTACCGTTTCAGCGCTGCCAAACGGCCATGTTCGTCATTGGATTTCAACTTCGCTGTGAATGTCATAGCATGTCCTCCGGACGGATCGCTTCAAGAATTTTGGCCTCATAGCTGCGGATCAGGATATGAACGTCGTTCCTGATTTCATCTTGTGACCGGCCAGCGGCCTGCAAGGCCTTGGTCAGGACAAGAAGGTGCTGATAATGCTCCCTCAGGACCGGCACGATTTCCGCTGGAAGATCCCCTTCCCATTTCGCAACAAACCGTTTCAGTTCTGTGGCGGTATCCTTGGCGGGTGTGGGCATGACGGGTTCCTTTTGTAGACGGTCTGCGCGGTCCATCGGGCGGATCAGTTCAATGCCGCAAGGGCGTTGCGCGTCTCTCGGGTCGCAAGCTGGCGGTGCAAGGTCATGAAAATGTCGCGCGCGGCAGCACGGTTGCCCTGATTCAGCAGCGCATAGCCGCGCAGCAATGCAAGGTCGCGGCGCATATATCCTGTCAGGCGTTCATGCGCCTCGAAGAAGGCAATGGCGCGGGCGTAATCGCGGTTTTCATAGGCACGCACACCGCGCTGGTCCAGAATCTGGCCCTCGACCTCAATGCGTTGGTCGCGCGTCAGGTCCACACCGGCGGCCAGCTGCGCGGCCTGTTCGGTCATGTTCAATTTCAGCAACGACAACATCCAGCCATAGGCCGCATCACGCCGCACGGACGCCGAACCGCTGCGCTGTGCAACGTCGCGGAATGCGGTGATCGCTTCCATCGCGCGCTCGGAATTATACGCACACCAGCCGCGCTGGAACACGATATTCACATTGCTGGAATTGGCCGACAGTGCCAGACATTCCGCCCATGCCCCGCGTTGTGCCGCACGCTCGATTGCGTTTTGACCGCCCGCAGGTGCGGCGGGTTGCGCGGGTGTCGCGGGGGCTGCGGGTGTCGCGGCGGGGGGTGCGGGCTGCGGGGACGCGGGGCGCGCGGGCGGGGCCTGCTGCGCCGTTTGCGAAACAGGCGCATCATCCAGCGCGATCACCCGGTCATCACTGCCCCAGCGCGCCGGTTCCTGCCTGCCCGCGCGCAGCCGGTCCTCGGTCTGGCGGACCAACGCGGCGATATCTTCATGCTGGCTTTGTGCAAGATCAGAAAGTGATGCCAATTCATCAAGGCTGGAAACCGCATCGGCTTTTTCCAGCGTGGCAACCACAATTCCACGATCGGCGCAGGACCGCAGAACTGACCGGAATATGCCGAGTGCCTGCACAGTATCCCCTTGCATCAGGTATATATCCGCAAGTTCCCACGCGTTGTTGACACGTTCGCACGCCAGCAGGGCCGGATTTGCACGCACGATACCGATTGCGGCCCCTGCCTGCCCTGCCTCGATCGCCGCTGTGAAATTGGCCTGCCCTTCCGTCAGGGCCAGCAAATCCATCATATCCGCTGGGGGCGACCATTCCGCAAATTCCCTGTCGGTTTGCGCAATCAACGCCCGCGCGGCATCGAAATCACCCGCTTCGATCAGCCTGTAGATATGGTCAATGCTGCCGGGGCCGCCGGTATCTTGCAGTTGCGATATGTCAGGTGGGGGCGTCCAGTCCGGGAACTGCGCCTGCAAGCGGCGCAATTCGGCGGAAACAGCCAGATCATTGCCCTGATCCAGATAGAACCGCAACGCTTGCAGATCACTGCCTGACGGGCTTTGCGCAATCGCGGGCGCGCCCATGCCCAAGGCACAGGCAAGCGCTACGATCCGGCCAAGACTGCTCAGATGGGTCGGCATGACGACAAGACCTCAATTTGCGCCAGCAGCACAAACATGTGAAGCGTGGCTGGGTAATAGGGTTGATCCACCGTGAAGGGCGGAATGGCCGCGCCCCTGCCGCCGTGGACTGCGCAATCCGCCAGCGCCGCAATGGCGCGGAACCCTGCATCAGGGCTGGTTTCCACAATCGCGCCGCTGGTGGCGTCCAGAACAGTCGCCGCCTGTCCGCGCGGGGCCTGCGCCATGGCGGCGGCGGCGCGTGTCACTGCGCGGTGGGACATATTGACCGACCACATCAGGAACAGCGGTATGCGGATCGCCTCGTAACCGGAATGCGCGGAAAACCCGTCAGCCGCCCGCACCCCGTCCGGCGTCAGTTCCAGCCAGTCGGGAACCGGCCCTTGTGTGGCGATCTGGTCCATCAGGGCCAGACCTGAGCGCGCGACCTGCTCCAGTTCCGGCTGGTCACTGGCAATCGCCAGATCCCGCAAGGCCGCAGGCATGATATAGGACGGATTGAAGATCACGCTGCCCGGACGGTCAAACCCGTGTTCGGCGGGCAACAAAACAGGGGTGTCTGGCTGGTCCGGACGCGGGGCCACGCATTTTTCCACCAGATCAGCCGCGATACCGCGCGCGCGTTCACGCCATGCGGCCGTCCCGAATTTCTCCGCACCAAGCAACAACGCCCAGGCATAGAACAGATCGCCATCGCTGGCATTGTTCAGGTCGGGCACCCGTTCAGGCGTGTCGGGCAGCCAGCGCCATGCCAGCAAATTATCCGCCCGTATGGCCAGATTGGCATCTGTCCATTCCGCCATGCGCCGGAATGCGTCACCATCACCCATTTTCGCGGCCAGAACCATACCATAGCCCTGCCCCTCGGAATGGCTGGCGGCGCGCTGTGGCCCGTCGATCACCCGCCCGCCGAAATCCAGATAGGTGTCGCGCCATGCCTGCCAGACCGGCCATAACGGCTGCAAGGCATCATCGGCCTGCGTTTGGGCATACAGCGCGGACAAACCCGGCGGGCACAGGGCCGCGGCGGCGGCGCTGGTGAAAAAGGCACGTCGTTTCATTGCTCGGGCTTTCGTGTAATCTTCAGGATCAGCAGTGCAATCCCCGCCGAAAGGGTCGCCAGTGACAACACGACCCCAAGAAACAGCCACGGTGACAGGGTTGCATAATTGCCCAGAATCGCGCGCAGGTTGCTTACGCTGATCGCTTCTTGCAGGATCAGCGGGCGCTGCGGGTTGGTCCAGCTGCGCCACCCCGCGCCCTCGACAAAAAGTGCAACCTGACCCGTTGGCGCATCACGGCTGGCGGCCAGCGACTGCACAATGGTTGACGGCGTGGCATGCGGGGCGAATACCAGCCAGATATGTTCCGGCTGGCGCGGGTCGGGCTGCACCAATGCGGCCTGTGCTTCCTGACCATGCAGCCAGTCAACCAGCCCTGCGGTGTTTCCGAATAACAGCGCCGCCCCCGTATCACGCAGCTGCGCGGGCCATTCGGCCACCGCGCCAAGGCGCGGCAGGCTGAACAAACCGGGCGCACGATCGACCATATCCCATGCCGTTGCAGGGGCGGTCTCGGCCACAGGGCGGATGATGTCGACACTCAGCGCGTCGTGCAATGCGCGCACGCCCTCGCCCCCAAGCGCGTCATGCAATTCGGGCAGGTCACCGGTTGTTCCCACAGTCAAGCGCACATGGGGGCTGCGCGGGCCATTTCCCCATTGGGGCTGTATCAACGCTGATGCGATCTGCGGCACCACACCCGGCGCAAGTTGTTCGGCCGCGCGCGGGGTGGCAAAAATATTCTCCGGCGCCAGCATTGCCAGCGACATATCGACCGAGGGCAGCAGCATTGACGGGGATTGCGGAACAAACAACCGGCTGCCTTCCGATATTTCCAGAACCGGCCCCTCCATTGGCGGGCAGGCCATGTGCGGCGGGTCACCGGGGATCAGGGCCTCGAACTCCAGACGGTTCGCACCCGCGCGCAGCAGGTTCGCCCCGAAGGCAATGGGCAGGCTGGGCAATCTCTCTCCGCCCGCGCGATCAAGCGGCAGCATGCGCACAGGGGTTCCATTCACCTTGACCAGCAACAGCGCGCCTTCCGGCAGGTTCGGCGCGAAACGGTAATCCAGCACCAGTTGCGCCTTTTGCGAGGCCAGCAAGGCCCAGTTCCACGGCAGGGCAAAATCGACCGGCATCAGGATATACCGCCCCTGCCCTGTCAGCCGCGGCGTGCCAAGTTCGGCCAATGTCTGCTCGCGCCCCGGTGTCGCTTGCACCAGCTGCGATGTCGCCGAGGGCTGGACCATATTCATCAAGGACGCGCTGATCGCCGCATAATCCGAATCCCGTTCGACCAGCAAGACAATCGCCCCGTCCCCGCCACGCATGAAACGCGGCTGCGCCAGCCCTTCGCCCTGCGGCAGGGCGGTCAGGCGCGCCAACTCTGCCCGCTCGGGGGCCTGCACCCAATACGGCGCGCTTTCAATCTCGGGCGGGGTGCCCCCCAACGCGGCCGAAACCTGTCCGATAAACGGGGCCGCATCCAGCAGCGACGCATCCGGATCAGGCCGCCGGACCGTAATTGCCTGACCGCGCGCGGCCTGCGCCGCAACCGCGGCCAGAAACCCCACCGGATCGGCCCCGAAACTGTCGACAGGCATCAACACCCCGCTATTCGCTGTGTCAATCTCGGTCCACAGGGCGAAGGACGCATCCGGCCCGCAGGCAACCCGGTGGGACTGGCGCACGCGCAGTTCCACACTATTGCGCCCTGCTTGCAAAACCCCGTCCGGCACGGGCAGATTGTCCTGCCCGAAATCGCTGAAATTGTCAGGACGCACGATCCCGATATCCACATCATTGACGACAACCTGTAGGCTGGATCGTTCGGGCAACGCGTCAATGCCGGTGCGATGGGCGATACGCAATTCCGCCCCGTCCGCATCTTGTGGCAGAAACAGGATGAACTGCGCCGCTGCGGCCTCTCCGCTCAGGCGGGTGGCAGTTTGGGTTCCCGCGCGCACGGTGACGGGCCGCAGCGGAACCAGAGCATCCGTGGGCGCGGCAACATCGTGTGACCCGACCCCTTCGCGCCGCCGGTCGGCCTGTTCCGTGACCATAGGCATTTCCGGGGGTTGCGACAGGGGCATATGCGGCGAATCCGTCGGCGCGGTGTCGGTGATCTGCGGGTCCAGCTGGATCAGCTGCGCAATGGCGGGTAATGGCAGCGCAAGGCAGACCACCCCCGCCAGCGCCCCGCAAATGGCCCATGTCCGAAAGGCGGTCATCGCGTGTCCCCCTTCCCATCAGTCAGAATGAAATCCAGCCCATCCGCGCCGCGCGGCTGCGGCTGCGCCTGTCTGGTTGACGGCGCAGGGTCAAAATCCTCGCCAAAGGCCAGCAAATGCACTGCGGCGGGATCATGCGCACTGCCCGCGCGCAACTTGCGGCGGCGTGCGGGTTCGCCCAACAAATCACGCAAGGTGCGCGGAATGGAGATCAGCGCCAGCCGGAACACATAGACCAGACCGGCAAACAGCCCTTTGGGCCGCGTATCATCCTCTCTCATCCGGCGCCAGTTCTCGCTATCGGCAAAAATCAGATAGGCCACACAGGCCCGCGTCTGCACCGGCTGGTCCGCGACAAACCGTAACCCGATCATCAACCCGTCTGGATTGCGCACCACGGATTGCACTTCGGTCAGCACATCGCGTTCCAGATGCGGCGCTTCTGCGAAACCGGGGCGCAGGGTCAACTGTGCCCCCTTCGCCAGGTCCATGCAGCGCGCATAATCAGGGCTGTCATGCGCGGGCATGCGCAGGTCAACACGCACACCCCCGGTCGAGGCATCACTGACCACGCCCGCCAGTTCAAAACCGCCAGAATCCCCGCCCTGTTCAGCCCGCAACACTGCCGGTGTGGACATTGCAACGCGCGGCACACTGCGGCGCTGTCGCTTTTCCGCGACGGCCCCCAGCGCCAGCCCCGTCAGCAGGAAATTGAACAACGCCCAGCCGCCGACCACCTCGATTGTGGTGCGGTCACCGGGAAAGGCAAACCAGCGAAACACCGCAACCGCCAGCCCCAATGCCAGCAAGGCAAACAGACCCAACAGGGGTTTGTAGATTGGCGATATCGCATCACTGTCAAGTGTCTCGTCCTTGGCGGTCACCGCAAATGTCGCCGCACGCGGCCGCCAAATGGTTTTCAGAATCTGCACCCCCAGATAGGGGGCCTGCGCCACCTCATACACTTCCGATATCAACGGCCAGCGCACCCGCGCAAACAGCGCGTTCTGCACCAGAAAACTGACCAGCAAATAGCTGACCATATAGGCCAGCACCTCGCCCCCTGTCGCCACAAAGATTTCCAGCCCGAAAAACAGATAGAACAGCGGAATGATCAGGAACCCGATCCGCACCAGCGGAAACAGCCAGAAACTCATGGAATTGATGTAGCAAAGCCGCTGCTGCGGCTTCAGCCCGCGCCGGAACAGCGGGTTTTTCAACAGCAACATCTGGATCATGCCCGTGGCCCAACGCCCGCGCTGCTGGATGAATGTCGAAAATGTCTCTGGCTGAAGCCCCGCAATCATGGCGCGGTTGACATACATGCTTTCCCAGCCGCGCGCGTGAATATCCAGCGCTGTCTCGGCGTCTTCGGTGATCGTCTCGCCGGAAAACCCGCCCACCTCGTCCAGTGCCGCACGGCGCAGCACCGCCGCCGACCCGCAAAAGAACGCCCCCTGCCAACGATCCAGCCCACGGTGGATATCGGAATAGAACATCTCGTTTTCTGCAGGGCAATCGCGGGACAGCCCAAGATTGCGCTGCACCGGATCGCTATTGATGAAAAAATGCGGCGTTTGCACCAGAAACAACCGCGGGTTTTGCACAAAATATCCGACCGTGCGCGCCAGAAAATCGCGGCTGGGCACATGATCGGCGTCAAACACCACCACCAGATCACCGTCCAGCCGCGCCAGTGCCGCGCTCATATTGCCCGCTTTGGCATGCTCATTGCGCGCGCGGGTGCTGTACATGACACCCAGATCGGCGCACATCTTCTGCAATTCCGCACGGCGCGCGCGCGCGGCTGTCGCAATGGCAGGGTCGGCATGGGCACAGCGCTGGTCCGTGCCCCCGTCATCACACAGCACAACCCGCAGCTTGTCGGCCGGATAGAATATCTGCTTAGCCGCCGAAAGCGTCACACTCAGCATCTCCGGCGGCTCGTTATAGGACGGCACCAGAATATCCACCCGCGGCAAATCCTCAGCGCGCACACGCTTGGGCAAGGGGTGGTCGATCGGGTCGGCATTGATAAACGCCGTCAGGAAAAACACGCCAATCGCGTATGTTTCTATGGCAAATAACAACACCGCCACCGCAAAGGAGACCGGCGCATCCAGCGATGGCAGCGTCTCTGTCAGGCGCCATATCCAGTAACGCAGGATCAACAGCGACGCCACCGCCAGCAACACCAGACGCGCCACGATCACCCCGCGCGCGAAGGGTTTTAACACAATGACAATCGCGACCGTGACCATCCCCAAAAGCGCCTGCACCTGCGTAGAGGTGGGCGTCGCAGCCAGCACCACCACCGGCACCATCAACAGCACCCAAAACAGGCCCAGCAGCCATGCCAGTGACCTTGCCCCCCCGCCCGTCATGGTGACGGCGCCGCAAGCGGGGTCAGGTTGCGCTGTGTCTGCCGGCCCGGCACGCGGGCACGGGCCGGATAGGCAACAATATCAGGGGCCGCAGGCGCAAGGGCCGCCTCCCCCTCGCCCCGCACACAGTTGCGCATCACCATATCAACCGCACCGGCCTGACGCGGCAGCAGGCGTGTTGCAACAGTCAAACGGCGCAGCGCCAGAACACATGTCGTGCCTGCCCCGTCACTCCATTCCGCCCAGCTCAGCGCGCCAGCCTCATCCACGCGCCCGCGCATCGCGGACAGATCGTCGCGCGAAAACGGGTATGGCAGGCCGCCTGCCTGCTCCAGCGCGCGC
>SR_TP_S13solDRAFT_1000673_pt1 | contig 12720 bp, 13 predicted proteins | sample SodReaTP_S13sol_FD_11159 | JGI IMG/M metagenome (IMG submission 11159) | reverse complement strand
TGGAGCCGCTGGCGCTGGAGACCCGCCGCTTTCCGGACGGCGAAAGCTATCTGCGGCTTGAACAACCGGAAGCGGTAGCCGGGGCCGAGCTGATCGTGCTGGCGCGGCTGGACCGGCCCGACGACAAGCTGCCGGCGCTGCTGTTTCTGGCCGACCTGCTGCGCGAGCTGGGCGCGGCCCGCATCGGGCTGGTCGCGCCCTACCTGCCCTACATGCGCCAGGACTACCGTTTTCAGCCCGGCGAGGCGGTGACCTCGCGTACCTTCGCGCGCTGGCTGTCGGAACACTTCGACTGGCTGGTGACGGTAGACCCGCACCTGCACCGCTACCGGTCGCTGGATGAGATTTACACATTGACGGCCGAAGTCCTTGCCAGCGCGCCGTGCCTGGCTGACTGGATCGCCGTCAATATCGAAAACCCGCTGCTGCTCGGGCCGGATGAAGAAAGCGAGCAGTGGGTGCGGGCGGTGGCCGCGATTCACGACCTGCCCTGGCGGGTCCTGACCAAGACCCGGCACGGAGACCGCGAAGTCGAGATCCGCCTGCCTGAACTCGACGGTCTTGAACACCATCGTCCGGTGCTGCTCGACGATATCGCCTCGTCCGGCACCACGCTGGCCGAGGCCGCGACAGGTCTGCAGCGCGCGGGCCTGCCCGCGCCGGTGTGTGTGACTGTGCACGGGTTGTTGTCGAACGGCGCCCGCGAGAGGCTGGCCGGAGCCGGCATCGCGCGCCTGGTATGCACCGATTCGGTTGCCGTGCCGGAAGCCGAAATCAGTCTTGTGCCGTTGCTGGTCGAAGCGATCAAACAGCATCTGGAGCGCACATGAGCCGCGACGATCTCTACCGCCGCCGACCGCCGGCGCCGTTCGAGTTTTCCGAGGAAGTGGTGCGGGTGTTTCCGGACATGATCGAACGTTCGGTGCCGGGTTATCGACAGCTTCTGGAACTGACGCCGTTGCTGGTGCAGCAAGCGGTGCAGCCGGACAGCCGCATCTACGACCTGGGCTGTTCGCTGGGCGCGGCCACGCTGGCCGCGCGCCGGGCCGTGCGCGCCGAAGGGGTGCAAATCATCGGCATCGACAACTCGCCCGAAATGGCAGAACGCTGCCGCGAGCTGATTGCGGCTGACAACTCACGCGTTCCGGTTCGCATCGAGCAGGGCGACATTCGCGAAGTCGCAATCGAGAACGCCTCGGTGGTGATGCTGTACTTCACGCTGCAATTCGTGCCGCCCGCGGCGCGCGACGCAGTAATAGGGAATATCTTCAACGGGCTCAGACCCGGCGGCGTGCTGCTGCTGGCCGAGAAATTCGCCTTCGACGACGCGCGCGAGCAGCAATGGATGGACCGTCATCACGAGGACTTCAAGCGTGCCCAGGGCTATTCGGATCTCGAAATCGCGCGCAAGCGACAGGCGCTGGACAACGTCCTGGTGCCCGAGACCCGGGAGCAGCATCGCCGGCGGCTGCAAGCGGCCGGCTTCGATCCGATCATCGACTGGTTCGGATGCCTCAACTTCGGCTGCCTGGCCGCGATACGGCCGGCCTGACAAAAGCGGATGGTTTTCGGATGGTGGCTTCGTTCACTGGCGAAGGCGTCATTGACCGTGGGAAATTGTATTGGGCTTTTGTAAATAGTGAATAGTAAATAGTAAATAGAAAAGTCAAAACCGGCCCGGGCCTGTGGCGCGGGTGTCTTTTCGGTTGGACCCCATCCGGGTCAGGATGATCGGGCGACGCCACTGCCCGCCTGCCTCCCCGTTGGCGATGGCTGAGGCACATACCTGATCAGGAAATTCAATTGCCTGAATCTGTGCAAATCTGTGTAATCTGTGGCGAGCTTTTCAAGATGACTAAGCCACGTAGTTAACCAGGAATGATTTTGCTGTCATGAAGAAATACGACTCCAACCCGCTCGCGCGCGTAGCCGACTCGCCGATTCACGGCAAGGGGCTGTTCGCGCGCGTGGCTATTCCCCACGATACCTGGATCGGCACCTACGAAGGTCCGGCCACGCAGCGTGACGGCATGCACGTGCTGTGGCTGTGGAACGAGGAGACCGAAAGATGGGAGGGCATCAACGGCAAGAACGAAATGCGATTCCTGAACCACTCTTCCAGACCCAACGCCGATTGGTGGGGCGATGAGTTGTACTCCATCCGCCCGATTGCCAAGGGCGAGGAGATCACCTTTCACTATGGTGAGGACTGGGAATAGACGATGAAAATCGCTTCCTGGAATGTCAACTCGCTGAAGGTCCGGCTCGACCAGGTGCTGGACTGGGTGCAATCGAACCGGGTCGATGTACTGGGCCTGCAGGAAACCAAGACCACCGACGAGAAGTTTCCGGTCGCAGCCTTCGATGAGATCGGTTATTCGGTCGCCTTCACCGGTCAGCCGACCTACAACGGCGTGGCGCTGATCAGCCGCCACGCGGCAGTTGACGTGGTCGATTCGATCCCGGATTTTGACGACGGCGAGCGGCGCGTCATTGCCGGCACGTTCGGTGATGTGCGCGTGATCAACCTGTACGTGGTCAACGGCAAGGCAGTGGGCGATCCGAAATATGCCTGGAAGCTCGAATGGCTCGAAGCCGTGCGGCGCTGGGTGGCAGAGGAAATGAAGCGTCACGACAAGCTGGTCGTGATGGGCGATTTCAACATCGCGCCCGAAGACCGCGACGTGCACGACCCGGAAGCATGGCATGAACGAATCCTGTGCTCAACCCCGGAACGCGAACGGCTCCAGGCCTTTTTCGATCTGGGCCTGACCGATTGCTACCGCCTGTTCGAGCAGCCCGAACGGGTCTACTCCTGGTACGACTACCGCCAGATGGCGTTTCGCCGAAAGATGGGCCTGCGCATCGACCTGCTGCTGGCCTCCCGGGCACTCGGCGAGAAGTGCAAAGCCAGCGAAATCGACCTCGAACCCCGCCGCCACGAACGCCCCTCGGATCACGCCCCGGTCTGGGCGGAGTTCGGTTCCTGAAGGGCTTGAGGCGATGGCTTTGCCGACAAGCGGTGGCAGGATCTGGGTATCGGGGTTCCTGGGGCTTTCGTAAATCGTGAATGGTAAATAGTAAATAGTAAATAGAAAAGTCAAAACCGGTCCTGGCCCACGGCCCGGATATCTTTTCGATTCAAGATCCCTTGCGGGCGGGGATGATCGGGTGATGTCGGGTGGGGGACGTGGCACCGAACTATCAGCGGGGAGTGGTGTTGCCTGGTGGCGAGTCGTGGGTTGCGGACCAGATGCCGAGATTTCAGCATCTCTCCGCTTGTGCAGGGCTCCAATGAAGGCATTCGGGTTCGGATGTCCTCGTATCAAAACCAGTGGCACCAAGGCTCCCTTGAACCTGAGCCGTTGCCTGCACTGCCGATCGACCCGCGGCTCGCCGGCAGGCGGCACCGCTCCCCGCCGGTCACCGTCAGTAGCTTGCAGATTGTGGTTGTGCCGCTTTCGACCAAGCAGCGGAAAGGATTCGTTTGAAAACGTAGCGAGCGCGTGGATGACGGTGGCCGTCCCCGGATCGGGGTCCGGGGCAGGCTGCGCACAGAATCCGCAGTGTACGGGGGTGGGTACATGAGGAATTCGAGCACCGCCGGACGCCGTCAGCCGCGTGCGCAGTAGTTTTCAGGCGAATCCGGGGGCTGTCCACTGCTCCATCATCTTGCGATGCGCCGCATCCAGCCGCTCGGCCATCAGGCCGGAGAAGCGCTTGATGACTTCGTAGCCGAAGGCCGGATCGGCTTCGCATTCCTTGAGGATTGCCTTGCCGTCGAATTCCAGCAGTCGGGAATCGGTTTCGGCCACGGCGTTGAAGCTCCACTTGAAAGGCGGCAGCAGCCAGGACCAGCCCAGGACGCGCACCGGCGTCAGGCGCTGGACCTGCAGGGTGGGCCCGGTGACGGCCGGGATCTCGATCGAGACCTCGCCACTGATCAGCAGGTAGAAATGGCTGGCCGGATCGCCACCCCGGAACAGGCAGGTACCATCCTCGACCTCGATCGCGCTGGCATGCGCGGCCAGGCGGTCGAGAAAATCATCGCTCATGCCGCTGAAAACCGGGGATTCGGCCAGCATCTGGCGGATCTGCGTATCGGTCATGGTTTCTCTCCCGTGGCTTGCCCTGGGAGCAGCATAACCCAAGCCGATGCCCTGTTTCTTTCAGTCGCGTGAAAAGGACTCGATGCCGCCTTTCAGGCTGAAAACCTCGGTAAAACCCTGCTTGCGGTAATGCTCGGCCACGTCGCGGCTGGAGATGCCCTTGTTGCAGACGAAGACCAGCGGAAGCTTGCGGTCGGCGTCCTGCAGTTCGGCCATCAGATCGGCATCCAGGGCGCGCGCGATTTCCAGGGACCTGTCCTGGCGGTCGGCCTGGCCACGTACATCGATCACCACGATGCGCTCGCCGGCATTGAGCCGCTGCTGCAGCGTTTCGGCGGTCATCTCGCGCACCGGCGGCGGCGCGCCGGGCAGGTCCAGCTTGAGACCCTCGCCCTGCACGGTTTCGACCCAGTCGATTCTGGCACCGCGCGCGCGCTGGGCCGAGGCCAGGTCCATCAGCACGGTCAGCCCGGCCGCCTCGGCTTCGATCTCGGTGCCCTGCTTCGGGCCCAGCTGGAACTGCGCGTCCCAGTCCGACCCGACCCGGAAGTGCAGGTGCTGGCCGGGGTAGGCATCGAGAAATTCCCGGATCTTTTCGGCCGCCTTGTCGGTGATCTCGATTTCCGGTGGCGTGCGGTCCGGCTTTTCCATGCCGAATGCCTCGTGCAGTTCGCCAGTGTTGAACATCTCCATGATGATGTCGCAGCCGCCGACCAGCTCGCCGTTGACGTAGAGCTGCGGGATGGTCGGCCAGTTGCCGAATTCCTTGACGCCTTCGCGGATCTCGTTGTCTTCGAGCACGTTGAACGAGGCGTAATTGCCGTCCAGCAGCGTGTCCAGCGCGCCGGCGGTCTGGGCCGAAAAACCGCACTGCGGCATCTTCGGCGTGCCCTTCATGAACAGCATCACCTTGTTCTCGGTGATCATCGCTTCAATGCGGTCGCGGACGGCGGGAGTCAGTGCCATTGGAATTCCTTTGCGGATGGGTTGGCAAATGGGTCGAATTACGTAAGTGTATTGGATTGGGCCGATGGGGCCGGAGTTCAATCGGGAAGGATGCAATCGAACGGCCGGGTCGGAGGATGTGGAACCCGGAATCGTTGCGGCAGCCGCGCAATCGGGTACCCTTTAGCATTCTCGATTGAGCCACAGCGAGGCGCGGCAAAGTGCCGACCATATCGAATCCGTCCGACAAGGCCTCTGACCGGGGCTGTCCGATCCGACCCGCCAGCCGGGTGGCTGAAGTTCGCTACGAGATCCGTGGCGAGCTGGCGCGCCGCGCGCATGAACTGGAACAGGCCGGCCACGAAGTATTGCATCTTAATGTCGGCAATCCCGGCCGCTTCGGGCTGCACGCACCGGATACCATGCGCCAGGCGCTGATCCGCAACCTGCCCGAGTCAGATCCTTACGGCCCGCAGTGCGGCATCTTTCCGGCCCGCGAGGCGGTCGCGATCCAGTTCCAGGAACGCGGGCTGGCCGATACCCGCTTCCACCAGGTGTTCATCGGCAACGGCGTGTCGGAGCTGGTCGATCTGAGCCTGCGTGCCTTGCTGGAGCCGGGCGACGAGGTGCTGATCCCGGCCCCCGATTATCCCTTGTGGACCGCGGCCACGGTGCTCAACGGCGGGCGTGCGGTGCACTATTCCTGCCGGGCCGAAAACGCCTTCCTGACCGATCCGGACGAGATCGAGGCCTTGATCAGCGAGCGCACTCGCGCGATCGTCGTGATCAACCCGAACAACCCCACCGGCGCGGTGTATCCGGAACCCCTGCTGCGCGCGCTGGCCGAGCTGGCCGAACGGCACGGGCTGGTGATGTTCTGCGACGAGATCTACGACGCGATCGTCTACGACGATGCGGAATTCGTACCGATGGCGACGTTGATGGAGGACGGAGTGTGCATTTCGTTCGGCGGGCTTTCCAAGGTCTGGCGCGCCTGCGGCTGGCGGGTCGGCTGGATGGTATTCACCGGCGATCTGGAATCCGTACAGGATTACCGCCTGGCGGTTGAGAAGCTGGCCGCGCTGCGGCTCTCTTCCAATGTGCCCGCGCAATGGGCGGTGCAGACCGCGCTGGGGGGATATCAGTCGATTCGGAAACTCGTTGCCCCTGAAGGCCGCCTGCACGAATCCAGGCGCGCGGTCGTCGAGGCCGTTGCAGGCTCGCGCCATCTGGAACTGGTCCGGCCCGACGGCGCGCTGTATGCGTTTCCCTCGGTGCGGCTGCCGCCGGGCGCGGCATTTGACGACCATCGATTTGCCGCCCGGGTGCTGGAACAGGCGCATATCCTGATCGTGCCGGGCACCAGCTTCAATATTGCCGACACCCGCCATTTCCGAATCACGCTGTTGCCCGAAGCCCGGCAACTCGAATCCGCCATCGCTGCCATCGATGAACTGCTGGACGAAATTGTTGCATGAACGAAAACACCCCCGAATCCATCATTGCCAACCCGCTGCTGGGGGCTGATCTGCCGAGCTACGGAGAAGTCGAGCCGGGCCACGCGCTGCCGGCCATCGAGCAGCGCCTCGATGCCTACCGGAAGTTCGTCGAGCAGGTCGAGACCGGTGTTCGCCAGCCGGATGTCGCGGCCATTGCCGACGAAGTCCGGCTGGACGACAGCCTGGCGCTGGCCTGGTCCACGGTCGGTCACCTGCATGCGGTGATGAACACTGCCGAATGGCGCGAGGCGTTCAGCGCCTGCCTGGAAAAGATCACCGCGTTCTACACCGAGCGCGGTCAGAACCGTGCCCTGTTCGAACTTTGGCAAGGCGTCCGGGCTCGGCCGGATTTCGATCGGCAGCCGGCCGCTTTTCGGCGCATGGTCGAAGAGGAACTGACCGATTTTCGCCTGTCCGGCGTGGGTCTGCCGGACCAGGAGCGCAAGCGCTTCGCCGAGATCAGTCTTCGATTGTCGAAGCTGGGCAACGAGTTCGGCAACCATGTACTGGATGCCACCGAGGGCTGGTTCGAGGATTCCGGGGATGCCTCGAAACTGGCCGGCCTGCCCGATTCCGAATTGGCGACCCTGGCCGAAAAGGCGCGGGTCGCGGGAGTCTCCGGCTGGCGGGCCGATCTCAGCCAGCCCTGCTACCGCGCCATCGTCACGTTTGCCGACGACCGCGCCCTGCGCGAGCGCTTCTACACCGCCCATGCCACCCGCGCCTCGAACCGGGGGCCGCAGGCCGGGCAACACGATAATGAGCCGATCGTCGCTGAACTTCTGCAATTGCGCCTCGAACAGGCGCGAGTGCTCGGCTTTGAAAATACCGTGGAACTGAAACTTGCGCGCCGGATGGCGCCCGGTGCCGCAGCGCTAGGTGAATTTCTGCACGACTTGGCCGGCCGCGCCCGCCCGATGGCGCATCGACAGCTCCGCGAGCTGACCGCGTTTGCGCGCGAACTGGACGGCCCGGCCGAGCTAGAGCCGTGGGATATTCCCTACTACAGCGAAAAGATGCGCGAGCGGCAACTGGGCTTGAGCCAGGAAAAGCTCAAGCCGTGGTTTGAACTGGAGCGCATGCTCAGCGCGCTGTTCGATCTGGCCTCCGAGCTGTTCGACATCCGCATCGAACGCGATGACGCGGTTGTGACCTGGCACCCGGACGTACGTTTTTATCGTGTCGTCTCGGGTGATCAGACGGTCGCCGGACTCTACCTGGATCTGTACGCCCGCAGCGGCAAGCAGGGCGGGGCCTGGATGGACGTGTGCCGTCAGCGCATGCGGCTGGACGACGGCCCGGCGCGCTGGCCGGTCGCTTACCTGACCTGCAACTTTGCCTCGCCCGCGCCCGGCAAGCCCAGCCTGCTGACCCACGATGACGTGGTCACGCTGTTCCATGAATTCGGCCACTGCCTGCACCACATGCTGACCGAGGTCGACTGGCCGCCGGTCGCCGGCATCTCGGGCGTGGAATGGGACGCGGTCGAGCTGCCCAGCCAGTTGCTGGAGGGCTGGACCTGGGAGCGCGAATTCCTGGCCCGCCACGCGCGCCATTTCGAGACCGGCGCGCCGTTGCCGGCCGAATGGATGGATGCGCTGGATGCCGACCGCAAGTTCCTCGGCGCGCTGGGGCTGATGCGCCAGATCGAATTCGCCCTGACCGACCTGGAGCTACACCGCGGGCCGGTCGCCGACCCGGTTGAAGTTCAGCACCGGGTACATGGGGAAATCGGGGTCACGCCGATGCCGGAATTCAACCGCTACCTGACCAGCTTCGGCCACCTGTTCGACGGCGGTTACGCGGCCGGCTACTACAGCTACCTGTGGGCCGAACGTCTGGCGCGTGACGCATTCGAGCTGTTTCGCCAGCAGGGCCTGTACGATCGCGAGCTGGGCGGGCGGTTGCGTTCCGAGATTCTGGCCGTCGGCGGCAGCCGCGGCATGGCCGAGTCCTGGCAGGCTTTTCGCGGCCGCGAGCCGGCGCTGGAGCCGTTGCTGGAAGCCTGGGGCGTGGCCGCATGAATCCGCAGACTCCTCGCAATGAGTTCAAGCGGCTGGCATATGCCACCCGCAACTCGCTGAAGGGCTACGTGCGGGTATTTCGCGACGAGCCGGCATTCCGGTTTCAAGTCGTGATCCTGATCGTTGCCATCCCGCTGGCCGGCTGGGTGGCCGAAAACTGGACCGAATACGCCCTGCTGGTCGGAAGCTGGGCGCTGGTGCTGGCCTTCGAGCTGGGGAATTCCGGCATCGAGGCGGCCATCGACCGCATCGGTCAAGAGCAGCACGACCTGGCCGCCAAGGCCAAGGACGCCGGCTCGGCCATGGTCATGACCGCCATGCTGGTCTCCGGTGGCGTCTGGCTGGCGGTGCTGGCCGATCGGTTTTCGGGGGCGTAACATTGTTGAAAAGCGCTACACGAAGATCACGAAGAAGGCACGAAGAGCACGAAGGATTGCGGATGCGCAGTCACTTTTGAGGCGGCTTACAATCGCATACTGAAATTTTGCGGTGCACTCGACAAGGATTTCAGTTCGACTTTCTTCGTGTTCTTCGTGCCCTCTTCGTGTTCTTCGTGTCCTGCTTTCATCTCACCCGACCCTGCCCACTAGCCCTTGAACTGTTCGTCCAGCGGGGTCCCGGCGATGTGGTTGTTGTAGTTCGAAAGCGTCTTCATGCCGATGCCGACGATCACGTCCTGGACCTGGGCCTCGGAATAGCCGGCATCGAAGAATGCCTGCAGATCGTCATCCGACGGCAGGCCGCGCTTTTCGACCATGGTGCGGGTGAAGGTAAACAGCGCGTCGAGCTTGTCGTCGGGCAGCTTTTCGCCGTTGTTGATGGCCTTGAGTACGGCTTCGTCGACTTTCTGCATCTTCGCGATCGCGGTGTGCGCGCCTTTGCAGTAGTCGCAGCCGTTCTCTGTGCTGACCGCCAGCAATACCGTCTGTTTTTCGGCCGCCGAGAACGAGGTCTTCTCGAAAATCTGCGAGACCGCCATGTAAGCTTCCAGCAGCGCCGGCGAATTGGCCATCACGCCCAGGATGTTGGGCACGAAGCCGTATTTCTTTTCGGCCTTGGCCAGCAGTTCGCGTGCAGCTTCGGGTGCGTTGTCCTGGTTGAGTACTTCAAGATTCATTTCGTTTATCTCCTGGAGTTGACGGGTTGGCGACTGCCTGTTCCGAAACAGGTTGGGCCGAATCATCAGGATTGCAAGCGATGGCTTCGGACAGCGGCCAGCGCACTGCATCGGCGCGGACCTCGCGCTGGCCGTCCAGGCCGCCGATCATGGTCAGATGCATGTTGTCGAACACCAGCCCGCGAAGATCCATGCGGGCTTCCGGCATGGGTTCGTGGCACTCCCAGACCCCCTGGTCCAGGTTGTAGCTGACCACGCTGTCGAACGCGGTTGCCGGGACCTCGTCGTAGCCGATGCCGTCATAGTTGTAGGGCCGATCGGCGCCGCCGGCAAAGATGACGCGCGGCGTGCCATCGATCACGGCGCCGACCGCGCCGGCCCGGTATCGCGGGCCGCCGGGCATGGGCGGCAGCGGCTTCCAGTCCAGCCGGCGCCAGTCATCGGCCCGGACGCGGCCCAGCCAGCATTCCTCACTGGCCATGAATAGCGCCGTTGACAACCACGGCGTGACTGCCCAGCCGGCCGGCCAGGCCGTCAAAAGGCGGCAATGCCGGGACCTTTTGCCAGGCGGCATCTCCCGGTCGCCAGATCCACCCGTCCGCGCGAAGAGCCTGCCAGGTCTTGTCGCCGGTCAGGCCCAGGCCGGTGAACCAGATCGCACCGGAGTCGGTCGGCAGCAGAGCTACCGGATTGTTGGCCCGGGCTTCGGGTAGCGGCGGTGGGCCGGCGACAGCCACCTGGGCGATCAGCAGCAACGACCCGGCCAGGCACCATCCCCTGACGCACCGGGCCCTCGCTGCCGATGACCCGGCGGAACTCGAATAGTTGCAAGCTATCATCTTCATTCAAAAATTGAATTTCCAGAGGATTTGATGCTAGCGTATATTTGAACCGTATCGTTCATGAACCACTGTTCAACCAGCCAGGAGGAAACATCATGGAATTGAAAGGCAGCCAGACCGAACAGAATCTCAAGGACGCCTTTTCCGGCGAATCGCAGGCCAACCGCCGTTACCTCTACTTCGCCCAGCGCGCCGACGTGGAAGGCTACAACGACGTCGCCGCGGTGTTCCGTTCCACCGCCGAGGGTGAGACCGGCCACGCGCACGGCCATCTGGAATACCTGGAAGAAGTCGGAGACCCGGCCACCGGCGAGCCGATCGGCAATACCGAGAAGAATCTCAAGGCGGCGATCGTCGGCGAGACCCACGAATACACCGACATGTACCCGGGCATGGCCAAGACCGCGCGCGATGAGGGCTTCGACGAAATCGCCGACTGGTTCGAAACGCTGGCGCGCGCCGAGCGCTCGCATGCCAACCGCTTCCAGAAAGCCCTGAACGAACTGGATGCGTGAAGGCAGCCTGCAGGCACCGACCCGGCATCCGCTGGACTGGAAGAGTGACGACTTCTGGGACCAGGCCCGGCTCGATGCCGAGCTGGAGCGTGTCTACGATATCTGCCACGGTTGCCGGCGCTGTGTGAGCCTGTGCGATTCGTTTCCGACGCTGTTCGATCTGGTCGACGAATCGGAAACCATGGAAGTCGATGGCGTGAGCAAGGCTGACTACCGCAAGGTGGTCGAGCAGTGCTACCTGTGCGATCTTTGCTATCAGACCAAGTGCCCGTATGTTCCTCCGCACGAGTGGAATGTAGATTTCCCCCACCTGATACTGCGCGCCAAGGCGGTTTACTACAAGCAGAAAAAACCGCCGCTGAAACACCGCCTGCTGGCCTCGACCACGGCAGTGGGCAAGCTGGCCAGCATTCCGGTGGTCGCCGAGACGATCAATGCGGCAAATCGGCAACCGGCCATGCGCGCGATGCTGGAGAAAACTCTGGGTGTGCACCGCGATGCAAGCTTGCCCGAATATCACTCCGACACCCTCCGGCGGCGGATGAAAAAACGCCAGGCCTCGGACACCGATGGCGACCCGGCCGGGCCGACGCGCGGCAAGGTCGCGCTGTTTGCCACCTGCTACTGCTCGGTCAACGCGCCGGACATTGCCGAAGATCTGGTCAAGGTGCTGCAACACAACGGCATCCCGGTCGTACTTGTCGAAAAGGAAACCTGTTGCGGCATGCCGCGCTATGAACACGGCAACCTCGAGGCCGTGGACAAGGCGCGCCGCAGAAACATTCCTCAACTTGCAGACCTGATCGACCGGGGCTACGACATCATCGCGCCCATTCCGTCATGCGTGCTGATGTTCAAGCAGGAACTGCCGCTGATGTATCCGCAGGATGCGGACGTTCAGAAGGTCAAGGCGCATATATTCGACCCGTTCGAATACCTGATGCTCAGGCACAAGGCAGGCAAGCTCGACACCGGGTTCAAGCAATCCCTGGGCACGGTGGCCTGGCACGCGCCCTGCCACCAACGGGTTCAGAACATCGGCGGCAAGACCGCCGATGTCCTCGGTCTTGTCCCGGACACGCGCGTTGAGCCGGTAGAGCGCTGCTCCGGCCATGACGGGACATACGGTGTTCGTGTCGAGACGTTCGACAAGTCGAAGAAGATCGGTCGCGGAACGGTCTCGAAGATCAAGCGCATCGAATACGACTGGTTCGCCAGCGACTGTCCGATGGCGGCAAGCCACCTGGCCGAGGAACTCGAACTCAAACACCCGCAGACCAATCCGATTACGTTGTTGCGGATAGCTTATGGTTTGTAACAAGCGAAAGGCGGGACCACAGATTACACAGATTTTCACAGATTAGATAATGCGAGTTTTTGTAGAGAGCTGATCCCATGACTTCTGATCAAGATGCTAAAAGGCGATTGTCTGATCCGGACCGATTCGACCGGACCACGGCATTGAATCGCCAGGATGCATTGACTGCCCTAGCCAGTCCCATACTGTTTTCTGCAAAAGATCAATAATCTGTGAAAATCTGCGTAATCTGTGGCTCGATTTAAAGATTTTCCTGATTAGGTATGTACCTCAGCCATCGTAGCGAACCTATACGGCAGCGGCGCCGTGCGGCAGGCGACATAAGCCAGTCGCTCGACCATCCGATCGAGT
>SR_TP_S13solDRAFT_1000672_pt1 | contig 12723 bp, 11 predicted proteins | sample SodReaTP_S13sol_FD_11159 | JGI IMG/M metagenome (IMG submission 11159) | reverse complement strand
CCGGTGGTGCTCTATCTGCTGGCCGCCATGCTGGTCACCACCATGGCGCTGATCCGCATCAACGCCAGCGGCGAACCCCCGGCCCTGCGCGAACAACTGGGACTCGCCGGGCTGATGCTGCTGCAGGCCCTGCCGGTGATGGTTATCCTGTTCCTGCTCTTCCCCCGGCTGCCCGGCCCCCTGTGGGCCATGCCCCAGCCGGACGACACCCGGGCCAGCACCGGGCTGTCCAACAGCATGTCCCCCGGCTCCATCAGCGAGTTGCTGCAGTCCAATGCCATCGCCTTTCGGGCCAGCTTCAGCGACGCCCCGCCGCCCGCGCCACAACGCTACTGGCGCGGCCTGGTGTTCAACCTCTATGACGGGCGCACTTGGCGTGCGGGCCACAGTTCAATGGACATCCCGGAACCCCTGCCCATACAGAGCGACGACACCCTGGCGTACAGCATCATGCTGGAGCCCCATGGGCAACGCTGGCTGCTGGCCCTGGACCGGCCCCTGGACACCCCGTCAGGGACCAGTCTCAATGCCGATTACGTGCTGACCACCCACCGGCCCGTGCAGCGGGTGGAGTCCTATGCACTGACCGCCGACACCGACGCGCGACTGGAGACCCGCCTGGCTGACAGCCGTCGCCAGCAGGGCCTGCAACTACCCTCCCGTTCGGCCCCTCGCGCCCGGGCCCTGGCCCAGGAGTGGCTCGAACACTCTGACAATCCCGAGGACGTGATCCGCCAGGCCCTGTCCCATTTCAACCGGGAGGCCTTCCACTACACCCTCACCCCGCCCCTGCTCACGGGCGATGCCGTGGACGAATTCCTGTTCGAGAGCCGCGCGGGTTTTTGCGAACACTACGCCAGCAGCTTCGTGTTCCTCATGCGGGCCGCGGGCATCCCCGCCCGGGTGGTCACCGGGTATCAGGGCGGTGAGTGGAACCGTGCCGGTGGCTACCTGGTGGTCCGCCAGTCCGATGCCCATGCCTGGGCCGAAGTGTGGCTGGAGGGGCGGGGCTGGGTACGGGTGGACCCTACCGGGGCGGTGGCGCCGGAACGCATCGAGCTGGGCATACGCGGTGCGCTGGGGAATGAAGAGGACCTGCCGGACTTTCTGCGTGACCGGCGGGGACTGGGGCTCATGGGCCTGCGTTTTCAGCTGGAATACTGGCGCGAAATGGCCGACTACTACTGGAACGGCTGGGTGCTGGCCTTCGGCCCCGAGCGCCAGAAGGAACTCCTGGAACGCCTCGGACTGGGCTGGCTGGACTGGCGCGGCGTGACGGCTCTGATGGTGGGCCTGCTGATGCTCACCGCCTCGCTGTTCGCCCTGGTCTTTCTCTGGCGCAACCGCCGACCGCAGCGTGATCCCCTGGCCCGGATCTATCGGCGATTCGCCCGGCGCATGGCTCGCCTGGGTATCTCGCCCCAAGCCCATGAAGGGCCCCGGGACTTTGCCCGGCGGGTGGGCCGGGAGCGTCCCCAGCTTCAAGGCGCGGTAGAGGCCTTCACCCGAACCTACGAGGCCCTGCGCTACGGCCCCGACCCGGACCCCGATCTGTTTCGCAGTCTGCAACATCGCCTCAAGCAGCTGCCCACACGTCCCTGATCCATGCGTGACCGGGGTGAATCAGACCGATCCTCGCCTGTCCTCGTAGGAGCGGCGACCCCGCCGCGAATGACGGTGCCGGATGGAACCACCGCTGTTCGGCCCGGGGTCGGGCCTCCTACGGGGGGGGCTGTAGGAGCGGCGACCCCGCCGCGAATGACGGTGCCGGATGGAACCACCGCGGTTCGGCCCGGGGTCGGGCCTCCTACGGGGGGGGGCTGTAGGAGCGGCGACCCCGCCGCGAATGGCGGTGCCAGATGGAACCACCGCGGTTCGGCCCGGGGTCGGGCCTCCTACGGGGGGGCTGTAGGAGCGGCGACCCCGCCGCGAATGACGGTGCCGGATGGAACCACCGTGGTTCGGCCCGGGGTCGGGCCTCCTACGGGGGGGGACACGGTGGGACCCACGGGTATTTCATAGCAGCCACAAGGCGTGGCTCTCCATCTTGCCCGCCAGTAGTCTGCGGTGGATCACTGCGCGTGGTGAACTCGTTCGGCCAGGGCCCCCTGGAATGCCCTGATGCGTCGCGCATTGGTGCCGAAATCCCCACGACCCAGTCTCGAGCGCGAATGCATGTGCACCAGGCTTGCGTCGCGCTCCTGGGGCCGCACATGGATGCTCACATCGTCCTTGAAACGCAGCAATCCCGTACTGGCCACCGCCTCGATGCGACCTGCCGAGGCCTGCACCTCGACGATCTCCCAGCCCGACTCACGGACCTGTTCCAGGCACGCCTGAAACACCGCCTGCGGTGACGCGCTCAAGTGTTGGGGCTGGATGTCGGGGTACTCGGGGGTCAGGCCGGTAGCCACGTCATTGATCAAGGGCCAGCGCAGCAAGGCGAACAGCACCAGGGCGACCCCGGCCAGGGGCATGAACCACCACAACCATTTCATCTACAAGGCCCTCACGAACTGCACCACCAGCATCACGGCCAGCACCCAGAACAGGCGATGAAGCCAGACACGAAAGGTCTCAACGGCCACCCGTTCACGAATCCACATCCCCCCTCGCAGACCTGTCAGGGAAAGAACGATCAGGGGGATGGACACCAGCAGCAGCTGGCTGCCGACCATTCCCAGGGAGGCGAAGGTGACAGCCTGGGCGCCCTTGCCCAGGAGGAATGCCAGGTTGATGGACTGCACCATCACCAGGGGCGCCACGCGCAATTCAAGAAAATAGATCATCAGCACCGGCCCACCCACATTTACCGTGCCGCCCAGCAGCCCGGCGGTCATGCCCGCCGCGGTGCCGCTAGTGGTGGGATGGCGGCGGATAAACCCCCAATTCACCTGTTTGAAACGATCCCCCAGGATGTAGAACACCAGGGTCAGGGCAAGGAGCAGCCGAAAGGGGTTGGGGTCCAGGGCTACCAGCAACAGGGTGCCCAGCACCGAGCCCACCAGCATCCACACCGCCACGTGCCAGAAGCGTCCCAGGCTGTCGCCCAGGTTGCCGCCCCGCAGCATGCTCCACAGGTTCACCGCGATGTTGGGACCCAGGGTGAGCAGGATGGCGGTCTGCACGTCGGTGATCAGCGCCAGTACGGGCGTGGCCACGATGGGGAAGCCTGCACCGAAGAGGCCATGCACCAGGCCGGCGGCCAGCACGATGGCCAACACCACGAGGATCTCGGTGAGACTGAAAGCGTCCAACGTTGGAGTGTTTCCGATGGGGACGTGTGCGGGCCCTCAGGCCACCACACGCACCTGATTCTTGCCGCATCGCTTGGCTTCGTAACAGGCCTGATCGACCCTGCGCATAACAGCCTCAGGGTCCTGTTCACTGCCATCCAGGGCAAGGACGCCGATGCTCGCGCCGCCCCCGTGCAATACGCGGCCCTCGAAGCTAAAGGCCATGTCACGAATGGCTGTCAGCAGATTGTCCACGATCTGCCGGGCATGATCCAGGCTGCAATCGGTGAGCAGGATGGCGAACTCGTCTCCGCCCATTCGCGCCAGGCTGTCGTGGCGACGAATGCAACTGGACATGGTGCGCACCAGCCCCACCAGGAAGGCATCGCCGGCGTGGTGACCATAGGTGTCGTTGATCTGTTTGAAATCATCCAGGTCCAGATAGATGATCGTGCAGGTCTTGCCCTGCTTCACCTCCAGGCAACCCCGCTCCAGCTCCACCTCGAAGGCGCGTCGGTTGAGCGCCCCGGTGAGATGGTCGTGGCGGGCATCCCAGCTCATCTGTTCCATGCGCGCCAGGTCGGCGCTCACGTCCCGGAAGATGTAACTCACCCGCACCAGACCGCCATCCTGATCGAAGATGGGCGAGATGGTTTCCTCGATGTAATGCAGTGCGCCCTTGCGATCCTGCAACACGTGGTGACGAGTGGCCCGCATGGCCACACCCGCTAGCAGGCCCGCAAAAACCGAGGCCGGCATGCAGGCCTCCCCGGCAGGCCGGCTGAGCCGATAAACCTCCTCGACGGGCTGCCCCTGGGCCTCCCCCGCCGCCACGCCGGTCATCTGGCTGGCCCGGTTGTTCATGGTCAGAATCAGACCCTGTTCATCCGTGATGATCACGCCATCGGCGATGTTGTTCAGGGTGCCGATGGAGAGTTCCTGCTCCTCGCTCAGGGAAGATTCGATGGTGCGCAGCCGCATGAGCATGCGGGCCCCGCCCAGGACCACCGACAGGATGATCAGCAGCGTAACGAGGCTGAGCATACGCAACGCAGAGTGGTAGCGTGCCTCGGAATCCTGTCGTGCAGCATAGGCGTTGTCCTGCACCCTGCGGCCCAGGTCGGCAAACTGCTGCAACAGGGCCATCTCCAGGGGCAGATCGATGTCCACCAGGTCGGACCAGACCGCCTCGATATCATCCCCGCCGAGCATGCGCTGCATCAGGTCCTCCTGCAGCGGCGCGGTCACCCGGATCATGTCCAGGGCCTCGTCCAGCAGCTCTCGTTCCTCCGGCGCCAGGCCCAGCTCGATCAGCCGGTCACGCAGTTCCACGAAGTCCACGGCCACGGCACGAAACTCCATATAGCGCTCGTCCCGGAACCAGGGGTCGTCCCGAAAGGCCACGCTGTAGAGCTGCAGGGATCGTGCCTGGACGATGTTGGACATGCGGTGGATCAGCTCCACCTTGCGGTTATGCACCTCGGAGACCTGGGTCATGGCGGACTGCAGGTTGGCGAGATAAGAGAAGCTCAGGGCCGCCAGGACACTGAGCAGGATCAGGATCAGCAAAACCACACGGCGCACCAGAACGAGGCTGGGCCGCTTGTGAGAGGCAAACAAAAGCTCGGCCAGGCTTTTTATCATTCTTGGAAAATGGTCCGAGAGGCTTGGAAATTCCGAGTAAACGGGTCGTCAATACCCATAGTAGTGTGACGATCAACACACAACAACGCGTGATCCGACGATGCATCGCTGATCACCGATGGCCGGTATAAGAGGGAATTTTCCGCATCAGATGAAATCATAGTCACGACAGGCGGTTATCCTGACTGTCTCAAGCAAGCATCGAGCTAACCCCGGAGCACCATGAAACATCTCGTACGATGGCTTGCAGGCCTGCTGTTGCTGCTGGTCCTGCTGCTGACAGGCCCCGCCCTGCTGGCCATGAGCGGCAGTATCCCCATGGGGGGCAGCTGGCAAGGGGCCGACCGGTCCAGCGCCGGCCTGGCCCCGGACCCTGCCCTCACCCACGAGGCGGTGGTACAGGTCTATGGTGCCCGGGCCTTCAAGTGGCGGGGTGTGTTCGCAGCCCACACCTGGATCGCCGCCAAGGACGAGGGTGCCGCCCAGTACACCCTCTACCAGGTCACCCGCTGGCGGGGCATGCAGGCAAGTCCCGGGGTGGCCGACATGCACTGGTTCGGCAACCGGCCCCACGTGCTGGGGGAGCTACGAGGTACCGAGGCGAGCCGGGCCATCGAACGCATCGAGGCCCTGGTGGATGACTATCCCTACCGTGACCTCTACCGTGCCTGGCCGGGGCCCAACAGCAACACCTTCGTCGCCTGGATCACCCGCCAGGTCCCTGAATTGCAGGCCCGGCTGCCTTCCATCGCCCTGGGAAAAGACTACCTGTCGGGCGCCGGGGTGGCTGCGGCCCCCAGCGGGACGGGGCTACAGGTCTCCGCCTATGGCCTGCTCGGGGTTCTGGTCGCGTCCAGGGAAGGCCTGGAGATCAACCTGCTGGGCCTGGTCCTGGGCTTCGATCCGCGCCGACCGGGGATCAAGCTGCCCGGGATCGGCGAGGTGGGTTTTGGCAGAGACACGCACAACCCGTCCCCGGAGGATCAGGGCTAGCTCGCGCCGGACTCCATCCATGCGTCCTCAACCCACGCATGAGGACGGGGCCTGCGCGAATTCCATGCACCACTGCTCGATGGCAATTCGTGCCTCATCAGGCCGCTCCGTGAGCAGCCAGTGATCGGCCGCGATATCCACGCAACGGACATTCGCCAGGCACATCAGCCGGCTATGGGTGATGTCCTGGTCGGTGAGCCGGGCGCCGGCCGAGCGCAGCACCAGCACAGGCATGGGAATGGCAGCAAGATCGGGCACCGGGCGCATCAGCTCAGACAAGTCCTGCAGGTAGTTGCTCAAGGGCAGGAAACGCAGGTCTTCCCTGGGATTCATGTACAGCCCGGCAATCTGCTGATCATCACTTTCGCCCAGCAATGCCCGGGTCTGTTCATCCAGGGCATGGAGATCCCTGTAGGGAAACTCCTTGCCTTGCAGGCCCAGGCTGCCTGGTAAACGCAGCAGCGGAATCACCAGGCGCCAGAGGCTGGCCAGGCGGCGGGCCCAGGCCATGCCACCTCCCAGGGCCTCGGGGAACACCGGGTCGATGAGAATCAGGCCCCGCACCTTCCCGGGATGGGCCACCGCCAATTCCATGGCTACCTGTGCGCCCAGGCTGTGACCCATGAACACCGCCTCGGGGTGATGTTCCGCGTCCAGGAGGGACAGCTGGTCCCTGCACCAGTCCTCACGACAGAAACGGGCCCGTGTCATGGAGGCCCCGTGACCCCGCAGGTCCGGCTGGTACAGATCCCAGCTGCCGCGCAGGCGGGTGTTGGCGCAGAATTCACTGAAGCGGGTACCGTTGCTGGCCAGCCCGTGGAGCATGACCAGCGCCGGTGCCCCCGTCCTGCCGCTGGGGTGGGCCCGGTAACCCAGGCGCTGGCCATCGGCTGCGTGACAATATCTCAGATCTGCGTGAATGGACTGATCCATGGCGACATGCTACCGGCTCGACACCCAGACTGCAGACGGAATCATCGCCCCGTTTAACGGTCAGCTAGGAAAGAACGAAAGTTCTCGTATACTGCTTCGAGGGTGCCGCTCAGCATTCTGAGTATTCAGAACACTGCACACACAGTCAGACGGCCCTTGAGTAAACCCGCCTTTGCGGAGGTCACCATGAAACCCTGGCTCATCCTGCTTGCCCTGCTGATCCCGGCCAGCCTGCCCGCCGCCGAAACCATCCCCTTCGATCACTGGACCGTCATGTCCCGTGCCGACCCCGCCAACGGCGAGGTCACCCTGGCCGCCTACACCCGCAACCAGGACGGCCATCTTCTGGCCATCGGTCAAAAGGACAACGGCCCCATCGATGGTGCCCTCATGCTCAGCGGGGCATCGGGCCTGCGCGCCCAGACCAGCCAGGCACTGGAACTCAGCCTCTCCTCCGGCAGCCGCTTCCAGGCGCACGACCTGCGCATACCCCGGGGCGCCCGCAAAGACAATCCCGCCGATGCCGCCGACCGGGTGGAGTGGCAGATCTGGGACAAGCGAGCAGGAGGCAGCCTGCCCGCACTGATCGAGGCACTGCGTCAGGGGCAGGACCTGGAAGTGGTCTACCGGGATGAACAGGGTGAACGCCGTCAGACCGGGTTTTCCCTCAAGGGCGCCGACCGCGCTCTCGCCTGGGTGCTCCAGGAAGGGCCAATGACCGCCAGCTATCACACCGTGGACACCCTCTCAGAGGAGGCGGCCCAGGCCTGCCGGCGCAGCGCCAACGGCGATTCCGGGCGCAGGGATGCCTGTTTCGACGGGATTGTTGCCTGTTGGGACCGGCGCGGCACGGGTTCCGTGGCGGCGTTCCGAGGGTGTTTAAGAACAGAAGGCGTCCTGTAGGAGGCCCGACCCCGGGCCGAACCGCAGTGGTTCCATCCGGCACCGTCATTCGCGGCGGGGTCGCCGCTCCTACAACCCCCTGTAGGAGGCCCGACCTCGGGCCGAACCGCGGCGGCTACATCTGGCACCGTCATTCGCGGCGGGGTCGCCGCTCCTACTGGGAGGGGCTAGCGCCCCTTCAAATGGGCCACTTCCCGGCGATGGCGCCGAAAGATCAGGCGCTCCAGGCCATCACGCAGGCTGTCAGAAACGCCCTCAAAGCGCACCAGTGTGCGTGTGAGTCCATCCGCCACCGCCTCACTGGCCACCACCCGGCCATAAACCACCATGGGCTTGGGAAAGGCGGCACACACATAGACACTGAGTTCGGCGAGGGTGTCCAGCTCGGGTCCCTCGGGGGACGACCACTCGATCCCCGAGGCGTTGAAACGCACGTCGCAGGCCGCCGGATGTTTGCCCTGGGCGAGCAACCAGTCCCCCAGCAATTCGAGCACCAGGTTCATCTTCGCATCAAGGCGCGCCAGTTCATGGGCCAGCTCGGGAGATTCCTCCGTGGGACGGTGTGTCTCCTCCAGTCCTTCGCAGGCGCGGACCAGGGCTTCGTTGGAGAGGTTGAGCGCGGTCAACTGCGGGTCCGAAGGCAGGGCGTCCACGGCAACCCAGGACAGCGGCAAATGATCTTCGCTGACGAGGCCTTCTTCCAGGGGATTCGCAATCATGGGAGTCCGGGTCAGTTCACTGGGGGAGTGATGTCAGTGTACCTGATGGATAGGTGGGGGCGTGAAGCGTGAGGCGTGAGTCTGTCGCAGGCTTATCAAGAACTGACGACGTACCGATCACCGGTTCTCTTCGTAGGCCAGCGCCCCCGCCTTGGCCCGCACAGATTGACGCATCGAGTCGGCCAGCCTGTCGCGCTCGGCCTCGGCCAGGCTCAGGAGTTCCCGGTACTGGGCACGCACATGGGTCAGGCCTTCGGCGAGGCCAGCGGGGTCGGGGTGATTCGGGTCAGCGATGAGCGACTCCACCACGGCGCGGCAATGGCTGTCGCACACCCCGGCCTGCTCCCATTCACCCGCCCGGGCATGGGCCAGGGCGGCCTGGATCTGGGCGATCGCCTGGGCAAGAAGATCGTCGTCTTCCCCACCACCCGTAGGAGCGGCGACCCCGCCGCGAACCGCGGTGCCCGAATCAACCTCCTTTCGGCCCGGGGTCGGGCCTCCTACGGGTAGGTCTGGTCTTTCAGCCACGGTCGCCTTCGGCCGCCTGCTGGCCGGGGATGGCATCCCAGCCTGCCTTCACTTCCCGCAGCAGGTTGGCCACCTCGTCCAGCATAGCCACGTCGTTGCGCAGGTTGGCCTCCGTGAGACGGCGGGCCATGTACTCGTAGAGGGATTCCAGGTTGGCGGCCACCTCGCCTCCCTTTTCCATGTCCAGGTGCGCGCGCAGGCCCTCGATGATGTCGATGGCGCGGCTGATGCGCTCACCCTTGTTGGACACATCACCCTGCAGCATGGCGCCGCGGGCGGTGACGATGCGCTCCAGGGCCCCTTCAAAGAGCATCTGGATGAGCCGGTGAGGATTGGCCTCGTTGACCTCGGCCAGCACACCATTGCGGTACTGGTTAAGGGCCTGGTGGATGCCGGTCTGGTACATGGTGGTGACCTCGTTGGGTTGGGATACGTGCCTGGTGCTTTGTGCTTAGTGCTTTGTGCTTGGTGGAACGTAGGTTGGGGTGAGGCACGAACCCCAACAACCAGACCTTCCCGTGCCACCACAGTTGGGGTTCGTCCCTCACCCCAACCTACCTTCGTGTTCTTTTACAAAGTACAAAGAACAAAGAACAAAGCACCCAATAAATAATCAACGCCTGCGATTCTGCCCCAGCATCGCGGTGAGCGCGCCCATCTGCTCGTCCAGGTACTGACTGGTGTTCTGAAGCTGGCCCACCAGTGCATCCATGGCGCCGAACTGGCGCACGAGACGGGCCTCCATGCTTGCCATGCGGACATCCAGTTGCTCACGCTGGCGCGCGATGTCACCGATGCCGTTGCGCAGGCCATCGGTGCGCACATCCAGCAGGCCGCCGATCTCGGTGAAGCCACGCACAGTGCTGGACATGCCACCGGCCACGTCATTGAGCAGCGACACCACGTTGGGCAGATCCCGGTCCATGGCGCGGTTGAAGGCGCCCGTATCCAGGGACAGCTTGCCGGTCTCATCGGAATTCACACCCAGGTTGACCAGGTGCGTGAACGGGCCACCCACTGAGCCACCGGCCTGGGACAGGCCCGCCGACAGACGGCTGCGGATGCCCCGCACCGTACTGTCACCCAGCATCAAGGCCGCTTCCCGGGTCTCGGGGTTGTACTTGGTCAACTCATTGACCTGATCGATGACCGTGTTGTAAGCCTCGATAAAGGCGGTCATCCGATTGCGGATGGCCTCCCGGTCCTGGCCCACCTCCACGGTGATGTTGCTGCCAGGCTCCGTGGTCCCCTTCAGATCGAAGCTCATGCCCTCGATGGTGTTGTCCAGGGTGTTGGTGGCGCTGGTCACGGTCAGGCCATTGATGACCACCTGGGCATCGCCGGCGGCGGAGGTCTCTTCCATGTTACTGGAGGCCAGCCGGGACAGCCCGGACATGTCCGTGTTGTTGCCGTCGCCGTCATTGACCGTCAGGGAGATGGTGTTGGCCGCGCCGGTCTGGCCGGAGGTCAGGACCAGGCGCGCACCGGAGCCATCGTTGACAATGCTCGCCTGCGCGCCGGCATTGGCCTGGTTGATGGCGTCGCGCACGCCACGCAGGGTGTTGTTGCTGCTGTCGATGGTGATATTGACGGCCTCGCCGTCACCCACCGCCAGGGTCAGGGTGCCGGTGCCCAGGGCGGTGTCGGCATCGGCTACGCCCTGGCTGGCCAGGGACTGGGCCGAAGCCAGTTGATTGATCTGGATGGTATAGCGATCCGGTGATGCCGTCTCGCTGGCGACCACCCCGAGGCGCCCGCTATCGGAGGAGGAAGCCGTGCGGCCCTCGTCCATACCCGCCAGCCGGTTCATGGCCGTTTCAAGGGTGATCAGGTTGCTGCGCATGCTCCCGTAGGCCGAGAGCCGTGCCTGGATATCCGCCTCGCGGTTGTCCAGGCGCTGTTGTTTGGGCTGGCGTTCAGCCGCCAGCAGCTGGTCCACCAGGCCGGACAGGTCGAGGCCAGAGCCAATACCTAGTGAGCTGATGGACATAACGAATACCTCTCAATAACGATGTGTGGTCACACCCCCCGTAGGAGGCCTGACCCCGGGCCGAATAGCGTGGCCCATTGAAACTTCGCAATTCGCGGCGTGGTCGCCGCTCCTACGTTTTGGAGGAAAACGGGTGGCGGGGTTCGTTTCCCACCACCCGATCCAACGCTTACCTTGTCTGCTTCAAATACAACAATCGTGCCACTACGCCTTTTCCGCCACCCCGAAGCTTTCCAGGGCGCCTTCATTGCGCAGGTACTCCGCCATGGCCTGCACCGATTCGGGCGGGATCTGGCGAATCACCTCCTGGCTGCTGGAGTCCAGCACCGTGATCACCGTCCGCCCACTGAAATCATCCACCGCGAAACGCAGGTCACGCTGTACCGACTGCATGTAGTCGTTGAGCGATTCCACCACCCCGGAGAGATCCAGTTCAGGCAGTTCTGGTGCGGAAGGCGCAGGCTGATCCTTGCCGGTCTCGGCCTCCGGGGCCGGCGCGATTCTGCCACCCGTTGCCGCCGGTTCCGGTTTCACGACCGGAGCCGGCTGCAGCGCTGCAGACATGGGATTGATGAGCATATCCTTCATGGTCATTCCCTCAAAAGGATCATAGGCAAAAGGGTGGACCCGAAATCGGGCCCACCCTCAGTGCCTTCCCTGGCACTCCTAATCCTTCCTGTTACTACTTGAGGCTGGGCCTTCGCCTTACTGCAGCAGGGCCAGCACGCTCTGGGGCACCGCGTTGGCCTGAGCCAGCACCGAGATACCGGCCTGCTGCAGGATCTGGGCGCGGGTCAGGTCGGCGGTCTCGGCGGCGAAGTCCGCATCCCGAATTCGGCTGCGGGAGGCTTCCAGGTTCTCCGAGGTGGTGCTCAGATTGGTGATGGTGGACTCGAAGCGGTTCTGGATAGCACCAAAGGTGCTGCGCAGATCACTCACCGAGGTCAGGGCGGAATCCATCCGGTAGATGGCGTCGTTGGCGGCATCCTGGGTCAGCACGTTCACCCCGGTCAGGTCGCCGGAGGTCTCGTACACGGTGTCGGCAAACAGATCACCGGCATTCGTACCACCCACCGTGATCGTGTTCTGGGAGGTGATGGTCATGGTGCCATCATCATTGAGCGCCGCCGTACCTTCGCCACTCAAAGCCAGGTTGATGGCGTCCACCAGGCCCTGTGCAGTGTCATAGTCATCAGCGGCCACGGTGACCGGGTCGGCATCACCAATCTGGAGGGTCAGGTCGCTGAGGGTGTACGGTGAAGCCGCCACAGCCACAGAACCATTATCGATGGTGTTGGTACCGGTGGCGAAATCAGCGCCAGCAAAACCTGCACCAGTGCCAGTGTTAACCACTACGATGTCAAATGCAGTCCCATCCGCGCTGGTGAAACTCAGCGTGCCATCGGCCGCAGTACCGGAGAAAGAGATACCGGCGGTTGTCAGGTTACCCTGCACCGTTGTATCGGCCAGAGCAGTATCGATATCAGCGGCGGTGACAGTAGCGCCACCAGCACCTGCAGTTTCAGCGAAAACAGACACACCATCCACGGTCAGACTGTAGGTTTGTGTATCCGCCAGGGTGACGTCTGCAAATGAGCCGGACACCGCAGAGCTGTTGGGCACTGCATCGGCTGCTTCAATGATCAGCGTGCCCAGATCCACGGAGGTGGCCGTGGCCACGTCACCGATGCTGTCCAGGCGCATGCTGGTGTTCAGGCTCAGGTCGATGGTCTCGCCCACGTTGGCGCCCACCTGGAACTTGGCGTCGAACCGAAGG
>SR_TP_S13solDRAFT_1000671_pt1 | contig 12725 bp, 11 predicted proteins | sample SodReaTP_S13sol_FD_11159 | JGI IMG/M metagenome (IMG submission 11159) | reverse complement strand
TCGCCGGCGGCATCGTCCAGGCTTTCCCCCAGAATCCGGTAACGCCCCACCCCCTGCACGTCCACCAGCATGGTGTGACCGCCGGAAACCAGCAGGGCGAGGAAGGGAAACTCGGGCGGGTCATCGCCCAGCATGGGGGCCAGCAGGTGGCCCTCCATGTGATGCACCCCCACGGCGGGCAGCCCCCAGGCCCAGGCGAGACTCCGGGCAACACCGGCACCCACCAGCAGTGCACCCAGCAGACCGGGGCCGGCGGTGTAGGCGATGCCGGAAAGCCCCGATGCCCGGGTATCAGCCTCGTCCAGGGCCTGACGCACCAGGGGCAACAGCTTGCGGATGTGGTCCCGGGAGGCCAGCTCTGGCACCACGCCGCCGTATTCCGCGTGCAGGGCCACCTGGCTGTACAGGGCATGGGAGAGCAGCCCGCGCTCGGTATCTATCACCGCCACGCCGGTTTCATCACAGGAAGTCTCGATACCCAGAATGCGCATGAAATACCCGAAGGGAAGAAAATGGAGGGCTTTGATCGAGGCACGGCAGGCCACGGGGCGGGGCAACAATCAACCGCCTGCCGTGCCCCCGGGACGCCGCGAACCAAAAGCCCCTCATTATAATCAGCTGGATCCGCAAAAATCCCGCCCATCCCACGGGTTCCGGATCTCGCGGCAGATCGAATGGAATCTTTGGCATTTCCCGCCCAAATCCTTATAATGCGCGATTCTCTGTCCCCGGTATCCGGGGCACTGAACACCACAACACTGACCGAGATGATCTGATGCCCCACGTACGCGTCAAAGAAAACGAACCCTTCGAGGTGGCCCTGCGCCGCTTCAAGCGCACCTGCGAGAAGGCCGGTGTGCTGACCGAGGTCCGCCGCCGCGAGTTCTACGAAAAGCCCACCGAAGTGCGCAAGCGCAAGGCCGCCGCAGCGGTCAAGCGTCAGGCCAAGCGCGTGTCCAAGGAAGTGGCTCGCCGCGAGCGTCTGTACTGATCCACTGACTGGGAGTTCGCCTTAGAGGCGACCCCCGGCACCCGGAGAGTCCGGACATGTCCACCGACAGCCCCCTGAAGGCACGCATCACCGAGGACATGAAGTCGGCCATGCGCGCCGGCGAAAAGTCACGACTGGGCACCATTCGCATGGTGCTCGCTGCCATCAAGCAGGTGGAAGTGGACACTCGCACCGACCTGGACGACACCCAGGTGCTGGCGATCCTGGACAAGATGCTCAAGCAGCGCCGGGAATCCATCAGTCAGTACACGGCCGCCGGTCGCAGCGATCTGGCCGATGCCGAGCAGCAGGAAATGGAGATCATCCAGTCCTACCTGCCCGAGCCCCTCTCGGAAGACGAGATCGCGGCAATGATCGACGCGGCCGTTGCCGACACCGGGGCCGCCTCAGTACGCGACATGGGCAAGGTCATGGGGCAGCTCAAGCCCAAGCTCCAGGGACGCGCCGATATGTCCGAAGTCAGCGCCCGGATCAAGGCACGCCTCGCCTGAGCCAACCCTGAAAGCCCTGGGGTTGCGCGCCACCATCCGGCGCATTCATGCTTTGAAACTCCGAAGGCACCCGGCCAGGGCGCGGTGGTGCCTCACGCGTGACACGTAGACAGGTATCCGTCATGGCCAACCCGATGCAGTTCCTCGAAGTGCCCCGCCAGGACCCGAAGAAGACCCCGGCCCAGGTGCGCATCCACGAGTTCAAGGAGATCTACGGGCAGTTCGACCCGGAGACCGCCAAGCACCAGTCCGAGCGCTGTCTGGCCTGCGGCAACCCGTACTGCGAGTGGAAGTGCCCCGTCCACAATTACATCCCCAACTGGCTCAAGCTGATTGCCGAAGGCAATCTCTTCGAGGCCGCGGAGATGTCCCACAAGACCAACTCCCTGCCGGAGATCTGCGGCCGCGTCTGCCCCCAGGACCGCCTGTGCGAGGGCGCCTGCACGCTCAATGACGGCTTCGGCGCCGTGACTATCGGCTCCATCGAAAAGTACATCACCGACGAGGCCCTGAAGGCCGGCTGGCGTCCGGACCTGTCCGGCGTGGTGGCCACCGGCAAGCGCGTGGCCATCGTGGGCGCCGGCCCGGCAGGCCTGGGTTGCGCCGACGTGCTGACCCGCAACGGGGTCGAGGCCGTGGTGTTCGACCGCTATGAAGAGATCGGCGGCCTGCTCACCTTCGGCATCCCCCCCTTCAAGCTGGAAAAGGGCGTGGTCAAGACCCGTCGCCAGCTCATGGAGGAGATGGGTGTCAAATTCCAGCTCAGTACCGAGATCGGCAAGGATATCCCCTTCCAGCAGCTGCTGGATGAATACGACGCCGTGTTCCTGGGCATGGGAACCTACACCTACATGAAAGGTGGCTTCCCCGGCGAGGATCTGCCCGGCGTGCACGAGGCCCTGCCCTTCCTGATCTCCAACATCAACCGGGAACTGGGCCTGGAAAAGACCCCGGAAGATTTCGTCGACATGAAGGGCCAGCGGGTGGTGGTGCTGGGCGGTGGCGACACCGCCATGGACTGCAACCGCACCTCCGTACGCCAGGGTGCCGCCAAGGTCATCTGCGCCTACCGCCGCGACGAGGAAAACATGCCCGGCTCCCGCCGCGAGGTGGTCAACGCGAAGGAAGAGGGCGTGAAATTCATGTGGAACCGTCAGCCGGTGGAGATCGTCGGCAACGGTCGCGTAGAAGGCGTCAAGGTGGTCACCACCCAGCTCGGCGCACCGGATGATCGCGGCCGTCGCCGCCCCGAACCCGTCCCCGGCTCCGAGGAAGTGATCCCCGCCGACCGGGTGATCATTGCCTTCGGCTTTCGCCCCAGCCCCGCACCCTGGTTTGCCGACTTCGGCATCGAACTGGACGAAAGCGGCCGAGTGACGGCACCCGCCGGGGGCGAGAACGCCTTCCAGACATCCAACCCCAAGGTCTTCGCCGGCGGCGACATGGTACGTGGCTCCGACCTGGTGGTCACCGCGGTGTACGAAGGACGCGAGGCCGCAGAAGGTATCCTGGGCTATCTGGGCGTTTAAGGCAGTGGCAAGTGGTTAGTGGCTAGTAGCAAGGGGGCCGCTCCCTGCCATATTCGACACATCGGCTTACCATGCCGTTCCAAGCCACTAGCGACTGATCCTATGAGCGAATTAAAGAACGACCGCCTGCTGCGCGCCCTGTTGCGCGAACCTGTAGACACGACACCTGTGTGGATCATGCGCCAGGCAGGACGCTACCTGCCCGAGTACCGGGCATCCCGGGCCCGGGCAGGCAGCTTCATGGACCTGTGCCAGAACCCGGAACTGGCCTGCGAGGTGACGCTTCAGCCCCTGGAGCGCTTCCCCCTGGACGCGGCCATCCTGTTCTCGGACATCCTCACCATCCCCGATGCCATGGGCCTGGGCCTGTACTTCTCCGAAGGGGAAGGCCCGCGCTTCGAGCGCCCGGTTCGGGACGCCGCCGCCGTGCGTGCCCTGGGTGTGCCGGATCCTGAGGCAGAGCTGCGCTACGTGACCGACGCGGTGCGCCTGATCCGCCGGGAACTGGATGGCCGGGTGCCCCTGATCGGCTTCTCCGGCAGCCCCTGGACCCTGGCCACCTACATGGTGGAAGGCGCCTCCTCCAAGGACTTCGCCCTTATCAAGGGCATGCTCTATGACGACCCGGCCACCCTGCACCACCTGCTGGGCGTGCTGGCCGAATCCGTCACCGTGTACCTGAACGCCCAGATCGCCGCAGGCGCCCAGGCCGTGATGGTGTTCGATACCTGGGGGGGAAGCCTGACGCCCGAGGGCTACCGTGAATTCTCCCTGGCGTACATGCAACGCATCGTGGAAGGGCTCCAGCGCGAAAATGAAGGTAGGCGCGTGCCCGTGACCCTGTTCACCAAGGGTGGCGGCGCCTGGCTGGAAACCATGGCCGATACCGGCTGCGATGCGCTGGGGCTGGACTGGACCGTGAACATCGGCGAGGCCCGCCGCCGCGTGGGTGACCGGGTTGCCCTGCAGGGTAATATGGATCCGGCGGTGCTCTACGCCTCACCGCAGCGGGTGCGCGAAGAGGTCCGTAAGGTATTGAATGATTTCGGCGCCGGCACCGGCCACGTGTTCAACCTGGGACACGGCATCCACCCCACCATCGACCCGGACAACGTGGCCGCACTGGTGGACGAAGTGCACGAACAAGGCAAAAGGATGAAGGATGAAGGATGAAGGATGAAGGATGAAGGATGAAGGATGAATCAGACTGGTGGCCCCATGGCCCTCTGGTTCAGCTCGGCTTGTCTTTATTCAACCTTCCGCCTTCATCCTTCCAAAAGCCCCCTCACCTCCTTGATCCCCGCCCGGCGCATGGGCCTGCCATCCACCGGACTGAGGGGCGCCTGGCGAATGCCCTTGTGGGGGAACACCAGGGCCTCCACATCCGCCCCCGGCCCTGAAAAGGCCACCACCGGGTAGAACACGTACTGCTGGCCCGCGCGCAAGCGGCGCTCATCGCCCCGCCAGCGGATTTCCCGATCCTCCAGGTAAAAGATCACCTCTTCCACGCTGTCGGCGAACAGGTGCAGGGTGAGTTCCTCACGGCCATTGACCACCCCCTCCAGGACAGGCCCCACCAGCCGCGGATCAAAGGGTGAGAGCAGCTCCATGGCCTGCAGCGCCGCATGGCGCAATCGGCTCAGCTCTTCCCGGCTGGCCTCGTCCTCAAACAGGCGCTGGCGGGCATGCACCGCCTCTTCGATCTCTGCGTTGCGAGGTAGATTGCGGGTCTGGCCAGCACCCAGTCGCTCGGCCGCCTTGCGCTTTGCCAGGCCATAATCTGCGACCCCCTCATCCAGGATGATGCGCGCCGCCTCCTCCATGATCAGCTGGCGGACTCTCAGGTCATTGGTGGACATCTTCGGCTCTCCGGATGGCGGGCCTGGGCCCGTCGATTCAGAACAGAAACCCGGGACTCCCCCCGCCCTCTCCGGACCCGGCGCCATTGCGGCCATCGGCGCTTGGGGCCTCGTTACCCTCAGGCACCTGCTCCGGGGTAAAGGTTTCAAACAGGGTGCGCCCGCTCCCGTTGCCGGCCAGATCGCCGGTCTCGGCGTCGATGCGTACCGTGACCATGCCTTCAGGCTGGGACATGATGCGCTCCGGGCGTCCGGACAGGGCCTCACGCATGTAATCGATCCACACCGGCAAGGCCGTGGCACCGCCAGACTCCCGCGGCCCCAGGGGCGAATTGTCGTCAAAGCCGACCCAGACGCTGGTGACCACCTCGCCATTGAAACCACTGAACCAGGCATCACGCAGATCGTTGGTGGTACCGGTCTTGCCAGCGATGTCATTGCGACCCAGCTCCCGGGCACGTCGGGCCGTACCATCCAGGATCACATCCCGCATCATGCTGACCATCTGATAGGCATTGGCAGGGCTCAGGACACGCTCCGCCGGCTGATAATCCATCAGCTCCAGTGTTGCATCAGGCCCCGCACCGGCAGTGGCTGCCACCCGCACGCTATCGTCCCCGGCGCTCTGGCAAGGTGGTTCGCAGACCCGCATCGGACGGGCCTTCTCCAGCACTTCGCCGTCGGGCCCCTCGATACGCTCAATGAACCAGGGCTCGATTCGATAGCCGCCATTGGCGAACACCGCATAGGCGGACGTCATCTCAAGGGGGGTCATCGCGCCACTGCCCAGGGCCAGGGACAGGTCACGGGGATGCCGGGCGGGATTGAAGCCGAAACGGCTCACCATGTAATCGTGGGCATAGCGCACGCCAATGGCATGGAGCAACCGAATGGACACCAGGTTACGTGACTGGGTAAGCGCCTCGCGCAGGCGGGTGGGACCGTAGAAACGTCCGCTGTAGTTGGTGGGACGCCAGGTGTCTTCCAGCGCGGAATCCTCGAATACCACTGGTGCGTCATTGATCAGGCTGGCGGGTGAATAGCCCTGCTCCAGGGCCGCGGAGTAGATGAACGGCTTGAACGCCGAACCCGGTTGACGCTCCGCCTGTACGGCACGGTTGAAGCTGCCCTGATAGAAGTCAAAACCGCCCACCAGTGCCAGCAGGGCGCCGTCATGGGGGTTCAGAGAAACCAGAGAACCGGACACATCCGGCACCTGGCTCAAGTGCCAGACGCCCTCGCCTCGGCGCTCCACGCGCACCAGGTCCCCCGGGCTGAGCACATCGCTCACCTGTTGCGGCGCAGCCCCCGTACGCGAGACGTTTATATAGCGGCTTGCCCAGGACACCCCATCAAGATTCAGGTTCACACGGCTCCCGGCGCCCAGATACACCTCGGCGCTGGTGGCATCCGCCTGGGTCACGATACCGGGCCAGAGCCGGCCGCCCACACGAGCCACTTGGCCCAATACCCGATCCAGGGCCGGCTCATCATCGTGCTCGGAAAGATCGATACGCGCCTCGGGACCCCGGTAACCATGGCGTCGGTCATAGGCCATGAGTCCGTTGCGCAGGGCCTCGTTTGCGGCACGCTGCATGTCGCCCTGAAGTGTGGTGTAGACCCGAAAGCCATCGATGTAGGCCGCCTCGCCATAGCGGGCCAGCATTTCCTGGCGAACCATCTCGCCCACGTAGTTCGCCTCCAGCTGCACCACGGGATTGTGCAACTGGGACACCACAGCCCTGGCGCGCGCCTCGTCGTGCTCCTCTTTACTGATGTAGCCCAGGTCACGCAGTCGACCCAGCACATAATTGCGGCGGATCTCCGCACGCTGCGGACTGGTGACGGGGTTGGTGGTAGACGGCGCCTTGGGCAGGCCGGCGATGACCGCCATCTGGTCCAGGCTCAACTCGGCGACCGGCACACCGTAATAGACATGTGAGGCGGCACCCACGCCATAGGCGCGCTGGCCGAGATAGATCTTGTTGAGGTAAAGCTCCAGGATCTCATTCTTGCTCAACTCCCGCTCGATACGAAAGGACAGGAAGATCTCCGTGATCTTGCGGGTATAGGTGCGATCCCGGGTCAGAAAAAAGTTTCGCGCCAGCTGCATGGTGATGGTGCTGCCGCCCTGGCTCTTCTCTCCGGTGGTGATCAGATTCAAGGCCGCACGTAACAGCCCCTGATAATCCACGCCGGGATGGACATAGAAGCGATCATCCTCCGCAGCCAGGAAAGCCTGGATCAGGGGCTCAGGGATTTCTTCGAATTGCAGAGGCTCACGCCGCTGCTCACCGTATTCGGCCACCAGCTGGCCATCCCGACTGTAGACACGCAGGGGCACCTGCAGGCGAACGTCCCGCAGGCTGTCCACCTCGGGCATCTCGGGGGCTACATATAAATAGGCGCCGGCGACAACCAGCACGCCCACGAAAAACAGGGCGAACAGGGCGGTCACACCCCAGCGGAGAAAATTAAGGACAAAGTGCATGAAGGAAGGACCCGGAGCCGCGAAGGGGCATGATGTCGGTCAAATGATACCGTTGCTCTGCCAAAGTGGGAAGTCGCGCCGATTTTCGACCAAATTTAAGCTAGTATTTTTATGGGGTTGGGGCTAGTATCTAGAAAAAATATAAGTTATACCTAGCCACATAATAACCACAAGGGATCTCTCGGCACACTCCCGCGGACGGCGACAAAGCCTCACCACGCCGCCCCGGAATGTCCCGCACCGGGTCACACAGGCCAAGGCCTGCACCCGAGATGAGAGGTTGCCCACAGACCTGGTCTGGGCCAGAAGAGAAAGGGAGCGCCGTGATAGGGTTCAGCCGCAAGAAGCCGCCCTTGCTGGGCATCGACATCAGCTCGACCTCGGTCAAGCTGGTGGAACTCAGTCGATCCGGTGGCAAATACCGCGTGGAGAGCTACGCCGTTGAGCCACTGCCGGCCAACGCCGTGGTGGAAAAAAACATCCAGGAGCCTGAAGCCGTCGGCGAGGCCATCAAGAAGGCCTACAAGCGAAGCGGTAGCAATACCCGCTCATGCGCCCTGGCAGTGCCCTCCTCCGCCGTGATCACCAAGGTCATCACCATGCCCACCTCCATCAAGGAGGAGGAGATGGAAGGCCAGATCCAGGTCGAGGCGGATCAGTACATCCCCTACGCCCTGGAAGAGGTCAACCTGGACTTCGAGGTCATCGGCCCCACCGCCAAGAACCCCGAGACCGTGGACGTCCTACTCTCCGCCTCGCGCAGCGAGAACGTGGAAGTGCGCGTGGCCGCTGCCGAAATGGCTGGCCTGACAGCCGCGGTCATGGATGTGGAGGCCTACGCCATCGAACACACCCTGGGCCTGATCATGGCCCAGATGGATGACCTGGACCAGGCCACGGCCACCGTCGCGATCATCGACATCGGCGCCACCATGACCAGTATCAACATCCTCAACGAAGGCCGGCTCATCTATACACGTGAACAGACCTTCGGCGGCAAGCAGCTGACCGAGGAAATCATGCGTCGCTACGGCCTGTCCTACGACGAGGCCGGGGTGGCCAAGAAGGAAGGCGGCCTGCCGGACAACTACGTGCCCGAGGTACTGGAACCCTTCAAGGACACCATGGTGCAGCAGGTGGGACGTTTCCTGCAGTTCTTCTTCGCCGCCAGCCAGCACAACCACGTTGACCAGATCATACTTGCCGGCGGATGTGCCGCGATCCCCGGCGTCGACGAACTGATCGAGTCACGCATCGGGACCCGCACCCAGATCGCCAACCCCTTCGGGCGCATGTCCCTGAACACCCGAGTCAACCCGCAGCGACTCGGCAATGACGCCCCCTCGCTCATGATTGCCTGCGGCCTGGCCATGAGGAGCTTCGACTGATGTCACATATCAACCTGCTCCCCTGGCGCGAGCAGAAGCGCAAGGAACAGCAAAAGGAATTCGGCGTCCTGGCGGGACTGGCCGCGGTAGCCGCTGCCGTGCTCGTGTTCTTCGCTCACGTCCATGTCAACGGACTGATCGAACACCAGCAGGCGCGCAACAATTTCCTGCAGAACGAGATTCGCCTCCTCGACCGCCAGATCGCCGAGATCCAGGAGCTGGAAGCCACCAAGAAGGCCCTCGTGGACCGCATGAGCATCATCCAGGAACTGCAAAGCAGCCGCCCGGTGGTGGTGCGCCTGTTCGACGAAATGGTTGTCCACCTGCCCGACGGCACCTTCTACACCGCCATCGAACAGCGCGGCAGCAATCTGACCCTGCGTGGCCGCGCCGAGTCCAACGCGCGCATCTCCGCCATGATGCGCAACCTGGAGGCCTCCCCCTGGTTCAGTGAGCCTGTCCTGCAGGTCATCGAAACCCGCGACCAGGACGGCACCCGGCAACGGGAGTTCTCCCTGACCGTGCGCCAGACCACGCCCAACGCCGAGAATGACGGGGGTGCGTCATGAACATGCAGGATCTCAACAATATCGACCTGAAGACCATGGGCACGGCGCCCGCCCCCATCAAGGGCATCTTCATCGGTCTGATCATCATTGCCATCATCGGTGCCGGCTACTGGTTCTTCATCAAGGATCAGTTGGAGCAGCTGGACCGGGTGCAGGCACAGGAGACCCAGCTGCGCCAGACCTTCGAGGTTCGCCAGCGTCGAGCCGCCAATCTGGAGGCCTACAAGGCACAGCTTGAAGAGATGCGTCGCACCTTCGGCACCATGCTGCGCCAGCTGCCCAGTCGCACCGAGATCCCCAGCCTGCTGGTGGACGTCTCCCAGACAGCACTGTCCAGCGGACTGGAGATCGATCTGTTTCGCCCCCTCGCAGAGGAACGCCGCGGCTTCTACGCCGAGGCCCCCATCCAGCTGCGCATGCACGGCAACTATGAGCAGATGGCCGAATTCACCAGCGGCGTGGCCAGCCTGCCGCGCATCGTGACCCTGCATGATGTCGTGATCCGGCCCTCACAGGACGGCTCACGCCTGACCATGGAGGCGACCGCCAAGACCTATCGCTACCTGGATGAGACCGATGGCTGATCTTCATACCGCGTCAAACGGCTCCGCGACGCGACTCGGTGTCGCCCTGTGTGCCAGCGTGCTGCTCGTGGCAGCCCTGTCCGGCTGCAGTGGCGGCATGAGCGACCTGGAACAGTACGTGGAACAGACCAAGGCCCGACCCGGGGGGCGCATCGAGCCCATCCCTGAGATCCAGCCTCACGAGGTCTACGTCTATCCCGGCCACGAGCGCGACCCCTTCGACGCCAGCGTGATCGCACGTCGCACGGCCCCGGATCGCCCGGTGTCCACCAGCACCATCACCATTGATCCGAACAGGCCGCAGGAATACCTTGAGAGTTTTCCTCTCGACACCCTGCGCATGGTCGGCACCCTGGAACAGGACGGGACCGACTGGGCACTGGTCCGGACCCCGGATCGCACCATTCAGCGCGTAACCATTGGCAATTACATGGGACAGAACCACGGTCGTATCACCGGCATCAGCGAAAGCGGTGTCGATATGACCGAGATCGTCCCGGACGGATTCGGCGGCTACATGGAGCGAGACAGCTCCATTGCGCTCAGCGAATAAGCAACGAGGAACCGACGTTATGAGACTGGCGACACTCACCTGCCTCCCCCACCGGACCCGGACGAACGCCCAGGCATCAGGCAGAGGTCTGTTCCGCAACGCACTGATGCTGCTGGGCTTGTGCCTGCTGCTCTTGCAGGGGCACGCGTTTGCCCAGGGCAACACCCTGGAACGCATCACCTACACCACGCTGCCGGGTGATCGGCTGCAAGTGTCCATGAGCTTCGCCAGCCCGCCGGCCGAGCCCACCAGTTTCACCATCGACAATCCGGCGCGCATCGCCCTGGATTTTGCCGACACCCGCAACGGCCTGGCCCAGCGCAATCAGGACATCGGCGTCGGCCTGGCGCGCTCCATTGCCACCGCCGAGGCCCGTGACCGCACCCGCGTGGTCCTCAACCTGGTGCGCATGATGAGCTACGAGACCCAGGTGCGCGGTAACGACCTGGTGCTGACCCTGTCGCCGGACGGCAGTGGTCCTGCCACCGCCTCGGCCGCCGCCCCCCAGCGCGTCTCATCCAGCCCTGCCCGTGCCACCGGCAGCGAGATCACCAACGTGGACTTCCGCCGGGGTTCCGAAGGCGAAGGGCGCGTGGTCATCCAGCTGTCCGACGCCCGCACCCAGGTAGACGTGCGCGAACAGGGTGGACGCATCGAGCTGACCTTCCTGCGTACCAGCCTGCCCGAGGCATTGCAGCGCCGCCTGGACGTGCTGGACTTCGCCACCCCGGTGGAGACCATCGACGCCATCGCCGAATCCGACCGTGCACGGATCATCGTCGGGGCCAGTGGCCAGTACGACACCCTGTCCTATCAGGTGGAAGACCGTTACATCCTGGAAGTCAAACCCATCACCGAGGCCGAGGCCGAGGAGATCCAGCGCGATCGCTTCACCTATACCGGCGAGCGCCTGTCCCTGAACTTCCAGGACATCGAAGTGCGCTCCGTGCTGCAGCTGATTGCCGACTTCACTGATCTGAACGTGGTGGTCAGCGACTCGGTCACCGGCAATATCACCCTGCGCCTGCGCAACGTGCCCTGGGATCAGGCCATGGACATCATCCTGCGCTCCAAGGGGCTGGGCATGCGCGAGGCGGGCAACGTGCTGTATGTCGCCCCCAGCGAAGAGATCGCCGCCCGGGAGAAGCTGGACCTGGAAAGCCGCCAGCAGGTGGAAGAACTGGCCCCCCTGCGTGCCGAGTTCATCCAGGTGAACTATGCCCGTGCCGAGGACGTCGCCAATATCATCCGCGGCGAAGGCAGCACCTTCCTGTCCGAACGCGGCAGCCTGACCGTGGACAACCGCACCAACACCCTGCTGGTCCAGGACACCGACTCCAAGATCACCGACATCCGTCGTCTCGTGGACCGGCTAGACATCCCCGTGCAGCAGGTGCTCATCGAGACCCGCATCGTCATCGCCACCGATGACTTCGCCCGTGACCTGGGTGCACGCTTCGGCGTGACAGGCACAGGACAGAGCGGGCGAACCAGCACCTTCACCACCGGTAACCTCGCAGGCACCACCGAGATGATCCGTGGTGATGAGCTGAGCTTCGAGAATCGTCTGAACGTGGGCCTGCCCGTCTCCACCTCAGGCGCCGGCAGCATCGCACTGTCCATCCTGCGCCCCGACGTGCTGCTCGATCTTGAGATCTCCGCCTTACAGGTGGAAGGTCGCGGCGAGATCATCTCCAGCCCTCGGGTGATCACAGCCAATGGCCAGACCGCACGCATCCAGCAGGGTGAACGCATCCCTTACCAGGAGGCTACTTCCAGCGGCGCCACTGCGGTGCAGTTCATCGAGGCGGTGCTGGCCACGGAGGTGACGCCCCAGATCACCCCCAATGGCAACATCATCCTCAACATCAAGGTCAACAAGGACAACCCGGGCACCCTGGTGGTGAACGGTACGCCGTCCATCGAGACCCGTGAGGTGGAGACCCAGGTATTCGTGCGCAACGGCGAGACCGTGGTGCTGGGCGGCGTCTACGAGATCGACAGCCTCGAGACCCTGGAGAAGGTGCCCTTCTTCGGCGACCTGCCGGGCATCCGCCACCTGTTCCGCCGCACCGGAAAGTCCACACGCAAGGCGGAACTGCTGATCTTCGTGACCCCGAAAGTGGTCGAGGAAACCGCCCTCAACCGCTGACGGATCGTCAACAAGGAAATGACGGCGCCCGCCAGGGGCGGGCGCCGTCATTTGCGAGGCCATGACCCAGACCACCAACATCATCCTCATCGGCCCC
>SR_TP_S13solDRAFT_1000670_pt1 | contig 12726 bp, 12 predicted proteins | sample SodReaTP_S13sol_FD_11159 | JGI IMG/M metagenome (IMG submission 11159) | reverse complement strand
GAAGCCTGCTTGGTCCCTCCACCCCGACAGGTCCTTTTTAGACCTGTCAGAACAAACATACAAGACCTGTCAGAACAAACATACAAGCCTGCTTGCAGGCGAAGGTTTTCGGTAACTGATGTTCGCCTGCAAGCAGGCTCCTGCACATTGGAAATCACCGCGAAGCGGGGTGGACTTGCGATATGTCAATGCACCCCGGAACCCGGGGGCTTAGAATCGGTCCAATGGGAGCCATGAACGTCATCCAGCGACACTCGAGCAAGCTGGCGCGGGTCAACCTCGCGCTGTTCGCGCTCGTCTGGCTTTCGATGGTGGCAGCCCCATGCGTCATGGCGATGCAGGTCGAGCAGGCCGGTGGCCATGATTGCCCGCATTGCCCTCCGCCGCCGTGCCATGAAGTCGCGCCCGATGACTGCGATTCGCCCGATTCCATAGATGGGCTGCGCGCCGGCGACCAGCTCAAGAGCTTCGAGCTTGCGCCGCTGGCTGCGCCTGCATTCGCGCTGGATGCCGAACCCGGCCTGGAATCGGCGACCCTGTTCCATACTCCGCCCGCCCGTGCCGGGCCCCGCCTGCATCTGATTCATACCCGCTTCATCGAATAGCCCTTTCTCCCCGCTGAACGGGCCGCCGCTGCTTTCCGGCACGGCGGTGTTGGATGCTGTTGTGGAGAAAGACCGATGAACCGATTGACCACCTTGTTGATGCTGCTGCTGCCGTTGTGCGCAATGCCGGCGGCTTTTGCCGAGGATTCGCCCGGCCCCGATGAATTGACGCTGGCCGAGGCGCTGGCCATTGCGCGCTCGCTTGACGATCCGATGCTGGAACGTTTCATGGCGCGTGCCGAGGCGCTGGAAGACTCGGCCGTGGCCGATGCACAGTTGCCTGATCCGATGATCACCGCCCAGGTGGCCAACGTGCCGGTGGAATCGTTTCGGTTCGACCGCGATGGCATGACCCAGGCATTGCGGGTCGGGGTACGCCAGGAATTTCCAGCCGGCCGCACGCTGGCAGTGCGCGGGCAACAGCGCCAGGCCGAGGCGGGCATCGAGCGCCGCCGGCGCGCGCAGGCCATGCGCGACCTCGAACTTGAAACCCACACGGCGTGGCTGGATCTGGCCTGGCACCTGGCTGCCGGGCGCATTCTGATCGAAAGCCGCACGGCGGTGGCCGAACAGATCGAGTCGCTTGCGGGGCGCTTTGCCACCGGTCGCATGCACGCCCAGGACATGCTGCGCGCCGAGCTGGAGTTATCGCTGATAGACGACCAGCTGGTCGAACACCGGCGCGGCGCCGATGTGGCACGCGCGGCATTGTCGCGCTACATCGGCCGCCATGCCCATCGTCCACTGCCCGAACGGGTGCCGGAGCCGGGTACACCGGCCTCCAGGGCCGAGTTGGAGCGGCGCCTGCTGGACCACCCGGCCGTGCGCGTCGAGCATGCGCGCATCGAGCGCGCCGATCTGGGCGTGGAACTGGCCGATCAGGCCTACAAACCCAGATTCGCGCTGGAAGGCGGCTACGGCGTACGCGATGGGCGCTCGGATCTGGCCAGCATCGGCGTGACGCTGTCATTGCCGCTTTTCACCGACAAGCGCCAGGACCGCCAACGTTCCGCTGCCGTGCGCCAGCGCGGTGCGGCCGAACTGGATCTGGATGCGCTGCTGCTGGAATACCGGCGTCGGCTGGAGCAGGACCTGGCCCACTTCGATCGCCTGACCGAACGCGTGGCGCTGTATTCCGACGCGCTGGCCGAGCGCGCCCGCCAGACCGCCGTGGCCGCGGTCACCACCTACGCCAGCGGCCAGACTGATTTCGCTGAATTGATTCGCGCCCAGCTGGCCGAACTGCAGATCCAGCTCAAGCGCGCCGAACTTGAATTCGAGGCCGCGCGCGCCTGGGCGCGCCTGGTCTGGTTGACCGGAGACCCCGCATGAACCGCATTGCCCTGCCGATTTTTATCCTTGTCGCGCTGCTGGCCGGCTTTGCCCTGGCCTGGTGGTTGAAGCCGTCCGCCGAAGCCCCGGACCAGGCCGACGGCGAGCGCGAGATCCTGTACTGGGTCGCCCCCATGGACCCGAACTTCCGCCGCGACGAGCCGGGCAAGTCGCCGATGGGCATGGACCTGGTGCCGGTCTACGCCGACGATGCCGACGACGCCGGAGCCGAGCCGTCGATACGCATCTCGCCGGCGGTGATCAACAATATTGGTGTGCGCACCGAGCCGGTGCGACGCGGCCGGCTGGTGCGGCGCATCGACACGGTCGGCTTCATCGCCGCCGATGATGCTCACGTCGGTCACGTGCACGTGCGCGCCGAGGGCTGGATCGAGCATCTGGCCACCGTCACGGAGGGCGATCCGGTCGAGGTCGGCGCGTTGCTGTTCCGGATGTTCTCGCCGGCGCTGCTCAGCGCCCAGGACGAATACCTGCAAGCGCATCGGGCAGGTCATGCCAACCTGATCCGTGCCGCTGCCTTGCGCCTGGATTCGCTGGGCATGAGTGCGGGACAGATCGAGGAGCTGCGCCAGCGCGGCAGGGTCGAGCGGCTGTTCGATGTGCGTTCGCCTCAATCGGGGTTCGTGCAGGAACTCAATGTGCGCGACGGCATGTTCGTGCAACCGGGCATGACCATCATGAGCCTGGCCGATCTGACCACCGTGTGGGTCGATGTCGATGTGTTCGAAAGCCGCATCGGCTGGGTCGAGACTGGCCAGGTCGCCACCATGCGCCTGCCGTTCGCGCCCGACCGGGTGTGGACTGGCGAAGTGGATTACGTCTACCCGACGATCCGCGAGGCTACCCGCACCGCACGCATCCGGCTGAAGTTCGACAACCCGGACGGCCTGCTCAAGCCCGGCATGTACGCCGCGGTCATGATCGAGGCCGAGCCGCGCGAGCAGGCGGTGCACGTACCGACCCAGGCGGTGATCCGCACGCACGACGGCGACCGCGTGATTCTGGCGCTGGGCGAGGGCCGTTTTCGTCCGGCCGAGGTGCAGGTCGGCATGGAAAGCGGCGGCCGCACCGAGATCCTGGCAGGACTGATCGAAGGCGAGGCCATCGTCACCAACAGCCAGTTCCTGATCGATTCCGAAGCCAGCGCCGATGCCAGCCTGCTGCGGCTGATCGACCCGCCGGACGAGCACGACCATTCCATGCAGCACGATCATGACGCCCCCTCCCAAACCCTCCCCCGCGAGCGGGGGAGGGCCGAGGAAACAGACTCCCACGACCACTCCGCCGAAACGGATCACTCGGACCATGACATGCCCGCCACGGATCATTCGGACCACGATATGTCGGGCGCCGAGCAAGACGAAATGGATCATTCCGGCCATGATCATGTAGAGCATCAGCATGACCATTCGTCTGCTGATGATTCCATCCCCCGCTCGCGGGGGAGGGCCGGGGTGGGGACGAACGAAGTTGACGACGGGCACGCCGCGCACGACCTGAACCAGGTTGCCGGCGAAGGAGCCGACGATGCTTGAGCGCCTCATTCGCTGGTCGGTGGCCAATCGCGCACTGGTGCTGCTGCTGGGCGTGCTGGTTGCCGGCTGGGGCATCGTCTCGATCCAGCGCATGCCGCTGGACGCGATCCCGGACCTGTCCGATGTCCAGGTCATCGTCAAGACATCCTTTCCCGGGCAGGCTCCGCAGGTGGTCGAGGACCAGGTCACCTATCCGCTGACCACCGCGCTGCTGGCAGTACCCGGGGCGGTCACGGTGCGCGGCTATTCGTTCTTCAACGACTCGTTCGTCTACGTGATCTTCGAGGACGGCACCGACCTGTACTGGGCGCGCTCGCGGGTGCTGGAGTATCTCAGCCAGGTCGCGCCGACCTTGCCAGACGCAGCGCGCCCGGCGCTGGGGCCGGATGCCACCGGTGTCGGCTGGGTCTACCAGTACGCGCTGGTCGACCGCACCGGCCAGCGTGACCTGGCCGAGCTGCGCTCGATCCAGGACTGGTTCCTGAAGTTCGAGCTGCAGGCGGTCAAGGGCGTGTCCGAGATCGCGACCTTTGGCGGCATGGTGCGCCAGTACCAGGTGGTGGTCGACCCGGACAGGTTGCGGTCGCTGGACATCCCGTTGTCGGTGGTGCGCGAGGCCATTCGCCGTGGCAACCAGGAAACCGGCGGCCGGGTGATCGAGCTGGCCGAAGCCGAATACATGATTCGCGCGACCGGCTACGTCAGCTCGCTGGAAGACCTGGAAAACATCCCGCTCAAGGTCTCCGCCGAGGGCGTACCGGTGCTTATCAAGGATGTGGCCGAAGTCCGTTTCGGTCCGGAACTCAGGCGCGGCATCGGCGAGCTCAACGGCGAAGGCGAGGCGGTCGGCGGCGTGGTCGTGATGCGCTTCGGCGAGAACGCGATGGCCACGATCGAGCGGGTCAAGCAGCGGCTCGATGAACTCAAGGCCAGTCTGCCCGAGGGGGTGGAAATCGTCGAGACCTACGACCGCTCGGCCCTGATCGAACGGTCGGTGGCGACTCTCCAGGACACGCTGATCAAGGAATTCATCATCGTCGTGCTGGTCTGCCTGGTGTTTCTGTTCCATTTCCGATCGTCGCTGATCATCGTGGTCAGTCTGCCGATGGGCATCCTGATTGCGTTCATCGTCATGCAGGCCCAGGGCATCAACGCCAACATCATGTCGCTGGGCGGGATCGCGATTGCGGTCGGCGCGATGGTCGATGCGGCGATCGTGATGATCGAAAACTATCACAAACATCTGGAGCGAGCCGGTGGCCGGCTGGAAGGCGAAAAGCGCTGGCAGGCGGTGGCCGATTCCTGCGCCGAGGTCGGCCCGGCGCTGTTCTTCTCGCTGCTGATCGTCGCGCTGTCGTTCGTGCCGATCTTTGCGCTGGAAGCCCAGGAAGGCCGGATGTTCAAGCCGCTGGCATTTACCAAGACCTATGCCATGGCGGCCGCCGCCGGCGTTGCGGTGACGCTGGTGCCGGTGCTGATCGGCCTGATGATTCGCGGGCGCATCGTCGGCGAGGGGAAAAATCCGGTCAACCGCGCTCTGGTGGCCGGCTACCGGCCGCTGCTGTCGGCGGTGCTGCGACATCCGGCCCTGACCCTGGCGGCCACCGTGATCGTGCTGGCCAGCGCGGTCTGGCCGTGGTCGCGCATCGGGTCGGAGTTCATGCCCGACCTCGATGAAGGCGATCTGCTGTACATGCCCAGTGCTTATCCCGCTGCATCGTCGGCCAAGATGGCCGAGATCGTGGCCCAGACCAACCGCCTGATCATGAGCGTGCCGGAGGTTGTGAGTGCGCATGCCAAGGCCGGTCGCTCCGACAGCGCCACCGACCCGGCGCCGTTGACCATGGTCGAGACGACGATCCGGCTCAAACCGCGCGATCAATGGCGCGAGGGAATGACGCTGGAAAAGCTCAAGGCCGAACTCAACGCACTGGTGCAAGTGCCCAGCCTGGCCAACGCCTGGATCATGCCGATCAAGAACCGGATCGACATGCTGGCCACCGGCATCAAGACGCCGGTGGGCATCAAGGTGGCCGGGCCTGAGCTGGAGACCATTTCCGAACTCGGCCAGCGCATCGAGCAGATTCTGCGCGACCTTCCCGGAACCGTCTCGGTGTACTCGGAGCGCGTGACCGGCGGGCGCTACGTCGTGGTCGATATCGACCGCGTCAGGGCCGCGCGTTTCGGCCTCAACATCGACGATGTGCAGACCGTCGTCGCCTCGGCCATCGGGGGCATGTCGGTCGGCCAGAGCGTCGAGGGCCTGGAGCGCTACCCGATCAACCTGCGCTACCCGCGCGAGCTGCGCGACTCGATCGAGCGCCTGCGCGAGCTGGCCGTGGTCACGCCGCGCGGCGATCACATTCCGCTGTCGGCAGTCGCGGATCTGCGGCTGGATTCGGGTCCGGGCGTCATTCGCACCGAGAATGCCCGGCTCAACGGCTGGATCTATGTCGATGTTGCCGACAGCGACATTGGCGCCTACGTCGATCGCGCGCGCGAAGCAGTGGCACAGCAACTCGAAATGCCGGCCGGCTACTCGCTGATCTGGTCGGGCCAGTTCGAGGCCATGCAGCGTGCCGCCGAGCGGCTGAAGCTGGTCGTGCCGGCCACGCTGGCAATCATCGTGCTGCTGTTGTACCTGCATTTTCGCAACTTCATCTCGGTCGCGATCATCCTCGGGACCCTGCCGTTAGCGCTGGTCGGTGGCATCTGGCTGCTCGGCATGCTGGGCTACAACATGTCGGTCGCGGTCGCGGCCGGCTTCATCGCGCTGGCCGGGGTCGCCGTCGAGATCGGGGTGTTGATGATTCTCTATCTCGATCACTCGCTCCAGCACGCTTATCAACAGCACGGAAAACAACTGGATGCCACCCGCCTGCGCCAGGTCGTGATTGAAGGCGCGATGCAGCGCATTCGTCCGATCCTGATGACCGTGTTCTCGACCGTCGCCGGGCTGCTGCCGATCATGCTGGGTACCGGCACCGGTTCGGAAGTCATGCGCCGCATCGCAGCCCCCATGGTCGGCGGCATGGTCAGCGTCACCGTGCTCGCGCTGCTGGTCGTGCCGGTGGTCTATTACCTGTGGAAACTGGCCGCAATTTCGAAGGAGGCGCGAACATGAACCAACTCTTCATCAAGCACAGTTTGATCGTCCTGCTGGTCCTGCTCGGCCTGTTCATCGCCGGCTGCCTGGCGTTCTGGGCACTTGTGCTGTCCGGGCGCCACGATGTGTCGGCGGACGGCGATCACTGGGCGTTGACCGAGCGGGTACTGATCGCCGCCCGGGAGAACGCGGTGGCCCGGCAGGCCCGCGCCATCGACGCGCGTCTGCCGAGCCTCGATGTGGAAACGGCCCGGTTCGAGGCCGTGATCGGCTTTGAGGACATGTGCGCCGCCTGTCACGCGCCGCCTGAGCGCGGTCCGAGCGCCCTGGCCCGGGGACTGAACCCGCCTGCGCCGGATCTCGCCCGGGCGGCCCTGGAGCGCTCGCCGGAAGAGCTGTTCTGGGTCACCCGCCACGGCATCCGCATGACCGGCATGCCGGCCTGGGGCGTGACCCACAGCGATGCCGAGCTGTGGTCGATCGTCGCCCTTGTACTCGAGTTTCCGGACCTCGGAGGCGAGGGCTACGAACGACTGCTGGCCGCGGCAAAAGCGGCCGGCATGGAGCACGAACACGATCATGATCATGATCACGGGAATGGCCATGGGAACGACTACGGCCGTGAACAAAACCATGAACACAACCCTGACCACGAGCGCGACCATGAGCATGACCATGAGCACGACCATCTCGATCCACAAACCACTGGAGAGCACGACCATGAAGACCACAACCGCTGAAAGAAAACCGCTTGAGCGAATGGCACGCCTGCTGTTCCTGGCCGCGACGCTGCTCGCGGTCGCCACCGCGTACTCGCAGGCCTCGGACCAGGTGACGAGTGCGGAGCGCGCTGCAGCCAAGGATGTTGCCGCCGGCACTGATCCTGTCGGAGACCTCGCCGCCGCCCGGATGATCGTCCACAAGTCCCCCTGGTGCGGCTGCTGCACGGCCTGGGTCGAGCAGGCCGAGGCCGCCGGCTTCGAGGTTGAACTGCGCGAGCACGACAACCTGCACGCGGTCAAGCAGGAGCTCGGAGTTCCCGTCGCCCACGGCTCCTGCCACACGGCGGTAGTCGACGGCTACTTCGTCGAGGGTCACGTGCCCTTTGACGACATCCGCCGGCTTCTGGCCGAGCGGCCGGACGCCAGCGGCCTGACCGTTCCCGGCATGCCGGTGGGTTCGCCGGGCATGGAGCAGGGTGATGTGCGCCAGGCCTTCGATGTGCTGCTGGTCGACGAGAAGGGCCGGACCAAGGTGTACAACCATTACGAGGCGAGGATGGAATAAGCCTCGCGGAGGCCGTCATGTTCTACAAGATCACTGCGATCGTTCGCTCGAGCAGTCTGAATTCGGTCGAGGCCGGCCAGCAATGCGCCCGGGTCGGCGGCATCACCGTCTCCCACGTCAAGGGCTACGGCGATTACAAGAACTTTTTCGCCGCCGACTGGATGAAGCCATTCGTAAAGGTCGAGATCTTTACGGCCCGCAGCCGGGCCGTGGCCGAAGCGATCGTCGAGGCGGCCCATTCCGGGCAACCCGGAGACGGGATTGTCGCCATCGAGCGGGCCGAGGACGTGATTCGGATTCGCGAGCGCCGCTCGCTCCGGAATCACGAGGGCTCATGAATGGTTCATGAGCGTATATCGGCCGGAGCCGGACCTGTTCCGGACTCCGGGCGATTAAGCAAAACCGATGGAGGTGCGTAATGAGCACTCAATCACTTCGAAACATGGTGGCGATCTCGGCCGTTCTCCTTGCATGCGGATGCGCCAATAATCCATTCTACCACCGGCATTTCATGGCCGGCCATGTCACGGAGACTTCCGAAGGACGCGCGGTGGTATGCACCGGCGAATCCGGCGTTGTCGAGGCGGGCCAGGTGCTCGATGCCTATCGTGACAAATTCAGCACGAATGTCGTTGAAGAAGGCGAGTCCGGCTGGGCACACGAATGGGTCGGCAAGGTTCGTGTCGACAGAACTTTCGATGAGCATTTCGCCGCGGTCGACATCGTGGAAGGCAGTCTCATGAAAGACGATATTGTCGAGTTTGAACGCCGATAGGGCGGGCCCTTCCGCAACCAGGCACCCGAGCATGGAAGTGCAGGAAATGACCATGTGAGGGTGCTCACAATCGCCGCCCGCTGCTGCATCGCAACCGAGCGCGCCGCGGGCGGCACTCTCCGTATTCGGAGGAGGAATCGAAAATGCACGCGTCTTCAATCAATGTCTCTTGTCCGAGGATCCCGCCGCTCGCCAATGCGCTCGGCGGACTGTTCCTGATTTCCTACATTCTCTGCATCGGTTTCGGATTGCTGGTACCCGAAAGCCTGCAGATGTGGACCGCCTGGGCCCTGCTGTTGCCCGGATTCGAGTGGCTGACCCTGCCCGGGTTCGTGCTCGGCGCGATCGAGAGCTACGCCTACGGCTGGTATGTCGCGCTCGTGGTCGTTCCGCTCTATCGCTGGTTCGCCAGAACCGATCGCGGGGCAAGTCAGTGATCACCACAACCTTCTGAAGTTCATGCGCCGCAGAACGGTGCAGGAGTCACGAATGAACCATGAACACGAGCATTGCCATCATGATGGGCGACGAGGGGAACTGACCGACGTCGATAGCCGGAAGTTCGATACGGTTCCTCAAGGCTATAGCGGCACGGTCTACACCTGCCCAATGCACCCGGAGGTGCGCGCGATCAAGCCGGGCGCCTGCCCGCTGTGCGGCATGGGCCTGGAACCCGAGACGGTCAGCCTGGACGACGACGACACTTCGGAACTGCGCGACATGACGCGCCGATTCCGGGTCGCCGTAGTCCTCTCGATTCCGGTCGTGTTTCTGGCGATGGGCAAGTTCATCCCGGGCTTGCAGATGGAATCGCTGATACCGCATGAAATCGGCGTGTGGCTCGAACTCGCGCTGGCCACACCCGTGGTGCTTTGGAGCGGCTGGCCCTTCTTCGTGCGCGGCTGGCGCTCGGTGGTCACCTGGAACCTCAACATGTTCACGCTGATCGGGCTTGGCGTGGGGGTAGCCTATGTCTACAGCGTCGTGGCGGTACTGACGCCCGGAATCTTCCCGGCTTCGTTCCGCGGCGAGTCGGGGCAGGTCGGCATTTATTTCGAGGCTGCTGCCGTGATCGTCACGCTGGTGCTGCTGGGCCAGGTCATGGAGTTGAAAGCGCGCAGTTCCACCAATGCGGCGATCAAGTCGCTGCTGGGGCTGGCGCCGAAAACCGCGCGGCGGGTCGGCGAAGACGACTCGGAGCAGGACGTGCCGCTGGAGGAAGTGCAGATCGGCGACCGGCTGCGGGTAAGGCCGGGCGAAAAGGTGCCGGTTGACGGCCGCGTGGTCGAGGGCAACTCGTCGGTGGATGAATCCATGATCACCGGCGAGCCGATTCCGGTCGAAAAGGCCGCAGGCGACAAGGTCGTCGGTGCGACCGTCAACGGCACCGGCTCGCTGATAATCGAGGCCGAACGGGTCGGAAGCGACACGCTGCTGGCGCAGATCGTGCAGATGGTCGCCGAGGCGAGCCGCAGCCGTGCGCCCATTCAGAACCTGGTCGACGTGGTCGCCGGCTACTTCGTCCCGGCAGTCGTCCTGATAGCCATCATCACGTTCATTGGCTGGGGCATTTGGGGACCGGAACCGGCGATGGCCTATGCGCTGATCAACGCCGTTGCGGTGCTGATCATCGCTTGTCCGTGCGCGCTCGGGCTCGCCACGCCCATGTCCATCATGGTTGCCAGCGGGCAGGGTGCGTCGATGGGCGTACTGTTCAAGAACGCCGAGGCGATTCAGACACTTCGCCAGGTCGACACCCTGGTCGTCGACAAGACCGGCACGCTGACCGAGGGGCGACCAAGGCTCCAGGAGGTGGTGGCGGTCGAGGGCTTCGACGAGGAACAGGTGCTCGGCCTGGCCGCCACGCTGGAGCGCGGCAGCGAGCACCCGCTGGCGGCGGCCATCATCCAGGGCGCCGAGGAACGGGGTGTCGCGATCGACCGCTACTCCGACTTCGAATCCGTGACCGGAAAAGGCGTCAAGGGCCGGGTCGGAGACCGGCAGGTAGCGCTGGGCAACCAGGCACTGATGGATGCGCTGGATGTACCGGCCGGGGCGCTGGCCGAGCAGGCCGAGTCGCTGCGTGCCGGGGGCCGGACCGCGATGTTCGTTGCGGTCGACGGCAGCGCTGTCGGCCTTGTGGCGGTTGCCGACCCGGTCAAGGACACCTCGCAAGAGGCGATCGATGCCCTGCACGCCGACGGCATCCGAATCGTCATGCTCACCGGTGACAGCGAGACCACGGCCCGGGCCGTGGCCGGGAAGCTGGGCATCGACGAAGTCTTCGCCGAAGTCCTGCCCGAACAAAAGGCCGACAAGGTCGCCGAATTGCAAAACCAGGGTCGCTTCGTCGCCATGGCAGGAGATGGCATCAACGACGCGCCGGCGCTGGCCCGGGCGCAGGTCGGCATCGCCATGGGCACCGGTACGGACGTGGCGATGGAAAGCGCCGGCGTGACCCTGGTCAAGGGCGATCTGCGCGGCATCGTTCGGGCGCGCAGGCTCAGTCGCGCGACCATGCGCAACATCAAGCAGAACCTGTTCTTCGCTTTCATCTACAACAGCCTGGGCGTACCGGTTGCCGCAGGCGTGCTGTATCCGTTCTTCGGCATCCTGCTCTCACCGATCATTGCCGCGGCGGCAATGTCGTTCAGCTCGGTGTCGGTGATCGGAAACGCGCTCCGGCTCCGCCGAATCGAGATCTGATTACGTGTCCGAAGGAGCCGAATGGAACCACCCACACTGCATAGGAGAGTCATCATGAAAAGACTTGCTTCAGCAACCCTTGTAATAAGCACCATGCTGATGGTGCCGCTGGCGTTCGTGCATGCCGACGACACACAGGACCCGGCCCGACACGAGAAGCATGCGGAACCCCACGCGCACGGCGGCATGAGCGGAAACGGCGCCGGGATGCACGAACACATGGAGCAGATGAAGCAGACCATGGAGCGCATCCACAACACCGACGATCCGGCCGAACGCGAACGGCTCATGCAAGAGCACAAGCAGCAAATGCATGAGGCTATGGGCTCGATGTGCAAGATGATGGGTGACGACGACAGTCCCCGCAAAATGAACGAAATGAGTCCGGAGATGCACAGGAAGATGATGCGCGATCACATGCAGATGATGAGGCGCATGATGAAGCAGATGAAAGCGCACATGGACATGGAATCCGAGACCGCAGTCGAATAGCCGCCGGGCCGCTGCTTTGCGCAACCAGGGCTACAAGCCGCTTCGGCAGGAATATGCAAGGCTTGCCGGCCGCTACGATCAACGCTGGTGGCGTTACATCGATACTTCCGTCCACGAGACTCGGAAGCGACTGGAGATAGCTGCGGGACACCATGTCCTGGATGTGGGCTGCGGTACCGGCGTGCTGCTGGAGTTGCTGGCCCGGCAGCAACCGCGCGGAACCTACATCGGTACCGACCTGTCCGGTGAAATGCTGGCCGTGGCACGTCGCAGGGTGCCCGGGGCGGTCGCCCTGTACCGGGCCGCGGCCGAGAGCCTGCCTGTTGCCGGCGCCACGGTCGATCTCCTGGTTTCCACCAGCGTGTTTCACTTTGTCCGGGGGCCTGATCTCGCGTTGCAGGAAATGCGGCGCGTACTGAAGCCGGGAGGAAAGCTGATCATCACCGACTGGTGCCGGGACTACCTGAGCTGCAAGTTGGTCAATCACTACCTCCGACGGTTCAACCCCGCCCACTACCACGCGTATGGATCAGCCGAGTTCGCACACCTGCTGAAACGCCATGGTTTCGAGCAAATCCACCTGGAACGGTACAAGATCGGCTGGCTCTGGGGGTTGTTCACCGCCACTGCGACCAATCCGGGGCCACTTGGAGGCCACTTGCCCGCACCCCGTCGGCAATACTTACGGTTGTACTAGTATGGAGACACGCCAACCAGCGGAGCTGAATTTGAACACATCTGCAACCATTCAGCCCGCCTTATTCATCACCGTGCCGTAGCGAGGGGCCGACAGGTGCTGTGGCCGGGGCATTTCGCGACCGAGCGCACCGGAGGCGTACTCGCCTGTCCGTTGAGGATGTGCGACCG
>SR_TP_S13solDRAFT_1000669_pt1 | contig 12741 bp, 7 predicted proteins | sample SodReaTP_S13sol_FD_11159 | JGI IMG/M metagenome (IMG submission 11159) | reverse complement strand
CGGTAATGCGCCGGGCGAGCACCCGATGGCGGCCGCCGAGTCGGATGCCGGCGAACAACGCGGCGCCGACTGTCATTCCGACAGCACCCCGGTCGATGCGGCCAGCCATGAATCGGAGCACGAGTGCTGCGACAGCGCCGAGGTCTGCGAGCATGACGACTGCCGTTGCCTGTGCCCCGCCCTGAGCCTGGTGCTTCCGGTGCGTGCGACCGCCACCGCGTGGTCCGCTCCGGCCAGCCCGACCTGGTCCTCGATGTCACCCTCCCCCACAAAAATCATCACGACCCTGCTGCGCCCGCCAAGGGCCTGACCTCCTTCGCTTGTTCGCGGGCAGCCGCCGTGCTGCCTGAACGATTCTCATGAATAGCAAGAGAGGTCTGCCATGCAGGCATGCAATCGGTGGCAAGTCTTCGCCGCCATCCTGTTGATCACTACCGCGCCCGGTGCGGTGGCGATGGAACTGGCCCTGGCCGAATCGCTGGCACTGGAAAACGACCCGGGTCTGCTGGCCCTGGAGCAGCGCGCGCAGGCGCGCGAGGCATCGTCGCGCGCCGACGGCGCCCTGCCCGACCCGGAACTGTTCATCGGCGCCCAGGGCCTGCCGGTGGACGATCCGCTCGACGCGGACATGATGACCCAGTACCGGATCGGCATTCGCCAACGCCTGCCCGCCGGCGACACGCTGGCGCTCAGGCGAGAATCCGGCGAGCAGGAGAGGAACGCGCTCGAGGCGCGCTACCAGGCGCGAAAGCTGGAGGTGCTGCGCCAGACCCGCTCGGCCTGGATCGACTGGGCCGCGGCCCGCCAGGCCCTGGCGATCGCCCGCAGCAGTCGGGCGTCGTTCGAAGACCTGCTGGAGATCACCGAGGCGCGCTATCGCGCCGGCACCGGCCGGCAGCGCGACATCAACCAGGCCAGGCTGGAACTGGCGCTGCTCGACGAGCGCATCCTGGAACGCGAAACCGCCGTCGACGATTCCGTCAGCCGCCTCGAACGATGGACCGGACGCATTCCCGAACCGGGCCGTCAGCCGAAACTGCCCGCCTGGTCGAGCCCGCCCGACCTGTCTCGACTTGAAAACGAACTCCATGCCCACCCGATCCTGGCGGAGCTGGAATATCGGCAGGCGGCGGGCGAGTCGCGCGTCGGCCTGGCGCGGCAGGCCTACCGGCCGCAGTGGATGATCGAGGCCGGCTACGGCCACACCCGCGGCAACGACCCGATGAGCGGCAATCGCCAGTCCGACAAGCTGTTCGCCATGGTCAGCTTCAGCCTGCCCCTGTTCACCGCCAACCGGCAGGACCAACGCCTGAGCGCGGCGCAGGCCGAACAGCGCGCGCTCGGTCACGACATCAGCGATCGGCACAAGGAGCTGCGCGGCGAACTCGACCGCCAGAACCGTTTGTGGCAGCGCCACAGCCAACGCCTTGCACTGCTCGAGCAAGAAGTCCTGGTGGCGGCCGAGAACACGGTGGAGTCGACCATGACCTCCTACCGTTCCGACCGCGCCAGCTTCGACGAGCTGGTTCGCGCCCGCCTGGCCCTGCTGGATCAGGAACTGGCCGCCATCGACCTGCGGCGCAAGCGCCTGCAGGCCGCCGTCCAACTCCGCTACCTCGCCGGGGAGACCGAATCATGAAGATCCTTGTCGCAATACTCGTACTGGCCCTGGCCCTGCCGCTCTCGGCCCGTCAGGATGAGCATGACAGCCACGACCATGCCGACCATTCGCCGGCCGAGACCACCAGCGAACAGAACGCCGTCGACCGGATGACCGAGGACTCGGACAGCGCTTCCGGCAGTGAGTGGACCTGCCCCATGCACCCGCAGATCTCGCGTGACGGACCGGGGCAGTGCCCGATCTGCGGCATGGATCTGGTCGAGCGCGAGAGATCCGGCGAGGACGCTGCGATCATTGCTGTCCCCGGCCGCATCCAGCAGAGCATGAACCTGCGCACCGCCGAGGTGCAGCGCGGCCGCCTGTGGCGACGCATCGACACCGTCGGCCGCGTCCAGGTCGACGAGACCGGACTGGCCCACCTGCATCCACGCGTGCAAGGCTGGATCGGCGAACTCGACGTCAACGCCATGGGCGAGCCGGTTGTGGCCGGCCAGCGCCTGTTCACGCTCTACTCGCGCGAACTGGTCAACGCCCAGGAGGAATTCCTGCAGGCCCTGCGCTCGGGCGGCGCGGAGATGACCCGCGCAGCACGCCAGCGACTGGCCGCGCTCGATGTCCAGCCACGGGCCATCGAGCGGATCGAGCGCGACCGGCAGGTGATCGAGTACCTGCCGTGGTACGCCTCGCAGGATGGCTACGTGCAATCCCTCAATATCCGCCCGGGCATGTTCGTCGCGCCGGGCAGCGACATGCTGGTCATCGCATCCAACCGCGTGTGGGTATTGGCCGATGTCTTCGCCGCGCAGATGGCCTGGATCGAGTCCGGCCAGCCGGTCGAGATCACGCGCGAGGCCCGGCCGGGCGAAACCCTGGAGGCCGAGATCGACTTCGTCTATCCGGAGCTCGACGAGACGACCCGGACCGCCCGCGTCCGCATCGCCATCGATGAGGCACAAGCCGGCATCCGCCCCGGCGAGTGGGCAACGGTCACGATCTACGCCGGACCGGAGGACGACCTGCTGTTCGTTCCCACCGAGGCGCTGATCCGCACCGGCACGGCCACCCGCGTGGTCCTGCGCGCCGGCGAGGAGCGATTCGAGGTGCGCGAGGTCCGCGCCGGCATGGAGAGCGGCCAGTACACCGAGATTCTCGACGGTGTCAGCGAAGGCGAGGAAGTCGTCACCTCCGGGCAGTTCCTGATCGATTCGGAAGCCAACCTGCGCGCCGGCCACGATCGGCTGGGAGGTGGCCATGATCACTGAAAGGGGCACTCGTCATGATTGAAGCCATCATCCGCTGGTCATTGGCCAATCGCGCGCTGGTGCTGCTGGCCGCCGCGCTCCTGACCGTGTTCGGGATATTCGCCATCCGCGCCACGCCAGTCGACGCCATTCCCGACCTGTCCGACCCGCAGGTGATCGTGCGCGCCTCCTTCCCCGGTCAGGCGCCGCAGGTGGTCGAAGACCAGGTCACCTACCCGCTGACCACCGCACTGATGGCCGTGCCCGGCGCGCATACGGTGCGCGGCTTCTCGATGTTCGGGGATTCGTTCATCACCATCCTGTTCGAGGAAGGCACCGATCTGTACTGGGCGCGCTCGCGGGTGCTGGAGTACCTCAGCCAGGTCTCCGGTCGCCTGCCCGCCGGCGTCCAGGCCCAGCTCGGGCCGGATGCCACCGGCGTCGGCTGGGTCTACAAGTACGTGCTCGTCGACCGCAGCGGCGAGCACGACCTGGCCGAGCTGCGCGCCCTGCAGGACTGGTTCCTCAAGTTCGAATTGCAGTCGGTCGCCGGGGTCTCCGAGGTGGCAACCATGGGCGGCATGGTGCGCCAGTACCAGGTTGCGCTCGACCCCAACCGGCTGCGCGCCTACAACCTGGATATCGCGCGCGTGAAGTCCGCCATCGAGCGCGCCAACAGCGAGGCCGGCGGCTCGGTCATCGAGCGCGCGGAGGCCGAGTACATGGTGCGCGCCACCGGCTACCTGCAGGGTCTGGAGGATCTCGAGCAGGTCAGCCTGGGCCTGGCCGAGGACGGCACGCCGGTCATGCTCGGCGACGTGGCCGAAATCCGCCGCGGCCCGGCAGCGCGACGAGGCATGGTCGACCTCGACGGCGAAGGCGAGGTGGTCGGCGGCATCGTCGTGATGCGCTCGGGCGAGAACGCCCGCGAGGTCATCGAGGCGGTCCGTGCACGCCTCGACGAGCTCGCAAGCGGCCTGCCGGACGGCGTCGAGATCGTCGAGACCTACGATCGCTCGGCCCTGATCACCTCGGCCGTGAACACGTTGTGGGAGAAGCTGGCGCTGGAGTTCATCGTCGTGGTGCTGATCGTCGGCCTGTTCCTGTGGCACCTGAGATCGTCGATCGTGATCCTCATCTCACTGCCGCTGGGCGTGATGGCCGCTTTCGTGATCATGCACCTTCAGGGCATCAACGCCAACATCATGTCGCTCGGCGGCATCGCGATTTCCATCGGCGTGATGGTCGATGCCGCCATCGTGCTGATCGAGAACGTGCATCGCCGATTCGAATCGCACCGACCCGGTGACCCGCACTGGAAAGTCATCGAGGAAGCCACGCTGGAAGTCGGCCGGCCGATCTTCTTCAGCCTGCTGCTGGTTGCGCTCAGCTTTCTGCCGGTGTTTGCCCTGCAGGCGCAGGAGGGGCGGATGTTCGCGCCGCTGGCGTTTACCAAGACCTACGCCATGGCTGCCGCCGCCGGGCTGGCGATTACCCTGCTCCCCGTGCTGATGGGCTATTTCATTCGCGGCCGCCTGCGCGGCGAGGAGGGCAACCCGATCGCGCGCGGCCTGGCCGTGGTGTATCGCCCGGTCGTGAAGGCCTGCGTCCATCGACCGTGGCTGGTCGTTGGCATCAGCGTGATCGCCGCGGCCAGCGCACTCTGGCCGCAGAGCCGCATCGGCAGCGAATTCATGCCCGAACTCGACGAGGGAAGCCTGATGTACATGCCGACCACCCTGCCCGGCATCAGCCCGGACAAGGCGCGCGAGTTGCTGCAGCAGACCGACCGGATGATCGCCGAGCACCCCCGCGTCGAACGCGTGATGGGCAAGATCGGGCGGGCCGAGACCGCCACCGACCCGGCGCCGCTGATGATGATCGAGAGCTTCATCACCCTCGAGCCGAAGGACGAGTGGCCGGCGGGCACGACCACGCAGACGATCATCGACGAGCTCGATGCCATGCTGCAGTTTCCCGGCCTGACCAACGCCTGGGTGTTTCCCATCCAGACGCGCCTCAACATGCTGCAGACCGGCATCCAGACCGATGTCGGCATTCTCGTCACCGGTCCCGACCTGGACGAGATCGAGCGCCTGGCGCGCCGGGTCTCCGATCAAGTCGGCACCCTGCCCGGCACCGTCAGCGCCTTCGCCGACCGACCCACCGGCGGGCGCTACCTCACCGTCGACATCGATCGCCGCGCCGCCGCGCGCCACGGTCTCGACATACGCAGCGTGCAGGACACGGTGCGCTACGGCATCGGCGGGGGCAATGTCACCGAAACGGTCGAAGGCCTGGAACGCTTCCCGGTCAACCTGCGCTATCTGCCCGATTTCCGGGACTCGCCGGAGGATCTGCGTCAGCTGCCGCTGGTCGCGCCGGCGGGCACACACCTTGCGCTGGGCGAAATTGCGGAAATCCGTATCGAAGACGGCCCGCCGCGCATCCGCAGCGAAAACACCCGGCCGGCCGGCATCGTGTTCGTCGAACTCGACACCGACGACCTGGCCGCCTGGGTCGACTCGGCGCGGGCGGCGATCACCGAGTCGATCGATTTTCCGTCCGGCTACAGCTTCGCCTTCCGCGGCCAGTACGAGTACCTCGAACGCGCCGCAGAGCGCATGCAGCTGATGATCCCGGTGACCGTGGCCATCATCATCGTGCTGCTGATGTTGACCTTCCATCGAATCGTCGATGTGTTGATGGTGCTGCTGATCGCGCCCCTTTCGCTCATCGGCGGCCTGTGGTTGATGTGGCTGCTCGGTTACAACTTCTCGGTCGGCGTCTCGGTCGGCTTCATCGCGCTGGCCGGGCTGGCCGCCGAGGTCAGCGTGCTGATGCTGGTCTATCTCAACCAGGCCTGGCGCGAGCGCAGCGACCGCTCGTTGTCTCCCGTCACGCGGCACGACCTGCATCAGGCCGTGATCGAGGGTTCGCTCAAGCGCATCCGCCCCATCACCATGACCCAGGCCACGGTCTTTCTCGGCCTGCTGCCGGTCATGCTCACCAGCGGCACCGGCTCGGAAATCATGCAACGCATCGCCGCACCGATGGTCGGCGGCGTGTTCGCCGTGTGGCTTTCCGCCCTGCTGGTGCTGCCGGCCATCTATTGCCTGTGGCACGGCCGCGGCCTGCCCGACCGCCATGAAACCGAAGGAAACCAGACATGACAACTCGTAAAGCAATCGCCACAATGATCGCCGTCACTTCACTCCTGGTGACCGCCGCATGCACCGGCCAGTCACCAACGCCGACGGAGGAGACTGCGGATGAATCCGGTCATGCCATGACGGTCTACCACGACCCCCAGTGCGGCTGCTGCGGCAAGTGGGTTGAGCATATGCAGGCCAACGGCTTCGAGGTCGAGACCATTCCCACCGACGACATGAACCGCGTCAAGCGCGAACTGGGCGTGCCACGCGATCTGCCCTCCTGCCATACGGCCCGGGTCGGCGACTACGTCATCGAGGGCCACGTGCCGGCCGAGGACGTGCTGCGTCTGCTGGCCGAAAAAACCGACGCTGCTGGCCTGAGCGTACCCGGCATGCCGCTCGGCTCGCCGGGCATGGAAGCCGGTGAGCGCCGCATGGCTTATGACGTCATGCTGTTCACGAGAGGCGGTGAAGTCGACGTGTTCCATCGCTACGAAGCCGTCGATCAGGAGTAGTAGCGCGGTGACTCGGGGCCCATTTCCATCATTTTCAGCGGACTGGCTCACCTGCCCCCGTGGAAGCCCGGCTCTTCAGCTGGTATCTCGCCGTAGCGTTCGCACCGTTGCCCCTCGAGCATTGAATGATGGCCTGACATGCCGATCCCGGCCTGACTGGCTAGCACCTATGGCGCGACACCCACCTGGCCGTGTCCGGACCCCGAGCGGGCCATTCGGGCCTTCGAGTAGCGCCCAATCGCAACACGAGCATCGCGAGCGGCGCTGTGATCAACACAGCACTCCTGCATTGCTTGTTGAATCTCACCCTTTCGAATTTCCCAGTGCCGGAGGTCGGAAAGGGCAACCCCATCGACGAGGTCGACGCAGATGACTCAGCAGCACGATTGCAATCATGACAGGGCCGGACGAATTCACCGCGGCCACCGGGAGCAAGCTGCTCACGAAAAACACGCCGGGCACTCGCCGGCGATGTTTCGAGACAAATTCTGGCTCTCGCTGATCCTTACCCTGCCGGTGGTGTTCTGGTCGGAGCATATCGAAGGATTACTGGGCTATCAGGCACCAGTCTTTCCAGGCTCGATCTGGATTTCTCCAGTGCTGGGTACGGCTGTATTTCTATACGGCGGCGGAGTATTCATGCAGGGCGCGTGGCGTGAGCTGAGAGCCCGTCTCCCCGGGATGATGGCGCTCATTTCACTCGCCATCGTCGTCGCCTTCGTCTTTTCCTGGACAGTCCAGATCGGCCTGATAGATGCCGATGCGCTGTGGTGGGAATTGGCGACACTGGTCACGATCATGCTACTCGGGCATTGGATCGAAATGCGCTCGATCAACCAGGCGCAGGGTGCCCTACGCGAGTTGGCGAAGTTGTTGCCGGATTCGGCAACGCGCCTGACCGACGCAGGAGAAGAACGCGTGCCGATCTCCGAACTGAATGAGAGCGATACGGTTCTTGTGCGACCGGGAGAGAAAATGCCGGCCGACGGCGTGGTTGTGAAGGGCAAGAGCACCGTCAATGAATCGATGATCACGGGAGAGTCCCGCCCGGTGAAGAAGCGCGAAGGCGCGGAGATCATCGCAGGAACGATCAACGGAGAAGCTTCTCTGCGAATCAGGGTCACAGGCACTGGGGAGAAAACCAAGCTGTCCGGCATCATGAGACTCGTGGCGGATGCGCAGGAGTCGCGCTCGCGCATGCAGAACCTCGCCGACCGAGCCGCCCAGTATCTTGCCTATGCCGCCATTGGATCGGGCGTAGTCACCCTGGCCGCCTGGAGCGGCCTCGGCGCACCCATCGATTTTGCTGTCGTGCGGGTCGTGACAGTTCTCGTCATTGCTTGTCCACACGCGCTCGGCCTGGCGGTACCGCTTGTGGTTGCAATTTCAACCACGCTCGGAGCACGAAACGGTCTGCTGGTCAGGGACCGGCGCGGGCTGGAGGAAGCCCGGAACCTGGATGTGGTCATCTTCGACAAGACCGGCACCCTGACCATTGGTGACTTTCGAGTCGTCGACATGGCCGCAGTCAACGGCCTATCCGACGACGAAGCGCTAAGAATAGCGGCGAGTATCGAATCCGAATCGGAACATCCTATTGCCCGGGGAATCGTGAAGACTGCAATGGATCGAAAGATCGAGTTGGTCGCAGCCGATGACTTCCGCAACATGACGGGTCGAGGCGTCGTCGCCAGGGTCAATGACACAGAATACCGCATGGGCGGGCCAGCATTGATACGCGACCAGAACGCGGATGTACCGGAGGAACTGAAACCACTCGCCGCCGACGTTGCCAAACGCGGTCAGACAGCCATATACCTGCTGAGTGAAGGAAGCGCGAAGGCGGTCTTTGCCGTGGCGGATGCGATTCGCGAAGAAAGCCGGGAGGCCATCAATGCCCTGCATGAACGTGGTATCGAGGTTGCCATGCTGACTGGCGATTCGATCGCGGTTGCCAATGCGGTTGGACAGGAACTGGGCATTGATACCATCTTCGCTGAGGTGCTACCGGAGGACAAGGCTTCAAAAGTGAGGGAGCTGCAATCACAGGGCAAGAGTGTGGCAATGGTCGGCGATGGCGTCAACGATGCACCGGCGCTGGCGACATCGGATATCGGCATTGCCATTGGCGCCGGAACCGATGTTGCAGTCGAAGCTGGCCACATCGTGTTGGTTCGCTCGGACCCGCGCGACATTCCCCGAATCGTTTCTCTGTCTCGCGCGACATACAACAAGATGATTCAGAATCTGTGGTGGGCCACGGGCTACAACATCTTTGCCATTCCTTTGGCTGCCGGCGCGCTCGCCCCGTGGGGCATTCTACTGACACCGGCAGTCGGCGCAGTGCTGATGTCCGCAAGCACCGTGATTGTGGCCGTCAATGCACAGCTTCTCAAGCGCGCGCGTCTCTGAAGCAGCCCGTGCGCGCTTCAGTTGCGCTCAATCTGTCTCATTCAGAGTGATGACTTGTATGCGAACCATCAGGATCGACTTGTCGTGCCGCCACCATTCGCTTCAGGAAAATCCATTCGGCAATTGCTATGGCGGCCATCGCCGTGACGGCAACGCCGATGACAAATGAGTCCGAGTTCAGCTTGACCCAGACAAAGCCCCCGAGCACGGCCAGATCGAGAAGAATGGCCGTGGCTGGCACCCATGCGCTGGCCTTGACGTCTTTGCGCAGATAGCGAAGGATGCCCCAGTGAATGGCAATATCCATGATCAGGTAAAACACGATACCCAGCGCTGCAATGCGAGACAGGTCAAAGAATGCGGTCAGGATCAAACCAAGGACCACGGTGTAGACCAGAGTATGCTTCTGGATACTGCCCGGCATGCCAAAATGGCGGTGGGGAACCAGCTTCATTTCCGTCAGCATTGCCAGCATGCGTGAGACCGCAAAAATGCTGGCCAGGATTCCGCCGGCAGTAGCCATCATGGCAATGGCCACGGTGAACCAGACACCATACTCACCCAATGCCGGCCGGGCAGCGGCCGCCAGGGAGTAATTCCGGGTCTCGATGATTTCGGCAAGAGACAGGTTGCTCGCAACGGCGAAACCGACCAAGGTGTAAATCACGACGCAGGCTCCGATAGAGATCACGATGGCCCGACCGATGTTGCGATGAGGGTCCTTTACCTCCGAACCGCTGTTGGTGATCGTGGTAAAGCCCTTGAATGCAAGGATGCCCAGGGCAGTCGCTGCCAGGAAATTTCCTGCTCTCCCCGCCTCTCCCGGGCTGGAGAAATCAAGGGCAACGCTGTCGGCTATCCAGACGCCCACGAGCCCGAAAACCAGTATGCCCCCGATTTTCAGGATCCCGATGAACGAAGCCACTCCCTGAATCAGTCGATTGCCGGACAAATTGACCAAAAAAGCCGCCAGGATGAGTGACACTCCCAGAGTGGGCACCATGAAACCGCTCTCGTCTCCTCCGAAAAGCTGCATGGTGTAGGCGCCGAATGTACGCGCAAGAAAGCTCTGGGCGATTACCATCGAAAAATACATTAGCAGCGCATTGAAGGCTGTTGGCAATCGATCTCCGTAGGCCTTGTGCAGGTACATTCCTATGCCGCCGGCGGAGGGAAAGGCATTGGAAATCTTGATGTAGGAATACGCGCTGAAGCCGACAACCACGGCAGCGGCCAGAAAGGCGAGAGGAAAGAGAGCGCCGGCCATCTGCGCCATCTGCCCGGTCAGCGCAAAGATGCCGGCGCCGATCATGACCCCGGTTCCCAGCATGACGGTGCCTGGCAAAGTCAGGCTACCTTCTTCGTATTGCGTCGTTCTGTCCCTATCGTCTGTCATCGAAACGCTCGCCAGCGTGGCAAGAGTGGAACTGCGGATGGCAGGATCCGGTGCGGGCCTCGATATGAAGGCCCGGATGTTTCCGAGTCTAGCATCTGGAGGGCCCCGACCCGTTTGCCCGCCCGGCTATTCCAATTCGGTGATAATGGGCCAGGATGGAGAACTCAAAACACGCCCGCCGGCGGATGTCGAGGCGAAGGCTCAGGCTTGTGTCTGCCTCTCTGGTCCTTGTCTACCTGGCCACGGTCGTCTGGCACCAGGTCAAGCCCCTGCCCGAGGGCCTGAACCTGGCCGGACCGTGGCGGTCGGCCACGGCCGTGAGCTTCCACGCCGATTCGACCTGGCTGGATGCCGAGGGGCAACAGCACAACGAACGCCAGATCTTCGATGCGGCCTTCGCCATGATCGAGCGGGCCGAGATCCTGGTGGTCAGCGACTTCTTCCTGGTCAACGGCTTTGCCGGCAAGGGCGGTGACGGCCATCGTGCGCTCTCGAGCGAGCTGGTTGATGCCATGGCGGCCGAGCGACGCCGGCACGACGCCCTGCAAGCGGCGCTGATCACCGATCCGTTCAACGACCTCTACGACGGCGTTCAGCAGCCGCTGTTCACCGAACTCGAGCAGGCTGGCGTCGATGTCATCGTGACCGATCTCACGCGCTTGCGCGATCCCAATCCACTCTGGTCGGCGGCCTGGCGGATCTGCTGTCAGTGGTTCGGCAACGGGCATCGGGGCGGCTGGCTACCGAATCCCGTGGGGGAAGGATCGGTCACCCTGCGAACCTACCTGGCGATGCTCAACTTCAAGGCCAACCACCGCAAGACCCTGGTGATCGACGGCAGAGACGGCCCGGAAGCCCTGGTCACCTCGGCCAATCCGCACGATGCCAGCAGCCGGCACGACAATATTGCTATCGCCTTCGATGGCCCCGCAGTCGGCGACCTGCTCGAAAGCGAACGGGCGGTGGTCGCCTTTTCGACCCCAGGCACTCCCGGCTGGCCCACGCTGGACTTCGCGGAACGGACAGCCACGCTGGCCGAAATCCGCGTTCTGACCGAAGCGGCCATCCTCGATGCCGCGCTGCAGATGATCGAATCGGCGCGCGAAGGCGACTCGCTCGATCTGCTGATGTTCTACCTGTCGCACCGCAGGATCATCGATGCCCTGGTCGAGGCGCATGCGCGCGGCGCGCGGGTTCGCGTGCTGCTCGATCCCAACGAGGACGCGTTCGGACGCAAGAAGAACGGCGTTCCCAATCGCCAGGTCGCGTGGGAACTGCACCAGGCCGGTGTGCCGGTACGATGGTGCAACACGCGCGGCGAGCAATGCCATGGCAAGATGCTCATCCTGCGCCCGGTCAGCGGTCCGGCCCTGGTGCTGGCCGGCTCGGCCAACTTCACGCGGCGCAACCTCGACAACTACAATCTCGAGACCAATATCCAGCTGCGCGCTGAGGCGCAGACCGGGCCAGTTCGGACCATCAGCGACTTCTTCGAGGAGCGCTGGTCGAACACGCCAGAGCGCATCCACAGCCTGCCCTACGAGCGTTACGCCGACCACTCGCGTCTGCGCTACTGGCAGTATCGTCTGATGGAAGCCACCGGTCTGTCCACTTTCTGAACGGCGCCGAACCCGGTCCGGAATTCCAGCATGCCCGAGTCTGCCCAAACCCGAAACGCCCGCGAGACGCTGCGACCGCGCATCGGCCTGATCGCCGGCCCCTTGCTGTTCATCGCCATGCTCTTGCTGCCGGAGCCGCAGGGCATGTCAGCAGAGGCCTGGCGCGTTTCCGCCGTGGCCGCGCTGATGGTCGTGTGGTGGATCAGCGAAGCCCTGCCGATTCCCGCCACCGCGCTGCTGCCGATCATCCTGTTCCCCGTCCTCGGAGTCACCGATATCGCGGGCGCGACCACGCCGTTTGCTAACCCCCTGATCTACCTCTTCCTCGGCGGCTTCGTCATTGCACTGGGCATGGAGCGATCGGGTCTGCACCGCCGCATCGCGCTCAACATCATCCGCCGGGTGGGCGCCCGGCCGACGGCCATCGTCGCCGGCTTCATGCTGGCCGCGGCCTTTCTGAGCATGTGGGTGTCCAACACAGCCACGGCCATGATGATGCTGCCCATCGCTTTGTCCATCATCGCACTGGTCGAAAACGACGGATCCGGGACCGAGCGCGGCGGCAACTTCGCCCTGCTGCTGCTGCTCGCATTGGCCTATGCCTGCAACATCGGCGGCCTGGCCACCCTGATCGGCACCCCGCCCAACGCCCTGCTGGCGGCCTTTCTGCTCGACAACCACGGCGTGGAGATCGGTTTCGCGCAGTGGATGCTCGTCGGCCTGCCGCTGGTGCTGCTCGCCCTGCCGCTCGTGTACCTGCTGCTGACGCGGCTGCTGTTTCC
>SR_TP_S13solDRAFT_1000668_pt1 | contig 12752 bp, 7 predicted proteins | sample SodReaTP_S13sol_FD_11159 | JGI IMG/M metagenome (IMG submission 11159) | reverse complement strand
CCCGCCAGTGGCGGCTGAAGAACTTGCCCGCCCGGTAGCGGAGCGTATCCGGTCGCGCCTGTACGGGCTCGCCGCGGCGAAAACGCCGCAGATCCTCGACCATGGCTGCAACGCTGCCGTATCGGCGTTCGGGTTCCTTTCGCAGCGCGGTCATCACAATGGCGTCAAGGTCGCCGCGGAGCCGGCGAGCAGTGCCGCGAGCCACCAGAGTGCTGGGTAGCGGCGGTGTCTGCTCGCAGATGATCTGTTCGGTTCTGGCCGCTGAAGTCTCGGAGGTGATGTCCAGGGGCAGGCGACCTGTCAGAACCCGGTAGAGCAACACGCCCAACTGATAGACGTCGGAGGCCGTGGTCACTTCTAGCCCCAAGATCTGTTCTGGACTGGCGCAGGCTGGAGTAAGCATGCGGTGTCGGGTCGAGGTCACTTCGGTATCGACGTTGGCGGGTGCTAGCAGTCGGGCAATGCCAAAATCGAGCAAGCGGGGCGTGCCGTCAGCAGTAACCAGGACATTGCCGGGTTTGATATCGCGGTGAATCACCAGATGCCGGTGAGCGTGTTCGACCGCGGCGCACAGGCGCTCGAACAGGGCCAGGCGCTGGTCGACGTCCAGCTCATGCTCATCGGCCCAGCGGTCGATCGGGATGCCGTCGACATACTCCATCACCAGCCAGGGCACTCCGTCGTCGGTCGTGCCGCCGTCGAGCAGGCGGGCGATGCCGGGGTGTTCGAGACTGGCCAGCAGACGTCGTTCGCGCGAGAAGCGCTCGCGCATGCCGGCCTCGCTCCATCCGGCGCGTATCAGCTTGAGCGCGCCGCGCTGCACGAAATCATCGCTGTCCCGATGTGCCAGGTAGACGGACCCCATTCCTCCGCTATGCAGGAGCCGATCCACCCGCCACGGGCCGAAATTGCGGTCGACCAGCCGGTTGGCCAGCCGCTGGTCGATCAGTTCGGCCGCCAGCTGGCTCGGCGAGTGCTCGAGGAAGTCGTCATTGCGCTCGTGCGCGGCCAACAGCGCCTCGACCTCGGCCAGGACCGCCTTGTCCTTGCAGGCTTCACGCAGAAATTCTCTGGCTGCCTCGCCGTTGCCGTGCTCCAGCGCCGCATGGAACAGCGCCGCCACCCGGTCCCGGCATGGATCAGTCATCCGACGCCTGTTGCGAGGTGGCGCCGGATTCCATGTAGCGCCGCAGGCGCGCCTTGGCCAGGGTCCATTCTCGTTTGACCGTCGCCTCTGAGATGTCGAGTACCACAGCGGATTCCTCGATCGTCAGCCCGCCGAAGTAGCGCAGCTCGACAACCCTCGCCTGGCGCTGGTCGACTTCGGCAAGGTGCTCGAGCGCCTGGTGGAGCGCGAGAATCTCGAGGTCGACCCGGTTGCCGCTTTCGACCGGGGGCGCCTGGTCCAACGGCATCTGGAGGCGCCGATCACGACGCTGCGCGAGCTGGCGCCGGGCGTGATCGACCAGAACACGCCGCGCCATGGTCGCTGCCAGCGCAAAGAAATGAGCGCGGCTCTGCCACGACCTGATCTGCTGGCTGCTCATTCGCAGCCAGGCTTCGTTGATCAGCTCGGTCGTCTGCATCATGGCTGCGCCGCCGGAACCGCGTAGCTGGCGGCTGGAGATCCTTCTGAGTTCGGCATAGATCAGAGGCAGCAGTGCCTCGCCGGCCGATTCACTTCCTTCCGACCAGGCTCTTAGAAGTGATGTGACATCGGCGTCGCTCATGTGAGAGTGCGGTCCTGCGGAAAACTCGGGCCCAGCTTAGCAGAAGCCATGACCAATTCCCTGAGCCGGTTCGCGCCGGAACTGCGCGTAGGAAATCAGTCCAACTGCCGAGTCCAGCTCATGCTCCAATCGATCTGCCGAGCCCCGTCAGCGATTGTCCTGTATGCGATCGGGATGAACATGCTTGCCGCAACGGCCTCGGCCCAGGTCCTGTTTGGCAGCCCCGTCAGTTCACCCGACGGGCCAGTGGGCGCCCTGTTCGAAGTCGAAGCCGGGACGGTAACGGCCGTCCCGACCGGCCTGCCGAACAATCAGTTTCCCGGCCTGTCGCCCAGCGGAACACGCGTGACCATCAGCAGTCCGGATCCGGCCCAGCCTCTGGAACCGAGCTGGGATCTGTTCGAGTTCGACCGACAGACCGGGCAGACGCGGCGCCTGGTCGACAATGTGACCCAGCCCCAACCCGACGGTGGTTTCATCTTCTTCCAGCCGCTGTTCAGCCAGTTGTCCGGCGACGGACAGCTGGTGGCCTGGGTCAATCAGGTGTCGAGCAACAACCCGGACCAGCAGGGCGGGAGTTTCCGGATTCTGCACGTGATCCGGTCGACCGACGGGTTTCCACTGTCGCAGGTGGAGATCGGACAGGGCAACGCCGTGGATTTCTACCAGTCGGAATTCGTTGGCCTGGCCTGGTGGCCGGGGCAACAGGTGTTCGTGGCCCCGGCCTACGTGCCAGCCAACGGCCATCAGGCCGCCGGCCTGGTCGTTTTCGGGCACGTCGGAAACGGCCAGTTCGCCCGGGTTGGCCAGTTGACCCAGCCTTCGGTCTCGCAACTGCCGTGCCCGCCCTGCGGCTTCATGACCGAGACTCACGCCTGGCCGGCATTCTCGCCCGATGGCCAAAGCCTGGCATTCTTTCGGATCTTCTACGTCGATCCCCTGCTGACCCAACCGGCACAGGCCGACCTGGTGGTGCTGGACCTGGGTGGCGGCAGTGGTGGAATCCAGGTGGCGAGCTTTGTTCCGGGCGTTTTCCCGGCCGGTCTGTCCTGGTCACGCGATGGAGGGCAGTTGCTGTTTTCCGTGGCCGACCAGGCGCAACAGGGCGGCCTGTTCCTGCCCCAGGCCAACCCGGCTACCGCCGTGCTTCGGACCGTGTCTGCATCAGGCGGCAGCATCGGCCAGATTCCTGGCGCGCCGATGGGCTACATGCCGGCGGGAATTCCACTTCCGGACCGAATCTTCCGCAGCCGCTTCGGCGGCGATTGACGGCCGGAAAGGCCGGTCCGGGTACAATCCCGGTCATGGCTGGTTCCGGCAGACAAGGGCAGATTCGGCAGCGCCGGGAGGTTCTTGCGGCAACATCGCTCGTGATCGCGGGTTTCGAGGACTACAACGCCAGTTTCTCCGATGTCACTCGTCGCGGCCGACGGCGCTTCGAGCAGGGTGACCGTTCGGGCATGCGTGCCGACGTGGTCGCACGGCTCGAGCTCTACGACCAGGTCGTCCACCAGACCATCTCGCGTCTCGAGGGCCTGCTGGCCAACCGCCTCTTCTCGCGCAGTATCTGGCGCGACATGCGCATCGACTTCGGCCAGGCGATCGAGCGCAAGCTCGATGCGGAACTTTACAAGACCTTCTTCAATACCATTACCCGACGACTGTTCAAGACGCGCGGCGTCGACCCGGCCATCGAGTTCGTCGCCTTCGATTTTCAGCCCAGCGACCGGATCACGCACCCGGTGGCGCGTCACACCTACGTGGTCGGCGAGCGCCTGGGCGACGCTTTCGGCCGCATCCTGGAAGATTACGCATTCGGTCTGCCCTGGGCGGATGCGGGCCGAGATGCCACCCGCCTGGCCGAGCGCCTGTCCGGTGAACTCGAAGGTGACGAGGCGCTCTCGATCGAGCTGCTGCAGACCGTGTTCTTCCGCGAGGGCCGCGCGTATCTGGTGGGGCGGGTACTGGGACGGACCCGGCACTTGCCCTGCGTGATCGCACTGGTACGTGATGAGGACAGGATTTCGGTCGACGCCCTCCTGACCCGGCGCCTGCAGCTGAGCATTCTGTTCGGCTATACGTACAGCTATTTCCTGGCCGACCTTCCCACGGTCGCCGACGCGGTGGTCTTTCTGCGCAGCCTGCTGCCCGACAAGCCGGTTGACGAACTCTACTCCGTGCTCGGTCGCGCCAAACAGGGCAAGACCGAGCGCTACCGGGCGTTCCGCCGCCATCTGGACGATCGGCCCGTCGAACGATTCGAAGTGGCCGAGGGCAAGCGCGGCATGGTAATGGCCGTGTTCACTCTGCCGTCCTATCCGCTCGTATTCAAGCTGCTGCGCGACCGGTTCGCGCCGGAGAAAACCATCAGGCGGTACCAGGTCATCGAGCGCTACCAGATGGTGCAGCGGCACGATCGGGTCGGACGGCTGCTCGATGTGCAGGAGTTCAAGTCGCTGCGGTTCGAGCGCGACCGATTTTCGCCAGAGCTGCTCGAAGAGCTGCTCGGGGAATGCTCGCGAGTGGTCCGGATCGACGGTGATGACCTGGTGATTCGCCACTGCTACGTCGAGCGCCGCGTGCGGCCGCTCGATCTTTACCTCTCCGAAGTCGATGGTGATCGAGCGCGTCCGGTGCTGGTCGACATGGGACAGGCGCTGAAGGATCTGGCGCGATCCAACATCTTCGCCGGTGACCTGCTGCCGAAGAACTTCGGCGTTACCCGATCGGGACGGGTTGTCTTCTACGACTACGACGAGCTGGCCCTGCTGACCGAGTGTCGCTTCCGCAGCATGCCGAAAGCCGTCGACGATATCGACGTCTACAACGACGAGACCTGGTTTCACGTGGCCGAGAGCGACGTCTTTCCCGAGGAGTTTCCGCGCTTCATGGCGCTCCGGCCCGACGACCTGAAGATCCTCGAATCGGCCCACGGTGAGCTGTTCGAGGCGAAATGGTGGCAGGAGATCCAGCGGCGGATCGTTTCGGGCGAGGCGCTGGACGTTGCGCCTTACGGGGATGAAGCGAGGCTGGTTGAATAAAGGGGTGCCGGGTTGAGGGTTCAGGAGCGCCCGCCACCTCCGACCGAAGCCCCGTGACGGTTCTCCTGGAACCTGAACCCTGACACCTCGTTCAATCGAGCTCGATTTCGATCGCGTCGCGCGCGGCCGTTGCCTTGCGCCGGGCATCTTCGATATCGGCCCCAAGTGCGAGGGTCACGCCCATGCGCCGGCGCCCTTTCACCTCGGGTTTGCCGAACAGGCGCAGGTCGGTGCCGGGCTCGGCCAGCGCCTTTTCCAGGTTCCCGAATACAACCTGCTTCGATTCGCCTTCGACGAGTAGAGCGGCCGAAGCGCCGGGGCCGCGCTGAACGATATGCGGAATCGGCAGGCCGAGAATGGCGCGGGCGTGCAGGGCGAACTCCGACAGATCCTGAGAGATCAGGGTGACCAGGCCCGTATCGTGCGGCCGCGGTGAGACCTCGCTGAACCAGACCTGATCGCCCTTGATGAACAACTCCACACCGAAGACGCCTCGGCCGCCGAGCGCGTCGGTGACGGCACCGGCGATTCGTTCGGCTTCCAGCCGGGCCATTTCACCCATCGCCTGAGGTTGCCAGGACTCGCGGTAGTCGCCACTCTCCTGGGTGTGCCCGATCGGTTCGCAGAACAGGGTGCCGCCGGCATGGCGAACGGTCAGCAGGGTGATCTCGTAATCGAAATCGACCAGGCCCTCGACGATCACCTTGCCGCCGCCGCTGCGCCCGCCCGACTGGGCATGCTCCCAGGCCGGGCCGATGTCGGTCTGGTTCTGGACCAGGCTCTGGCCCTTGCCGGAAGACGACATGATCGGCTTGACCACACAGGGCAGGCCGATCTCGGCAATCGCCTGATCGAAATTCTCGCGCGTGTCGGCGAATCGATACGGCGAGGTCGGCAGCTCCAGTTCTTCGGCGGCCAGCCTCCTGATGCCCTCCCGGTTCATGGTGAGGTGGGCGGCCCGGGCAGTCGGGATGACCTTGTAGCCTTCGCGTTCGAGCAGCAGCAGCGCGTCGGTGGCGATGGCCTCGATCTCGGGCACGATCAGGTGCGGACGATCGAGTTCGGCGATGCTCAGGACCGCCTGCGGGTCGAGCATGTCGATGACATGATGGCGATGCGCCACCGACATGGCCGGTGCGTTTCGGTAGCGGTCGACGGCGATCACCTCGCAGCCGAGCCGCTGCAGTTCGATCACCAGCTCCTTGCCCAGTTCACCGCTGCCGAGCAGCATGACCCGGGTGCCGGTTCCGGTCAGGGGCGTGCCGATCCGGATCATGGCTGGCGCCTTGCCGGCTCGAGGTGGCGATCGAGAAATGCCACGATGCTGCGGTAGGCGTGCAGTCGTGGCCCGCTGCCGGCAATGGCATGTTTCTCACCGGGATAGGTCATCAGTTCGAACGGGAAGGCGCGCGCCTGAAGCGCGTGCATCAGTTTCGTGGAATGAGTGAACAGCACGTTGTCGTCGGCCATGCCGTGCACCAGCAGCAACGGATCGGCGATCTCGTCAGCGTAGCTCAGCACGTTTCCCAGGCGGTATGCTTCCGGCTGCTCTTGCGGCGTACCAAGGTAGCGCTCGGTGTAGTGGGTATCGTAAAGTGCCCAGTCGGTGACCGGTGCCACCGCCACGCCGGCGCTGAACTCCCCCGGATGCTGCGCCAGCGCCATCAGGCTCAGATAGCCGCCGTAGCTCCAGCCGAAGATGCCGATGCGGTCGCCGTCCACGAAGTCCTGCGAGCGCAGCCAGTCAAGGCCCACCATCTGGTCGACCAGTTCGATCCGGCCCAGCTTCAGCCAGGCAGCATCCTGGAAGGCCTTGCCCTGGCGTACCACGCCTCGATTGTCGAGCGAGAACACGACATAGCCCTGCCGGGCCATGAACTGGTCGATCAGCATCCGCCGTGACCAGCTGTCGGTCACCATGCGCGAAGTCGGTCCGCCGTAGACGTGGAAGAACACCGGGTAGCGCTGTCCCTCCTCGTACCCCGCCGGTCGGATCAGGCGGTAGTGCAGCTCGTGGCCCTCGGGCGCCACGATGCGGCCGAACTCGGTCGACCGGTGCGAGTCCCGGAAGGGCGCATAGGGGTGGTCATCGTCCATCCGGTTCTCGACCAGCCAGGCCAGTCTTTCCCCGCTGGTCTCGTTCAGCGACAGCTGGGGTGGCTGACGGCTGCTGGAAAAGGTATCGACATAGACCCGTGCCTGGCGATCCATGGCGATGTCGTGCCAGCCCGAGCGCCGGGAGATCCGGTTGACCACCTCGGGTGATTGCGTCATCAGGGACTGGCGGTACAGGTGTTTCTCCGTGGTCGAGACTTCCGAGGCGGTGAAATAGACCATGCCCAGCTCCTCGTCGAGACCGGCCAGCGCGTCTACCTGCCAGTTCCCGGCGGTGAGCTGGCGAATCAACCGCCCTTCGAGATCGTACAGATACAAATGCCTGAATCCATCGCGTTCGGACGACCAGATGAAGGCTGGCATTTCGGTCAGGAATTTCAGATCGTCATGCAGATTGATCCAGGTGTCGCTCGTCTCGGTCAGCAAGGTCCGGGCCCGGCCGTTGTCGATATCGGCAACCACCAGTTCCAGGGTCTGCTGATCCCTGCTCTGCCGCTGGAAGCTGAGCTGTTCGGCGTTGGGCAGCCAGCGGACCCTGGGAATGTAGATGTCGCTCTCCTCCCCCAGATCGATCCATGACACCTCACCGGACTCGATCTCGATCACGCCCAGGCGGTAGGTCACGTTGGCGGTGCCGGCGTACGGGTAGCGCTGCTCGACCATTTCGATGGCATCGGCCTGGACCTCGTAGCGGCGCGTGATATCGACCGGCGACTCGTCGACCTGCAGGAAGGCGATGTGCGTGCCGGCCGGTGACCACCAGAAGCCGGTGGATCGGCCCATCTCCTCCTGGGCGATGAACTCGGCCATGCCGTTGGAGACCGTCTCGTCGGCGCTGTCGGTCAACTGCCGTTCGTCGCCACTGTCCACACTGACAAGCCAGAGGTCGCGTTCTCGCACGAAGGCGACATGACGGCCGCCGGGTGCGATCTGGGGGTCGGTATCGAACGACTCCGAAGCGGTCAGCCGGCGCACTTCGCCGGCGGCCTCACCGAGCTCCATCAGATAGATGTCGCCGCCGATCGGAAACAGCAGGAAGCGACCGTCGGACGACCAGCGGTAATCGACGATGCCGCGCAGGTCGGCGATCCGTTCGCGTTCGCGCCGCGCCTGTTCATCGGCGGAAAGCTCGACATCGGGGTCGGCCACTGCATCGGCCGCAACCAGGACGCGTGTCTGGCCGTCGGCGATGTGGTATTCCCACAGGTCGAGCAGAGCCCGATCGTCCTCGCGTGCACGAAGAAAGGTGACGCGATCGCCGGCGGGCGACAGCTCGGCCTGGCGAAGGGTCGGTCCAGCCAGATCGGGGCTGGCGAATATCCGCTCGAGAGTCAGCGGCGTGTCAGCGGCGGCCGTGGCGGCCAGGCCCGTCGTCACGGCCAGCAAGAAGAGGCGTGTGAGCATCGAAGTTCGATCCAACCGTTGTCTGAAGCCGCTATTCTCGGCCGCACAGGCTGCGATGGCAAATCAGCTGATCAGTCCAGCTCGTACCCGAAACGGTCGGCGTGTACCTTCAGCACCGGAAGATGGGGCTCGAGATGAGACCTGTAGCGTTGCCAGCGTCCCACCGCGCGACGGTAGACGGCCTCGCCGATCTGTTGATAGCTGGCCGTTCGAACGCGTTCGCGTCCGGCTGCACGGTGCCGCGGGTCCAGAAGCGAATCGTCCCATCCGAGTCCCAGAAACCGGCAAAGGCGCTGCAGTTCGGATTCCGTGCTGTCCACCAGATCCTCGTATCGCAGTCGTGTGAGCCGATTCGAAACCAGGCGCTCGATCGGTGGCCAGGCCGACATTACCGCGTCGTAGAGTCGTACCGTGCCTTCCAGACTGGTGGTATGAATCATGGCTTCGCTGGCATCGAACAACTGCATGTAATTGCTCAGCACGGTGTCACAGGGGTGGCGCAGCGCCAGAATCATCCGCGCGGCCGGAAAAAGTCGATGGATGAAGCCTGCCTCCAACAGGCGAAGGGGCATCTTGTCGACGATCATGCGTGGTTGGTCCGACGGCGGGAGCCAGGCCGAGAGCCGTTGCCGATAGGCATGACGCAGTTGCTCGAGATCGCTCGGGCCCAGCCGATCGATCGCTTCAGGGTAGCCACCGAAGTCGCGATCCAGCAGCTCGACCAGCGACTCGATCGTCGGCTTTTCCTCCACGCTGGCCGCTTGCGGGTGGATATCGAGCATGGTCTCGAGCAGAGTCGTGCCGGAACGGGGGAATCCGAACAGGAAGCACAGATCATCGCCCTCACTGCCGGAAGCCTGCGCTCCGGACCGCTGTTTCCTGGCCCATTCGCCGACGAGATCGACGTGGCGGAAGAACCTGCTCCGGTCAACGCTGCGTGCGCGCGGTTCCCGGGCAGTGATCGAGTTGGCCTGGTGCATGGCCTCAATGGCCTGGTCGGCATTGCCGAGCCGGTCGAGGTTCAGGCTGGCTTCGTGAAAGTACTGCTGGGCCAGTCGCGGCGGCAGTGTGCCCGGATCGATGGCGCCCAGGCGTTTCAGCGCCTGGTCCGGCTGACCGCGGCGACGGGCCAGTCGTGCCGCCTCCAGATTGAGTCCGGCATGCCCGGGTGCGAGGGCAAGGCCCTGGCGAAGGGTTTCAGCCATTTCGTCGAGACGGCTGGACAGCTCGAGTACTCCGGCCAGTTCGGCACGCAGTTCGGGGTCCCGGGGCTCGAGTTCGATCGCCAGCTCGAGTTCGTTGATGGCTGTTTCGCCGTCCCCGATTTCGTTACAGACTGCGGCCAGGAAACGATGAGCACGGGGATCGGTCGGTGCTTGAACAACGGCGCGTTCGAGTCGATTTCGTGCCGCCGGCAGATCGCCGGCCAACTGCAGCGTCAGGCCCGAGTGAATCAGTGCTTCGAGATCATCGGGATCGCGATCCAGCAACTCCTCGAAGCAGGTCAAGGCACCCTGAGCGTCGTCGAGATTGAAACGCGTAATGCCCAGATTCAGCCAGGCCTGGCGCAGGCCGGGGGCTTGCTCGATCGCCCTGAGATAGCAATTCATCGCGTCGTTCATTCGCCCGCCCGCCCGGAGAGCGTGTGCCAGTGCATACCACGCTTCGGCGAAGTCGGGGCGTACCTGAACGGCCTTTTCGAGTGCCGCCAGCGCAGCCGTCGCATGGCCGAGGTTGTGCAGTGCACGGGCCAGGTGCAGCAGTGCGTGATGGTCGTCGGGGCGCTCCTGAAGTGCCCGCCTTGCCAGTTCGGCGGCATTTTCGAAATCCCCTGCGAGATGGGCCCTGAATGCATGGTCGACGGGGTCGTCGGTCACGGCCAGCTCGGCCGCCTCGGCCGGATTCTGCTCGCTCAGCAGCCAGTCGCGCAGACTCGCCCGACAGGCAGGGTCGTCCAGGTTCGAGCGCAGCAGGGCCAGAGCATCTTCCGAGCGGTCGTCGGCGAGCAGGCTCCTGGCACGGGATTCGGTGGCGGATGGCTGGTTCATGGCAAGAATCGGTTGTAGCGTTCCAGCGCGCATTCTAGCGGTCAATGCGGGCAATGCGGGCTGCACAGGCGCGTCCTATGCGTGTAACATGCCGCCGTCCGTGGCAAACCGAAGCGAGAGCAGCCATGTCCCTACTTGCCGATTCCACCTGGCCAGACGTCGACGAGCTCGTGTTCGACCGGGCCGTGCGCGAACGGACCGATGCCCTCTACCCGGCCATTCGGGGGGTGGTGCCGGAAGCGGAGTGGCCGCTGCACGCACCGCTGATCGACGCCATCAACCGGCTCAAGTCCGAGCGCAATGCGGTGATCCTGGCGCACAACTACATGACCCCGGAGATCTTCCACTGCGTCGGAGACATCACCGGCGATTCCCTTCGGCTCGCCCAGGTGGCCGCCACCGCCGAGCAGGACGTCATCGTGCAGGCCGGCGTGCATTTCATGGCCGAAACGGCCAAGATCCTGTCGCCCGACAAGACCGTCCTGATGCCGGACCTGGATGCCGGTTGTTCTCTCGCCGCCTCGATCACCGGCGAGGATGTGCGCCGCATTCGCGCCGCCTATCCCGACTATCCGATCGTCACCTATGTCAATACCTCCGCCGAGGTGAAGGCCGAGTCCGATATCTGCTGCACATCCTCCAATGCGGTGGCGGTGGTCGAGGCCATTGCCGCGCAGTGGGGCAGTGACAGCGTGATCATGATTCCCGACGAATACCTGGCCAGCAACGTCGCCAGCCAGACCGGAATCCGGATTCTCACCTGGAAGGGCGCCTGCGAGGTACACGAGCGGTTCACCCGTGCCCAGATCGATCAACTGCGCGCCGAGCATCCGGATGCGATGATCATCACTCACCCGGAATGCCCGCCCGAAGTGCTCAAGGCCGCCGATTTCGCCGGCTCGACCGGGGCAATGTCGGCCTTCGTCGCCGAGCACCGACCCGGCAAGGCCATTCTCATCACCGAGTGCTCGATGAGCGACAACGTCGCCGTGGCCAATCCCGGCACGCGGTTCATCCGGCCCTGCAACCTGTGTCCGCACATGAAGCGCGTCACTCTGGAGAAGATCTATCTTTCCCTGCGTGACCTGCGCTTCGAGATCGATGTGCCGGCCGGCGTGGCCGAGCGGGCCCGGGCAAGCCTCCAGGCCATGCTCGACCTGCCGCTCGGGGAACAGCCTCCGGCCTTCGATACCTCGAAGCCCGAGCGCATCGCCGACTACGTCCGCGCCTGATCGCCGTGAAGCGCAAGCCGATCATCGTGGTCGGCTCCGGCATCGCCGGCCTGTGGACGGCGCTCAAGGCCGCGCCCGAACCGGTTTTGATGCTCACCGCCGGCGCGCTTGGCCGACATTCGGCCAGCGAGTGGGCCCAGGGCGGCATTGCCGCGGCGCTGGGCGACGGCGACCTGCCTGGAGCCCATGCCGCCGACACGATCGCTGCGGGTGCTGGCCTGGTCGATCCGGATGTTGCCGGTGAACTCGCGCGGCGGGTGCCTGACGAGGTGGTTGCGCTCGAACGTCTGGGCGTGCCTTTCGAGCATCACGATGACGGTCGCTGGGCGCTTTCGCGCGAGGCGGCGCATGGTCACGCCCGCGTTGCCAGGGTCGGTGGCGACCGGGCCGGTAAGGCAATCGTGCAGGCCCTGCTCCAGGCCATTGCGAGAGCCGAGCATGTAACGGTGCGGCAGCACGCCCGCGTAGCGGGCCTGCTGCCCGGCAAGGGCGGGAGCTGCGCCGGTGTCGTGATCGATGCCGGCGCGGGCCGGGCCGAGGTAGTGCACGCGCGCGCCACGGTGCTGGCCACCGGCGGTCTGGGCGGCCTGTATGCGCTGACCACCAATCCGCCCGGTAATCAGGGCCGGGCCCTGGCCTGGGCGGCGGGCCTCGGTGCGACGATTCGCGATGCGGAGTTCGTGCAGTTCCACCCCACCGCCATCGATGTCGGTCGCAGCCCGGCACCGCTGGCTACCGAAGCCTTGCGCGGGGAAGGCGCGGTACTGGTCGATCGCGAGGGCCGCCGCTTCATGCCGGCTGTCCATCCCGATGCCGAACTGGCTCCCCGGGATGTCGTGGCGCGCGCCGTTCATCGACAGATCCGGGCCGGTCGCGGTGCCTTTCTCGATGCGCGCGATGCCGTCGGCGATTCGTTTCCGGATCGCTTCGAGGCGGTCTTTCGCACCTGCCTGGCGGTCGGAATCGACCCGCGGCACGAACCGATTCCGATTGCGCCGGCGGCGCATTACCACATGGGCGGCGTGGCGACCGGTCTGGACGGCTCGAGCTCGGTGCCCGGGCTGCTTGCAGTCGGCGAGGTGAGCTGCACCGGCGCGCACGGAGCCAACCGGCTGGCCTCGAATTCGCTGGCCGAGGCGCTGGTGATGGGGGCGCTGGCGGGCGAAGCCCTGGCCGGCGCCG
>SR_TP_S13solDRAFT_1000667_pt1 | contig 12762 bp, 14 predicted proteins | sample SodReaTP_S13sol_FD_11159 | JGI IMG/M metagenome (IMG submission 11159) | reverse complement strand
ATCTGTGCCGATGATGGTGGATTCCACGCCAACCGGACAGGCCCCGCCATCCAGCACGGCGGCAATGCGCCCCGACAGGCCCGCCATGACATGCGCAGGCGTTGTCGGGCTGATCCGGCCCGAAGGGTTGGCCGATGGTGCTGCAACCGGCCCGCCGAATTCGGCCAGCAGCGCCTGTGCAGCGGGATGCGCGGGCACGCGCAGCGCAACTGTGTCAAGTCCCGCAGTCACCGCAGGTGCCAGCCCGTGCCCGTCCCGCAAGGGCGCAACCAGTGTCAGCGCGCCGGGCCAGAACGCTTGCGCCAGCGCGCGCGCGGTCGGGTCCAGTTGCGCGAGGTCCAGCGCGGCAGTTATACCCGCAACGTGAACAATCAACGGGTTATGCGCGGGCCGCCCCTTGGCCGCGAAAATGGCCGCAACCGCGTCGGGGTTGCGCGCATCGCCTGCCAGCCCGTAGACTGTTTCCGTGGGCATGGCGACAAGCCCGCCGCCGTGCAAAATTGTGCTGGCACGCGAGAGCCCCTCGGGCGTTACGTTCAGTAATTCTGTTTGTAGGGCGTCTGCGGGCATGTTGTGACGTGGCGTCCTTGTTTGGGAATCTGCGTGCGCGGGCTAGAACCTGTTCATAGGGTGGGTGATGCATGTTGCCAAGTGTCGCTGCACCCGCCACATAGTATCAGCACCTTGTCAGGAGGCCCCATGCCCTACCGCGCCCCGCTTCAGGATTTCGGCTTTTTGCTGGACCATATCGTCGCCTTCGATCAGGTGCGCCAGACCGAACGGTTCGCCGAGGCAACGCCAGACACGACAAACGCCATTCTGACCGAAGCGGCGCGCCTGTGCGAAGCTGTGCTGCACCCCTTGCAGCGCAATGGCGATCTGCACCCCGCACGGCTGGAAAACGGGATTGTGCGGACTGCGCCGGGTTATGCAGACGGATTTCGCGCCATCGCGGACGGGGGCTGGCTGGGTATCGCCGCAGACCCCGAATACGGGGGCATGGGCCTGCCGCAGACCTTGGCGGTTGTGCTGAATGACATGATGTCGTCGGCCTGTTTGTCGCTGGAATTGTGCCCGTTGATGTCACAAGGCCAGATCGAGGCGCTGGAGCATCATGCCGATGACTGGATGAAGGCGCTGTATCTGCCGAAACTGGTTTCCGGTGAATGGACCGGCACCATGAACCTGACCGAACCGCAGGCGGGCAGTGATGTGGGCGCGTTGCGCAGCAAGGCAGACCCGCAACCGGATGGCAGTTTCCGTATTTCAGGGCAGAAAATCTATATCAGTTGGGGCGATCATGACATGGCAGAAAATATCTGCCATCTGGTTCTTGCCCGCCTGCCGGATGCCCCGCAGGGCACCAAGGGGATAAGCTTGTTCATGGTGCCGAAATTCATACCCGATGCAGACGGCAATCCGGGCGCGCAGAACAGCCTGCGTGTGGTGTCGCTGGAACATAAGATGGGCCTGCACGGATCGCCCACGGCGGTGATGGAATATGACAATGCCACCGGCTGGATGGTGGGCGCGCCCAACAAGGGCATGGCCGCGATGTTCACGATGATGAACAATGCCCGCGTGGGTGTGGGCGTTCAGGGAATCGGCGCCGCCGAGGGGGCATTCCAGCACGCGCTGGCCTATGCCCGCGACCGCAAACAGGGCCGCACGCCAACCAATCACACCGGCACCATCATCGAGCATGCCGATGTGCGCCGCATGCTGGCCATGATGAAGGCCGAGATTTTTGCCATCCGCGCCATTGCGCTGGCCAACAGCGTGGCCATCGATATGGCCCGCGCCACCGGGTCTGATGAATGGGCGGCGCGTGCAGCCCTGCTGACCCCCATTACCAAGGCACAGGGCACCGATACCGGCATCGAGGTTGCAAGCACCGGAATTCAGGTTCATGGTGGCATGGGTCTCATTGAAGAAACCGGCGCGGCACAGTTTCTGCGCGATGTGCGGGTAACCGCGATCTATGAAGGAACGAACGGGATTCAGGCCATGGACCTTGTCGGGCGCAAAATGATGGATGGTGGCGAGGCGGCATTCCGGCTGTTGCAGGAAGTCGAGGATTTCGCCGAATCCGCGCGCGGCCCCTTTCCCGACATGGCCGAAGATGTCTGGCAGGCCGCAGAAACGCTGCGCGAAACCACTGAATGGCTCGTCGCGCAGGATATGACAGACCGTGCCGCAGGGGCAGTGCCCTATCTGCGCGCCTTTGCCCGTGTGCTGGGGGCGCATTACCACCTGAAGGCGGCTGTGAAGGGCGACAGTGCGCGCAAGGCGCTTGCGCGGGTTTTCATCACGCGGCTTTTGCCCGAACATGCGGGCTTGCTGGTGCAGGTGCGCGCAGGTGCGGCCGCGCTTTATGCCTTGTCCGATGATGAACTGGCGGCGTGATGGACGGTGCACCCAAATCCGGCTTGCGGTATCCGTTTCCCGACCCGCCCGAGGCGGGGCAGGTGGTGCCGGTTGCTGACGGGGTGTTCTGGGCGCGTCTGGCGCTTCCGATGGCGCTGGATCATGTGAATGCCTATGTGCTGGATGATGGCGACGGATGGACAGTGTTTGACACAGGGTTTGACGATCCCGCCACGCGGGATGCATGGACCACCCTTCTGGCGGGGCCGTTGAAAGGCAAGCCGGTCCGGCGCGTGATCGCAAGCCACCATCACCCTGACCATATCGGCCTTGCAGGGTGGTTTCAGGCACAGGGCGCAGAATTGTGGACCACCCGCACCGCATGGCTTATGGCGCGGATGATGGTGCTGGATGAACAGGACCGCCCAAACCGCGAAACGCTGGACTTCTGGCGACGTTCGGGCATGGATGCCGATATGCTGGCACAGCGCGCGACAGAACGCCCGTTCAATTTTTGTGACCGCGTGACGCCTTTGCCCTTGGGCTATCATCGGGTCACGGACGAGGGCGTGGTGCATGCGGGGGCGCGCGACTGGGTGGTGCGGGTCGGGCAGGGCCATGCCCCCGACCAGATTACCCTGTGGTCAACAAGCTGCAATCTGGTGCTGGGGGCTGACCAGCTGCTGCCATCGATTTCGGCCAATCTGGGCGTTTATGCGACGGAACCGGATGCGGACCCGGTCGCGGAATGGCTGGCCTCTTGCCAGACGCTTCAGGCATTCGCGCGCGATGATCATCTGGTCCTGCCGGGCCACAAACTGCCGTTTACAGGTCTGCCCTTGCGACTGCACCAGATGATCGAAAACCACCACGGCGCCTTGAAGCGGCTGTACCGCCATTTGGCTCAGCCACGCAAGGCAGGGGAATGTTTTGCGCCGCTGTTCAAGCGCGAAATCACCCCCGCCGTCTATGGGCTGGCCTTGGTCGAGGCTGTCGCGCATCTGAACCACCTGACAGCGACTGGTCATGCACGACGCTGGATGGACAAGGATGGCGTGTATCTGTGGCAGGCGATTTAGCAAACTTCGCCGCATCGGCGGTTCAAGCAGGGGTGACAGCGCGCCCGTGATATTATATCCGAAGGATGAATCGAACGAACAGGAGCGCCCGATGGCCGAACATGAGCATGGTAAAATGGATATCCGGGAACAGGAAAAGACCTTTGCAGGTTTCATCCGCTATTCTGTCTGGGTCACTGTGGCGTCGATCGCTGTGTTGATCTTTCTTGCCCTGGCAAATTCCTGATAGCTGCGCGCCCGCTTTCAGCCGGGTGACATGTTCGTAAAAGAGGTTGGCGATGCCGGTATTCCTTATGCCCTTGGGCTTTGTTCGGGGCATATTGCCTGCTGGTATGTTGCTTGCAACGTTCTTGTTTCTGACGGCCTGTGCCGGACAGCAGACATGGGCCAGTGATGAAGCTGTCGCCGCCGCGCGGCATGTTCATGGCGGTGCTCCGGAACTGACGCTTGTGACGATCATGCATCATAGGTCTGGAAACGGGCACCATACGGCGCTGTTCATAAATGGGGCAGAGCGTGTGTTGTTCGATCCGGCTGGCAGTTGGCATCTGGCTGCAGCACCTGAACGCAATGACCTGCATTACGGCATGACATCCGCTGTGGGCGCGTCCTTTTACCTAAGCCATGTGCGGGAAACGCATTATGCGGTGGTGCAGCGCCTGCGGGTAACCCCTGATGTTGCGGCACAGGCGATGGCGTTGGCGCAGCAGGCTGGTCCTGTTGGACCCGCGCGATGCGCCATCTCCACATCGGCCCTGTTGCGGGCGCTGCCAGGGTTTGAGGGCATCAGCAGCAACTGGCACCCGCACCGCCTGATGCAGGATTTCGCCCAGCTTCCCGGTGTCATCACAGTTGAGTTGCACCATGATGACCCTGATGTTTTGCAAAAGACCTATCAGGCCCAAGTGCCGCTTTAATTTGATAAGCTTTCGGGGACGATCAGGCGCGTTTCATACCTTATAAGGGGCGCTATCCGGTGCAATGTGCGGCGCGACAGGCCAATGCATCCGGCCGTCGGAAATCCCGCCCTGCGCCATTGGTGGATGAAAATGGCCGATCCCTTGCCGCGTTCCGCGCGGGGCCAGTTCCAGTCTGTCAGCAGTACCAGATCATATAGCGGGTCCGCACGGCGCAAGCGTTCATGGCTGAAACGATAGGGCGCACGCACCATCAGATTGTAATCTTCATGTGCCGGATCATCCGACCACAGGTCGCGCGGGCCGATGGGCAGCGCCCAATCCGCAGGCTTCGCAATGCGGTCGGGTCTGTACAACATACCCACCAACCGGTGCGCGCCGGTGGGCGTTGCGCCGTCCCCTTCGCGTTTGTCGCCGCGCACGCCGCCGCGCCCGATGGTGCATGGCCACATGCGGCCCATGAAGCGTAACCCCTGCCGTGTCAGCACCATGTCGAACCGTGTCATAGAATATGCCCTGATTTGGCGGCCTTGGTCGCCAGATAGGCGCGGTTCTCGGTGGTTTCGCCCACACGCAGCGGGACACGTTCGGTGACGCGCAATCCGTGATCATTCAGCATATCCACCTTGCGCGGATTGTTTGTCAGCAACCGGACCTGATGAAACCCCATTTTGCGCAGCAATGCGGCCCCTATGCGGAAGTCACGCTCATCATCTTCAAACCCCAGCCGGTGGTTTGCCTCGACCGTGTCGAAGCCCTGATCTTGCAATGAATAGGCGCGCATTTTATTGGCAAGCCCGATCCCGCGCCCTTCCTGGTTCAGATACAGCAGAACACCCGCCCCTTCATCGCCCATCTGCGTCAGCGCGGCTTGTAGCTGTGGGCCGCAATCACATTTCAGGCTGCCCAGAACGTCGCCGGTGAAACAGGCTGAATGCAACCGCGCCAGCACCGGACCCGCGCGGTCCGGTTTGCCGATTTCAATGGCGTAATGTTCAACCCCGCCATCGGGGGGGCGGAAAATATGCACGCGCCCCGCTTTTGTGGCGGCCATCGGCAGGCGGGCGCTGACAACCGGCGAGAGTTGCGTTTCGCGCGCCAGTTCGGTGGTCAATTCAGCAATCGGCAGGGCGGTCAGATGCGCGTCTTCCACCATTTCAGGTTCGTTCAAGGATATGACCAGCGCCGCAGGCAACAGCTGCGCTGATTTGGTCAACAGTAGCGCTGCACGGTGAAAGTCTGCTGTGCCCGTGCGTTCACTCAGCAGCGGTCCCTTCATCGGGTGGCGCAGATCATCTGCGGGGTCTGCCAGTGCGCGCACCCAGCCCACCTGCGCATCAGCGGGCACCAGAACCCGCGCCAGATCGCCATCATAGCTGCGCGCCTTCAGCGTATCGGCGCGATGCCGCGTCAATGCCAGCACCAGCTGAGACCCCAGCCCCTGCAATTCTGCCAGCCGCGCGGGCGTGGCCATTTCTGCGGCCAGAATAACCGCCATGTGCGACCCGTCGCGCAAGATAACGGGAACGCCCAGCCGCAAATCTGCGCGGGCGCGGTTGATCAGTTCGACGGGTGTCAGGCCAGATATCATACGACAATCCTGCTAGGTTATTGCCAGTGACATAGACCGATGGCAGCGAAATTGAAACATATTGCCCGCATCCGACACGACCGCGTGAGGGTTTTGTAGCAAATCTTGTTCTGTGCACGCGCCCTCACATTTAAGAGAGAGAGCAAGAACAGGAGTAGTTTCAATGCCCAAACTGAACAAGGTGCTGTTGGTTGACGATGACGATGATCTGCGCGAAGCGCTGTCTGAGCAACTGGTCATGACTGATGAATTCGACGTGTTCGAGGCCGCAAACGGGGCCGAGGCCATGGAGAAGGTGCGCGCAGGCCAGTTTGACATGGCGATACTGGATGTGGGCCTGCCTGACACGGACGGGCGCGAATTGTGCAAACGCATGCGCAAGGCGGGCTTCAAGTCGCCGGTCATTATGTTGACGGGGCACGATTCGGATGCAGACACCATTCTGGGGCTGGATTCGGGCGCGAATGATTACATCACCAAACCGTTCAAGCTGCCGGTGCTGCTGGCGCGTCTGCGCGCCCAACTGCGCCAGCATGAACAGTCGGAAAACGCGGTATTCCAGCTTGGCCCCTATCTGTTCAAACCGGCGCAGAAAATGCTGGTTGATGAAAATGACCGCAAGATCAGACTGACCGAGAAGGAAACCAATATCCTGAAATTCCTGTATCGCGCGCCCGAAGGGGTGGTGCCGCGCGATGTGCTGCTGCACGAAGTGTGGGGCTATAACGCGGGCGTCACAACGCATACGCTGGAAACCCATATTTACCGCCTGCGCCAGAAGATTGAACCCGACCCCTCCAATGCAAGCCTGCTGGTGACGGAATCTGGCGGCTATCGTCTGGCCGCGTGATTTTCGTGAATCGGCCCTATTGTTGCCAAAATTCAGGGTAATAAGGGGATCAAGAAGCGATTGTTCTTCTTTTCCTCCTCCCCTCCCTTTGGTCCGGACCGTGTGTCCGGACCTTTTCTTTGCGGAACAGGGTTGTCGCGCGCGCCTGCACTGTGCATGAAGGGCCACCAAACCGGAGGTTGCCATGCCCTTTACCCTTGCCACCTGGAACATCAATTCCGTTCGGTTGCGCGCCGAACTGGTGCTGAAACTGCTGCGCGAAGAGGCACCGGACGTCTTGTGTTTGCAGGAATGCAAAAGCCCCGTGGACAAGATACCTTTCGATCTGTTTGCACAGGCGGGGTATGGCTATTGGGCTGCGCGCGGCCAGAAGGGCTATAACGGCGTTGCCATCCTGTCGCGCCTGCCGCTGGAAGATGCAGGGCATATCGACTGGTGCGGGCGCGGCGATGCGCGCCATGTGGCGGCGCGGCTGGAAAACGGGGTTGTCATTCACAACTGCTATATTCCAGCGGGTGGCGATGTGCCGGACCGCAGCGTAAATGAAAAATTCGGCCATAAGCTGGATACGCTGATTGAATTGCGCGATCATTTCGGGGCCAACCGGCCAGAGAAATCGATTCTGGTGGGGGATCTGAACATTGCCCCGCGCGAAGATGATGTCTGGTCGCACAAGCAGCTGCTGAAAGTCGTCAGTCACACCCCGATCGAGGTGGAGCATTTGGCCAATGCGCAGGATGCGGGCGCATGGGTGGATATTACCCGCGCCGATATTCCCGAAGGGCAGTTATATTCATGGTGGTCCTACCGCGCGCGTGACTGGGACGCCGCCGACAAGGGCCGCAGGCTGGACCATATCTGGGCCAGCCGCGACATTGCGGCTGCCGGTCATGGGTCACGCATACTGCGCGATGCGCGCGGCTGGACCCAACCATCCGATCATGCGCCGGTATTCGCGAGTTTCGACCTGTAGGTTGCCGCTGGTATTTTGGTCTGTGTCGCGTTGATTTGTTTCCGCGCGACGCAGACCAGATCAGAAATGCGCTGCGGTGAAATCTTGCAGAACAAGGCGCCACCAATCAAATGTATCATCCAGATTGACCGTGCTGACACCGCCAAACAGGTTTACATCCCATTCGATGACCGGATCGTCTTCGGCGTCCAGATAGGCCTTGCCGAAACGCTTTTCCTGATTCCATACGTTCATATCATCCAGCGTCAGGTCACCGGTGCTGTTCCAGCCCGCCTGAAACTGAAGTGTGGTGCAATTTGCCCCATTTGTGCAGCCATAGAAATTGACTGTATACAGGACCCCGTTGATGCGACCCAGAATTTGCGGATCGCCAACGCCGTCAGTCTGGATGGTCGCAGACCCGTAGCCGCGGGCGATATTGGCAATGGCGTCCACATCGCTTGCGTCGATCAGGGATTGGGCAAGGGTTGCAGGCGCAAGGGCAAGACCGCCCAGAAATGCCAATACGGGCAGCGTTGCAGTCAGGCGCATGGAAAAAACTCCTTTTGTTCAGTCGAATAGCATTAGCATTGCGCCGTTCCTGCGCGCCGCGCAAGATGTAAGTGACGGGCGCTGCGTGGAATGCACTTGTGCTGCCCGTCCCGGCTGCGCCATGGTCCTGCGCATGTCAGATTTCGTGTATGATCCGCCACCCGACCCGCCCGTGATTCTGTATCAGGATGCGGATATTGTTTTCGTGGACAAGCCGTCGGGGCTGTTGTCCGTGCCCGGTCGTGGCCCTGACAAAACGGATTGCATGATTGCCCGTCTGGCGCGGATTTTTCCTGACATCTTGCTGGTGCACCGGCTGGATCTGGACACATCGGGGGTGATGGTTTTTGCACGCACACCGGCGGCGCAGCGCAATCTGGGGCAGCAGTTTGAAACGCGGAAAACGCGCAAGCATTACATTGCGCGCGTTGCGGGGCATGTTGCGGGGCGCGAAGGGCGCGTGGACCTGCCCCTGATCGTGGACTGGCCCAACCGCCCGCTACAAAAGGTCTGCCATGACACTGGACGGCCCGCCCAGACCTACTGGAAACTGATCCGCCACGAAGATGGCGCATCGCGCTTGCGGCTTATGCCCGTCACCGGCCGCAGCCACCAGTTGCGCGTTCATATGCTGGCGCTGGGGCATGTTATTCTGGGGGACCCGCTCTATGCCAGCGGGGACGCACTGGACCACCCGCGCCTGATGTTGCATGCGCAATCGCTGCGCTTGAAGCACCCCGTCACAGGGCACGGCATGACGATCGCAGCACCGGTGCCGTTCTAGGGGCCATCCATAATAGACAAAAAAAGGGGCGCCGTGTTGCGCCCCTGATCTTGTTATGCCGAACGGCGCTGGCGATCCTTGCCGCCGCCGGATTGTCCGGCCGGCTTGCCCGCCCCTGTCCGTTTGCCAAAGGCCTTCTGGCGCGGTTTGCGGTTTTGCCCTTCGCCGCCATCATGTGACGGGCCGGAGCGCTGTTGCGGACGCCCGCCGCCACGTTGTGGGCCGCGCTTGCGCGCTGCGGCGCGTGCAGGGCCAGCCAGATCGTCGGCCCATGGGGCACCACCGGCCACGGCCAGTTCAATGCGCATCAGTTTTTCAATCGCGCGCAGGTCGCCCATTTCCGCAGGCGCGCAAAACGCAATCGCGCGGCCGGTTGCACCGGCGCGGGCTGTGCGGCCAATGCGGTGGACGTAGTTTTCAGGCACTTCCGGCAGATCATAGTTATAGACATGGCGCATGTCGGGAATGTCGATGCCGCGTGCGGCCACATCCGTGGCGACCAGCACCTTGACCTTGCCTTCGCGGAACCCCTGCAAAGTGCGTTCGCGCTGGCCCTGGCTTTTATTGCCATGAATGGACCCGGCAGGAATGCCCCAGCCGTTCAGCAGCTTCATCAGCTTTTCGGCACCGTGTTTGGTGCGGGAAAATACCAGCGCCAGATCTTCAGGGTGCTGTTTCAGATACCCTTCCAGCACGCGCGCCTTGTCGCCTTGCGGGACAAAATGCACAGATTGGTCGATCTTGTCAGCAGGGCGGCCCGGTGCGGACACCTGAATGCGTTCCGGACGGTCCAGATAGGCATCGGCGATTTCGTTCATCTGCTTGTTCATCGTCGCCGAGAACATCAGCGTCTGGCGTTCTTTCGGCAGCAGGGACGCAATTTTGCGCAGCGCATGGATGAAGCCCAGATCAAGCATCTGGTCTGCTTCGTCCAGAACCAGCATCTGGGTGGATTGCAATGTCAGCGCACGCCGGTCCAGCAGGTCCAGCAAACGCCCAGGAGTTGCCACCAGAATATCACAGCCTTTGGCCAGTTTCTGGATTTGCGGGTTCAGGCCCGCGCCGCCAACAACGCGCTGAACCTTCAGCGGGGTCTTGCGGGCAAAATTGTCAAGCGTTGTTGCGATCTGGGTGACCAGTTCGCGTGTGGGCGCAAGGATCAGCGCACTTGTGGTTTTCGGCGCGGGCCGCTCGCCGCTCAGCAGGGCATGCATGACGGGCAGGCCGAAGGCCAGCGTCTTGCCGGTGCCGGTTTGCGCAAGTCCCAGAATATCGCGGCCTTGCATGATCATCGGGATCGCGCGGGCCTGAATCGGGGTGGGGGTGCCAAAGCCTTGGGTTTCAAGGCCGGTCATCAGCACCGGGCGCAGCCCGAACATGGTAAAATCAGTCAAAATAAGTCCTCTCACGGCCTGTCCGCACAGGCGTAGAGCCCCTGACAGGGCAGGGGCGGGTTTGGGGGCGCATGTCGGATGCGCCGCCCCCCACGCGTGATGTCGGGAAGCAATGGTCGGGCCGAATGCCCTGCCCACAACGGATCAAGTGCTCACGCGGCACGTTGTGGATGTGTGTCAAATGGGCGTGATGCACCCGAAAGTCAAGACATTATGCCGCAAAGGCCGTTTAATGCGGGTCGGGCTTGCGCGCGGCAAGGGCCAGAATACCGGCAAGCGCGCACATGGAAATCGGGAACATGGTGAACACACCGAAGCCGAATGTGACATACATTCCGACGCTGGACGCCAGCAGCAAGACCCCGCCCACAACATTGGATGACCGCGCCATCGCCCCGCCTGCGATGGCCAGAACGGGGGCAACAAGGCTCATGACGCGGATCAGGCCCATATTGGCAACCCCGCCGGTCACATCGGCAAGTTCAGGGTAGCGAATCAGTAAATCCGTATACCCGAAGCTGAAAAAGCCGATCAGCATACCCCAAAGCCCGCCGATAAGCCCCAGCACCAAAGCTGCATTGCGCATGATCAGGCATCCTTCCGAAAAAATGGTCATTTGACCGTCATCCCTGTCACATATACGCAAAACTCTTGCGTTTTAACCCGCATATGGCAGGATCGGATCGGGATGACAGACTTTCTACGACCGCCTCTGTTTTCGCAGCCGGCACTAGAAGAGCTGGCTGAACGACCCGAAGGCAATACCGCCTTTGGGACAGACAATGCGGAGTGAACAGATGCCCACAGGCACAGTCAAATGGTTCAACACCACCAAAGGTTTCGGTTTCATCGCGCCCGATGGTGGCGGCAAGGATGTATTCGTGCACATCTCTGCGGTGGAGCGTGCGGGCCTAACCGGCTTGGCGGACAACCAGAAGATTGAATACGAACTCAGCGCGGGACGCGACGGTCGTGAATCGGCTGGTGATTTGAAGCTGCTGTAGCGCAGCCCGTGTTCGCGCCCGCTGCCAGTTTATACGGCGGGTGCGTTCACGCCACGCCAAGGGCGGTTTGAACATCCGCTTTCCAGCCCAAAAACAGTTTATCGCCCGTATCAATGACAGGGCGTTTCATCAGTGTCGGGTTTTCGGCCAGCAGATCTGCAGCGGGGCGTGTTTTGTCGCTGTTAGACAGGCCGCGCCATGTGGTTGACGACTTGTTGACCAACGCATCGCCGAACGCGTCCAGAAAGCGGCCAATGGTCGCTGCATCCGGCGGGGTTTCACGCATATCGTGGAATTCGGCATCGGGCAGGGCTTTGCGCGCCTTGCGGCAGGTATCACAGGTTTTGATGCCATAGATTACATGCGTCATCTCGTCCCCCTTGGTTGGCTGTCTGCAAGGTATAGGGGTTGCGTCAGGCGAATGGCAATATGTCAGGCTGATGCGGCGTCAAACAATGTGCAGGCCCGGTCCAGAAAGGGCGTCCGCGTTTCCGGGCGCTCCATCAGAATTTCGTGCAAGGCGCCGTCAAACATATCCAGCCGCCCATCGGGCCAGACGGACATGCGCGCATGAATGGCATCACCTGCAATAATGCGTTCGCGCGTGCCCAGTCCGCAATATGCTGGCAGTGCAGGCGATGGCAGCTTCGCAAGGGCGGCAGTCTCTGTCAGTGCGGCCAGCAACCAGCGCAAGGATGGGGCCCCCAACCGCAATTCGGGATGCGCCTGAACCTGCCGTTGCATCCAGTCATATGTCGCGCGGTCGCTGGTCAGGTCATTGTTATCAAATGGGTTTTCCCATAGTCGAAACTCGATTCCCGCGCCGGGCACTTCCTGCATGTCCAGTCTGGTCAGCCCCAGCGCGGGCCGCAGGGTCGTCATGGTGCGGCGCAAGACCCCTTTCAGGGGCAGGCCCCACATGGGCGCGCTGAACGCGACTGCGCGCACTGCAAACCCGTTGATAAGCGCGCGCAATGCAATGCACCCGCCCATCGAATGGGCCAGCGCAAAGCGCGGTGTGCCTGCGGCATGAGTGTCCAGCATATGGCCCAAAACGGCGACATCGCGCTGAAAATCAGCAAAATCCGGGACATCGCCCAGCAGTGGCGTTTTGGCCAGCCGGTCCGACAGCCCCTGTCCGCGCCAGTCGATGACCGCCGCGCCATATCCGCGCGCGGCCAGATCAGTGATGACACGGCCGTATTTTTCGATCACCTCTGTCCGGCCGGGAAAGATGACGACCAGCCCCTTCGGACCGGCAGGCCAGATCGC
>SR_TP_S13solDRAFT_1000666_pt1 | contig 12768 bp, 13 predicted proteins | sample SodReaTP_S13sol_FD_11159 | JGI IMG/M metagenome (IMG submission 11159) | reverse complement strand
GAACTGGTCAAGGCCGGGGGCTGGCTCATGCTCCCCATCATCGCCTGTTCCGTGGTCGCACTGGCCATCGTGGTGGAGCGTTTCTGGAGTCTGCAGCCGCGTCGGGTGAACCCCCGCCAGCTGGTGGTGCAGATCTGGCAGTTGCTCCAGGCGGGGCAGCTCACCGACGAGCGTCTGCGGGAGCTGCGCGACGGCTCCCCCCTGGGCCGAGTGCTGGCCGCCGGGCTCATCAACATGGAGCACTCCCGGGATGTCATGAAGGAGTCCATCGAGGAGACCGGCCGCCACGTGGCCCATGACCTGGAGCGTTTCCTCAACAGCCTGGGGACCATTGCCGCCATCACCCCTCTGCTGGGCCTGCTGGGTACCGTGGTGGGCATGATCCAGGTGTTTTCCGTCATCACCGATGTGGGCGTTGGCAGCCCCGGCGAACTGGCCGGCGGCATCTCCCAGGCCCTGATCACCACGGCGGCGGGCATCTCCGTGGCCGTGCCTTCGCTGATCTTTCATCGCTATTTCCGTGGCCGTGTGGACGAGCTGGTGCTGGAGATGGAGATGGAGTCCATCAAGCTGGTGGAAGTGATTCACGGCGAGCGCGAGGCGACACGCAGTTGAATTTCCGCACCCGTCAGACCGAGCAGGTGGATATCAACCTGACCCCGTTGATCGACGTGGTCTTTCTCATGCTCATCTTCTTCATGGTCTCCACCACCTTCGAGCGTCACGCCGAGCTCAACATCGACCTGCCCGGTGCGGAGACCGCCGAGCAGGCCGAACGCCAGGAGGTGATCGACCTGGCCATCGACGAGCAGGGCCGCTATTTCATCAACGGCCAGGAGCTGGTCAATACCCGTGCCGAGACCCTGCGCACAGCTATGGACCAGGCCAGCGCGGGTGACACCTCCCGTCCGCTGGTGATCCGTGCCGATGCCAGGACGCCGCACCAGTCCGTGGTCACCGCCATGGATGTGGCCTCGCGCCTGGGCCTCTCCCGTCTGTCCATCGCCACCACCCAGTCCCGCGACGACGACTGATCCATGAACCGGGAACCGGAACACTACACCGGCGGCGAGGTCTATCGCCGCCTCCTGGGTTATTCCTTCGCCCACTGGCCCTGGCTGGCCTTGTCCGTGGTGACCATGATCGTGGTGGCCGCCACGGAGACCGGTTTCGCGGCACTCATGCGCCCCCTCATGGATGAAAGTTTCGTGGCCCGGGACCCCGGTGCCATGAAGTGGGTGCCCCTGGCCCTGTTGGGCATCTTCGCCGCCCGGGGCATCGCCGAGTTCGTGGCCAACTACTCCATGAAATATGTGGGCCGCAGGGTGGTCAAGGAAGTACGCACCCACCTGTTCAACCATCTGCTGGGTATGCCGGTGCGCTATTACGACAGCGCTTCCTCCGGTCAGCTGATCTCCCGTCTTTCCTACAACGTCGAGCAGGTGGCGGCAGCCGCCACCGACAGCATCTCCATCCTCATCCGCGACACCCTCACCGTGCTGGGCCTGCTGGCATGGATGTTCTACCTGAACTGGATGCTCACCCTGGTGGTGATGATCATTGCTCCCCTGGTAGGCATCCTGGTCAGCCAGGTGACGCGCCGTTTCCGGCGCATCAGTCACCGCATCCAGCACAACATGGGCGACGTCACCCAGGTGACCCAGGAGGTGATCGAGGGCAATCGCGTGGTCAAGATCTTTGGCGGCGAAGACTACGAGCGCCAGCGCTTCGAGGCCATCAACGAGAACAACCGCCGCCTGCACATGAAGATGGTGCTGACCCATTCCATCCACATGCCCCTGGTGCAGTTCTTCGTGGCCGTCGCCCTGGCGCTGATCGTCTGGCTGGCCACGCTGGAACCGATCATGGACAACATCACGGTGGGGACCTTCATTTCCTTTATCACGGCGATGTTGCTCCTGCTCACCCCCATCCGTCGGCTGACCAACGTCAATGCCATCCTGCAAAAGGGCATTGCCGCGGGTCAGAGCATCTTCGCCCTGCTGGATTCGCAACTGGAACGGGACCAGGGGCAGATGCGCATTGAACGCGCCCGGGGTGACATCCAGTTCAAGGGCGTGCGTTTCGCCTACGAAGAGGGCAAGGGCGACGTGTTGCGCGACATCCATCTTCACATCCGACCGGGGGAGACCGTGGCCCTGGTAGGCCGTTCCGGCAGCGGCAAGACGACCCTGGTGAACATGCTGCCGCGCTTCTACGACCCCCAGGCCGGCGAGGTGCTGCTGGATGGCGCGAACGTCAACCAGTACCGACTCGCCGATCTACGCAACCAGGTGGCCTACGTGGGTCAGCACGTGACCCTGTTCAATGACACCATCGGCCGCAACATCGCCTATGGCAGCCTGGGCAACGTGAGCGAAGAGGACATCGTGCGTGCCGCCGAGGCGGCCCACGCCATGGAGTTCATCCGACGTCTGCCCCAGGGCCTGGAGACCCAGGTGGGGGACAACGGGGTGATGCTCTCCGGTGGCCAGCGCCAGCGCCTGGCCATCGCCCGGGCACTGCTCAAGGATGCCCCCATACTGATCCTGGACGAGGCCACCTCGGCCCTGGATACCGAGGCCGAGCGTCACATCCAGGCGGCCCTGGAGAATCTCATCCGCAACCGGACCACCCTGGTGATCGCCCATCGCCTGTCCACCATCGAGCGGGCGGACCGCATCGTCGTGATGCAGGAGGGAGAGATCGCCGAGACCGGACGCCACGACGAGCTGCTGGCCCAGAACGGCATCTATGCCCGCCTGCATCGTCTGCAGTTCGAGAGCGACAGTGTCGAGTAGCGTCCCGGGCAGCCAGGCCTGGGGTCCCGGATTCTGGCCGGTCTGGCAGGCGAATCTGCGTGACCGTCTGGGCGGCGAACATGCCAGGGCCAATGCCCGCCAGGGCTACCTGCGTCCTCCCGAAGGCCGGGGCAGGCTGCTGTGGATCAAGGCAGGTAACACCCCCCAGTCCCTGCGTCTGGGCCTGGAGCTGCTGGGGGCCATTCGCCAGAAACGTCACGACCTGCGCCTGGTGTTCACCTTCGAGCTGGACGATCCGATCATCCTGGAACCTGGGCTCAAGGGCCTGCGGGCCACCGGCGTGGGTTATGGCCCTTCGGATCGGCCCCGTGCCGTGGCGCGGGTCCTTGAACGCCTGCAACCCTTTGCCCTGATCCTGGTGGATACCCCGGCGCATCCCAACCTGCTGCGCGCGGCCCGCGAACGTGACATGCACTGCCTGGCATTCAACACGCAGCCCTGGCCGTCCCCCGCCGAGGCGGCCTACCCGGCGGACAGCCTTCAGCACCAGGCCTGGGAGGCCAGCGGCCAGGCCGCCTATCTGGCCCCGCCTGCCGATCCCCTCAGTCTGCTGGCTGAGGCCCAGGCCGATGTCACCCTGCGGGCCATCAGTGGCGCCGGGGAAGCCGGGCGTTTGTGGTGGTGGCACGGCCCGGCGGGCGAGGCCGGCGCCTGGATCGAGGCCTGGGGGCAGGATGCGCGTTTCCGGGCGGATCGCCTGTTCGTCTCCCTGGCGGACGAGCCCGGCGGCCAGGTGCCGGCACGGCGCATCAGTGCCTGGGATCGCAGTGCGCTGCCCGAGGGCGGGGTGATGTGGGTCGACGATGCCCACTGGCTGGCGGCGGTGGCCAGCGCCTGCACCGCCGGGCATCTGGAGCGTGCCGACCGGGCCGTGTTCTGGCAGGGCCTGGCCGGTGGTCGCCCCTTGAGTGCAGGCCGGGGCATGTCCGCTTTGCCCGCTGCCCAGGGTCTGTCTCGCTGCGAGGACCCCGCCACTGTCCTGCAGCGCTGGGCCGGGTATGCTGTGGACACCCTGGGTGCCCGCCGGGACGGCGATGCGGGACGGCGCCGGTTCTGGGAGGAGCGCAGGGGAGTGGAAGCCGTGATGGCCGAATTGCTGCAACGGGTGTTCGACTGGTGAAGCGCCTGGATGCCTACTGGGAGAGCCGCAATCCGGTTGCCCTGGCCCTGTTCCCCGTCTCCCTGATCTATTGCGCCCTGATGCGTCTGCGTCGCCTGATCTATGGTCTGCTGCCCACCCGCCGTGCCCCAGCCAAGGCCGTCATCGTGGTGGGCAATCTCACCGTGGGCGGCAGCGGCAAGACCCCCATGGTGATCTGGCTGTGCCGTTATCTGGCCAGCCACGGCTTTCGACCTGGCGTGGTGAGCCGTGGTCATGGGGGGCAGCGGGATCATCGCGTGCCGGAACGGGTCACCGCCGACAGCGATCCGGCCCGGGTGGGGGACGAGCCGGTGCTCATCGCGGCGCGCAGCGGCTGTCCCGTGATCGTGGACCGCAAGCGGGCCCGGGGGGCACGCCTGCTGGTACAGGCCCTGGACTGCGACGTGGTGGTGGCCGACGATGGCCTGCAACACTATGCCCTGGCTCGGGACATGGAGATCATCATGGTGGATGGGACACGTCGCTTCGGCAACGGCCTGTGTCTGCCCGCCGGCCCCCTGCGTGAAAGCGTCGAGCGCCTCAGGGATGCAGACTTCGTGGTGGCTACCGGCTGCGCACAGCCCGGAGAACATGCCATGGCACTGACCCCCACCGTGGTGATGAAGCTCATGGATCCCGCCCAGGTTCAGCCCCTACATGCCCTGGCGGGCAAGGCGGTCCACGCCCTGGCGGGTATCGGTCATCCTGAGCGATTCTTCACCATGCTGGAGGCCGCCGGCCTGCGGGTGGACCGCCATCCCTTTCCCGACCACCACCCCTTTACTGCGGCTGACATCCGCTTTACCGACAGCCTGCCGGTTCTGATGACCGAGAAGGATGCCGTAAAATGCAGGGCCATCGCGGATGATCGCCACTGGTTCGTGCCCGTCAGCGCGAGCCCCGACCCGGCCCTGGGCCCGGCCATCCTTTCCACCGTGCAAGCGGTTTCGCAACTACAACGTCTGAGGTAATTCCATGGACAAGCGTCTGCTCGACATCCTCGTCTGCCCCGTCACCAAGGGCCCGCTCATCTACGACAAGGCCCGTGAGGAATTGATCTCCCGCAGCGCCCGGCTGGCCTATCCCATTCGCGACGGTATCCCGGTGATGCTGGAGGACGAGGCCCGGGCGCTCGGCGACGAGGAGCTGGACCAGTGGAAGGACAAGTAATCCCGTAGGAGCCCAGCCCCCTGGGCTCCTACATTCATCGTCAATCCCATTCCCTGGTAACCGCCCATGTCCTTCAAGGTCGCCATCCCGGCCCGTTACGCCTCCACCCGGCTGCCCGGCAAGCCCCTGCTCATGCTGGCGGGCAGGCCCATGATCCAGCACGTGCACGAGAGGGCGCTGGAAAGCGGGGCAGGGGACGTGGTGGTCGCCACCGACGATCCGCGTATCCGCGAGGTCGCCGAGGCCTTCGGCGCCCGGGTGTGCATGACCGCCAGCCATCACGAGTCCGGTAGCGACCGCCTGGCCGAGGTAGCCGACCAGATGGGCTGGTTCGACGATGACATCGTGGTCAATCTCCAGGGCGATGAGCCCCTCACGCCGCCGGCCATCCTGAACCAGGTGGCCGACGCCCTGGAGCGTCATCCCCAGGCCGCCATGGCCACCCTGTGCACCCCCATCACCACCGTGGCGCAGATGCTGGACCCCAACGTAGTGAAGGTGGTGCGTGACGTGCAGGGTTTCGCCCTGTACTTCAGCCGTGCCCCCATTCCCTGGGATCGTGACGCCACACGCCTCGAAGAGCGCAGCCTGGCCGGCTGTCACCGCCACATCGGCCTCTACGCCTACCGGGTGGGTTTCCTCAAGGCCTTCGCCGCCATGACACCCTGTGACCTGGAAACCACCGAACGCCTGGAACAGCTGCGCGCCCTGCACGCCGGCGCACGTATCCAGTGCCCGGTGGCCAGTGAAGTGCCGGGCCATGGGGTGGACGTGATGGCGGATCTTGAACGGGTGGAAGCACTGTTGCGGTCTTGAAATCCAAAGCCAAGTTGACAGGATTTACATGATTCACAGGATTTCTGTCCAAAGTCTTCGAAGCCCTCGGATCAAATCCAGTTAATCATGTAAATCCTGTCAGGTCTTTTATTTCTGCGACTCAGCGCCTCTGCGGCAATGCCATTTCATGAGGAAGCTTGCTACAGGAGGCGCCGTAGCCGCTCTGCCAGTTCCTCCCCCGCGAGGGTGCAAACGGCCGGATGGAGATCATCGTGAATGGTGCTTTTGAGTGGCAGGGTGTGGGTGCGGGGGACACGGCGTTGAGGGTCGCCGTACTGGTTGGACTGGATCTCGGAGCCGACGGTCTCGCAGACCACCACGCAGGGCCCGTTTTCCAGGATCTCGATCACCTGGCAGTGAACCCCGTCCACCACGGTCTGCCGGCCGATCAGTTCCCGCAATACACTCATCATGTCGTTCATGACCGCAGTATACGGTAGCCCGGAAACGGGCGTATACGTCATGGACCTGCGCTTCTATCCTGTCTTTGTCCACTTGTCCCTGGTGTCCATATGAAATGGGAAATTCTCGAAGATCGCCTCGCTTATGAAGGCTTCTTTCGCATCCGCAGCCTGCGCTTGAGCCACAGCCGCTTTCAGGGCGGTCCACCCCTCGAGGTGAAACGCGAACTGTTGGAACGGGGCCACGCAGCGGCGGTCCTGCCCTACGATGCAAAACAGGACCGCGTGGTTCTGATCGAGCAGTTCCGTGTCGGTGCCCTGGAGGCGGAGCGGGGACCCTGGCTCATGGAGACCGTGGCCGGCATGATCGAGCCCGGCGAGCGGGCCGAGGACGTGGTGCGTCGCGAGGCAGTGGAAGAGGCGGGTTGTCAGTTGGGTGAGCTGATGCGTCTCTACGAGTATCACTCAACACCCGGTGGCGCCTCCGAGCGTGTGTCCCTGTTCGTTGGGGAGGCCGACAGTGACGGTATCGGCGGCGTGCACGGGCTGGTACACGAGGGTGAGGATATTCGTGTGCATGTCATGGATGCGCAAGAGGCCTTTGCGCTCATGGACAGCGGCGTGGTGGACAATGCGATGACCCTCATCGCTTTGCTGTGGCTGAGGATCAATCGCGAGATGCTGCAGGAACGATGGGGCGTTTGAAATGTGAAGGGACGAGAGGGGAAGGTCTTTGACGCGGGATATGGGCTTGCTTGTGTGGACAAGCCTTGCGTAAGGGCGGTGGCTTCGTCCGGCAGGGTCGTCGCAGGGAAGGCCGTTTACTAAGTGAGCCTCACAGCTGACAACATGCCCTGGTCGGATCTATTCGCCGAATGCTGCCATGTCGGGCGCAGCAGCGACCCCGGTCGGATCGGCCCCATTGCATTGACTGAGCAGAAGACGCGGCGGGTCGAACGAGAAGATAAACGGGCCGGTCCGCTGTAATACGTTCAGCCCCAGGATGGGACGCGTATTACCGGGGAATACCGCCGCTTCCACGTCGCGCAGCCAGCAGGAGTTGCCGATGCTCACCGCCTCCAGGGCGTAGACGGGCACTTCCAATTCGCTGCCGTTGGCTAGCCGGCCGCGCAGCGTCCTGACGAAGCGGGCCTGACTGGTTTCCCTGAGCTTGCCCAGGATCTCCTCGTTGATTGTCATGTAGCCGGATCCGGTGTCGACCATCATGTCTACCGCCCCATGGCCGCTGATGCTACCCGCCACGTAGAAGGTTGCCCCACCCCTCGAGTCCATGTCGATCTGGGTGTGGAACTGGTCTGCCATCGCCATGGAGCAGGTGGCGGCAATGAGCGGGATGAGCAGGTAGACCAGTTGTCTTCGCATCAGCACTCTCCATTGAGTCAAGGCTTGAGGTCGCAGTCCCGCTGAGCACGGGGTATTCGGAACCTGAATACAGGCAGGCAGCATCGAGTCTGTACCGGGTATGGATCAGTGCAGGGTGTCTACAAGATGGCCTGAATTCAGACTACATCAGGTGGTGGGTGGGCAAGCGACGTGTCGTCGGGCCGCTACTACCGTTGAACGGATGCTTGTCAGCAGGGACGTGTTTGCACCGACCTGGGACCAGATAGACACACAGTCGCATGCCAGCAGGCGCAGGGCCTGGACACGTTGCTTGGATTGCCCCATGGAATCCCCCTTGAAAGCCGTATGGCCACACGCCCCCTGCGTATCAATAGATAGACGAGTCATACATTGCCGACATGAATATCCCTATCAAGATAGGTTAACGGATAGGGTGATGCATCGATGTTGTCAGGTGTTGCGTATCGGCTCAGGAGACGACCTGCATGGGGTCATCCTGGAGAATGGCCGAAAGACCGGGTGAAAGTGTCGCCAGTCCGGTCAGAGTGTACTCCTCGAGCCAGGTGCGCAGCTGCGATAAAGGCACTGGACGGCACAGGTGATAGCCCTGGGCATAGTCGCAGCCCAGGGAGGCCAGTACGGTCATGACCTCACCGTTTTCCACCCCCTCCGCCACCACGGAGAAGCCCAGGTTATGGGCAAGATCTATGGTGGAGCGCACGATGATGGCGTCGTTCTCGTCTTCGAGCATTTCCATCACGAAGGATCGGTCGATCTTGAGTACGTCTACGGGCAGGAGCTTGAGATAGCTCAGGGAAGAAAAACCGGTGCCGTAATCGTCCACGGCAAGTCCGATGCCCTGTGCGCTCAGGGTTTCGAGGATCTCCCGCGCATGGACCGGGTCGTTCATCATGGCGCTTTCGGTGATTTCCAGGGACAGTGATGAGGGCGACAGCTGGCACTTGTCCAGGGCTGCGCTAATCACTGCGGGAAGTTCGGGATCCTGGAGGTTCCAGGCGGACAGGTTTACAGACAGGACGATGTCGGGGTGTTGATCCAGCAGCAGGCTGAATTCGCACAGTGCAGTTTCCAGCACCCATCGGGTGAGGGGGGCGATGAGGCCGGTGTGTTCCGCCATGCGGATGATCTCATCAGGAGGGATATGGCCATGGACCGGATGATGCCAGCGCAGCAGTGCCTCCATGCCGACGATGACGCCGTCCGGCAGCCTGACCTGGGGCTGGTAATGGACACTCAGGTTGCGGGTCTTGCGCAGTTCCTCGTGAAGCTCGCCAACCAGTGACAGGCGATCGGCCCGGTTGTCGTCCTCCTCGGGGCTGTATACATAGCTGCCCAGACCCTGGTGCTTGGCAGCGTACATGGCGATATCCGCGCGGCGCAGCAGGGTGCTTGGGTCATGACCATGGTCAGGATACAGGGCGATGCCGATGCTGGTGCCGACATAGACATTCTGGTGTTCAATGTTGAATACGCCGCTGATGGTGGTGTGAATCTTCTGGGCGAATTCCACGGCCCCCTCGGCATCGGTGTTCTGGGCCAGGATGGCAAACTCATCACCACCCAGCCGGGCCACAGTATCTGAGCCACGCAGGCTGGCCCGCAGGCGTTTGGCCACCTGTTGCAAAAGGAGGTCTCCAACCGGGTGGCCCAGGGCATCGTTGACCTCCTTGAAGCGGTCCAGGTCCAGCAACAGCACGGCCATTGTGCCGCCATTGCGTTCCAGCATCTGGATGGCTTGGCCCATGCGGTCGTTGAGCAGCACGCGGTTGGGCAGGCGCGTCAGGGAGTCGTGCAGGGCCTGATGTTCCAGGGCCTTCTGGCGGTGATGAATCTGGCGCTGCATACCGTTGAAGGCCCGCACCAGTTGCTGGATCTCGAAGCTGCTGTGGGGCGTCCTGCCCGGCAGAGGGCGGGAACCATCTTCGTTCAGTGAGCGCGCGATGCCCTGGATGGGCACCAGCACCGAGCGATTGACCATCAGGTAGACCAACAACAGGAACAGCAGACTCAGCCCGGTGAGCGCCCATAACTGGTAGGCGGTCTGGTGTGCTGCCTGCTGCAGTGAGGTGGCGTTCTGTGCGTTCCAGTCCAGGATGGCCGTATCCACCTCGGTGAGCATATCGAAGACCCGCTGCTGTGCCGGACGAACGCTTTCCTTGAGATACTCCGTATCCGCCCGCCAGATCTCGGCATCGCGGATCTCCCGGGCGGTGGTCCAGTTGGTCTTCCAGTCGATGGCGGCCTGGCGCATCACGCCCACGGCATGTTCCGCTTCCAGCCCCAGTTCATTGCGGCTGAGGCGAACATCCAGATGATCCAGGCGCTCGATGATGACCGGGAACAGGATGCCGATGTTCACCTCCTGTTCCTGTTCCTGGACCCTGGTCTCGCTGAGTCCCGCGTAGCGGATCATGCCTGCCCTGAAGTTCAGGATCATGCGCCGCCACAGATCACGCAGATCGTCGAATTCACCATAGATCACCGATGCGTGGCTGCGCCCGTCGGTCTCAGCGATTTCCAGCAATGCCAGGTCAGCGGCGGTCTCGAAATTGACGTTGGGCACCAGCAGGTGCTCCGTGAGATAGGGCAGGAGCGGGTAGACCCAGTTGGGATCACGCCGCTGCTCTATGAGATGGGTCACCACGTGGTCCAGGTCATCGAGATACTGGTGCAGTGTATCGATATGACCAGACAGGGTCGGCACGCGAATGTCCGGATCTTGTCTGAGCAGGGTGAGGCTCTGGCGGGCCTTAGCCATGTAACGGGTGATCTCGTCCTCGTGCCCGGGCATGGGCGCGATCAGCATGGCGTTCAGGGTGTTGTCCGTGATCCAGACGGCGTTGCGGATCTCATCCAGGGAGGCTCGGGCCCGGTTGCTCAGCTCCAGGGCGGCAGTGTTGTCGGACACCGCACTACGGGTATACCAGGTGGCCGTGACCGCACCGGCAACGAGCACGGTAGCCACCAGCACGGACAACAGCACGTAGCGACTGCGCAGGCTGGGCAGTCGACGTGCTCTGTGCTTATGGCTACCCGATTTCATTTTCTGTTGGACGTCTCTGGGCGGACGATTCATGGTGTTGTCCCTGCCACTGACAACCCGCAAGCTGATCACACCCGCTTTGGCTTGGAACGGGTCATTGGCAGATGCGCCGGCTGAGCAGAAAATTCCTTATAAGACAGGATCCTGGAGATTATTCGGTGTCCCGGACCGGGAATCATTGAGCAAAAGGATGACAGGAGGCCTTTACCCGACAGGCGGGCAGGCTTGTGTGACCCAGTCACTTTTTTATGCCCAATCGAGCGTTTCTGGACCTGTGCTCTGGCCCCGCAGGCCACCATGCCTGGTGGCGGGTATCATGACCTGCGCATACAAACCCGAGGATGGTTGTTTTGAGAATACCCGCGCGCTACTACAACCTGGTGTTCGCCTTTGTGATGTCTGTCGTGATGTCCTTTCTCATGTCAGGCGCCATCACGCTCATCAACCTGGGTTGGGTGGACGACCTCCTGGCCCGCTGGCTATTGCAGGCCTTCCCCAGTGCGTTGGTGATCGCCTTCCCCATCTCCCTGTTCGTGGTGCCAGTGGTACGCCGCTTGGTCGGTCATCTGGTGGTATCTCGGGACGAGAGCTGATCACGGCACGACCGCTGCGCACATTGAAGGGATTGTGGCTGTCCCAGACAGTTCCCCCTCCGAAGCTGGTGGTCGGTCGAGCTGTGGCGAGCCGTGGTAGGCTGACGACAGGCAATCAGCGGAGAATACGTGATGGCCACACACCATGCCGAACCGGGCGAAGTGGTCGATCTGGCCACCTGGTCAGAGGACCTGCCCGTTGATAAATCCAAGGTCATTGCCAAGGTCGCCCATCTTGAACTGGCACGGCTGGTCGTCAGCAGCGGCGAGGAGATGCACAGTTCCGGTTATTGCCGGGTGCCGGGGCCGATCGTGATCCACTGCCTAGATGGAGAGGTCGAACTCTCCACGCCGGACGCCACCCGGCGGATTCGTCGGGGCCAGCTGGCCTACCTGCTCGGCCAGACAGATCACTCGATCCGAGGCATCCAGGATGCGGTTGTACTGCTGACGATCGTGCTGACACCGGCTTAGCATAGCCGCGGCGCGGCGTCCTGCTCACAACCTCATGGTGTGCGTCTGAACGCTTAAGGATCACCCGCTGTGAATCGGCTTGATGTTGAGCACAGTGGTTTCAAACGCTGTTCTCTCTAGCTGCAGTTGCTCTGTGTATTTGCCGTTGCGTGGCGTGAGCCTGAGATAGTCGCGCAGAATCAATCGCGTTCGCCCGGCCTTGTAACCTCGCAGGTAGGGTTTGACCTGCGCTAGCAGCCAGAGGGCCTGTCTGTTGTAGACGGCGTAGGTGAAGCTGGGTGTGTGTTGGGGCTGTGTAATACGTTTTCGGGTGATCTTTCCGGCGTCGAGGGTTTCCTTGACGTATTCCAGAAGATTTCGCTCGGTACTGCTGATGCTCACTGCGAGCTGGCGGTTTTCGTTTCTATGCTTTCGTGTGAGGGTGATCGTGCCTTCCCCGTCGATCAATCCTGCGATGTAAGCGGCATCTACCGCAGCCAGGTCTTCAAAGTTCATCCTTGTAACTCTTTGGCCATGTCCTATGGGACCGAGTATAGGCCAAGAAAAAACCCTGGCCGTTTCCGGTCAGGGTTTTCAGGGTTGGTGGAGGCGGCGGGACAGTGATCCACATCTTTCGATATGGGCTGGACTATACCTTCATCCTGTTGCCAGGATGCGGGGCGTGTTATCCACGGCGTATGTGTTTTCCGTGAATCCTAGTACCGGCTCCGTTCTGATGAACTCAGCCGGTCTATGAGTCTCTACAGGGCAGGCCTGAGGTTAGCCCTCTTCCTACCCCTCGGTGTTGCCGTAGCAGGTTTCCCTGCCGTAGGGTCCACCGATGTGAGCCCCGTTTTCACTCTACCCTTACGGGTAGAGGCGACCATTGTGTTAATCGAACCCGCGTCCGCAGGACCTACAT
>SR_TP_S13solDRAFT_1000665_pt1 | contig 12781 bp, 13 predicted proteins | sample SodReaTP_S13sol_FD_11159 | JGI IMG/M metagenome (IMG submission 11159) | reverse complement strand
GAACTGGTCAAGGCCGGGGGCTGGCTCATGCTCCCCATCATCGCCTGTTCCGTGGTCGCACTGGCCATCGTGGTGGAGCGTTTCTGGAGTCTGCAGCCGCGCCGGGTGAATCCCCGTCAGTTGGTGGTGCAGATCTGGCAATTACTCCAGGCGGGTCAGCTCACCGATGAGCGACTGCGGGAGCTGCGCGACGGCTCACCCCTGGGTCGGGTGCTGGCGGCCGGGCTCATCAATATGGAGCACTCCCGGGAGGTCATGAAGGAGTCCATCGAGGAGACCGGCCGCCACGTGGCCCATGATCTGGAGCGCTTCCTCAACAGTCTGGGGACCATCGCGGCCATCACCCCGCTGCTGGGCCTGCTGGGCACCGTGGTGGGCATGATCCAGGTGTTTTCCGTCATCACCGATGTGGGTGTTGGCAGCCCCGGCGAACTGGCCGGCGGCATCTCCCAGGCCCTGATCACCACCGCGGCGGGCATCTCCGTGGCGGTACCCTCGCTGATCTTTCATCGTTATTTCCGCGGCCGCGTGGATGAGCTGGTGCTGGAGATGGAGATGGAGTCCATCAAGCTGGTGGAAGTGATTCATGGCGAGCGTGAGGTGACACGCAGTTGAATTTCCGCACCCGTCAGTCCGAGCAGGTGGACATCAACCTGACCCCGTTGATCGACGTGGTCTTTTTGATGCTCATCTTCTTTATGGTATCCACCACCTTCGAGCGTCACGCAGAACTCAACATCGATCTGCCCGGCGCAGAGTCCGCCGAACAGGCGGAACGCCAGGAGGTCATCGACCTGGCCATCGACGAGCAGGGCCGCTATTTCCTCAACGGCCAGGAGCTGGTCAATAGCCGTGCCGAGACCCTGCGCACGGCCCTGGATCAGGTCAGCGAGGGTGACACTTCCCGTCCGCTGGTGATCCGCGCCGATGCCAGGACGCCGCACCAGTCTGTGGTCACCGCCATGGATGTGGCCTCGCGCCTGGGGCTCTCCCGACTTTCCATCGCCACCACCCAGTCCCGCAGCGACGACTGATCCATGAATCGGGAACCGGAACACTACACCGGCGGCGAGGTCTATCGCCGCCTGCTGGGTTATTCCTTCGCCCACTGGCCATGGCTGCTGCTGTCACTCATCACCATGATCATCGTGGCCGCCACCGAGGTGGGCTTTGCTGCGCTCATGCGTCCGCTCATGGACGAGAGCTTCGTAGCTCGCGACCCCGTCGCCATCAAGTGGGTGCCACTGGCGCTCATTGCCGTGTTCGCCCTGCGCGGTATAGCGGAATTCGTTTCCATCTACACCATGAAGTACGTGGGACGGATGGTGGTCAAACAGCTTCGAAGCAGCCTGTTCGATCACCTGCTGTCCATGCCAGTGCGCTACTACGACACAACCTCCTCAGGCCAGCTGATCTCACGATTGTCCTATAACGTTGAACAGGTGGCCCAGGCGGCTACCGACAGTGTCACCGTGCTGGTGCGCGACACCCTGACGATCATCGTGTTGCTGGCATGGATGTTTTACCTGAACTGGATCCTTAGCCTGGCGGTACTGATCATCGCGCCGGTGGTGGCCGTCATCGTGGGGCAGGTGACCAGCCGCTTCCGGCGCGTCAGTCACCGCATCCAGGGCAATATGGGAGACGTCACCCAGGTGGCCCAGGAGGTGATTGAGGGCAACCGGGTGGTGAAGATCTTCGGTGGCGAGGCCTATGAGCGGGGGCGTTTCGAGTCCATCAACGAGAGCAACCGCCGCTTGCATATGAAGATGGCGTTCATCCATGCCCTGCACCTGCCCCTGGTGCAGTTCCTGGTGGCGCTTGCCCTGGCATTGATCGTCTGGCTGGCAACACTGGAATCGGTGGTTCAGGACGTGACCGTCGGTGTGTTTGTCTCTTTTATCACCGCCCTCATGCTGTTGCTCACCCCCATCCGGCGGCTGACCACCGTCAATGAGACGCTGCAGAAGGGCATCGCGGCGGGCCAGAGTATCTTCTCTCTCCTGGATGCGGATCGCGAACGCGATCAGGGCCAACAGCATCTGGAACATGCCCGCGGCGATATCCAGTTTCGTCGCCTGGGTTTTGCCTACGATCCGGACAAGGGCGACGTGCTCAAAGACATCGACCTGCACATCCGTCCCGGCGAGACCGTGGCCCTGGTGGGCCGCTCCGGCAGCGGCAAGACCACCATGGTGAATCTCCTGCCGCGCTTCTATGAGCCTCAGCGGGGCGAGGTGCTGCTGGACGGCGTCGACGTGCGCCAGTACCGGCTCGCCGATCTGCGCAATCAGGTGGCTTACGTGGGTCAGCACGTCACCCTGTTCAACGACACTATCGGGCGCAATATCGCCTACGGCAGCCTGGGTGACGTGAGCGAGGAGGACATCGTGCGCGCCGCCGAGGCGGCCCACGCTATGGAGTTCATTCGCCGCCTGCCCCAGGGACTCGACACCCCGGTGGGCGACAACGGTGTGATGCTCTCCGGCGGCCAGCGTCAGCGCCTGGCCATCGCCCGAGCCTTGCTCAAGGATGCCCCCATCCTGATCCTGGACGAGGCCACCTCGGCCCTGGACACCGAGGCGGAACGTCATATCCAGGCGGCCCTGGAGAATCTCATCCGCAATCGCACCACGCTGGTCATCGCCCATCGCCTGTCCACCATCGAGCGTGCTGACCGCATCGTGGTGATGCAGGATGGAGAGATCGCCGAGACCGGCCGCCACGACGAGCTGCTGGCCCGGGACGGCATCTATGCGCGCCTGTATCGACTGCAGTTCGAGAGCGACAGTGCCCAGTAGCGTCCCGGGCAGCCAGGCCTGGGGTCCCGGGTTCTGGCCGGTCTGGCGGGCCAACCTGCGTGATCGCCTGGGCGGTGAGCATGCCCGGGCCAATGCCCGCCAGGGCTACCTGCGTCCGCCCGAGGGCCGGGGCAGGCTGCTGTGGATCAAGGCGGGCAACACCCCTGATTCTCTGCGCCTGGGCCTGGAGCTGCTGGGTGCCATTCGCCAGAAACGCCACGATCTGCGCCTGGTGTTCACCTTCGAGCTGGACGATGCGGCCATCCTGGAACCCAAGCTCAAGGGCCTGAGATCCACCGGTGTGGGCTATGGCCCCTCGGACCGTCCCCGCGCCGTGGACCGGGTCCTGGGACGTCTGGAACCCTTTGGTCTGATTCTGGTGGATACCCCGGCGCATCCCAACCTGCTCGGCGCGGCCCATGAACGGGGCGTGCATTGCCTGGCATTCAATACCCAACCCTGGCCGTCCCCCGCCGAGGCGGCCTACCCGGCGGATACCCTCCAGCACCAGGCCTGGCAGGTCTCGGGACAGGCCGCCTACCTGGCACCGCCTGCCGATCCCTTCAGTCTGCTGGCCGAGGCCCAGGCGGATGTCACCCTGCGGGCCATCAGCGGTGCCGGTGAAACCGGGCGTTTGTGGTGGTGGCACGGTGCGGCGAGCGAGGCCGGCGCCTGGATCGAGGCCTGGCGGCAGGATGCGCGGTTCCGGGCGGATCGGCTGTTCGTCTCCCTGGCGGAGGATCCCGGCAGGCAGGTGCCCGCACGGCGCATCAGCGCCTGGGACCGCAGTGCGCTGCCCCAGGGCGGGGTGATGTGGGTGGACGATCCCCGCTGGCTGGCGGCGGTGGCCACCGCCTGCACCGCCGGGCATCTGGAGCGTGCCGAACGGGCCGTGTTCTGGCAGGGCCTGGCCGGTGGTCGACCCATGAGCGCGGGCCGGTACATGGATGCACTGCCTGCCGCCCAGTGCCTGCCCCGCTGCGAGGACCCCGCCTCAGTCCTGGAGCGCTGGGCCGGGTATGCTGCCGACACCATGGGCGCACGCCGGGACGGCGATACGGGGCGGCGCCGGTTCTGGGAGGAACGCAGGGGAGTGGAAACCGTGATGGCCGAATTGTTGCAAAGGGTGTTCGACTGGTGAAGCGCCTGGATGCCTACTGGGACAGCCGCAACCCGGTTGCCCTGGCCCTGTTCCCCGTCTCCCTGGTCTATTGCGCCCTGATGCGCCTGCGCCGCCTGATCTATGGCCTGCTGCCCATCCGCCGGGTGCCTGCGAAGGCCGTCATCGTGGTGGGCAATCTCACCGTGGGGGGCAGCGGCAAGACCCCCATGGTGATCTGGCTGTGCCGTTACCTGGACAGCCACGGCTTTCGCCCCGGCGTGGTGAGCCGCGGTCATGGGGGCAAGCGCGATCATCGCGTGCCGGAACGGGTCACCGCCGACAGCGACCCCGCTCGGGTGGGGGACGAGCCGGTGCTCATCGCGGCGCGCACCGGCTGCCCTGTGATCGTGGACCGCAAGCGCGCCCGGGGCGCGCGCCTGCTGGTGCAGGCCCTGGGCTGCGACGTGGTGGTGGCCGATGACGGCCTGCAGCACTACGCCCTGGCCCGGGACATGGAGATCATCATGGTGGATGGGGCACGTCGCTTCGGCAACGGGCTGTGCCTGCCCGCCGGCCCCCTGAGGGAGACCGTCGACCGGCTCAGGGATGCCGATTTCGTGGTGGCCACCGGCAGCGGACAGCCCGGAGAATATGCCATGGCACTGACCCCCACCGTGGCGATGAAGGTCCTGGACCCCGCCCAGATCCAGCCCCTCAAGGCCTTTGCCGGCAAGGCGGTCCACGCCCTGGCAGGTATCGGTCATCCTGAGCGTTTCTTCACCATGCTGGAGGCCACCGGCCTGCGGGTGGACCGCCATCCCTTTCCCGATCACCATCCATTCACCGCGGGCGATATTCGCTTCACGGACAGCCTGCCGGTTCTGATGACCGAGAAGGATGCCGTAAAATGCAGGGCCATCGCGGATGATCGCCACTGGTTCGTGCCCGTCAGCGCAAGCCCCGACCCGGCCCTGGGCCCGGCCATCCTTTCCACCGTGCAAGCGGTTTCACAACTACAGCGTCTGAGGTAATCCCATGGACAAGCGTCTGCTCGACATCCTCGTCTGCCCCGTCACCAAGGGCCCGCTCATCTACGACAAGGCCCGTGAGGAGCTGGTCTCCCGCAGCGCCCGGCTGGCCTATCCCATTCGCGACGGTATCCCGGTGATGCTGGAGGACGAGGCCCGTGCGCTCAACGACGAGGAACTCGACCAGTGGAAGGACAAATAACCCCGTAGGAGCCCAGCCCCCTGGGCGATCCTGGGCGAAGGCATTTCGCCCAGAGGGCTGGGCTCCTACATTCATCGTCAATCCCACCCAGGTAACAGCCCATGTCCTTCAAGGTCGCCATCCCGGCCCGATTCGCCTCCACCCGTCTGCCCGGCAAGCCCCTGCTCATGCTGGCGGGCAGACCTATGATCCAGCACGTGCACGAACGGGCACTGGAAAGCGGGGCAGGGGAGGTGGTGATCGCCACCGACGATCCGCGTATCCGTGAGACCGCAGAGGCCTTCGGTGCCCGGGTGTGTATGACCGCCAGTCATCATGAATCCGGCAGTGACCGGCTCGCCGAGGTGGCCGACCAGATGGGCTGGTTCGACGATGACATCGTGGTCAATCTCCAGGGCGATGAACCCCTTACGCCGCCGGCCATCCTGGTCCAGGTGGCCGAAGCCCTGGAGCGTCATCCCCAGGCCGCCATGGCGACCCTGTGCACCCCGATCACCTCCGTGGCGCAGATGCTGGACCCCAACGTGGTGAAGGTGGTGCGTGACGTGCAGGCTTTCGCCCTGTACTTCAGCCGTGCCCCCATCCCCTGGGACCGTGACGCAGCCCGTCCCGAAGAGCGCAGCCTGGCGGGCTGTTACCGGCACATCGGCCTCTACGCCTACCGTGTGGGGTTCCTGAAGAGCTTCGCCGCCATGTCCCCCTGCGATCTGGAAACCACCGAGCGCCTGGAGCAGTTGCGCGCCCTGTATGCGGGCGCACGTATCCAGTGCCCCGTAGCTAGCGAAGTGCCCGGTCAGGGGGTGGACGTGAGCAGTGACGTGGAGCGCGTGGAAAAACAGTTGCGTGGCTGAGAGGGGAAGTCAAAGGCCTTCAACGCAAAGGCGCAAAGACGCAAAGGCCGCGAAGGTTTGTTATCAAAATATTTTTCTTCGCGTCTTCGCGTCTTCGCGTCTTCGCGTCTTCGCGTTGAGGTCTTCTGGCTTTTAAGAATGCGTGGCGCTCAGCAAGATTTGTAGGTTGAGGTGAGCGTAGCGAAGCCCAACAAATGATGGCATTGAACACTGTTTCTGTTGGGGTTCGCTTTGCTCATCCCAACCGACGATGATTGCGCTGGGGCAGACACAATCGTCATGCCAACAAAAGGCGCCGTAGCCGCTCTGCCAGTTCCGCCCCTGCGAGGGTGCAAACGACCGGATGGAGATCGTCGTGAACGGTGCTTTTGAGCGGCAGGGTATGGGTGCGGGGGACACGGCGCTGGGGGTCACCGTACTGGTTGGACTGGATCTCGGAACCGAGGGTCTCGCACACCACCACGCAGGGACCATTCTCCAGGATCTCGATCACCTGGCAGTGCACACCATCCACCATGCTCTGCCGGCCAATCAGTTCCCGCAATACACTCATCAACTCGTTCATGACTCGCAGTATACGGTAGCCCTGAAACGGGCGTATACGTCACGGGTCTTCGCTTGTATCTTCTACTTCGTTACTCGATTCTGGTGCCGTCATGAAATGGGAAATCCTCGATGATCGTCTCGCCTATCAAGGCTTCTTTCGTATCCGCAGCCTGCGGCTGAGCCACAGCCGCTTCCAGGGTGGTCCGCCCCTGGAGGTGAAACGGGAACTGCTGGAACGGGGTCATGCGGCGGCGGTGCTGCCCTACGATGCCAAACGGGATCGTGTGGTCCTGGTCGAGCAGTTCCGTGTCGGTGCCCTGGAAGCCCAGCGGGGCCCCTGGCTCATGGAGACGGTGGCCGGCATGATCGAGCCCGGTGAGCGGGCCGAGGACGTGGTGCGCCGCGAAGCCGTGGAAGAGGCGGGCTGTGAGTTGGGTGAGCTGATGCATCTCTACGAGTATCACTCCACACCCGGTGGTGCCTCCGAGCGGGTTTCCCTGTTCGTGGGGGAGGCAAACAGTGACGGTCTTGGCGGCGTGCACGGGCTGGAACACGAGGGTGAGGACATCCGTGTCCATGTAATGGAGGCACAAGAGGCCTTTGCACTCATGGACAACGGCGTGGTGGACAATGCGATGACCCTGATCGCCTTGTTATGGTTGAGGATGAATCGCGAGATGTTGCGGGAGCAGTGGGGTGCCTGAAGTGCGAAGCGCATCAGGCTGTGTAGGGAAATAAGCTCAGGCCTTTATGAGTACAGTGCGCTTGTTTGCTGATCTCCTGTTGCCAGGCATCCATCGGGGATTTTGTTAGGCCGGCTATCAGAAAGGACTCGCCGCTGCAGTGATTTCTGCTTCGGTGGACATGTCGCAATGGCTGAGCACAAGGCGCGGCGGGTCGAACGAGAAGATAAACGGTGCGGTGCGTTGCAGTGCGTTCAGTCCGAGAATGGGGCGCGTGCTGCCGGGAAATACCGCCGCCTCCACGTCGCGCAGCCAGCAGGCTTCGCCGATGCGTACGGCGTCTATGGCATAGACGGGCACTTCCAGCTCGCTACCGTTGGCCAGCCGGCCGCGCAGATGCCTGACGAAGCGGGGCTGACTGGTTTCCCTGAGCTTGGCCAGTATTTCCTCGTTGATCGTCATGTAACCGGACCCGGTGTCAACCATCATGTCGACGGCCCCATGTCCGCTGATGCTACCCGCCACGTAGAAGGTCGAACCACCCCTCGAGTCCATGTCGATTTCCGTGTGGAACTGGTCTGCCACCGCCATGGAACTGGTGGCGGCGATGAGTGGGAAGAGCAGGTAGACCAGTTGTCTTCGCATCAGCACTCCGTTGACTCAAGGTTTGATGTTGTCAGTCCAGCCGCGCAGGGGGTATTGGAACCTGAGACAGGCAGGTGGTCAGCAACGTGTCTGTACTGGATTTCGGCCTGTAGATGCTGTCCAGATGATGGCTGTATCCAGACTACATCGGGCGCTGAGCTGACAGATGACGGATCGTCGGGCCGCAACTACCGTTGAACTGATTCTTGTCAGCAGGCTGGTGTGTTCGCTGTGGCCGAGCAGGGCCTAATATCCCGTACGATAATCATGGTTTATGCTTCGTCACCACCGCCTGATGAAGTTTCCTGTCCTGGATGTGCTACCTGTGATCTACGTCGCAATAATGCTCATGGGGTTTGCTTCCCCTGGGCAAGGTGCGTCAACGAACAGACGCTCAATCTCCCTCCTGTGAGACTGCGCCTTGCACAGTCACCTTTTGATGCTCATCCGAGATGTCAGGATGACTGGGTTTTTCCGACACATGAGTCAAGGTGAACAATTATGAACACACACTACCGAAAGACATTAATTGCTGCTGCCGTAGCAGCCCTGATCAGCGCCCCTGCCTGGTCAGCCACCGATGCACCCGGATCATCCACGGATGCTGCTAAGTCCCGGGACGCACAGTCTCAGGATGCCTATTCAAGGAGTGGAGATAGCCGGTCAGTCGATGGCGCTTCCCGTGCCAGGGCCAGCGACAATCAGCTGTATACCCGGACACCCGATGAACTGAGCGGCATGGAAGTCGTCGGCTCGGATGGTGAGTCACTCGGCAAGATCAAGACGGTCGTGATGGATCGCAGTCGTGAAGATGTTCATGCGGTGATCTCTTCGGGCGGCATCATGGGTATTGGTGCGCGTGAAATACTTGTGCCGCTCGCCGAGCTCAAGCTTGTGGAGGACGACAAGATCCAGGCCAACCTGACCAAGGCAACCGCCGAGTCACGTCCTGAATATAAGGCTGAGCAGTACGGGGTGTTGGAGTCGAACCGACGCATCAGTGACTTCTCCGCATTTGAGCCGACCATGGGTGCTACGAGCCAGTCATCGCCACGCGCTGCTTCCGGTACGCCCGGGACCTCCACGGCTGCAGGGACATCACGGGACTCCGCGTCTCAGGGTGCCGCTTCACGCAGTGGGGATAGCCGCGCAGCCGCTGCCGCTCCCGGCGCATCTGGATCATCCACGGGTGTTGAACGTTCCAGGGCAGGAACTGCTGGTGACATGCCGTCTCAAATGAGTGGCCGATCCGAAATGAGTGCCAATCCCCTGCATAGTCGCACGCCTAAAGACCTGCAAGGCATGGAAGTGATCGGTTCCGATGGCGAGAACATCGGTAAGGTCAAGGCGATTGTTGCGAGCAATAACAGTGATCAGGTCCATGCGGTCATCTCTACCGGAGGCTTTCTGGGTCTTGGGACTCGAGACATTCTCGTTCCCCTGGACGAGCTCAAGGTCGCTGGTGACAAGCAGCTGCAGGTTGGTTTCAGCCAGAATGCTGTCGAAGCACGCCCGGAGTATCAGTCCCGAGAGTATGGAGAACTTGAGTCTGATCGTCCGATCAGCGAATTCTCCGCATTTGAACCGATGAAGGGTAAGGATGATCCGACTGCCACGGACCGGGCGCCAGGCCAGCGTTATTGATCTATCTGGCTAGATCATGAGGGTTGGGGGTTTGCCCCCAACCCTCATTTTTTTGTCCTGGTTTTGGGTTTTCATGAGCCTGGAGCTTGCCCAGACCACGAACTCATCCCTCGACCCTGAGCTTCACGGGGCAGCGGCGGTAAGCTTCAGCCCGGTACATCTATCTTCACCTGAACACTCCCTGCCTCCCGGTCCTTCGTCCGCCGGGTGCCGATGATGCGCTGATCATCTCCCGTCGAACGCGCCACAGTCCCACCCAGATTCACCCACTCACCGGGCTCCACGGTCACCACGGTCTCCAGGGCGCGAGTCTCCACGCGCCCACCACCGGCCGGGCTCTCCCGCTCCGCAATCTGCACGATGTGCAAGTGCACCCGACCATCTGGCATGAGCCGGGGTGTAACCACGAAACCCCGGTCCAGGCTTTGGTAATCCACACCGTCCACCACGCTGCCGTCAGGACGGAACACCACTGCACCGGCCATGGGGATGACTTCACCCTCGCGGATGTGGGCCTGCTGGCCGTCCTGAACCCGCAGCCACTGCTCGCTGTCCCGGCGGGTGGTGGCGTAGCGGCGCACCACGCGACCTTGATGGTCGATCTCGCCGGCCGGGTCCAGGCGGCGCTCATCCTGCCGTGTGTCGTCGCTGACCCGCACCGAGAGACGCAGCTCGCGTATGGGCTGGTCCAGCTGGGCCACCACCTCCCGGACCTGATTCAGACGGCCAGGGCTGGTGCGCACGATGAGCCGATAGCCGGTGCCGGTCAGGGCGTCCCGGGGGCCGAGCAGGGGCTGGATGTGGGGCAGCAGTTCATTGGCACTGCGGTGCTGCAGTTCGATGATCTCGATGGGCACCTTGTCGTCGGTCTCGGCCGCGGCGAGTCCGGACCAGAGTAACCAGGGCAACAACAGCAGGAGTAAGAAGGAAAAGGGTTTCATAGTCACTGGTTTCCGGGACGGGAGAGGGGCTGCCCAGGGTTATGGGTCGAACAGTCCGAAAAACTGAAGGGACTGGACAGGATTGACATGATTAACATGATTGGAAAAAGTCCCGGAAGGTTTTAAGGGCACCTCTAATTATTCTGAGTGCGTCAGATTGGGCGCTCAAATTCGTGCTATCAAGGCGCAAATCGCACGTAATAGCGCGCTATTGCGAAGATTTGCAACGCAGAGAGCGCGGATTTGAGCGTCCAAGATGCGTGCTCATGAATATTAAGAGGCGCCCTTAATCCAGTAAATCATGTTAATCCTGTCCGATTTTTGTTGTGGGTTTCAAAAACTCACGACATCTCAGATCTTCAGCCGGCGCAGTTCCGGATCGGGGATGGCGTGGGTCCAGAGGTTGCGGAACCGGCCCTCCAGGGTCTGCACCCGGGGCGGGGACCAGGCATCGGCCATGGCCACGGGGGTGACGGCCCGGATCTGGTGCAGGTAGACACCGGAATCGATCAGGAGCATGGCCTCGTCGAGCCGGGCCTCATCGGGGGGCTGGCGGCGCAGGTGGATGCGCGAGCTGATGCGCAGGGCCAGGTCCACCAGGCGATGCCCCCCGCTGGGCAGGCTGCGGCTGTCCTGGATGAGGATGCGCACGTCGGCATGTCTGCTGCGCCGGGCCAGGGCCGAGACGGCGTCCACCAGCTCGGGGTCGTCGTAGATGTAGGGGCTCAGGTCCGGGCTCAGGATCCACAGCCGGCGCCGGGCCTGGGGGGCATGTTCATGGATGAAGTCGCGGATGGCCTCCAGGCCTTCCAGGCGCATCACGCCGCGCCGTTCCTCATTCGGAGTGTGTGTGGTGTTCGGCTTGCGTTTCAGGGGCATGGATGTCGATCCTTGTGACCATGCGGATGTGTGGGATGCCGGCGTCCAAGAAGACCTCCCCGGTCTGCACGAATCCCGCCTGGCGGTAGAACGCCGCCGCATGGCACTGGGCGTTCAGCTCCACTTTATCCATGCCCATCTGCTTTGCAAGTTCCAGGGCGGCGCCAAGCAGTGCCTTGCCGATGCCCCGGCCCCGCCAGGCGGGCAGCACCGACATGCGGCCGATGTGTCCGTCCGGGGCCAGCCGGGCCGCGCCGATGGGGTGGCCGTTGTTGCTGGTGGCCAGCAGGTGCAGACAGGCGATGTCCACGCCGTCACGCTCCAGGTCCAGGGGCACGCCCTGTTCCTCCACGAATACCGTCTCGCGCACGCTGCGCAGCGCCTGGGCATCCCGGGGCCACAGTGCCTCGGCGACCCGAAAGCCCGTGGGCTCTGTGGCACGGCAGGTGGATGAATGGGTGGGTTTTCGCTGCATCAGGCGGATCGTCCGCTGCGGCCGGGATATTCAACATCCTAGTCACGCAGTGGCCTGTCAACAGTGACCGGTGTCAATGGAATGCTTTATCAGAGAATTGTGATGCGCCCACTGGGCATCGCGGGCTATCGCCCCAGGAGGGCGTTGCGCAGGTTCTGGGACAGGGGTTCCTCGCCCAGCCAGATGCCGAAGTAGGCCCGGGCAAAATCGCGCCCCTCCACGGTGACCAGGATCTCTCCATTGAGACTCAGACGGGTCCCCTCACCGGGCAGATACTCCATCACGTAGCGGTCCCCCTGGGTGACGCTGCGATAGGCGTCGTGGATCTGGCGGATCCTGGGTTCCAGGGCCTTGAGATCATCGGCAGCGAGCTGCTTTTCCAGGATGGTGTTGGCGGCCAGGGTGAGGTCCGAGGCCTTGATGTCCACAAAGTATTCGATCTCCAGGCGCTTGGGGTCGCCCCGTTCCAGCAGGCTGGCGGCAGGCACGCCCTCGGGGCCATAGAGGCCCGCCCCGTAGACCCGGATGACCACGGCGTAGCGGGCCAGTCCGGTGCCCTTGAGTTCCAGGACCTGGCCGTCGCTGGACTGCATGAAGGCGGGGAAGCGGGCATCGCCCACGGTGACCACGTTGGCCTGGGCGGGCAGGGTCGGGACCAGGAACAGCAGCAGGGCGGTCAGCAGCAGGATCATGCGATCTGCGCAGCTGGTGCGGCTCTCCGGTGTCAGTGGGCGGGCCCGAAAACTGGTGCGGATGCTAGTGCCCTGAGTCAGAGAATCGTTGCATTTCAGCGGGCCTGTACGGGATGCTCGGCAAGGCGCTCGAGCGAAGGACGGGCAGGCCCATTCGAGCGAGAGCAACGCCGCCGCGCGCCCGTACAGGCCCGCCCAGAGGGAGCCCCGCACAAGACCCAATGCGGCGTTGCGGGCCTTGCCAAGGGCTTGCCATTGCCTGCGGCCCGCGCCTTGCCTTGGGTCTTGTGCG
>SR_TP_S13solDRAFT_1000664_pt1 | contig 12806 bp, 10 predicted proteins | sample SodReaTP_S13sol_FD_11159 | JGI IMG/M metagenome (IMG submission 11159) | reverse complement strand
GACTGATCAATGTTTGCTGACTGGCCACTTCTGAGTCTGGTGATCTGGACGCCGATCATCGGCGGCATCCTGGTGCTGATGGCGGGGGACAAGATGCCCGACGGCGCGCGCCGTCTGTCGCTGTTCTTCTCGGTGCTGACCTTCCTGATCAGCATCCCGCTGTTCGTGCACTTCGACCGGGGCACCCACGAGATGCAGTTCGTGGAGCTGCTGCCCTGGATCAGCACCTTCAACGTCAACTACCACCTGGGCGTGGACGGCATCTCCATGCCGCTGATCCTGCTCACCACCTTCACCACGGTGCTGGTGGTGATCGCCGCCTGGGAGGTGATCCAGAAGCGGGTGTCCCAGTACATGGCCGCCTTCCTGATCATGGAAGGTTTCATGAACGGCGTGTTCGCGGCCCTGGACTCGGTGCTGTTCTACGTGTTCTTCGAGGGCATGCTGATCCCCATGTTCCTGGTGATCGGCCTGTGGGGCGGGCCGAACCGGGTCTACGCCACCCTCAAGTTCTTCCTCTACACCTTCCTGGGCTCGGTGTTCATGCTGGTCGCGCTGATCTACATGTACACCCGCTCCGGCAGCTTCGCGATCCTGGACTTCCACCAGCTGCAGCTGGGCATGACCGCCCAGGTGCTGATCTTCCTCGCCTTCCTGGCGGCCTTCGCGGTGAAGATCCCCATGTGGCCGGTGCACACCTGGTTGCCGGACGCCCACGTGGAGGCGCCCACCGGCGGCTCGGTGGTGCTGGCGGCCATCATGCTCAAGATCGGCGGCTACGGCTTCCTGCGCTTCAGCCTGCCCATTACGCCGGACGCCTCCATGGCCCTGGACTGGCTGCTGATCACCATGTCGCTCATCGCCGTGGTCTACATCGGCTTCGTGGCCCTGGTGCAGCAGGACATGAAGAAGCTCATCGCCTATTCGTCCATCGCCCACATGGGCTTCGTGACGCTCGGCATCTTCATCGTGTTCATGATCTACAACAACACCGGCAACTGGCAGGGCGCGGCACTGGGCATCGAGGGCGCCATGGTGCAGATGATCTCCCACGGCTTCATCTCCGCGGCCATGTTCCTGTGCGTGGGCGTGCTCTACGACCGCCTGCACAGCCGCCAGATCGCCGACTACGGCGGCGTCGTGAACACCATGCCCTGGTTCTCCGCCTTCTTCGTGCTGTTCGCCATGGCCAACACCGGCCTGCCGGGCACCTCCGGCTTCGTGGGTGAGTTCATGGTGATCCTGGCCAGCTTCAAGGCCAACTTCTGGATCGCCTTCCTGGCCGCCACCACCCTGATCCTGGCCGCCGGATACACCCTGTGGCTGGTTAAGCGGGTGGTGTTCGGCGAGATCGCCAATGACAACGTGGCCAAGCTCCAGGATCTCAACCGCCGCGAGTTCCTGGTGCTGGGCATCCTCGCCTTCGTGGTGCTGCTGCTGGGTGTGTGGCCCGCGCCGCTGCTGGAGGTGATGCATGCCACGGTGGACAACCTGATCCAGCACATCGCTGTATCCAAGCTCTGACCCGGATAACGACATGACCTTCGAGATCCCAGACTTCATGCCCGTGATCCCCGAGCTGTTCGTGCTCGGGATGGCCTGCGCCATTCTCGTGATCGACCTGTTCGTGCCCCAGTCGCGCCGGGACATCACCTACGGGCTGTCCCAGTTCACCCTGATCGGCGCGGCAATCCTGACCATCGCCCTGGCGAGCCCCGAGACCCGCTTCACCTTCAACGACACCTTCATCGCCGACGGGCTCTCGGACCTGCTCAAGGTGGCGGTGTATCTCATCACCGCGGTGGTGTTCCTGTATTCCCGTCCCTACCTGCAGGACCGGGACATCTACAAGGGGGAGTACTACGTGCTCGGCCTGTTCGGCGTGCTGGGCATGATGATCATGATCTCCTCCTACAGCTTCCTGACCCTGTACCTGGGCCTGGAGCTGCTGTCCCTGTCCCTGTACGCCATGGTGGCCTTCAACCGGGATTCCGCCCGGGCCTCCGAGGCGGCCATGAAGTACTTCATCCTGGGCGCCATCGCCTCGGGCATGCTGCTCTACGGCATGTCCATCCTCTACGGCATCACCGGCAGCCTGGACATCAAGGAGGTGAGCGATTACCTGATCACCTCCGGCGCCGGCCTGAACGTGCCCCTGGTGTTTGCCCTGTCCTTCGTGATCGTGGGCCTGGCCTTCAAGCTGGGCGCCGTGCCGTTCCACATGTGGGTGCCCGACGTCTATCACGGCGCGCCCACCTCGGTGACCCTGTTCATCGGCACCGCCCCCAAGCTGGCGGGCCTGGCCATCATCATGCGCCTGCTGGTGGACGGCCTGGGCCCCCTGCACCACGACTGGCAGGGCATGCTCACCATCCTGGCGGTGCTCTCCCTGGCGGTGGGCAACGTGGTGGCCATCGCCCAGACCAACATCAAGCGCATGCTGGCCTACTCGACGATCTCCCACGTGGGCTTCATCCTCATGGGCATCCTGGCCGGGACCCACGAGGGCTACGCCGCGGCGCTGTTCTACACCCTGGTGTACGCCATCGTGGCCGCCGGCGGCTTCGGCATGATCATCCTGCTGTCCCGCCGGGGCTTCGAGGCGGAGAACCTGGACGACTTCCGGGGACTGAACGAGCGCAGCCCCTGGTTCGCCTTCATCATGCTGCTGATCATGTTCTCCATGGCCGGCGTGCCGCCCACCGTGGGCTTTTACGCCAAGCTCGCCGTGCTGCAGGCGGTAGTGCAGGTGGAGATGATCTGGCTGGCCATCTTCGCGGTGATCTTCTCCATCGTCGGCGCCTTCTACTACCTGCGGGCGGTGAAGATCATGTACTTCGACAAGCCCGAGGACGAATCCCCGCTGCCGAAGGCCCTGGATATGAACGTGGTGCTGAGCATCAACGGTCTGCTGGTCATCGTACTGGGGATCTTTCCCGGCCTGCTGATGTCTCTAGCTACCGGAGCCATCAGTTGGTAGGGGGAATCTGAATCATGGGTATGAGCGCAACCTGGCTGGTCTGGGTGTTCTTCGGGCTGGCCTTCGTGGTGGCCAACCTGCCCTGGCTCAGCGAGCGGATCTTCTTCGTCATCGAGCCGAAGCAGGGCGAGAAGGGGCCGGCCATGCGCCTGCTGGAGTGGTTCGTGCTGTATCTGGTGGTGGGTCTGATCGCCCTGGCCTTCGAACGCCAGGTCACCGGCAGCAACCACCCCCAGGACTGGGAGTTCTACGCCATCACCCTGTCCCTGTTCACGGTGTTCGCGCTGCCGGGCTTCATCTACCGCTACGACCTGCGCAAGCTGCTGCAGCGGCGCTGAGGCACTGTCACCCCGCGGGTCGGGCTTCAGCCCGACAGCCAGCCCTCAGGGAGGCAGCATCGTCGGGCTGAAGCCCGACCTACGGGCCTGTTTCGGGGGCGTGCCCCGCTCCCGAAGTTGCACTTGAAATCCGAAGCGCAAGTGACTATAGTATGCAACCTCTGATGCGGGGTGGAGCAGTCTGGCAGCTCGTCGGGCTCATAACCCGAAGGTCGCAGGTTCAAATCCTGCCCCCGCTACCAAGGACTTAGAAAAGGCCCCATCAGGGGCCTTTTTGTTACCGGGTCCCGGCAGGCGGTCGCCGGGAATCCGATCAATGCCTGGGTATTTCGACAAGGGCCGCGTGCCCTTTTTTTGTGGGTGGTGAACGGTGGCGGATTCGGATTCCTTGCAGCTCAAGGCCCTGCTGGAGCCCCTGGTGACCCGCATGGGCTACCAGCTCTGGGGCATGGAGTTTCGTGTCGCCAAGCACAGCGCCCTGCTGCGTCTGTTCATCGACAGCGAACAGGGCATCACCCTGGACGACTGCACCGAGGTGAGCCGCCAGGTGAGCGCCCTGATGGATGTGGAAGACCCCATCCAGGTGCCCTATACCCTGGAGGTGTCCTCCCCCGGCGTGGATCGGCCCCTGTTCGAGGCCGGCCAGTACGCTCGCTACGTGGGCGAGCAGGTGCGGGTGCGTACCCAGTGGCCCATTGACGGTCAGCGCAACTTCGCCGGTGCGATCGTCTCGGCGGATGAGGACTCGGTGACCCTGGACGTGGACGGCCGCGAGGTGCGGCTGCCCCTGGAGGCCATTGCCCGGGGTCGGCTCAAGGGCACCCTGCCGCCGGCGACCCAGGTCGAGGAATAGGGCGCAGACAGCTTATTTGACGTCCGGTGCGGTTATGCGCCGGGTGGAGATCGAGGATTGAGTCGCCGGAACGGCCTGCCAGCCCCCGGGGGTCGTTCGGTTTACTGGAGATGCAGTTATGAACAAAGAGATCCTGATGGTGGTGGACGCCGTTTCCAACGAGAAGGGCGTCGAGAAGGAAGTGATCTTTGAGGCCATCGAGGCCGCGCTCGGCTCCGCCACGCGCAAGAAGCACGGCGGCGAGATCGACGTGCGCGTCAGCATCCACCGGGAGACCGGCGACTACGAGACCTTCCGCCGCTGGCTGGTGGTGGACGACGAGGACCCGGAATTCGAGAGCCCGGAGCGCCAGAAGCTGCTGTCCTACGCGCACCAGACCCATCCCGACATCCAGGTGGGCGAGTACATCGAGGAGCCCATGGAATCCGTGGACTTCGGACGCATCGCCGCCCAGACCGCCAAGCAGGTGATCGTGCAGAAGGTGCGCGAGGCCGAGCGTGCCAAGGTGGTCGAAGAGTTCAGACACCGGGTCGGCGAGCTGGTGATGGGCGTGGTCAAGCGCACCGAGCGCAGCGGCGTGTTCCTGGACCTGGGCGGCAATGCCGAGGCCTTCATCCCCCGCGAGGAGATGATCCCCCGGGAGACGGTGCGCCCCAACGATCGCCTGCGCGGTTACCTCAAGGAGGTGCGTTCCGAGCCCCGCGGCCCGCAGCTGTTCGTCAGCCGCACGGCGCCGGAATTCCTCATCGAGATGTTCAAGCTGGAAGTGCCCGAGGTGGGCCAGGGCCTGATCGACATCATGGGCGCCGCCCGTGACCCGGGTCTTCGCGCCAAGATCGCGGTGCGTTCCAATGATTCGCGCCTGGATCCCGTGGGCGCCTGCGTGGGCATGCGCGGTTCCCGGGTGCAGTCGGTGTCCAACGAGCTGGCCGGCGAGCGCGTCGACATCATTCTCTGGGACGATAACCCGGCCCAGTTCGTGATCAATGCCATGTCGCCCGCCGAGGTGCTGTCCATCGTCATGGACGAGGACCGCCACAGCATGGACATCGCCGTGGCCGAGGAGAAGCTCTCCCAGGCCATCGGGCGGGGCGGGCAGAACATCCGCCTGGCCTCCCAGCTCACCGGTTGGGAACTGAACGTGATGAACGAGGCCCAGGCCGCCGAGAAGAGCGAGGCCGAGGCCGCCGAGCTGCAGCGCATGTTCATGGAGAACCTGGACGTGGACGAGGAGGTCGCCGCCATCCTGGTCCAGGAAGGTTTCTCCAGCATCGAGGAAGTGGCCTACGTGCCCACCTCGGAGATCATGCAGATCGAGGAGTTCGACGAGGAGATCGTCGAGGAGCTGCGTGCCCGTGCCCGGGACGCCCTGCTCACCAAGGCCATCGCTACGGAGGAACAGGGTGGCGGTGAGCCCGCCGAGGACCTGCTCAACATGGAGGGCATGGACCGGGATCTGGCCTTCAAGCTGGCTGCCAAGGGCATCTGCACCATGGAAGATCTGGCCGAGCAGGCCGTGGACGACCTGGTGGAGATCTCCGGTCTGGACGCCGAGAAGGCCGGCGAGCTGATCATGACCGCCCGGGCGCCCTGGTTCGCGGAGGATGCGGGCGAGGCCAAGTAATTCAGCGCGTCATGACGCCCGCAGCGGCGTCGCCGACGCAGGCGCCCGCAGGGGCGCAAGGCAAGATCGATACGGCGCCAGGACGGGCCCGGGTCGCGACGGTCATACCGGAAGGGATGGTGCGGAGCGCGATGAGGGGCCTGAACGGGGCCGAGACAGCAAGTTAGCGGAGGTGATGGTTTATGACCGATGTAACGGTTAAACAGTTGTCCGAGGTGGTGGGCACCCCGGTTGAGCGGCTGATCGAGCAGCTCGGCGAGGCGGGTGTGAGCGTCTCCGATGCGGATCAGACTGTCACCGAGGAACAGAAACTCAAGCTCCTGGAGCACCTGCGCAAGAGCCACGGCAAGTCGTCGGCCGCCGGCGAGGGCAAGAAGATCACCCTGCGGCGCAAGAGCACCACGGAGTTGCGGGTCACCGGCTCACAGGGTCGCGCCAAGACCGTGAGCGTTGAGGTGCGCAAGCGCCGCACCTACGTCAAGCGCGACGAGGCCGAGGTCGCCGCTCCCGTTGAGGAGGCCGCCCCGGCCCCGGTGCTGGAGAGCAAGGCCGCGCAGATCGCCAAGCAGGTGGAAGAAGAACGCAAGGCCGCCATGGACGCCTCACGCAGGGCCGATGAGGAGCGCAAGGCCGCCGAGGCCGCCCGCAAGGCCGAGCAGGAACGCAAGGCCGCCGAGGAGGCTGCCCGCCTGGAGGCCGAGGAGGCCGCCCGCCGCGAGGCCGAAGAGGCCGCCCGGGCCGCCGAACCCGAGACCGTCGCCGAGGCCGTGGAGGCCGCTGTCGCCCCGCCGCCCTCCGATGCCGCCCGTCCCGCCCGCCGCCGTCGCGGTCCCAAGGAGCGCGAGGACGAGAAGGGCGGTCGTCGCGAGGAACTGCACGTGGCCAGCGACAAGCGTGGCCGGCGCAAGGGCAAGGGCAAGGGCGCCACGCGCGTCGCCGCGGCCGCCGTGGCAAGCAAGCATGGTTTCGAGCGCCCCACCGCACCGGTGGTGCGCGAGGTGGCCCTGCCTGAAACCCTCACCGTGGGCGAACTGGCGCAGAAGCTCGCCATCAAGGCCCCGGAACTGATCAAGTCCCTGATGGGCATGGGCGTCATGGCCACCATCAACCAGGCCATCGACCGGGATACCGCCACCCTGGTGGTGGAGGAACTGGGCCACGTGGCTGTGCCCATGCAGGTGGAGGACCTGGACGAGGAACTGGCCGTGGCCACTGCCGAGCCGGTGGGCGAGCTCAAGCCCCGTCCGCCGGTGGTCACCATCATGGGTCACGTGGACCATGGCAAGACCTCGCTGCTGGACTACATCCGCTCCTCGCGGGTGGCCTCCGGCGAGGCCGGCGGCATCACCCAGCACATCGGTGCCTACCACGTGCAGACCAACCGGGGCGGCATCACCTTCCTGGACACCCCGGGCCACGCGGCCTTTACCGCCATGCGTGCCCGCGGCGCCAAGGTGACCGACATCGTCATCCTGGTGGTCTCCGCCGATGACGGCGTGATGCCCCAGACCATCGAGGCCGTGCAGCATGCCAAGGCCGCCGGCGTGCCCATGGTCGTGGCGGTGAACAAGATCGACAAGCCCGAGGCCGATCCGGACCGGGTCAAGAACGAACTGTCCGTTCACCAGGTCATCCCCGAGGAGTGGGGTGGCGACACCCAGTTCATCCACGTCTCCGCCCTCAAGGGCACCGGCGTGGAAGACCTGCTGGAGGCCGTCAACCTGCAGGCCGAGGTGATGGAGCTGAAGGCCCCCGTTGAAGGCCCCGCCGCGGGCGTGGTGATCGAGTCCCGCCTGGACAAGGGCCGCGGCCCCGTGGCCACGGTGCTGGTGCAGCGCGGCACCCTGAACAAGGGCGACGTGATCCTTACCGGCCAGGAGTTCGGCCGGGTGCGCGCCATGTTCGACGAGAACGGCAAGCCGGTGAAGTCCGCCGGTCCGTCCATGCCCGTGGAGGTGCTGGGCCTGTCCGGCACCCCCAATGCCGGCGATGACGTGCTGGTGCTGGAAGACGAGCGCAAGGCCCGCGAAGTGGCCCTGTTCCGCCAGGGCAAGTTCCGCGAGTCCAAGCTGGCCACCCAGCAGGCCGCCAAGCTGGAGAACCTGTTCAGCCAGATGCAGGAAGGCCAGGTGGGTACCGTCAACATCCTGCTCAAGGCGGATGTGCAGGGCAGCGCCGAGGCCATCCGCGACGCCCTGGAGAAGCTCTCCACCGACGAGGTGAAGGTGAAGATCATTGCCGCCGGCGTGGGCGGTATCACCGAGTCCGACATCAACCTGGCCAAGGCCTCCGAGGCCATCGTTATCGGCTTCAACGTGCGAGCCGATGCCGGTGCCCGCAAGGCCGTGGCGGAGCAGGAAGTGGATCTGCGCTACTACAGCGTGATCTACGAGGCCATCGACGACGTGCGCCAGGCCCTGACCGGTCTGCTGTCGCCGGAGATGCGCGAGGAGATCATCGGTCTCGCCCAGGTGAAGGACGTGTTCAAGTCCTCCCAGTTCGGCGCGGTGGCCGGCTGCCTGGTGGTGGAAGGCACCATCAAGCGCGGCAATCCGATCCGCGTGCTGCGCAACAACGTGGTTATCTACGAGGGCGAGCTGGAATCCCTGCGCCGCTTCAAGGACGACGTCAACGAGGTGCGCGCCGGTACCGACTGCGGTATCGCGGTGAAGAACTACAATGACGTGAAGCCGGGCGACCAGATCGAGGTCTACCAGCGCGTCGAGGTGGCCCGCACCCTGTAAGGCGGTCCGCCGCCCTGCAGGGGTCATGTCCTATGCCCAGAGACTTTTCCAGAACCGAGCGGGTGGGTGACCAGATCCAGCGTGAGCTGGCCGAACTGATCCGCATGGAGCTCAAGGACCCCCGGGTGGGCATGGTGACGCTCGCGGGCGTCGAGGTCAGCCGCGACCTGGCCCACGCCAAGGTGTGGTTCACGGTGCTGGGCAGTGAGCAGCAGATCGCTGACACCACCGAGGGCCTGCAGCGCGCCGCCGGTTTCCTGCGCCGGGAACTGGGTCGACGCATGCGTCTGCGCACCGTGCCCCATCTGCACTTCCAGTACGACGACACCCAGGAAAAAGGTGCGCGCCTGTCCGCGCTCATCGACAAGGCCGTGGCCGAGGATCGCGCCCAGCATCCGGACGACGACGAAGATCGGTCATAAACGTCCGCCGCAGAGGCGCGGAGACGCAGAGAAAAAAGATCGGACAGGATTTACATGATTAACAGGATTCAAAAAGCGGTGTAGTGACCCTGGTGTTGAATCCCGTTAATCATGTAAATCCTGTCAAAAAGCATTTCTCCGCGCCTCTGCGGCAAATCCTCCAGGCCTGAGCACCGAATGAACAAACCCAAGATCCAGCGCCGGGACGTGCATGGCATCGTGTTGCTGGACAAGCCCCAGGGCTACAGTTCCAACCAGGCCCTGCAGCGGGTGAAGTATCTGTTCCGGGCGCGCAAGGCGGGTCATACCGGCAGCCTGGATCCGCTGGCCACCGGCCTGCTGCCCCTGTGCTTCGGCGAGGCCACCAAGGTGTCGGGCTTCCTGCTGGACGCGGACAAGCATTACCGCACCCGTTGCCGCCTGGGACAGACCACCGACACCGCCGATGCCGAGGGCCAGGTGCTGGCGACCCGGCCGGTGCCGGCCCTGGACGAGGCGCTGATCGAGGCCGCCCTGGCCCCGTTCCGCGGCCCCATCCACCAGGTGCCGCCCATGTACTCGGCGCTCAAGCACCAGGGGCAACGGCTCTACGAACTGGCCCGTAAGGGCGAGGAAGTGGAGCGCAAGGCCCGGGATGTCACCATCCATGCCCTGAGCTGCCTGGGATTCACGGCGGACACCCTGGAGCTGGACGTGCACTGTTCCAAGGGCACCTACATCCGCACCCTGGTGGAGGACATCGGCGAGCGGCTCGGCTGTGGTGCCCACGTGATCGAGTTGCGCCGTCTGGGGCTCGGGCCCTTCGAGGCCCCGGCCATGGTCACCCTGGAGGAGATTGAGGCCCGCGCGGAGCAGGGCGAGGCGGCCCTGGATGCCCTGCTGGCCCCCATCGACAGCGCGCTCACCCAGTGGCCGGCGGTGCGCCTGGACCGGGACAGCGCCTATTACCTTCGCCAGGGTCAGGCGGTGTTCGTGCCCGGCGCGCCGACCCGGGGCATGGTGCGGGTCTATGGCCCGGGGGAGACCTTCCTGGCCATGGGCGAGATCCTGGACGATGGCCGGGTGGCCCCCCGGCGTCTGATGATGATGGGGCAGGCCTGACAGGCAGGATGGACAGCACCCTGTACCCCTTGCAAATCCGGCCAATGCCTATTCCATCGGCCCCCCGGCGTGATAGAATTGCCGACCTTTACCATAAGCACAGCCTTCTCGAGAGAGTTTTTCAGGAGTAAATGAAGTCATGTCTCTGAATGCCGAAACCAAGGCCGGTATTGTTGAAAAGTACCGCCGCGACCCCTCCGACACCGGTTCCCCTGAAGTCCAGGTGGCACTGCTGTCCGCCCGCATCGATCACCTGATGGGGCACTTCGCCAGCCACAAGAAGGATCACCATTCCCGCCGTGGTCTGCTGAAGATGGTCAACCAGCGCCGCAAGCTGCTGGACTACCTGAAGTCCCAGGATCAGCAGCGCTACCAGGACCTGGTCAGCAGCCTGGGTCTGCGTCGCTAAAAAACACTAGAAGAAACACCGGGAGTCGCCGTGACAGCCATCAAGAAGTCCTTCCAGTACGGTCAGCATACCGTCACCTTCGAAACCGGAGAGATTGCGCGCCAGGCCAGCGGCGCGGTCCTGGTCAACATGGCCGACACCGTGGTGCTGGTCACCGCCGTGGGTCTGAAGGACGTGGCGCAGGGCCGGGACTTCTTCCCGCTGACGGTGAACTACCAGGAACGCACCTATGCCGCGGGTCGCATCCCCGGCGGGTTCTTCAAGCGTGAGGGTCGTCCCACCGAGAAGGAGACCCTGACCTCCCGGCTGATCGACCGTCCTATCCGGCCGCTGTTCCCGAAGGGCTTCATGAACGAGGTGCAGGTCATCGCCACGGTGATGTCCATGAACCCCGAGGTGGATCCCGACGTCCCGGCCATGCTGGGCGCCTCCGCTGCCCTGGCCCTGTCCGGCCTGCCCTTCAAGGGCCCCATCGGTGCCGCCCGCGTGGGTTACCTGAATGGCGCCTACGTGCTCAATCCGAGCATGTCCGAACTCAAGCACTCCGATCTGGACCTGGTGGTCGCCGGCACCGAGAAGGCCGTGCTCATGGTGGAGTCCGAGGCGAAGCTGCTCTCCGAGGAGGTCATGCTGGGCGCGGTGATGTACGGCCATGAGCAGATGCAGGCCGCCATCAAGGTGATCAACGAACTGGCCGCCGAGGCCGGCAAGCCCGCCTGGGACTGGGTCGCGCCGGAAGAGAACGTGGCGCTCAAGGAAGCCGTGGCCGCCGCCTGCGAGGCGGAGCTGACCGCCGCCTACCAGATCGCCGAGAAGCAGGCCCGTAACCAGCAGGTCAACGCCCTGCGCGATGCCGTGGTCGCCAAGCTGGCCACCGGCGAGGAGGGCGCGCCCTCCGCCGAGAAGGTCAAGGGTGCCTTCGGCGCCCTGGAAAAACGCATCGTGCGCAGCCGGGTGCTCAAGGGCGAGCCCCGCATCGACGGACGCGACACCCGCACCGTGCGCCCGATCACCGTCAAGACCGGCGTGCTGCCGCGCACCCATGGTTCCGCCCTGTTCACCCGTGGCGAGACCCAGGCCATCGTGGTGGCCACCCTGGGCACGGATCGCGATGCCCAGCTGATCGAGGCCATCGAGGGTGAGCGCCGCGAGCGATTCATGCTGCACTACAACTTCCCCCCCTTCTGCACCGGTGAGACCGGCATGGTGGGTTCGCCCAAGCGCCGCGAGATCGGTCACGGCCGTCTGGCCAAGCGCGGTGTGCAGGCCGTGATGCCCGGCGAGGCGGAATGCCCCTACGTGCTGCGCGTGGTCTCCGAGATCACCGAGTCCAACGGTTCCAGCTCCATGGCCTCCGTGTGCGGCACCAGCCTGGCCCTGATGGACGCCGGCGTGCCCCTGAAGGCCCCCGTGGCCGGTATCGCCATGGGCCTGATCAAGGAAGGCGACGCCTTCGCCGTGATCTCCGACATCCTGGGTGACGAGGATCACCTGGGCGACATGGACTTCAAGGTGGCCGGCAGCAAGGACGGTGTGTCCGCCCTGCAGATGGACATCAAGATCGATGGTATCACCCGCGAGATCATGGAAAAGGCCCTGGCCCAGGCGAAGGAAGGCCGTCTGCACATCCTGGAAAAGATGAACGCGGTGCTCAGCGAGCCCCGCACGGAGGTGTCCGCCTACGCGCCGCGCTTCACCACCCTCAAGATCCATCCGGACAAGATCCGCGACGTGATCGGCAAGGGCGGCGCCACGATCCGCGCCCTGACCGAAGAGACCGGCACCAGCATCGATATCTCCGACGACGGTACCGTGAAGATCGCCTCCGTGGACAAGGCCGCCGGTGATGAGGCCCGCCGCCGCATCGAGGAGCTCACCGCCGACGTGGAAGTGGGCCGCATCTACGAGGGCCGCGTGGTCAAGATCATGGACTTCGGCGCCTTCGTCACCATCCTGCCCGGCCGCGACGGTCTGGTGCACATCTCCCAGATCTCCGAAGAGCGGGTGGAGAGTGTCTCCGACCGCCTGACCGAGGGGGATCTGGTGAAGGTGAAGGTGCTGGAAGTGGATAAGCAGGGGCGTATTCGTCTCAGCATGAAGGAAGTTGGCTGAGGGGTTGATCTCTGAAGTTGTGTGATGAAAAGGGGCCTGATCGGGCCCCTTTTCATTTTGGGTTCGTTGGGTTGTCTGGTTGAAGTGTTCGCGTTCTTGGGCGGAATTTGAGTTCAAGCCGAGGCGAAAGCCGATGTCCAATTCAAAGGCGTTTCGATCCGGCTTGCAGCCGGCTCGAGTTACTTTTCTTGCTTGTCCAAGAAAAGTAACCAAAAGAAGGACA
>SR_TP_S13solDRAFT_1000663_pt1 | contig 12810 bp, 8 predicted proteins | sample SodReaTP_S13sol_FD_11159 | JGI IMG/M metagenome (IMG submission 11159) | reverse complement strand
GGGGCCGGCTGGCGAGGCAGGCGGGTAGTGGCGCCGCCTGCCGGCGAGCCGCGGGTCGATCGGCCTTGCGGGAGACAGCTGGGTTCAAGGGAGCTCTGGTGCTACCGGACTGGCCACCAGGGCATCCCAACCTGAGTGCCTTCCTGAAACCCAATTGATACCGATAGCGGCTGAAAACTCATCGCTTGATCCGCGACCCACGACTCACCACCAGGCAACACCACTCCCCGCTGAAAGTTGGGTGCAACGTTCCCTATTCCTCACCCGGCATTTCCGGATCATCCTGATTCGGATGGGGTCGAACCGAAAAGACCCCCGCGCCACTGGCCCGGGACGGTTTTGACTTTTCTATTTACTATTTACCATTCACGATTTACGAAAGCGCGAGACACCTCCAGAACTTAAAGACGCCTTCGCCTGTGAACGGAGTCACCATCAGAAAACCATCTGTGTAAAAAAACGCCGGCCGCGGCGCGGGGCCGGGGCCGGCGTTGGCAGTCGTCACGCGGCCAGCAATCGGTCCGCGGGATAAATCGCTGTTACAGCATTTCCTGCAGGCGCTGCTGCAGTTCCGGATCATTCTGGATTGCCATGGCGATGGCGTTGAATGATTCGACATCCAGGCCGGCTTCCTCGACCGCACCGACCATCTTCTCGTTGGCTTCCTGCTGCAACTGGTTGGCAGCATCCGGATTGTCCACGTTCTGCAGCCGCTGGGAATAGTCCTGCTGGATCTGCATGATCGACATTTGCGCATCGGCGAAGCTGTCGAGATCGGAATCGGTCACCGTGATGTCGGGCTGGGCCTGCTGCGGGGCAGCTTGCTGAGCAATGGCCGGGGTTGCCAGAAACAGTGCCAGGAAGATGGAAATGGCGGGAAGAATGATTTTCATGATCGTGCTCCTTGTGAGTGGATTGGCTCGCATTGGGGAGTATTCAATCTGCGTGCCAGCCGCAGGGGCATCGAAAGATCAATCACTTGCGTGACCCGCCGGCCTGAAGATCACAGATCAGTGTGTCACAATGGCGCATGTGTCGAAGCTGGAGAGTGCATGAAGAGCCTGCGCGGGATGCTGATCGTCCACGTTCTGGTCCCGGTCACGGTCGTACTGGCCGTGCCGATCGTGATGATCTTTTACTCGGTCGAGAACATGCTGGAGGCGCGCCTGGAAAAGGAGATCGAACTGGTCGCACGAAGTCTCCGATTACCGGTGGAAGGGGCCCTGCGGGATGGCGATCGGCAGCGTCTGCACGAAGCGCTGGGTGCGGTAGCCGAAATAGGACGGGTATACGGGGCAGCCGTCTATGATGCCGCCGGCCGGCGTATCGCCGTGGCCGGTGAGGCGATGCCCGGCCGGGGGGAGCAGTTGCAGGCGGTGGAACTGGTCGCGATTGGCGAAGAGGTCGGTCTTTACGATGACTTCGCCGGCCAGGCCGTGTATTCCTACTTCGTGCCGCTGTCCCCGACGCTGGGGCGGATCGATGCGCTGCTGCAGGTCGTGCGCGAGGAAAGCGAGATTCGATCGCGGCTGGATCGCATTCGCCTTACCGGTATCGTGGTTGCCCTGTTCGGGCTGGGGCTGATCTTTGCCGTGGTCCTGATCGGTCACCGCATGGTGCTGACGCGGCCGGTGCGCCGGCTGCTGGACGACATGCGTAACATCGGCCGCGGAGACCGGAGCCGGCGCGCCGGCGTCGGCCCGCCGAAGGAGCTGGCCCAGGTCGCGGGCGGGCTCAACCAGATGCTCGATGCGCTGGATCAGGCCGAAGGCGAGGTGCGCCAGCGCCAGCAGCGCGAGGCGAAGCTGCGCGAGGAGATACGGCGGCAGGAAAGCCAGGCCGCGCTGGGCCGTTTTTCGGCCGGCGTCGCGCACGAGCTGGGTGCGCCGCTGACCGTGATCCAGACCGATGTGAAGCGGCTCAGGCCCGCGTGTGACGGCGACCCACAGGCCAGGCGCCGGCTGGACCGGATCAGCGACCAGTTGCACCGCACCCGGCAGCTTGTCGGGCAGTTGATGAGCCTGGTTCGTGACCCGGAAGTCGAGCCGGCGCGCAGCGATCTGAATGAAATCGTCCAGCGCGCGGTGCGCGGTGCGCGGCCACAGGCCGAAAGCCGCGACGTGCAGCTGGCCTTCGAGCCGACTGCGGCGGTCATCGTGCCGGCGCTGCCGGTAAGAGTCGAGCACGCGGTGCTGAACCTGTTGCGCAATGCAGTGCAGGCGGCCCAATCGCGTGTCGAGGTTTCAGTCGACCACGACGACAACTGCGGGACGGTCACCGTGGAAGACGATGGGCCCGGCATGGACGTCGAGCAGTCCAGCCAGGTATTCGAGCCGTTCCACACCGGGCGCGAGGAAGGCGAGGGCACGGGGCTGGGCCTGACCATCGTGCGTGCCGTGGCTGAATTGCACGGCGGCAGCGTGCGCGTGGGTACAAGCGGCCATCTCGGGGGTTGCAGCTTCGAACTGCGCCTGCCGCGCGGGGAGCGGACATGAATCGCCAGGCCCGGGTGCTGGTGGTCGAGGACGACCGCACGCTCAACGAAGTTCTGGTCGAGGAACTGGCCGCACCCGGCTGGCAGGTCCAGTCCAGCCGCTCGGCCGAGGGCGGCTACCGGATCGCGGCCGATTTCCGGCCGGATCTGGTGGTTGCCGACCTGCAGCTTCCCGGTGCCGACGGCATGCAGCTGCTCGAAGCCTTGCAGCGCTTGCCGCGCCCGCCGTCGGTGCTGATCATGACCGCGTTTGGCACCGTCGAGCGCGCGGTTGCGGCACTCAAGGCCGGCGCCGATAATTTTCTGACCAAGCCGCTGGATATCGAGCATCTGCTGATCGCCTGCCAGCGGCTGGTCGAGCAGCGCTGGATGCGCGACGAACTGGAAGATCGTGATGAGGCCCGGAACGCCCCCGGATTCCACGGAATGCTGGGCAACAGCCCACCGATGCAGGAGCTGTTCGAGCAGATTCGGCGCGTGGCGCGGGCTGACGGACCGATACTGATCACCGGGCCTTCCGGTTCGGGCAAGGAAATGGTTGCACGCGCAGTGCATGCCGAGAGCCGGCGCGCTGAACGAGCTTTGGTGGCGGTCAACTGCGCTGCCATCCCGGCTGAGCTGATGGAAAGCGAGTTCTTCGGCAACGTTGCCGGCGCGTTCACCGGCGCCGAGCGCGACCGGACCGGGCTGTTTCGTGAAGCCGACGGAAGCACGCTGTTTCTCGACGAGATCAGCGAAATGCCGCTGGCGCTGCAGGCACGGTTGCTGCGTGCCCTGCAGGATGGCCGGATCCGTCCGGTGGGGGCCGAGCACGAGGAACAGGTGGACGTGCGAGTGGTCGCGGCCACCCACCGCGATCTGGCCGCCCTTGTGGAAGCCGGCGAGTTTCGCGCCGATCTGTACTACCGGCTGGAGACCTTCCAGCTCGAGGTGCCGCCGCTGGCCGCACGCGGCGAGGACCTGGAAACGCTGGCTCAGCGGTTGTTGCTGCAGCACGCCGAGAGCACTGGTCAGCCGGCCCGCCGGCTGGGCGAGCGGGTGCTGGAATGCCTGCGTGCACACGACTGGCCGGGCAACGTGCGCGAACTGAACAACGTGATCGAGCGTGCGGCGACGTTCTGCAATGGCGAGGTCGTGACCGTGGCCGATCTGCCGCAGCGCCTGCGCCGGTCGGCGGCAGGCAGGAAAGAAGATTCCGCATCGACGGATGAAATTGACTTGCCACCGGAGCTGACCAAGGGTGATGTATTGCCGACGCTGGACCAGGTTCGCAGGCGCTACATTCACTACGTGCTGGAACGAACCGGCGGCAACAAGCGGCGCGCCGCGGCCCTGCTCGGTGTCGGGCGACGTACCCTGTACCGCTGGCTGGATCTGGAATCATGAAACCCATGAATGACATGAATGAATCGAATCAAGACCGCTGGCTGGATCGCCCCCGCCCGGTACGAGAAGAGGACGACTTCGATACAGATGCGGTGGATGCCTGGCTGAAGTCGAGGATCGAGCCGCTTGCGGGAACACCCCAAGTCGAGCAGTTTCCCAAGGGTGCCTCCAACCTGACCTATCTGCTGCGCTATCCGGACCGCGACCTGATCCTGCGTCGCCCGCCAGCGGGCACCAAGGCGAAATCGGCCCACGACGTGCTGCGCGAATACCGCATCCAGAAGGCGCTCAAGCCGGTGTTTCCGAAAGTGCCCGAGATGCTGGCGGCCTGTGACGATCATTCGGTCATCGGTTCGGATTTCTATGTCATGGAGCGGCTGAAGGGGATCATTCCGCGCGCCAACCTGCCCGATGGCATGCGGTTGTCGCAAGACGAGGTGCGTGAGTTATGCCGCAATGCCATCGACACGCTTGTCGAATTGCATTCGGTCGATATCGAATCGGCCGGGCTCGATACGCTGGCCAAGGGCGCCGGCTACAACCGGCGCCAGATCGAGGGCTGGTCCGAGCGCTTCCGGAAAGCACGCACCTGGAACGTGATGCGCGGCGAAAAGGTCATGCGCTGGCTGGCCGACAATATTCCCGACGAGGTCGCCATCCGGGTCATCCATGGCGATTACCGCTTCGACAACCTGGTGCTGGACCCGAACAATCCGCTGAAGATCAACGGCGTGCTGGACTGGGAAATGGCCACGCTGGGCGACCCGCTGATGGATCTGGGCAACGCCATGGCCTACTGGGTACAGGCCGACGACGACCGCTACTTCAAGGGCTTTCGCCGCCAGCCCACCCACCTGCCCGGAATGTTCACCCGCGCCGAGGTGGTCGACTACTACTGCGACCGGATGGGCCTGAGCGTCGACAACTGGGCCTTCTACGAAGTCTACGGCCTGTTCCGGCTGGCCGTCATCGCCCAGCAGATCTACTACCGCTACCACCACAAACAAACCCGCAACCCGGCTTTCAAGGGCTTCTGGATTGCGGTCAACTACCTGCTGTGGCGCTGTGGCAGGGTCATCCGGAAGTCGAAGCAGGGCCTGACGTGATCCGGCAGGCAGGTCTGTCATCGGCGCTCCCCACAGGGTTGTTCAGAGGTCGCGGCGCTTCCAGTTGATGATGCCGCCGGCCAGCAGGATGTCGACCTGGCGCGCGGAAAGGTCGTGCACGAGTTTGATCGTGCCACTGCCGTCGACGGCACTTGCCGGTGCCTGCCCCATGCCGATGCATTGACGCGCCGATAATGCAAAACGCCCGCGGAAGACCGCGGGCGTTTGTATTTCCGGCCCGATGGGGCGGATGGACCCGCCTCAGCGCACGCGCTGGGTGCGCGCCTGATCGCGTGCCTCGTCACTGGGCAGCAACCACAGCAGTTCCCCAGGCGCGGAAACTTCCACGCGTTGCGAGGTACCTGGCGGCAGCAGGAATGCCGGTGCACTCAGCACGACCTCGTCGGCCAGGTCGATCGAGCCGCTCTGCACGCCGGTCACGCCGTTGCGGCGGTCGACGACCTCGATGGTGTAGTCGAATGCCGTCTGGCCCGGCGGCAGGAAACTGTTGCGCAGGAACGGCAGCACTGCGACCCGATCATTGAGGTCGGCGTCGGCGAAGAACTGCAGCGCTCCGCCAAGTACGCCGGTGACGACCCGCCCGTCGTTGCCGGTGGTCAGCGCGCCGAGGTCGGCTGCGACCAGGGTGACGTCGGGAGTGCCGTCGAAGTCGCTGTCGATGTCGATGAACACGAACAGCGCCGACATGGTTTCCCAGGGCTGCTGTGTCGCAAGCCCGAAGTCCACGCGGTTGCCGATGACCCGGAACCCGAACGCGTCGATGGCGGTTTGACCGTCACCCAGGACCTCGTCGCCGCTGCCGGCCAGCGTAAAGCCCTGCGCAATCCCGTCGGAAACGCCGGAGTTGCGAATCAATGCCGCGCCGGGACCGCCTGCGCGGACGGTCATGCGCGAGGCCGGATCGACGACGCTTGTGTAGGCGACGCGCAAGGTATCCACGCCGTCGCTGAAGATGAACCAGCCGTCGGCTTCGCGCTGACTGAAGAACCCGGGATCGCCGGACATCTGCGCGGCATCGAGGCGTAGCTGCACCGGTACCGTGGCCCGACCGTTCGGACCAAGCTCGATCGGTCCTTCTTCGAGCAGCCGGACTTCGACGCCTGTCGGATTCTGACCGACCACGTGTTCGGCGGTAAACGTACGCGCCTCGCCTGACAGGTTGTGGAGGCGAATATTGCGGCTGACGCTGTCCGTGGAAGCCGGATTGACGCGGCCGAACGAAACTCCGCCCGGTTCGGCGAAGCTGGATAGCCTTGCCGCGCGGTCCACGCGTATCACGCCGGTGCCCTGGGCCGTGATCGGGAACGGCATGCTCGCGCCCGCGACTCCGTCTGTATACGCGGTCTCGGTGGAATTCATGATCATCGCCTTGATCGTTGTCGGCGGCAGGTCCGGGTGCAGTTCGCGCATGATCGCGGCAATACCCGCGACGTGCGGCGCGGCCATCGATGTGCCGCTGGCGGTGATGGCGCCGGTACCGGTGCCGAAGCCGTGCGAGACGATCGACTGTCCCGGTGCGGTCACGTCGGGCTTGAAGATCGAGCCGCCGGCGCCGGGACCGCGAGATGAGAAGCCGGTAATGGTGTCGGCCGTATCGTCGTTGGGGGCAAGCCCGAGCGTGGCCTCGATCGTATCCGCGGCCGCAGCCTGGTTGAGCGCGTTACCGTCGGTGAAGCTGATCATGGCGCCCGGAATCGCGATGTCGTTGCTCAGACCGCCCATGACGATCGGCGCGATGCGGTCCGGCGCGGTACCGTCGTTATAGACCACGATGGCCGTGGCGCCGGCGGCCTGGGCGTTCAGGTACTTTATGTTGAACGCGCATGTTCCGCGGATGATCAGGGCGATGTTACCGGCGAGTTCGGCGCCGTTGCCCAGCGGGTCGCAGCCCTGCAGCGGGTCGCCGGGCACGAGTTGTCCGGAAATCGGGCCCGTGTCGGCCAGCAAAACCGGGCCGTTGCCTTCGACGCCGGCAAATTCGCCGGCGGCGCTTTCCGGGGCCGTTACCGTCAGCTGCGGCGAGAAGCGGTTCCCGGGCACCGATGCCGCGACGGCTATCGCGTCCGGCGCGATCGCCGGCGAGCCGAGGATGTACGGAACGTTGCCGGCATTGCCGGCCGATGACACGACGATTACACCCGCTTCGGCAGCGTTCTGGGATGCCAGCGAACTGACCGAGTTCGGATCGCCGAAATTGGAACCCAGCGACATGTTGATCACGTCCACCGCATCGTCAATGCTGCCGTCCTGGTCGGGATCCAGTGCCCGCTCGATGGCATTGGCGGTCTGGTTGGTCGAACCGGAGATGCCGAATACCTTGAGCGCGTAGAGCAAGGCGTCCGGAGCCACGCCGGAGCCGACCGAATCGGTGGGCAGGCCGGCCGCGCTGCCGGAGACATGGGTGCCGTGAAAATTCTCGTCGACCGGATCGTCGTCGGGCATCGGCGTATTGTTGTCGGGATCACCCGAATTGAACGCGGATCCGACGAAGTCCCAGCCGCCGATGACCTTGGCGTTCGGGAAACCTCCGTCATCGGCCGTGTTCGGGTCATTGGCGGCGAAATCAGCCGGGTCTCCGCTGCCGCCCATGCCGGCATGGAAGTAGTCGATGCCGGTGTCGATCACGCCGATGACCACGCCGTTGCCGGTTGCACCCGGATCTACCCAGGCGTCGGGCGCGCCGATCCACGGCACGCTGTCGGCGTTGAGCGGCTCATGATGCTCGATGGAGTGAACCGAAACAACACCGGGCATGTTCCGGATCTGCCGGATCTGGGCCGGGTTGGCTCGGATCGCCATGCCGTTGGCGGCGACGCGCATGCTCGACTGGACGTCTACGCCGAGGCCCTCGAGCTGGCGGCTCAAGTTGCGTTGCCGGGCTTCCAGCGCCCGGGCATGTTCACTCTGCCGGCTGGCGTCGGGCCGCGCTCGACCGGCAGCCTGTTCGTTGGCGACGAACTCGGCCACCGAGGGCTCTTCGAGACGGATGAAAACGTCCACGGGCCGGTTGCGGATTTGCGAGAAGCCCGGATCGGCCTGGATTCCGTCGATGGGCACCGGGTCGAGCAGCGATGGGTCCGGAGCTTGAGCGTAGGCGCCGGGGGATGCCAGCAGTATGGTCAGTGCCAGGACGGCGCCGGATCGGCGGACAATCGGGCACAGGCGGTCGGCAGGGGAAAGGAGGGGAATGTTCATGAGCGAAAACCTCATTGTCGGGAGTCGGGTTTACGCAGGTACGCTTGTTGCGCACTCGCAGCCTGAGCGAAATCCCAGGCTGCGGTGACGATTCGGTAATCCCCCCTCCCGAAGCGCCGTTGGAGCAGGCCGGGAGTCCGCCGTCAAAATATGCATGAAATTTCAAGCGTTTACAACCGTTGGATGGAGCGCAAAACCCGATTACCGCACAATGGGGCATGCGGTTATTCGATGCAATCACAAATCCGTGAACCTGGCTCCCCTGGAAGTCGGGCGAAGGGGGCAGGAATGTCGCTCACGCGCGGTCTCGAACGCCTCGTGCGCGACCGGCTCATGGTTCTCAGTAATCGAGGTTGGGCCGCAGGAACTTCTCGGCCTGTTCGACGCTGATGTCCTTTCTTTTTGCGTAGTCCTCGACCTGGTCGCGGCCCAGTTTGCCGACGACGAAGTACTTCGACTCCGGGTGGCCGAAGTAGTAGCCGCTGACGGCCGCGGCCGGCTGCATCGCGAACGACTCGGTCAACTTCATGCCGACGTTGCCCGGGGCATCGAGCAGCCTGAAGATCTTTTCCTTCTCGCTGTGGTCGGGGCAGGCCGGATAACCGGGGGCCGGGCGGATGCCGCGGTATTTTTCCCTGATCAGGTCCTGGTTGCCCAGCTTCTCGTCCGGCGCATAGCCCCAGAGTTCGCGGCGGACTTTGGCATGCAGCGCTTCGGCCAGCGCCTCGGCCAGCCGGTCGGCCAGCGATTGCAGCATGATGCCGGCGTAGTCGTCGTTTTTCGGCAGTTTCTTCTTCGCCTCCTCGATTCCATGGCCGGTGGTCACCGCGAACAGCCCGGCCCAGTCCTGGACACCGGAATCGGCCGGCGCGACATAGTCGGCCAGGCACAGGTTGGCCGAAGGCTTGTCGGCCTGCTGGCGCAGGCAGACCATGCGCTCCAGGATCTGGTCGCGGGATTCGTCCTTGTACAGCAGGATGTCATCGCCGTCACGCGCAGCCGGCAGCAGGGCACAGACGGCCTTCGGCTGCAGCCACTTTTCCTCGACGATGCGCTTGAGCATCTCCTGCGCATCGTTGAACAGACTGGTGGCCGCTTCGCCGACCTTTTCATCTTCCAGAATATCGGGATAGCGCCCGGCCAGCTCCCAGGTCTGGAAGAACGGCGTCCAGTCGATGACCTCGACCAGATCGCCCAGCGGCCAGTCGTCGATGACCGTGATGCCGGGCTTTAGCGGCTTTTCGGCCTCGTAGCCGCTCCAGTCGAACTCCAGCGCGTTCTCGCGTGCATTGTCAATGGAGATCAGCGGCTTGCGCTTCTTCTTGCTGGCAGCCCTTTCACGATAGTCCTCGTAATCGTCCGCGATCTTTCTGGCGTAGTCGTCGCGGTTGACCTTGCTGGCCAGCTTGCGAACAACGTCGACCGAGCGTGAAGCATCCTTGACCCAGCACACCGGCGCGTCGTACTGCGGATCGATCTTCAGCGCCGTGTGCGCGCGCGAGGTGGTCGCACCGCCGATCAGCAGCGGAAGGTTCATGCCGCGCTTGTTCATCGCCTGGGCAACCGTGACCATCTCGTCCAGTGATGGCGTGATCAGTCCGGACAGGCCGATGATGTCGACCTGTTCCTTCTCGGCCTCGTCCAGAATCCTGTCGACCGGCACCATCACGCCCAGGTCGTGCACGTCGAAGCCGTTGCAGCCCAGCACCACGCCGACGATGTTCTTGCCGATGTCGTGCACGTCGCCCTTGACCGTGGCCATCAGTACCTTGCCCTTCTTCTCGCCGACCTTCTTTTCGGCCTCGAGATAGGGAATCAGGTGGGCAACCGCCTTTTTCATCACGCGCGCAGACTTGACCACCTGCGGCAGGAACATCTTGCCGGCGCCGAACAGGTCGCCGACATGGTTCATGCCGTCCATCAGCGGACCTTCGATCACTTCCAGCGAGGTGTCGAAATTCTGGCGCGCCTCCTCGGTATCCTTGACCACGTACTTGTCGATGCCCTTGACCAGCGAGTATTTCAGGCGCTCGGCAACCGACTTTTCGCGCCAGGCCTCGTCCTTCTCCTGTTTCTGGCCCTCGCCCTTGTACTTGTCGGCCGCTTCCAGCAGGCGCTCGGTGGCATCGTCGCGGCGGTTGAGCACCACGTCCTCGACCAGTTCGCGCAGTTCCTGGTCGATATCGTCGTAGACCGCGAGCTGACCTGCATTGACGATGCCCATGTCCATGCCGGCCTGCATGGCGTGGTAGAGAAACACCGAGTGCATCGCCTCGCGCACCGGGTTGTTGCCGCGAAACGAGAAAGACATGTTGGAAACGCCGCCGGAGATGTGGCACTCGGGAAAGCGCTTCTTCAGCTCGCGCGTGGCTTCGATGAACTCCATCGAGTAATTGTTGTGCTCCTCCATGCCGGTGGCCACGGGGAAGATGTTGGGATCGAAGATGATGTCCTCGGGCGGGAAGCCGATCTTCTCGGTCAGCAGCTTGTGGGCACGTGCAAGACACTCGACCATGCGCTCGGCATTGTCGGCCTGGCCGGTCTCGTCGAAAGCCATGACGATGACCGCGGCACCATAGCGCTTGATCTTGCGCGCCTGTTCCAGAAACGGTTCCTCGCCTTCCTTGAGGCTGATCGAATTGACGATGCCCTTGCCCTGCAGGCACTTCAGTCCGGCCTCGATTACCGACCACTTCGAGGAATCGACCATCACCGGCACCCGCGCGATGTCCGGCTCGGCCATGATCAGGTTCAGGAAATCGGTCATGGCCTGTTCCGAATCCAGCAAGCCTTCGTCCATGTTGACGTCGATGACCTGCGCACCGTTCTCGACCTGCTGCAAGGCCACCTCGACCGCCTCGTCGTACTTCTCCTCGGCAATCAGGCGCTTGAACTTCGCCGAGCCGGTGACATTGGTACGCTCGCCGACATTGACAAAACCAAGGTCGGGCGTAATCGTCAACGGCTCCAGGCCGCTCAGGCGGGTGTAGCGATGCTGTGTCTTGGGTTGACTCATGTATTCCTCAGTCGGGTCACTTGATATTGTTCAAGTTCGTAAAATCATTTTTACCGCAGATGAACGCAGATAAACGCAGATTTAAGAGCGTATAACCACGAAGGACACGAAGAGCACGAAGGGGAAATGCGTCTGACAGCGTACCGGATTCTTGCCTGGCGACAATCGATAGATCCGATCATGAACAAGTTCACTTCTTGTCTTTCTTCGTGCCCTTCGTGTCCTTCGTGGTTCATGCTTTTGCATTTCAAGCGCTTTTCATCTGCGTTTATCTGCGTTCATCTGCGGTAAAACAACAAATGGTTTCAGGCCGCCTTGCGGCGGTTCAGGTTGCGCGGCTGGTAGGGCTCGATGGCTTCGCCGATGGCCTTGAGGTGCTCCGGCGTGGTGCCGCAGCAGCCGCCGATGATGTTGACCAGGCCGTCTTCGGCGTAGGTCTTGACGATTTCGGCCATCTCGTCGGGCGTCTGCTCGTACTCGCCGAATTCGTTGGGCAGCCCGGCGTTGGGGTGAGCCGTGACCAGGCACTCGGCCACGCGCGAAAGATCCTCGACGTGCTTTTTCAGCTCGTCGGCGCCGAGTGCGCAGTTGAAGCCCACGCCGGTCGGGCTGGCATGGCGAACCGAATGGTAGAACGCTTCGGGCGTCTGCCCGGACAGCGTGCGGCCGGAAGCATCGGTGATGGTGCCGGAGATCAGTACCGGCCAGCGCTCGCCGCGGCGGTCGAATTCTTCCTCGATGGCGAAGATGGCGGCCTTGGCGTTGAGGGTGTCGAAAATGGTCTCGACCATCAGCAGGTCGGCGCCGCCGTCCAGCAGCCCTCGGACGGCTTCGGTATAGGCCTCGACCAGCGCATCGAAGGTGATGTTGCGAAAGCCCGGGTTGGAGACATCCGGCGAGATCGACGCGGTGCGGTTGGTCGGGCCCAGCGTGCCGACGACGAAGCGCGGCTTGTCGGGTGTTTCTTTCTCGACCTCGTCGCAGGCTTTGCGCGCCAGGCGCGCAGCCTCGCGGTTGATTTCCTCCGACAGCTCTTCCAGCGCATAGTCGGCCTGGCTGATGCGGTTGGCGTTGAAGGTGTTGGTCTCGACCAGGTCGCAGCCAACATTCATGAAGTCCTTGTGGATCCGGACGATGAGCTTGGGTTGGGTCAGCACCAGCAGGTCGTTGTTGCCCTTCAGATCATGGCTGTGATCGGCAAAGCGATCGGCACGGAAGTCCTCCTCCGAGAGCTTCTCGCCCTGGATCATGGTGCCCATCGCGCCATCGAGCAGCAGGACGCGTTCGGAAAGCGCATTGAACAGCTTGTCGACGCGCTCCGGATCGTGCCAGTTGGTGTTGTTCACGATTGGTTGGCTCATGGTTTCCTTGCAAGCAGTGTGATGATTTCGAAATTCGGCGGTTTCTTTTCCACCGAGGTGATCTCGCAGAAAGTCACTTCCAGTCCCGCGGATGTAAATATTCCGGCCAGTGCCGACGGTTTGAATCCGTTGTTGACATGGCCGTAGGCCTCGACCTGGGCGGCGTGCCGATGGCTGCCCAGCGTGGCGGCCACCAGGGTTCCGCCTGCCGCGAGTACGCGCGCGGCTTCC
>SR_TP_S13solDRAFT_1000662_pt1 | contig 12858 bp, 11 predicted proteins | sample SodReaTP_S13sol_FD_11159 | JGI IMG/M metagenome (IMG submission 11159) | reverse complement strand
ATGCGCTGCGCTTTCTGCACTCGGACGTGCGTGACGAGTCCGCGGTGGCCGGCAGCATCGCGGCCACGGTCGAGGCCTTCGGGCGTCTCGACGGGGTGGTCAACAACGCCGGCATCGCCGATCCCTTCCTGGGTCCGGTCGAGTCGCTGTCGCTGGCGGACTGGCAGCGCGTGATCACGACCAATCTCACCGGCGCCTTCCTCACCGTGAAACACGCCGCCCCCCATCTGCGCCGGACCCGGGGCGCCATCGTCAACATCGCCTCCACCCGCGCCCTGCAGTCGGAACCCGACACCGAGGCCTATGTGGCGAGCAAGGGCGGGCTGGTGGCCCTGACCCATGCCCTGGCCATGAGCCTGGGGCCGGAGATCCGGGTCAATGCCGTCAGCCCGGGCTGGATCGATGTCAGTGAATGGCGCAAGCGCTCCGACCGACATCCTGCTGATCATAGGGCAGTGGACCATGAGCAGCATCCCGTGGGTCGGGTAGGTCGGCCACAGGATATCGCCGCATTGGTGGCATTCCTGCTTTCGCCTGACGCAGGCTTCATCACCGGGCAGAACTTCGTGGTGGATGGGGGTATGACTCGAAAGATGATCTACGTGCCGTGACCTGACCCTAGGGAATTACCGAACGGGGGCAAGCACAATGCTGCGGCTCGGGCAGGGGGCAGTCTCCATGATCCTCCGCGGAGGCGGGTGTGTCCTCGTGCCACCAGTGGTAGTCTTCCCGGTCGTGAGTGTCTGAACTGATCGGGAAACTGGATTCGATGGATATCGCCACATTTGGGGAATTCTGGGAGCTTGTCACACAGGTATGGCGTGAGGGCGTGTTTGGCATCAATATTTCAGACACTCTGATTGCTCTTTCAATATTCCTGTTATTCCTGCTGTTGAGGAATGTCTTAAGTCGTTTTCTTTTGCGTGCGCTTGAGCGGGCAGCCTCGCGAACCAGATCAAATCTGGATGACCGTATCATTAACGCGCTGTACGACCCAATCCGGTTCATTCCGGTAGTGATGGGAGTGTTTTTTGCTCTGAGTGTGCTTGAGGTCGACGAGGGTAAGCGCGAGGTGTTTTACAACCTCAATCGCACCCTGATCGCGTTTACGCTTTTCTGGGCCTTTTACCGCATTACGACCCCTGTGGGTTCTCTGCTGCTCAAGGCAGAGGGTGTGCTCACACGTCCGATGGTCGACTGGATTGTCAAAGCGGCGAAGATTGCTTTTGTGGTGCTGGGCGTAGCCACAATATTGGAACTCTGGGGGATTGCGGTGGGGCCGATCATCGCCGGCCTCGGCCTGTTCGGTGTCGCCCTCGCGCTGGGTGCTCAGGACCTGTTCAAGAATCTGATTGCAGGCCTTTTCGTGATCGGCGAACGTCGTTTCCAGCCCGGGGACTGGATCCATGTGGATGGCGTAGTGGAGGGAACGGTCCAGCAGATCGGGTTTCGTACCACCACGGTACGTCGGTTCGATCGTGCCCCCGTCTATGTCCCCAATGCCCGCCTCGCGGACAGCGCGGTCACGAATTTCTCACGCATGAGCCACCGTCGTATCCGCTGGATGCTTGGTGTTGAGTACAGAACCACCCTTGAGCAGCTCAAGCAGATCAGAGACGGCATCGAGAGATATATTCTGGAAAACGAGGAATTCGCAAAGCCAGATGATGTGCCGACTTTCGTGCGCATAGACTCCTTCAATGACAGCTCCATCGACATCCTGGTGTACTGCTTTACCACCACCACGGTCTGGGGCGACTGGCTGGAGATCAAGGAACGCCTGGCCTACGCCATCAAGGAGATCGTCGAGAGCGCGGGCACAGGCTTCGCCTTCCCGAGCCGGTCTTTGTACCTGGAAAGCCTTCCCGATGCGCCCGAGGTTTTTCCTCTCTCTCCGCCGCCTACAGGCACTGCGCAGTCCGGTCAAAATCCCTGATGCAGGACGCTAGTCGCAGAATCGTGCGACATTCCCCCTGGCCTGCTGGATCTGCGTGCTGCGTGTCGCGTCGTCCAGGTAGACGCGCTCACCTTTCTCGTCCACGTGAAACACCGGGCGGGGCGTCTCCAGGATCCTGAGCTCGCTGCGGGCCTGCTGGCAGTAGCTGCGGCGCTGTGCCTGCTGGCGTTCCTGCTGCTGTTGCTCGCGACGTTCCGCCTCCTGCACCTGTCTCTGGATCAGTTCCCGCTGCTCGCGCGCCTCGCGCTGTCTCTCCCGTTCCTCCCGGGCGCGCTCCAGCTGTTCCTGGCTGGGCCCCGGTGCCATGCGGACCTCGGTGGAATTGCAGCGCGGCGGTGCACAGTCGCCGAAGTGGACCTGGCCCTGCTCGTCCACCCAGCGGTAGATCTGCGCACCGGCCGGGGCGGCCAGGGCCAAGGCGAGGACAAGAACCAGGGGCAGGATCAGGGAAATCGATGCAAGGGATGTGTTCATGTTGCGCCTCCATGTGCTCGGGCTGGTTGCCCTCTCAGGGGCAGGCCATGAAAAAGGCCATGCCCGATCGGGCATGGCCTTGTGTTAGCGGTATTGATGGACGCTGGCTGACGCCTACTGCGGGCGCCGGAACAGTTCGCTGTTGCGGGCGGTGTCGCGATCGGAGACCAGGGGGACCTGCATCTCCTCGATCTCCTCGGACATCAGCTGATCCCCTTCCACCATGGGCGGCGGGGTCTGGGGCCGCATCTCGAACACCTGGGAGATGTCCGGCACCTGGACCCGGGAGATCAGTTCCGCGGCGGAATCACGGGCCATGGGGTTCTGCAGGGTCAGTAGCAGCCCGGTGGCCAGCACCAGGGCGGAGAGCATGAAGCGCTGGTCGCCAACAAGTGTGTTCAAACGTTCGGTGAGGTGCATGGGCTATGCCTCCGGGATTGCCTGATGCTGAAACCGTAAGCCCGCGGCTCCCCGGGGTCAAGTCTGCCCCCCGGTCCGTACGGTCATGGGGGTGTAGCGATTTACCTTGTTTTTGCAGGGTTTTGCGCACCAATCCGGTGCCTCTGCACACGGCCTTGCCGCGCGGCCGGGCCATGCGTCCCCCGGTTAGGCGGTGCGTGGCCCACCGGGCAGGGCGTGGAACGTATCTTGCCTTGTGTTTGGCCAGGCCTGGAGGGTGCCGGAGGGCCCGGCATCCCGGCGGGGAGAGACAGCATGATCAAGGTGGGCAGGATCGGTGAAATCTGGCGTTACCCGGTCAAGGGCATGGCGGGGGAGCGGCTCGAGGACTGCGCCCTGGGCGAGCGGGGTCTGGAGGGTGACCGGATCTGGGCCCTGCGCGACGAGGCGCGTGAGGAGGTGCAGAGCTGCAAGACCCGTCCGGACCTGCTGCGCTGCTCGGCACGCTGTCGCCCCGGGGGAGGCGGTGAGGTTGAGGTGCGTTTTCCCGACGGCTCGGTGCTGGGCAGCGACAGCGCGGAGATCGACGAGCGCCTCTCGGCCCTGGTGGGCCGTGCGTCCACCCTGCAGGCCCTGAGACCCGCCTCGGACAGTGCCTTCTACCGGCGCTACAAGCCCGACGCGCACAGCTGGCTCGAGGAACTGGCGGCCACCTTCGAGCGCGAGCCGGGCGAACCGCTGCCGGCCCTGGACCAGCTCCCCGAACCCCTGGTGGATCACGTCTCGGTGCCCGGCAGCTTCTTCGTGGTCACCACCCTGCACCTGCTCACCACCGCCTCGCTCAGGCACCTCAAAGGGCTCCATCCCGGCGCAGACTGGGACAGGCGACGCTTTCGCCCCAATGTCCTCATCGAGACCGAACCCGGGCTGGAGGGCCTGGTGGAGCAGGACTGGATCGGCCGGCGGCTGCGCATCGGGGATGTGAGCCTGGAGTGTGTCGGCACCACGCCCCGTTGCGGCGCCATCACCCGCGCCCAGGCCGATTTCGACGCCGACACCGCCATCCTGCGCACGGTTGTCCGGGAGGCGGATCAGAACGTGGGCGTGTACGGGGAGACCCGTCTGGCAGGCCGCGTGCGCGTGGGTGATGAGGTTCTGCTGGATTGAGGTCCAGGATGATGGGTGTCCCAACTCGCCCGTCTCAGGATGATGGGTGTCCCAACTCGCCCGTCTCAGGATGATGGGTGTCCCAACTCGCCCGGATGATGGGTGTCCCAACTCGCCCCGATGAGGTTCCGTCTGGCAGGCCGCGTGCGCGTGGGTGATGAGGTTCTGCTGGATTGAGGTCCAGGATGATGGGTGTCCCAACTCGCCCCGGCTGGATTGAGGTCCAGGATGATGGGTGTCCCAACTCGCCCCGGACGCGCAGGGTTCACCGAACATTCCCGACACCTGGCGCTGTCGGGCTCAGCGGCTGAGAATCCCCGACAGGCGGGCCATATCCCATCGCGGAGTGCGGTTATCGTGTGCGATTGAGGCCACTGTCCGGGGATTACCCATGGTATCTGGCCCCAGTCATTCACGACAGCCGCGATGACCTGGACAGTCGGCGAGTCCGTGATAGATCTCATACGGAAGTGCGCGAGGGACCGACGGGTATGGAACTGCATGGGTGAATCCCCTTACACACTGATCATCGTCACCTCGGCTGTGATCGGCCTGGTCGCCGGTTTCGTGATGCATCGTTCCGATTTCTGTGTCACGGCCATGTTCCGTGACCTGTTCCTGGTGAATGACCGGTTCCTGCTGCGCATGCTCGTGCTGCTGGTGGTGGTGAGCATGTTCGCCTTCGAGCTTGCCCGCCTTGGCGGACAGCTTACCCCCTATCCCTTCCCGCTCCTGGGTCCCGCTTCACTGACCACTTTGGTGGCTGGCGTGCTGTTTGGCATCGGCATGGTCCTGGCGGGTGGCTGCGTCGTGGGGACCCTCTACAAGCTGGGGGCGGGCAGCGTGGTGGCCGCGGTCGCCTTCGTGGGCCTGCTGGTCGGCTCCGCGCTCTACGCCGAATGGCATCCCTGGTGGAGTGACCTGGCGCGCTCCACGATGCTGCATTCGGCGGTCACCCTGCCGCAACTGTTGGGTCTGCAGCCCGGCTATCTGATCCTGCCCCTGGCCCTGCTCGGGCTGGTCTACCTGGTGCGATGCCAGCATCTTGGTCTGCTCAGCCGGCCGGCCTTTGCCCGGGGCCACATCGCGCCCTGGCAGGCGGCCCTGGTGCTGGCGGCCCTGGGCCTCATCTCCTGGTATGTGATCGGCATGCCCCTGGGTATCACCACCTCCTACGCAAAGCTTGGCGCCACCCTGGAATCCCTGGTGCTGCCCGAACGGGTCTCCAGTCTCGCCTTCTTCCAGGCGCAGGGGCTGAACTACACCCCGCCGTTCGCGGACTCTGCGGTGCAGGGCGGGGCGGGCCCGCAGCTGGATGCCATTGCCGCCATCCAGTATCCGCTGATCGCCGGTATCGTCCTGGGGGCCGCCGCCTCCGCCCTGAGTGTGGGCGAGTGGCGCTTGCGCTATCGCATCCCCGCCCGCCAGTATGCCTCGGCCCTGTTGGGAGGGATTCTGCTGGGCGCCGCCTCGCGCATGGTCCCGGGGTGCAACATCTGGCATCTGTGGGGCGGGGTTCCCATACTGGCCATGCAGAGTCTGCTGTTTCTGCTCGGCCTGGTGCCGGGGGCGTGGATTGGCAGCAGGCTGCTGTCCAGGGTAGTGATTCGCTGATGGCCGAGCGTGCACAGGACAATGTCGTGCTTGATATCAGGGGGCAGATCTGTCCCTCCTGTCTGTTGTTGGCCCTGAAGGAGCTCAACCGATACGGCGAGGCGGTACGCAGCGGCAGCCTGGAGATCGTCGTGATCACCGACGACCGGCAGGCCACCAGTACTATTCCCGCCGCCGTGGACAAGATGGGCTACATCGCGGAAGTGACACACATCCCGGAAGGCTACCGGATCTGCCTGCGTGGAGCGGTTTAAGGTGAGCGGCGTGGGAATGGACTACCAGTCGGAGTACTACAAGGCGATCACCTATATCCGGGCCAAGATCGATCAGATGCTGACCCTGATCGGCACCCTGCCGCTGCGCCCTGAAGAGCTGGATGATCGCACCCTCATCGACCTGGATCCCATCGGCATCGTCAGCGATGCCTTCGGGCAGATCCTCTCCCACCTCCATGACACCAATCAGAAACTCGATGTGGCGCGTCAGGAGATCCGGGCCATTTTCGATTCCATGGATGCCGCCGTCGTGGTGGTCAACCACGATGGCAGCATCGATGATTGCAACCGGCAGGCCCGGGAGTGGCTGTTCGGAGATCTGGATGCCCAGATGCTGATCGGAAGACCGCTGGCGGAATTGTGTCCCTGCGACAGGGAAATACAGCAGCAGGTGATGTCGGGCAGGGGGCGTGGACAGACGATAGAGGTGGACGGCCGTCATCTTCAGATCATCGTCTCCGATATCACCGACGCCCATCAGAACAGCATCAAGAAGGTGGTCATCTGTTTCGACGTCACGCAACAGAAGAAGACGGAGGCAAGCCTTGGTCTGTATGGCAAGGTCTTCGAGAGCACGGCGGAAGGGATCGCCATCACCGACAGCAGAATGCGTTTTCTGCAGGTCAACGAGGCCTACTGCCGGATCACCGGGTACAGCGACGGGGAACTCCTGGGCCGGACGCCTCGCATGCTCAAGTCAGGCCATCATGATGCGGCCTTCTATGCGGATATCAGCAAGACGCTGGAGGTCCGGGGACACTGGCGGGGCGAGATCCTGGATCGTACCCGTGACGGCCGCGTCATTCCCTTGCTGCAGACCATCAGCGTGGTGCGCGACACCCAGGGCGCGGTGAGTCACTACATCACCATCGTCACCGATATCTCGTCCATCAAGGAGACCCAGAGCCGGTTGGACTTTCTGGCCCACCACGACCCGCTCACCGAGCTTCCCAATCGGCTGCTGTTCACGGCACGGCTCGAGCATGCCATCGACTGGGCGGTGCGCAACCAGGCGCACTTCGGCCTGCTGTTCATCGACCTGGACCGGTTCAAGACCATCAACGACAGCCTGGGTCATCAGCTTGGCGACAGGCTGCTGGTGCAGGTGGCCAGGCGGTTGCGGGGGCTGGTGCGCAAGTCGGACACCATCGCCCGCCTGGGCGGTGACGAGTTCGTAGTGCTGGTCGAGGGTATTCATAACGCCGGCGAGGCGGAGTTGCTTGCCGAGAAGCTGGTGCATGCCATGCGACAGCCCTTCTTCCTGGAAGAGACCGAACTGCACATCGGTTGCAGCATCGGTATCACTCTTTACCCGGAGGACGGCGAAGACCCGGTGACCCTGTTGAAGAATGCAGATGCCGCCATGTACCGGGTCAAGGACTTCGGGCGCGACGGGTTCTGCAAGTTCAGCCAGGACCTGGCCGAGGCCGTCGACGAAAGGCTGGCGCTGGAGACTGCGCTGCGTCAGGCCTTGCGTGAAAATCAGCTGCAGGTGCATTACCAGCCGGTGATCGATCTGGCACAGGGCCGGATGGTGGCGGTGGAGGCCCTGGCGCGCTGGCGGCATGCGGAGCGGGGCGAGATAGCGCCCTGCAGTTTCATCCGCCTGGCCGAGGAGACCAAGCTCATCCTGCCGCTGGGCGGGTGGATGGCCCGCACGGCCATCGGGCAGTTCCGCCTCTGGCGCGAGCGGGGCATGGAGCTGGATTACGTCTCCATCAACACCTCGGGGATCGAGTTGTTCGACCCCGGATTCGTGGACGGATTGTTCGAGGCCCTGGACGAGCACGGTCTGGAAGGCAGACACCTGCAGATCGAATTGACGGAGAACGTGCTCATGCAGGACTACGAGGCCTGCCGCAGGGTACTGCTGCGCCTGCGTCAGCAGGGGGTGCGTATCGCCATCGATGACTTCGGCACCGGCTACTCGTCTCTGGCCTACCTCAAGCAGCTGCCCATCGACATGCTCAAGATCGACAGATCCTTCATCAAGGATGTGCCGGGGGATCCCGGTGACTGTGCCATCGTGGAAACCATCATCGCCATGGCCCACCGGCTGGGGCTCGCCACGGTGGCCGAGGGCGTGGAAACCGAAGAGCAGGAAGACTATCTGCTGGCCATCGGTTGTGAGCGCTTGCAGGGATATCGCTATGCCAGGCCCCTGGACCCCGTCTCGCTGGAGCGCTTACACGCGGATTCAGTCCGGCAAGCGGCGCCGGACAGCGCGTCGAGTGCTGTTAGGGTTCCAGGGGGCAGGTAAGTGCGACGTCAGCTGAGCATCCTGCTGTTTCTGGCCATCCTGCTGGCCTCCCTGGGCACGGCCCTGGTGGTGGCCCTGTCGATGTACAGGGAGCTGGTGGCCAGCAGCGATGCGCATGTCTCCAGGCTGCACGATCAGCTCCGGGATCGTTTCCATGCCTTCGACCTGTTGCTTGCGGAACAGGAGCAGGGCCTGAACCGCCGCCTGGAGGGCATCCTGCCCCGGGTGGCAGAGGAGCTCGAGGCCATGGTCGATGACCCCCTGGGCGCCACGCCCGAGCAGCTGGATCTGCTCAGCGAGCGCCATGGGGTCTCCTACCTCTACCTCATCGACCGCGCGGGCCGTGTCGCGGCCACCAATTTCGCGCCGGACCTGGGCCTTGAACTGGCGGCCGCCGGCGAGGGCATGCGACAGATGTTCGAGCGCCTCTACGGCAGCGGCCAGATCAACGCGGACCGGTTCAATGCCTCCATCCACACCGGTCGGCTGTACAAATACGCCTACTACGGCCCCCGTGACCGGGACTACATCCTGGAGGCGGCGGTGGACCTGCGCGACTACCTGCAGACCGAGGTGAGCCCGCGCATGGACCAGTTCCTGTTCGGGGACCTGCTGCGGCTGGGCACCGCGGACAATGGGCATGTGACGGATTTCGACCTGTTCATCGCCACCGAGTACGGCGGCTGGTCCCTGTGGCGGGAAGGGCGCCGCCTCGACAGTCATGTGCTGGAGGCCTTGCGAGGCCACGGTCGCGTGGTGCTGCAGGACAACGGCGTCCAGGCTGTCTATGAGCATCTGCGCCGGGTGGACGCGGACGGCGCCGAGACCGACAGTCTCATCACCCTGGTCGCCTATGACCGCAGCGGTCAGGAGCGGCTGCTGATGAGCTCGGTGGGATTCGCCCTGCTGCTGGCCGTGGTGCTCGGGGTGCTGGCCTTCCTGGTGGCCCGCGTGATCATGCAGCGCAGCCTGCTGCGGCCGGTGTTGCAGATCGTCAGCCGGCTGGACGACGTGAGCCGGGGGGAGTTCCGTCGCCTGCCCACCACCGGGGTCTCGGAGCTGGACGTGATCACCCGGGGCGTGAACACCATGCTGGAGCGCATCGACGACCGCGAGGAGCGCCTGCTGGAGGCCAAGCATCAACTGGAGCGGCGGGTGCAGGAGCGGACCGCGGCACTGGAATCCCTCAATCAACAGCTGGCGCACCTGGCCACCACCGACCCGCTGACCGGGCTCGCCAACCGGCGAAGCTTCTTCGAGGCCGCCGAGCGGGAACTGGGCCGCTCGCGGCGCGCCGGCTACGCCACGGTCGTCGCCATGCTGGACCTGGATCACTTCAAGGACGTCAACGATACCCACGGCCACGCCGCGGGGGACCGCATCCTGGAGCTGGTCAGCCGCGTGCTCGTCAAGGAACTGCGCGATGCCGACCTGGTGGGCCGACTGGGCGGCGAGGAATTCGGCCTGCTGCTGGTGGACGTGAGCGTGGCCCATGCCCGGGAGATCGTGGAACGCATCCGTACCCGGGTCATGCACTGCGACACGGGCCTGGATCTCAGCGTGACCCTGAGCGCCGGGATCGCCGACTGCGATCCCGCCATGCTCGGGCTCGACGTGGCCATGGCCCTGGCGGACCGCGCCCTGTACGAGGCCAAGCGCCAGGGACGCAACCGGGTCATCACGCGGGCCATCGGCAGCCCGTCATGAACATCCGTCACGCCAGCGAAGAGGCCGATCTGGTCGCCTGCTACCCGGTGATGCGCGCGCTTCGCCCTCAGCTTGATCCGGAAGATTTCATCGCCCGGGTGCGACGCCAGCAGGCCGGCGGCTATCGCCTCGCCATGCTCGAGGCGGATGGCCAGGTGGTGACCGTGGCCGGCTATCGCCTGGGAGACAACCTGGCCTGGGGGAGACACCTGTACGTGGATGACCTGGTGACCCTGGAGAGCGCCCGTTCCCGGGGCTACGGGACCCGGATGCTCGCCTGGCTGCGCGCCGAGGCCCGCCGCGAGGGCTGCGTCCAGCTGCACCTGGATTCGGGCGTGCAGCGCGAGGATGCCCACCGTTTCTACCTGCGCGAGGGGCTGCAGATGACCAGCCTGCACTTTGCTGAACGCCTGGACTGATCCCTGGCCGATCCGGAGCTGCGTTGTTGCTATGACGGGCCGGACCCTTTGAACTGTCCAGCCGTTGTACTGTCATTGGGAAGGTAAGACTGCCCAATCTGTCGACAAAGACGGCCACTGCCTTCCTTAAAGGATCTCACCATGACCCACCCACGCACCTTGATATGGGCGATGCTCACCCTGCTGCTGACCATTCCCCAGGTCCAGGCCCAATGGGAATTGGGCGTGGGCGTCATCGCCCGTGACGCCATCCAGAAGGGCGCCGACAGCGATCCCTTCGTGGTGCCCCTGATCACCTACTCCGGCGAGCGGGTCTATTTCCGCGGCATCGAGGCCGGCGTGCGCCTGTACGACACGCAACAGCACAGCACCACCCTGTTCGCGCGTCCCCGGCTGGACGGTTTCAAGGGCACGGACGATCCCTTCCTGGAGGGCATGACTTCGCGGCGCAATTCCCTGGACGCGGGCCTGCGCCACACCGTACGCGTGGGCCCGTGGCAGTACACCGCGCTCGCCACCACCGATGCCCTGGGCCGCAACGATGGCCAGACGGTCACGGGCACGGTGGGCTACGTGTTCGGCTCCATGCGAAGCCTCCTGTTCGTGCCCTACGCGGGCGTGGAATGGATGAGCGCGGATCTCGTGGACTACTACTACGGCGTGCGTGATGCCGAGGCCGTCTCCGGCAGGCCCGCCTACTCGGGCTCCGATGTCTGGAACCTGGTCTACGGTGCGCGCATGGTGGCGCCCATCACACCGCGGGTGTCATTCCAGGGCGTACTCGCAGGCACCCGCTACGGCGACAGCGTGGCCGACAGCCCGCTGACCGAAGACCGTCACCGGGCCATCGCCATCTTCGGGGTCTCTTACCGGTTCTGAAACCGGATTGCCTACCGAATCCCCGGTCTAGAGCTCCGCCCGGCTCGGGGCATTGCCTGTGTCCGGTCCTAGGCCGGATCTGAACCCGCCTTTCAGGGATGTGCCGCAGGGCCTGCTTGCTGCGGTTCAGGACCTGTTCGCGCTATAGTCTTCACCAAACAAGCGCCATTGGGGGCGGGCCCTGGAGCGGGCCTGGTGGGGGTAGGCGGGTCGATGTTTTCCTGGTTCAGACGCAAACACAAACCGGAGCCCGAGGGGTTCACGCTGACGGCTGCGCGCGCGCAGGCCCCGGAGAGCGGCGCGGCGCCGGCTGCGGCCGCCGTCCCCGAAGACGCCGAGATCCAGCTGCGTTACCTGGCCAGGCTGTTCCGCGCCGCCGTCGATGCCGATGCCGCCCTGCGGGAGGACGAGGCCGCCTGGCTGCGGCAGCGCGATGAGGAGCTGCGTTCCAGGCACGCGAGTCTGCTGGAACAGGTGCCGCGCCTGCCGTCGCTGATGCCGCGCCTGCTGGCTGCCATCAATGATCCGGGCAAGGGCAATGCACGGGCGCTGGCCGCCCTGCTGGAGACCGATCCGGTGTTCGCCGCCAACGTGCTCGGCGTGGTCAACGGGCCGGCCCTGCGGGTGCGCCGGGAGCCCATCGAGAGCCTGGAACAGGCGGTGGTCATCCTGGGCCTTTCCGGCATGCGTGAGGTGATCGCCGCCGCCGCCATCAGCCCCATCGTGAACTTCAACCGTGATCGTCGCCTGGACGGGGAGGCCGTCAAGGGGCTCTGGTCCCAGAGCCTGGACGTGGCCATGGCCATGCGCTTGGCGGCGAGCAGGACAGGCTCGGCCCATGGCTTCGCGCTCTACCTGGCCGGGCTCACCCATGCCAGCGGCCTGATGGCCCTGCTCAGGGGCGTGGGCAGCCTGACCGCTGCCGTGCCCAGCGGGGCGTTTCTCAGCGGCCTGGAATCCCTGTCACGACGCTACACGGTCGCCATCGTGCGTCACTGGGGACTGCCCGAGCACACGGCCCACGTGCTCTCCTGCCGGACGGGCGCGCGTTGCAGCCATCCGGAGGCGGCCATGCTTGAACAGGCCGTCAGCCTCATGCGTGCCTGTGTCCTGGCGCAGGCGGGATTGCTGGACCAGGCGCGACTGGCGGCCCTGCGTCAGCGGTTGCCGGACTACGCCGAGGGCTGGTGCCAGGGCGCGGCACATGGCTGAGCTTCACATCCAGGGGCCCGGCGTGGCATGAAGATCTGGGTGGACGCCGATGCCTGTCCCGGGGTGATCCGGGAGATCCTGTTCCGTGCCGCGCAGCGTACCGGCGTGGCGCTGACCCTGGTGGCCAACCAGCCGGTCAAGGTGCCGCCGTCCCCCCATATCCGCAGCTTGCAGGTCTCTGCGGGCTTCGACGTGGCGGACAACGAGATCGTCAGGCGTGTCAGCGCGGGCGACCTGGTGATCACCAGCGATATCCCCCTGGCGGCGGAGGTGATCGCCAAGGGAGGCCATGCCCTGAGTCCCCGGGGCGAGCTGCACACCCGGGAGAACATCGGCGCGCGGCTCAACATGCGCGACTTCATGGACACCCTGCGCGCCAGCGGTATCCAGTCCGGCGGTCCGCCGGCGCTCAACCAGAAGGACCGCCAGGCCTTCGCCAATCAGCTGGACCGGCTGCTTGCCAAGCGTTGAATGCGGGGCCCGGCGACGCCGGTG
>SR_TP_S13solDRAFT_1000661_pt1 | contig 12883 bp, 11 predicted proteins | sample SodReaTP_S13sol_FD_11159 | JGI IMG/M metagenome (IMG submission 11159) | reverse complement strand
CCGGACTGGCTGGCGGGTCGCACCACCCCGGCGCTGAGCCTGCGCGGCGTGGGCCAGCCGGTGATGGTCCCGGGGCGCGTGATCGTCGGCTTCGACAACGGCCGCGTGCTGAGCCTCGGGCTGGGCCGGGGCAACGTGCTCTGGGAGACCGCCCTGGCCGTGCCCAGCGGCCGTTCCGAGCTGGAACGCATGGTGGACGTGGACGGCCATATCGTCGTGGCCGACGGCCGCGTCTACGCCGTCGCCTATCAGGGGCGCGTGGCGGCCCTGAGCCTGGCCGATGGCCGTATCCTGTGGGAGCGCAACTTCTCCTCCCATCGCGGTCTGGCCGTGGGCGGCAACCAGGTGTTCATCACCGATGCCGAGGGCCACGTCTGGGCCCTGGACCGCAACAGCGGCGGCACCCTCTGGCAGCAGGAACTGCTGCGCCTGCGCGGCGTGACTGCGCCGGCGGTGCTGGGTGATCACGTGGTGGTGGGTGACTACGAGGGCTACCTGCACTGGCTGTCCCGGGAGGACGGCAGTCTGGTGGGCCGCCTGCGCACCGATTCCTCCGGCCTCATGTCCCGGCCCATCGTGCACGAGGGACGACTGTACGTACTGGGTAACGGCGGCAGGCTCTCCGCCGTGGTGCCTGAAGGTGGCCGACGCGCCCGCTGGTCGGACAGCGAATGATTTTCTCCCCGTGGATCCGTTTCCCCGGGGATCACTGACAACGGACCACTGACAACGCCATGCTTCCGGTCATCGCCCTGGTGGGCCGCCCCAATGTGGGCAAGTCCACCCTGTTCAACCAGCTGACCCGTTCCCGGGATGCCCTCGTGGCAGACTTCCCGGGCCTGACCCGTGACCGTCAGTACGGCCCGGGCCGGGTCGGGGGCTTCCCCTACATGGTGGTGGACACCGGCGGCCTGTCCGGCGAGGCGGAGACCCTGGACAACCTCATGGCCCGCCAGACCCAGCAGGCCATCGACGAGTCCGACGTGGTGCTGTTCCTGGTGGACGGCCGCGAGGGACTCACGGCGGCGGACCAGGCCATCGCGCGGTCCCTGCGTACCCAGGGCAAGAAGGTGCTGCTGGTGGTCAACAAGACCGACGGCGTGGACGCCGACCAGGCCATGGCCGAGTTCCATGCCCTGGGCTTCGGTGCCCCGATCCCCATTGCGGCGACCCATGGACGCGGCGTGCTGGGCCTGATGAACGCCGTGCACGCGCTGCTGCCGGAGGTGGAGGAGATCCAGGCGGAGGCGGAGCGCTGGCCGGGTATCCGCATCGCCTTCGTGGGCCGGCCCAACGCCGGCAAGTCGACGCTGATCAACCGCATCCTGGGCGAGGAGCGGGTCGTCGCCACCGAGATCCCCGGCACCACCCGGGACAGCATCTTCATCCCCTTCGAGCGCGACGGCCAGCAGTACACCCTGATCGACACGGCCGGCGTGCGGCGCCGTTCCCGGGTGCACGAGGCCATCGAGAAGTTCAGCGTGGTGAAGACCCTGCAGGCCATCGACGCCGCCCACGTGGTGGTGATGGTGCTGGATGCCCGGGAGGGCATCTCCGAGCAGGACGCGCACCTGCTGGGCGTGGTGCTGGACGCCGGCCGCGCCCTGGTGGTGGCCATCAACAAGTGGGACGGCCTGGACCCGGACCAGCGTGACCGCATCCGCCACGAGCTGGATCTCAAGCTGCCGTTCCTGGACTTCGCCGAGAAGCGCTTCATCTCGGCGCTGCACGGCACCGGGGTGGGCGACCTCTTCGCCCACGTGAAGCGGGCCTACGATTCCGCCTTCATCAAGGTCTCCACCAACCATCTCACCAAGCTGCTGGAAAGCGCCATGGTGGCTCACCAGCCGCCGCTGGTGTCCGGTCGTCGCGTGAAGCTGCGCTACGCCCACCAGGGTGGCCAGAACCCGCCGATCATCGTCATCCACGGCAACATGACCGAGCGGCTGCCCGGCAGCTACAAGCGCTACCTCAGCAACCACTTCCGCCAGCACCTCAAGCTGGTGGGCACCCCCATCCGCCTGGAATTCAAGACCGGCGAAAACCCCTACGCCGGCAAGCGCAACGTGCTCACGCCGCGTCAGCAGTACAAGCGCAAGCGCATGATGCGACACGCGAAGAAGAAGTGAGGCGTTAGGAGGTAGGCGTAAGGTGCGGGAAAGTAGGCCGGATAAGCGCAGCGCATCCGGCGACTGGATCTTCCCTGCAGGAGCGGCGACCCCGCCGCGAATCGGCTGAGGCGATGGCGCAGCGCTCATCACGCAGAGGACGCAAAGACGCAGAGAGCGCAAAGGGTTTTCATGAATAATACTCTGCGCTCTCCGCGTCTTTGCGTCCTCTGCGTTTACAGATCCGTCCGGAGCATCTCCGATCTACGGCTCACGGGCGCGTGAAGAACAACTCCGGATCCACTGGCGTGCGATTGAGATACACCCCCCAATGCAGGTGTGGACCCGTGACCCGTCCGGTCATGCCCATGGTGCCGAGCCGCGCACCGCGTTCCAGCCGTTGTCCTTCCTCAACGCCGATGCTGTCCAGGTGCGCGTAGAAGCTCAGCAGACCGTGGCCGTGGTCCAGCATCACCGCCTTGCCGGCATAGAAGAAATCCCCGGTGAGGATCACCCGCCCGGGTGCGGGCGCGTGGATGGGCGTGCCCACGGGCGCGGCGATGTCCAGGCCGCTGTGGGGATTGCGTGGCTGATCGTTGATGAAGCGGCGCAGGCCGAAGCCGCTGGAGAAGCGGCCCTCGGAAGGCACGGCGAAATCGAAATCGGGCGTTGCATCCGACCAGGTGGCCAGGGCTGCACGGATGCGCACGCGGTCCGCCTCGATGCGTTTTAGATCATCGGGTCCCGGGCTTATCATGCGCTCCTCGCGGATGGTGATGCGGCTCTCTGCATAGTCACGGTGCAGCACCGTGAAGCCGTGCCGCGAGCGACGCCCGTCGGGCCAGGTCACTTCGATGCGCTGGTCTCCTGGCTCAAGGGACAGGGGCAGACCGACCACTGCGCGCCAGCTGTTCTCTGTGCGCACCACCGCGACCCGTTCACCGTCGAATTCGGCCCGGGGCGCATCTTGCGATGGGCCCAGGTCCAGGATCGCCACGCCGCCCGGTGCGGGCAGGGCGGTGGGCAAGGCCAGCAGCAGGGAGGGGCAGAGGAAGAGAATCAAGAACAGGGTCGCGCGCATGGCGCTCATGCTAGCACGGAGCAGTGTCCGACCCTGTGTGCCTTTTGGTTGGCAAGGACCCCTTTTGCCACAGAGGTCACAGAGGTCACAGAGAACGAAATACACTACTTTGTGCGGCAACGATAAGGGGCGCTCATCAGAAACGGACGTTTTGCTCCCGAATTGGCCCGGCAGGCTGAAAGTCTCTCAGCAGAGAGAGGCACAGTGATCTTATTCTCTGTGCCCTCTGTGCCCTCTGTGCCCTCTGTGGCAAAACTTCCTGGTTTTGAACGGGTAAAAAGAACCCACCACACCCGTGCTAGCATGGCGCCATGAAACGCCCTGCACACATCGCCCGCCGCATGGCGGACATCGAACCCTTCCACGTCATGGACCTGCTGGCGCGGGCTCGCAGGCTTGAGGCCGCCGGGCGAAGCATCGTGCACCTGGAGATCGGCGAGCCGGACTTTGCCACGCCCGAGCCCATCATGGAGGCTGGGCGTCGGGCGCTGGCCGACGGCCACACCCACTACACCCCCGCCGTGGGCCTGCCGGCCCTGCGCGAGGCCATCGCCCGCTTCTACCAGGACCGTAACGGGGTGGAGGTCTCGCCGGAGCGCATCATCATCACCCCCGGTGCCTCCGGCGCCCTGCTGCTGGTCATGGCCGTGCTGCTGGACCCGGGCGACCAGGTGCTCATGGCCGATCCCGGTTATCCCTGCAACCGCCATTTCGTGCGTACCTTCGAGGGCGAGCCGGTGTCCGTGCCGGTGGGTCCGGAGACCGCCTACCAGCTCAATGCCGGACACCTGGAAGCACATTGGGGCGAGCGCACTGTGGCGGCCCTGGTGGCCTCGCCCGCCAACCCTACCGGGACCCTGGTGCCCCGCGCGGAGCTTGAGCGCATGGCCGATTTGGTCGCCAGGCGCGACGGGCGCCTGATCGTGGACGAGATCTACCACGGCCTGGTCTACGGCGAGCCCGCCGCCACGGCCCTGTCGATCTCCGACGACGTGTTCGTCATCAACAGCTTCTCCAAGTACTTCGGCATGACCGGCTGGCGGCTGGGCTGGATCGTGGCACCCGAAGACTACGTGCGCCCCATCGACAAGCTGGCCCAGAACCTGTTCCTGGCCGCGCCCACCCCGGCCCAGCACGCCGCGCTCGCCGCCTTCCGCCCCGAGACACTGGAGATCCTGGAGGCCCGTCGCGAGGCCTTCCGTGAACGCCGCGATTTTCTGCTGCCCGCGCTGCGTGCACTGGGCTTCGGCATCCCGCTGACGCCCGAGGGTGCCTTCTACATCTACGCCGACAGCAGCGCCTTCGACACCGACAGCCAGCGCCTGGCGGAGCGCCTGCTGGATCAGGCGGGTGTGGCCATCACCCCGGGGCTGGACTTCGGCCATCACCGGCCCGAGGCCCATGTGCGCTTTGCCTATACGCGGGAGGTTGCCGTGCTGGAGGAGGCGGTGGCGCGCCTGCGACGGGCCCTGGGGTGAAGCGACATCGGCATCGCCTCCTGCTGTTCCTTGAGTGCCTCCCTGTCCCTGATTCTTGAACTACGCTTCTAGTGGTTCCACGGCAAGTTTGTCCTGTCAGTCTGCGGGCCGAATGGGTGTTCAATCTCTCAAGGGGAGTGTGTCCAATGGGCATGTTGAAGGAGTTCAAAGAGTTTGCGGTCAAGGGCAATGTGGTGGACATGGCGGTGGGTATCATCATCGGCGTGGCGTTCGGCAAGATCGTGTCATCATTCGTGTCCGACGTGATCATGCCGCCGCTGGGCCTGCTGATCGGCGGGGTGGATTTCAGTGATCTGGCCATCACGCTCCAGCATGCCGGGGAAGGGGTGGCGGAGGTGACGCTGCGCTACGGCGTGTTCCTGCAGGCGATCTTCGATTTCATCATCATCGCCTTCGCCATCTTCATTGCGGTCAAGGCCATCAATACCCTGAAGAAGAAGGAAGAGGCGGCCCCGCCGCCGGCCCCGCCCGAGCCTTCCAGCGAGGAGAAGCTGCTCGCCGAGATCCGCGACCTGCTCAAGCAGAAGTGATCCTGACCGGAAGCCCGGAGCCTGCTCCGGGCTTTTTTCCTTTCGACCTGTCAACGGACATCCCATGACTGCCACCTGGCGCAATGGTCTCGGCCTGATGGCATGGCTGCTGGTCAGCTTCGCGGCCGCCGCCCTGGCGGGCTTGGCCTCCGCCGATGCCGGGAGCTTCTACCAGCAACTCCAGCGCCCCGCCTGGGCGCCGCCGGGCTGGCTGTTCGGGCCGGTGTGGACGCTGCTGTACCTGATGATGGGCGTTGCCGCCTGGCTGGTGTGGCAGCGGCGGGATGCCCTGGGCAACCAGGCGCTGATCCTGTTCCTGGTGCAGCTGGGCGCCAACGTGCTCTGGACCTGGCTGTTCTTCGTCTGGCGTCTGGGTCTGCTCGCCTTCCTGGAGATCCTGGTGCTCTGGTGCCTGGTGCTGGCGACGCTGATCGTCTTCTGGCGGGTTCGTCCGCTGGCGGGTCTGCTGCTGGTGCCTTACCTGGCCTGGGTCAGCTTTGCCACGGCGCTCAGTTATACGATCTGGCGGCTCAATCCAGCGTTGCTGGGATAAGGGCCGGGCGTCCTGTCAGGAACACCCGCCCGGATGTTGCATGAAGGGATTGCGATTGATGGTGGTCGCTATCCAGTAGCAGTCTATCCGTAGGGCGGGCCATGCCCGCCGGAGGGCGCACCCGCCGTCGAGAGGCGGCCACGGGCCGCCCTATGCAGGCCGGTGGCCTCGCGGGGCGAGCAAGGAAAGCGCATGCGTCGCTGCTTCCGGTGGGGTGCCGGATGCGGCTGCGCTTTATCCGGCCTACAGCACCCAGGCGAGTACGGCGGACAGGCTGAAGATGCTCAGCAGGTTGGCGATGAACACGATGGAGGCCACCCGCTTGGGCTCCTGCTGGAACTTCTCGGCCACCATGTAGTTGAGCACCGCCGGCGGCAGGGCGGCGAAGATGAACAGGTAGGCCATCTGCTCCGGGCTCAGGGTGAGCCAGGGGTAGAGCAGCCCGGCGATCACCAGGCCACTGACCGGCGCCAGCACCGCGCCCCACAGGCCCAGGCGCCAGTCGCTGAAATCCGCATCCACCATGCGCACCCCCAGGGTGAACAACATCAGCGGGATGGCGATCTGCCCCATCATCTCGATGGGCACCGCCGCCACCGATGGCACCACGAAACCCGACAGGCTCACCGCGATGCCGGCGATGCTGGCCAGGATCATGGGCGTGCGCAGCACGTTCCAGAGGTTTGCCCTGTGGTTGACCATGTACATGCCCGCCGTGAAGTGCAGGGTGTTCTCCACCAGGAACAGCACGATGGCGGCGGGCAGGGCGGCCTCGCCGAAGGCCAGCAGCAGGATGGGGATGCCCATGTTGCCGCTGTTGGTGAACATCATGGGCGGCACGAAGGTCTTCCAGTCCACCCTGAGCAGGCGCACGAAGGGCAGCACCACCAGGCCGGACCCCAGCACCACCAGGGTGGCCGCCAGGGCCAGCTGGGAGTAGTCGGCGATCTGGAAGCCCTGGGCCGACAGGGCGCTGAAGATCAGCGCGGGGGTGAAGATCTCCATGTTGAGCCGGTTGGCGGTGTCGATGTCGGTGGGGAATCGACGGCCGTAGAGGAAACCCAGGGCTACGATCAGGAAGACCGGCAGGACGGTGTTGAGGACGGGGATCAGGTTCATATTCGGCGTGCCAGGGAGAGCGGCGCGGCATGGCCGCCCGCATGCGGATCAGTTCGCCGGTGGGTCAAGCAGCGTGATCCAGTGCACCACGGGGACGTCGCTCCCCGAGGCCAGGTGGGTCTGACAGCCGATGTTGGCGGTGGCGATGAGTTCGGGGCCGTTGGCCTGCAGCTTGTGGAGCTTGTCCTCGCGCAGGCGCCCCGCGATGTCGCCCTGCAGGATCGAATAGGTGCCGGCAGAGCCGCAGCACAGGTGGCTGTCCGCCACCGGCAAGAGTTCGAAACCGAGGCGTGTCAGGATGCCCTCCACCACGCCGCGCAGCTTCTGGCCGTGCTGGAGGGTGCAGGGCGGATGGAAGGCGATGCGCCGCCGGGACACCCGGAAACCGGACAGGTCGGCCTCGGCCAGCACCTGGCTCAGATCCCGGGTCAGGGCCGCGATGTGCGCCGCCTTTTCCGCATACGCGGGATCGTCGGCCAGCAGGGCGCCGTAGTCCTTGACCTGCGCGCCGCAGCCGCTGGCGGTCATCACGATGGCCTCGGCGCCGGCCTGCACCTGGGGCCACCAGGCGTCGATGTTGCGTCGGATCTGTGCGCGGGCCGCCTCGAAGGCCCCCAGGTGCTGGTCGATGGCGCCGCAGCAGCCGGCGGCCGGGACACTCACCAGTTCGATACCCAGGCGGTCCAGCACCCGGGCGGCCGAGGCGTTGATGTCCGGGGACAGGGCGGGCTGCACGCAGCCCTCCAGCAACAGCATGCGCCGGGCGTGCTGCCGGCCCGGGCGCCGGGGCGCGGGCCGGGATTCGGGGACACGGCGGCGCAGGGACGCGGGCAGCACCGGACGCGCCAGGCGGCCCAGGGCGAGGCTCACGCCGAACAGCGGCGAGCGCAGGAAGCGCCGCAGGGCGCCGCGCAGCAGGCGCTCGCTCAGGGAGCGTTGCACCTGCTGCTCGATCACCTCGCGGCCGATCTCCACCAGGCGGCCATAGCGCACACCCGAGGGGCAGGTGGTCTCGCAGTTGCGACAGCTGAGGCAGCGGTCCAGGTGGCTCAGGGTCTTGCCGGTGGGTGTGTGGCCTTCCAGCATCTGCTTCATCAGGTAGATGCGGCCGCGCGGACCGTCGAGTTCATCGCCCAGCAGCTGGTAGGTGGGACAGGTGGCATTGCAGAAGCCGCAGTGCACGCAGGCGCGCAGGATCTGCTCGGCCTCGCGGCCCTGGTGGGTGTCCTTGATGAAATCGGCAAGCTGAGTCTGCATGGGAGATCAGAAGTCGGGGTACATGCGATGGCGGTTGAAGATGCCGGCGGGGTCCATCGCCTGCTTGAGATTGCGGTGCAGGCGCAGCAGCGCGGGCGTCAGGGGATGGAAGACCTCGCCGGTGCCGCCGTGTCCCCGGAACAGGGTGGCGTGGCCACCCAGGGCGGCGGCCCTAGCGCGCAGGACCTCGGCGGGTGCGTCGCTGCATAGCCAGCGCTGCGCGCCGCCCCATTCGATGAAGGTCTCCCCCAGCCCCAGGGACGGGGCCGCGGGCGGCAGCGACAGACGCCACAGGGGGCCGGGCCGGTCGAAGAACGGGTGGCTGTGCTCGCGTACCGAGTGCCAGAAGTCCCGGGACTCCGGCAGTGTCTGTCCGTCCAGGACCTGCTCGGCGGCCTCCAGTGAGCGTTCGCCACCGCACACGCGCACGTACAGGCGCTCGCCGTCGTGAGCGGTGGCGGTGATGGACAGGGAGGTGCGTCCCAGGGCGGTGAGCCGGGCGAGGGCGGTGGCCTCGTCCATCTCGAACACGGCCGTGCGTTCGAAGGCGGGCCTGGGCAGGACCTTGAGGGAAACCTCCAGCAGCACGCCCAGGGTGCCCAGGGCGCCGGCGTTGATGCGGCTGAGATCATAGCCGGCCACGTTCTTCATCACCTGGCCGCCGAACGACAGGATCTGCCCGCGCCCGTTGATCAGCTTGACCCCCAACAGGTTGTCGCGCACGGCACCGGAGAAGGCGCGGCGCGGCCCGGACAGGCCACTGGCCACAGCCCCGCCGATGGTGGCGGCCGCGCCGAAGGCGGGGGGCTCGAAGGGCAGTTGCTGGCCATGGTCGCGCAGGCGCTGTTCCAATTCCGCGAGCGGCGTGCCCGCGCGTGCCGTGATCACCAGTTCGGTGGGTTCGTAGCTGACGATGCCGCGGTGCCCGATCATGGACAGGGGCTCGCCCTCGCTGCGCAGGCCGTAGAAGTCCTTGGTGCCACCGCCGCGGATCAGCAGTGGCGTGCCGGATTCGGCGGCGACCCGCACCTGTTCGGCCAGGGCCTGGCTCAGATCGGCGTCGTGCATCAGAACCTCGGGATGTCCGGGTGGGGCAGCTGTCCGTGGTGCACATGCATGGCGCCGAATTCCGCGCAGCGGTGCAGGGTCGGCACGGCCTTGCCCGGGTTGAGCAGCCCCCGGGGATCGAAGGCGGCCTTCACCGCGTGGAACTGGGTCAGCGCGTCCGGCGTGAACTGGGTGCACATCTGGTTGAGCTTTTCGATGCCCACGCCATGTTCGCCGGTGATCGTGCCGCCGTACTCCACGCACAGTTCCAGGATCCTGCCGCCGAAGTCCTCGGTCCGTTCCAGCTGCCCGGGGGTGTCGGCATCGTACAGGATCAGGGGGTGCAGGTTGCCGTCGCCGGCGTGGAACACATTGGCCACCCGCAGTCCGAACTCATCGGACATCTCGCCGATGCGTCGCAGGACCTGTCCCAGGTTCTTGCGCGGGATGGTGCCGTCCATGCAGTAGTAGTCCGGCGACAGCCGGCCCACGGCAGGGAAGGCGGCCTTGCGTCCGGCCCAGAAGCGCAACCGTTCCTGGTCGTCGCCCGCCGTGCGCACCTCGGTGGCACCCTGGGCGATGAGCAGTTCGCGCACCTGCATGATGTCTTCCGAGACCTCGGCATTGGTGCCGTCCAACTCGCACAGCAGGATGGCCTCGGCCTCCACCGGGTAGCCGGCGTGCACGAAGTCCTCGGCGGCACGGATGGAGTTGTTGTCCATCATCTCGAGACCCGCGGGGATGATTCCGGAGCCGATGATGGCGGCCACAGCCTCGCCGGCCCGCTCCACGTTGTCGAAGGCGGCCAGCAGCACCTGGGCCCGCTCGGGCCTGGGCAGCAGCTTGACGGTGATCTCCACGATCACCCCGAGCATGCCCTCGGATCCGGTCATCAGCGCCAGCAGGTCGTAGCCGGGCGAATCCAGGGACTGGCCGCCGAGGGTGATCAGTTCGCCATCGATGGTGACCACTTTCAGTTCCAGGATGTTGTGCACCGTGAGACCGTACTTCAGGCAGTGCACGCCGCCGGCATTCTCCGCCACGTTGCCGCCGATGGAGCAGGCGATCTGGGAGGAGGGGTCGGGGGCGTAATAGAGACCGTGAGCGGCGGCGGCCTCGGAGATGGCCAGGTTGCGCACGCCCGGCTGCACGCGGGCGCAGCGGTTGTCCGGGTCGATGGCCAGGATGCGGTTGAACTTCGCCAGGCCGAGCAGCACGCCGTTGGCCAGGGGGAAGGCCCCGCCGGAGAGCCCGGTGCCGGCACCCCGGGCCACCACGGGCACCTGGTGTGCCTGGCACAGGCGCAGCACCTGCTGCACCTGTTCGATGGTCTCGGGCAGCACCACCAGCATGGGTTTGCGACGGTAGGCGGACAGCCCGTCGCATTCGTAGGGGCGCAGGTCCTCGTCGTCGTGGAGCACGCCCTGGGACGGCACCACGCCGAGCAGTTCACGGATCAGGGCGTCACGCTCCCGGGCGCTGACCGCGCGGGGCTCTTCCAGGTTGGCCGGCCTCAGGGCATCGGCGGACATGGGACTCCTCCGGTCGGCGTCTCTTGGGACGCCGTCGTTATGGGTTTATCGGCCCGCTGGCATCGGTGACCCGCGGGCTCAAGGCGGTGAGGCTGTATGGCGCTGCATGACGTTGCAGCGCGATCTGTTCGCCAATGGTAGCGCAACCAGACATCGGCAGGCGCGTCCTCGAAAGCCAGAAAACCATGCTGGCGAGATCAGCGCGCTTCGGGGCGCACCTTGCTATCTTGCGTCTCCTGCAATGCCTGGTGTGTGCCCGGCGCGTCGGTGCAGGCGTGTCTGCGATGGCATTGGCCGCACAGATAGACACGGCCGAGAGGCCGCAGATAGCCGTAGTGTCCGCAGTACTGGCATAGATCAATCATGGTCCGCTCTCTCCAGTGTCCTCAGCCGGCCGCTTGATGCCGGTGACCGTCGCCCGGCAGGGCGAGTCTACGGTAGGCCTCGGCCAGGGCGTGTTCGTCGCCCACGTTGCCCGGGAAGATCACCACCGGCAGGCCCGGGAAGCGGGGATGGTCGTCGGGGCAGCGCACCACGGAGCAGCCGGTGAGGATCTGGCCCAGCACCCGCGAGGTGGCCAGGGCCAGCCCGGTGCTCAGGGTGTCGTTGGAGGTGATGCCGCCCTTGCTGATCAGGTAGCCGATGTCCGCGGGCAGGCCGCGCACCACGTCCATGAGCAGGGCCGAGACCTGTTCGCCGAAGGCAAGCCGGGTCTGCTGGTCCGGGAACTGGCGCTCGGCGCGGCTGGTGTAGACCACGGGGGTGTCGCCCCGCTCGTGGATCGCCTGGATGGCCGCCAGGGTCTCGCGCAGCACGGCGTCCCGTTCCCCGGGCAGCCGGTTGACGTCGATCTCCACGCCCGCCGTGCCCGGTGTCTCCAGCAGGCGGTGCAGCTGCTGGGTGGTCTTTTTCACATGGGAGCCGACGATGACCGCGCCAGGGCGGCCGCCACGCACGTAGCGGGACATGGCCTCGGCGGGCACGGGCTGGGCGGGCAGCCTGGCCAGGGCGGTGAGCAGGCTGGCGGCGCTGCGGAACAGGAAGCGTTTGCCTCGTGCCGCCGCCGTCAGCACGGCATCGGCGAAGCGCTCGAGATCCGCCTGGGTCTGCGCGTCCACCGCGGCGCAGGCGTTGCCTTCCAGGGCCATGAGCCGGTCGGTCACGTCGCCGCGCAGGTCGGCGAGGGTGAAACGCTGCACGGTCTCGGCGGGGATGCGTCCGCGGGTCTTCTCCGCCACGTAGTCGGGCAGGTAGCTGTGGCGATAGGCGAACACCGAGTCCCGGGCGAATTCCGTCTCGTGGGCAGGGACGGGCTTGCCGGCCTGGACCACGTAGTGCACCGAGTCCCGGGTGATGCGTCCGGCCTCGATGAATGCGGGCACCAGGAAGTGGGCATCGAACGGGCCCATGGCCTCGGCGATCACGTCGGTCTCCACCGGGTAGTGACCCCGCAGGGTGGAATCGGAGCGGCTCACCATCACCGGGTTGACCGGGTGTCCGGCGGCGGCCTCCTCGGCCAGTGCCTGCCTGAGATTGGCGCAGACCTCGCGGGTGATCTGTGCCGCCCGATGGGCGTCCATGCCCCGGGTGTTGGTCAGCACGAAGAAGATGGGCGAGGCGTCCCGCAGCGCCTGGCGCAGGGTGGCCACGTCCCAGCGGGTCAGCAGCAGGCAGCTGTGCACCGTCTGAGAACCGGTGGGGTCGTCGTCCAGGGCGATGATCTTGGTGTCGCTCATGCCGTGAGGGTCTCCGCGAGCGGTGTGCCGAGTCGCAACACATCCCGGGTGCCCGGGCACCCGGGATGGCCGGTCGTCATTTATCGCGCCAGATCCTTCACCCGTGCGGCGATGTCCTCGCCGGTCATGGCGTTGACCTGGAACAGTTCATCCGGGGAGGCGGTGGTCTCGCCGCGCTTCCAGGCGAACACGTCGCGCCGGGCGGCGCGGGTGCGCAGCATGACCGGCTCCAGGGAGCCGCTGGCGCCGCCGGTGACGCCGATCAGGATGTCGCCGTCGAACAGGGCATTGAAGTGATCATCATCCATGAACAGGTTGTCGGGCTGGGAGACGCTGTCCCAGGCCACGTCCGTGGGCCGGTACAGGCGGCGCGGGTTGGCCACGCTCACGATGCGCACGCGGAAACCCGCCGCTTCCAAGG
>SR_TP_S13solDRAFT_1000660_pt1 | contig 12890 bp, 12 predicted proteins | sample SodReaTP_S13sol_FD_11159 | JGI IMG/M metagenome (IMG submission 11159) | reverse complement strand
TATGGCGGACGGGCTGGTACTGCCTTACTTGGACATTCCGTTCCAGCATGCGCACCCCGACACGCTGAAACGCATGGCGCGGCCCGCCCATGCCGAACGCACGCTGGACCGCATTGCCGAATGGCGCGGGATCTGCCCCGATATTACGCTGCGATCCACCTTCATCGTGGGCTACCCCGGCGAGACAGAGGAAGAATTCCAGACCCTGCTGGACTGGCTGGATGAGGCGCAGCTGGACCGTGTGGGCTGCTTTCAATACGAAAACGTCAAAGGGGCGCGGTCCAATGACCTGCCCGACCATGTCCCAGATGATGTGAAGGCCGACCGCTGGGACCGCTTCATGGAAAAAGCGCAGGCCATTTCGGCGGCAAAACTGGCGGCCAAAGTTGGCCAGCGCATGGATGTCATTGTCGACGATATCGACGCGGACGGAATCGCCACTTGCCGCACCAAAGCAGACGCGCCGGAAATTGACGGAAACCTGTTCATTGACGAAGGGACCGCCGCGCTGTCGGTCGGCGATATTGTGACGGTTCAGGTGGATGAAGCCAGCGAATATGACCTGTGGGGGCAGATCACGGCTTAAGTCTTTTCCTTGTCATGCGGGCATGCTATGGCGCGGCGGAACCGGACGGCACCCGCCGTTCTGACGAATTCATGAAACGGAGACTACACATGGCCCTGGAACGCACGTTTTCCATCATCAAACCCGATGCAACGACCCGCAACCTGACCGGCAAGATCAATGCCAAGTTCGAAGAAGCCGGTTTGCGCATTGTGGCGCAAAAACGCATTCACATGACCAAGGCGCAGGCTGGCAAATTCTATGAAGTCCATGCCGAACGCCCCTTCTATGACGAATTGTGCGAATTCATGGCATCCGCCCCTGTCGTTGTTCAGGTTCTGGAAGGCGAAGGCGCCATTGCCAAGAACCGCGAAGTCATGGGCGCAACCAACCCCGCAGACGCAGCACCCGGCACCATCCGCGCCGAATTCGCGCAATCGGTTGGTGAAAACTCGGTCCACGGATCGGATGCACCGGAAACAGCGGCAGTTGAAATCGCGTATTTCTTTTCCGGGCTGGAACTGGTCGGCTGATACATCAGTCCAGCCGTCCTTCGGACAAAGTTTTACATGGCATGACCCCGGACCGTTTCCGGGGCCTTTTGCTGTGTGAACAGCATTTACCGCAGACCGCTTTCCTGACAGATTAACTTCATGTTCCAAACGGTTGAACTTCCTTTCTGGTTGCTGATTCTTGTTCTAGCCTTCGCCGCGGTCACTTTCGCGTCGCATTTCCTGTTTCCGTCCGTGCGCTGGTTTTTCCGCAGGCGCATGGAACGGGCGGTGGCCAAGCTGAACACACGGCTTGCCCGCCCGATTGAACCGTTTCGGATCATGCGCAGGCAAGATCAGGTGACCCGCCTGATCTATGACCCGAAAGTCATGGAAGCGGTGCGCGATTATGCAAGACAGGTTGATGTGCCGCCCAATGTGGCCTTTGAGCGTGCGAAATCCTATGCGCGCGAAATCGTGCCCGGCTTTTCGACGGCCACATATTTCGGGTTCGCAATCAAGCTTGCGCAACGCCTGTCGCAGGGCCTGTATGATGTCCGGCTTGGCGGGGGCGAGGCGAAGGCACTGGAACAGATTGATCGCAATGCCTCGGTCGTGTTTGTGATGAACCACCGCTCCAACATGGACTATGTGCTGATTACATGGCTGGCCTCCAGCCATTCCGCGCTAAGCTATGCAGTGGGTGAATGGGCGCGCGTCTGGCCGCTGAAGGCGCTGATCCGCGCGATGGGGGCGTATTTCATTCGCAGGCGGTATTCCAACAGCCTGTATCGTGCGATACTGGCGCGCTATGTCCAGATGTCGATCCAGCAAGGCACCACACAGGCAATTTTCCCCGAGGGAGGGTTAAGCCTGGACGGCTGTGTCGGCAAAGCCAAGAAAGGGCTTCTGCATTACATCGTGCGCGGGTTCAACATACATGATTCGGCAGATGTGATCTTTGTGCCGGTCGCGTTGAATTACGACAGGGTTCTGGAAGATCGCGTCCTGATTACCGCCGGAATGCAGGGTATTCGCCGCTTTCCGGTGCGCGCGAAGGTCGTTCTGGGCTTCATCCTGCGGGTTCTGTGGCAAAAGGCGCGCGGGCGGTTTCAGCCGTTCGGCTATGCGGCAGTGTGTTACGGCGAACCCCTGTCATTGCGCGATTTCCTGAACCACGCGCCCGATCCCAGTACAAAGTCATTGTCCGAAGCCCTGATGCTGCGCATTCGCGCGGCGGTGCCGGTCCTGCCCGTGCCCTTGGTTGCGGCCGCTTTGGTGCAATGCGACCAGCCATGTGACAAGGACATGCTGACACAGACCTGCCAGACCATGCTGGAGGCCTTGTCACAACACAATGCCTGGATTCACCTGCCAGAAGGCGATTTGGCACAGGCGGTTGAAACGGGGTTATCCGTTCTGGCGCTGCGCGGGGTCATCGCGCGAAATGGGGAAAACGTGGCGCTGGTGCCTGCGGAAGCGGATATCCTGAGCTTCTATGCCGCGTCTGTTCTGCAACGCCTGGACGCACCGGACGGCATTGCCCCTGCTGCCAGCATGCGCCTTGACCTGCCGGATCGCCAGAAATCACGAAAGTCATAAAATTACAAAAACGACTTATTTAGGGTTGCATTGTTGCGCAGCGGAATTTATGCATGCTGCAAGTGCCGCATAAAATTCTGCGGCGCGGCATTTCCTGCGGTTTCCCGCGATACATTCACATGGAGGCACAAATGGCTCTGGACCAAAATATCGGAATCGCGCATTACGACGCCCCCGAAAAAGATTTGTATGAAATCGGGGAAATGCCCCCATTGGGCTATGTGCCCAAACAGATGTATGCGTGGGCAATTCGTCGCGAACGTCACGGCGACCCCGAAACCGCAATGCAGATCGAAGTCGTTGATATTCCCACGCTTGACAGCCATGAGGTGCTGGTTCTGGTGATGGCGGCAGGGGTCAATTACAACGGTATCTGGGCCGGTCTGGGCCAGCCGATTTCACCCTTTGATGTGCACAAGGCGCCGTTCCATATTGCCGGATCGGATGCGTCGGGTATCGTCTGGGCCGTGGGGTCTGCGGTGAAGCGTTGGAAGGTCGGCGATGAGGTTGTGATCCATTGCAATCAGGATGATGGCGATGACGAGCATTGTAATGGCGGCGATCCCATGTTTTCGCCCAGCCAGCGCATCTGGGGTTATGAAACCCCTGACGGGTCATTCGCGCAATTCACCAATGTTCAGGCCCAACAACTTATGCCCCGCCCCAAGCACCTGACATGGGAAGAATCGGCTTGCTACACGCTGACACTGGCCACTGCGTACCGCATGTTGTTCGGCCATGAACCGCATGACCTGAAACCTGGCCAGAATGTGCTGGTCTGGGGGGCATCGGGGGGCCTTGGGTCTTATGCGATCCAGTTGGCCAACACAGCGGGCGCGAATGCGATCGGCGTCATCTCGGACGAAAGCAAACGCCAGTTTGTGCTGGATCAGGGTGCAAAGGGCGTCATCAACCGCAAGGAGTTCAACTGCTGGGGGCAGTTGCCGACCGTCAACACGCCTGAATATAACGACTGGCTGAAAGAAGCGCGCAAATTCGGCAAGGCCATCTGGGACATTACCGGCAAGGGCGTGAATGTCGACATGGTGTTTGAACACCCGGGCGAAGCGACGTTTCCCGTGTCCACGCTTGTGGTCAAAAAGGGCGGCATGGTTGTTATCTGCGCCGGCACCAGCGGGTTTAACTGCACGTTTGACGTGCGCTATATGTGGATGCACCAAAAGCGCCTTCAGGGGTCACATTTTGCCCATCTGAAACAGGCATCTGCGGCCAACCAGTTGATGATTGAACGGCGCCTTGACCCGTGCATGTCCGAAGTGTTCCCTTGGGCGGAAATCCCGCAGGCGCATACGAAAATGTATCGCAACGAACATAAGCCGGGGAATATGGCGGTTCTGGTTCAGGCCCCGCGCACCGGCCTGCGCACATTTGAAGATGCCCTGGCCGCTGGCCCGAAGGGCTGATAACCGCCTGAGGACGGCCACCAAAATGCACCGCCCCGTTTCGGGGCGGTGTTTTCTATGGCCCCGTCAACGCTTTCGTAAGCCCCTGCCCCCTATCCTTGGCATTTAACCGGTTTGGGCGCGGCCCTGCCAGAGACGGAGGGTTCGGTATGCGCCATGACTGGCTGGTCACACAGTTGGATGCCATGAAACGCTATGCATTACATAACCACCTGCGGGAACTTGCTGACGCCTTGCAAACCGCCAAGCTGGTAGCGCTTGTCGAAATCGCATCACTCGAAGGACAGCCACGCAAACAGCCCCCGCATGACACCTAGAAAGTGTCACGTTATTTTTTTGACGCGATCTTTGTGAAAACGGTTCCCATTTCCCGTGGGGCATGCTGTAGACAGACATCATGTCCGTCCCTGCCCTAGAATTCTCCGACGATCAGGCCGAAGCCTGGGACCAGATCGCCACCACGCTGCAAAAGGCGGGGGTGGATCTTGTTAATGGCACCTGCCTGCCCGCCCCCGAGGCCGAAAACACTGTCCTTGCGATCACCGGCAAGGCCGGATCGGGCAAAACCATGTTGCTGGCCAATCTGACAACCGCCCTGATCAATGCAGGCGTCGAAATCGTCTCTGGCGATTACGAGAGCCGCAGACGCGCCGAGCGTCGCAGTCTGGCCGTGCTTGCGCCCACAAACAAGGCCGCATCTGTCCTGCGCAGCCGCGGCGTGCCCGCCACGACCATCCACCGCATCCTGTATACGCCCGTCTATGACCCCGAATATGAGAAGATCGCCGAATGGTTGGCCGGAAACCTGCCGCGCCCGAATATCGAAGGGTTGACCGACACGGCGCTGGACCGCGCGCAGGCATTTTATGCACAGGTGAAATCCATCCCCGGTGCATTGGCGGCTGCGGGCCTGCGCGGGTCGGATTTCATAACCGGCTGGAAACGGCGCGATGATCCCCTCGATATCGGCTTCGTCGACGAAAGCTCGATGCTGGATTCGCGCCAGCTAGATGACCTGAAGGAATTGTTTTCAACGCTGATTCTGTTCGGCGACCCTGCGCAGCTGGCCCCTGTGGGCCAATCCGGGGAAATGGTCTTTGACCGCCTGCCCGCGCCTGCGCGCTTGCATCTGTCGCGCATCCACAGGCAGGCACAGGACAACCCCATTCTGGACCTTGCCCATGCCCTGGCCGACCCAGATCTTGGGTTTGAGGAGTTTGAACGCCGCGTGGAAATCGCCGCACGGCAGGACAGCCGCGTGCATTTGGCCGAACGCGTGGACAGTGACCTGATGGCGCGCTCGCCGGTGTTGGTGTGGCGCAACGCAACCCGCCTGCGCCTGATCAACGCGTTCCGCCGCGTCCATGATGCGCCCGACACCGAATTGCGCGCAGGCGAGCCACTCATGTGTGACGGGCTGGAATTGCCATTGAAGCACCGCAAAAAGCGCATCGATCTGGAAGCGCGCGGGCTGATCAAGGGCGCGCAGGTCGTCTATCTTGGACCGGGGCGCAAACCCGGCTTCTCAAGGCTGCATATATTCGGCGCAGAAGAACCCCAGATTTCCGTAGCCTCGATCATCAAGATCGAAACCGAGATTGACGAAGAACCCTTCATCCCTTTTGCCGCCACCATGGGCGCGGCTTTTGTGCACGGTGCGGCTGTCACCATCCACAAGGCACAAGGATCGCAATGGCCCGAAGTTCAGGTCTTCGCGCCCGATCTGTTCGCCGCCGCCCGCGCCGGCCGGTCCGAGGCAGGCATACCGCTGTGGAAACGTCTGGCCTATGTCGCCATCACCCGCGCCGAGCATCGCCTGCACTGGGTTATCCGCAACCGGCTTGCGCGCCCCGTGCAGGCATTGTCCACTGACGACCTTGCCAGCACCCCGCCCGCACCACTGGCATTGGAAACCGACAGCTAACTCACAAGCAGCTGTTTGGCACCCCAAATCTTACCCGTGCTGACAGTGCCGTGGCAAAACGCAGAAACGCGCTTGAAACTTGCTAAAATCCGCTTTCATCTTCATCTTGCCACAAATACTCTGGGGTGAATGGGCGCATATGCGCCCAGAGGGGCAACGCCCCTGAACGCCCAACACTGACCTGATCCGGAAGGAATTGCCCATGCGCTGCGTCTTTGTCCAGTTTCGTTGCCAACCCGGCAAAACCTACGAGGTTGCCGACGCGATCTATGACCGCGAAGTCGTGTCGGAACTCTATTCCACATCTGGTGAATACGACCTGATTGCCAAAATCTATATTCCCGAAAACGAAGATGTCGGGCATTTTCTGAACGAACGCCTGTTTGACATTGCGGGCATCAACCGCACCATGACCACCATGACCTTCAAGGCCTTCTAAGCAGCGCGCGGCCCAGACAAGGCGGCGCGATCAGCTGCGTACGAACCGAAACAGCGCAGATGCCCCCCAGCCAAAGAACACCGCCAGCGCCAGCGCCATCAGCCCGTAAAGTGCGGGCCGGTCATAGGCCATATTGTACAACCAGCGCTCCAGAACTGCTTTTTGCACATCGATAAAGGTTTCGCCCTCGTTCAGGACCTCGCCATCGCGCAACAGGAAAATTCGCGCTGTATAGGTACCCTCGACAATGTTTTTTGGCAGGGTCACGCGGGTATTGAACAAGGTATCGCGTTGCAGGGCGACTGTGCTGTCAAGCTCTTGATACAGTTGTTCACCCTGCCTTATGCGGATCAACGCTTCGGTAAAGGCGGCAGCGTCGCGCGGATCGGGGCCGCGGGCCTCGAAAATGGCAAGCCGTGTTGAAATCCGGTGTGTCAGGTCTGCCTCCGCAGACAGGATGTCCGACAGGGGTGCTGTGCCCGCCACGGCATAGAAACTGGGCGCTGCGCGCACTTCCTGACTTTCGGTATTCACCCATATCCCCAAACGTCTGGCCTTGCGCCAGATCACGGCGGGCATGGGCGGCCCCTCGATCGTGACGATGATGTCCAGATCACTGTCATCCGGCAACGGGGCTTCGCGCCGCACCGCACCGAAAATCAGAATTTCGGACCCTTCATAGTTTACCGTCAACGAGACCCGGTTCTGGCTTAGTCCGACGATCACTTCCTCAGCGCGTGCGGGCAAAACCGCCAGCAGGCTTACCACCACAAAGATCATGACTCCGCGCATCAGAACCGCCCCGGAATGGTGATCGAATACACCTCGGACGGGGTCAGCAACAGATCAAGCGCGATCTTGCCGCACACCGCCAGCACCAGAAGCGCCAGCAATATACGCAATTGTTCCGCCTTCAGCCGCAACCCGATCCGGGTGCCGATCTGCGCGCCGATAACCCCGCCCAAAATCAGGAAAACCGCCAGCATCACATCGACCGAATGATTGGTCAGCGCGTGCATCATGGTTGTAAAGGCCGCGACAAAAGTGACCTGAAACAGCGATGTGCCGATCACCACCTTCGTGGGCATCCCCAGCAGGTAGATCATTGCCGGCACCAGAATGAACCCGCCACCGACCCCCATAATGGCCGCCAGAATGCCCACACCGACACCGACCAGAAGCGGCGGAAAGACCGATATATACAGCCCCGATGCGCGGAATTTCATCTTCCACGGCAGGTTATGCACCCAGTTATGGGTATGAAGCTTGCGGCGCGGCGCATGCGGGTTTTTCGACCGGCGCAGGGCGCGCAGGCTTTCTTGCAGCATCAACGCGCCGATGATCCCCAGAAACAGCACATAGGACAACTGCACAATCAGATCGAGTTGCCCAAGCCGTTGCATCAGGTTGAAAAACCAGATCCCGATAATGGACCCCAGCAAGCCCCCGATCAGAAGCACTGTTCCCATGCGCAGATCGACAGTCTTGCGTTTCAGATGGGCCAAGACCCCCGAAATTGATGATGCCACAACCTGATTAACGCCAGTGGCCACGGCCACGGCGGGCGGCACACCGATGAAGAACAGCAAAGGCGTAATCAGAAATCCGCCGCCCACACCGAACATGCCCGACAACACACCCACGCCGCCGCCCACCCCCAACAAGGTGAAGGCGTTGACCGATGTTTCGGCGATAGGCAGATAAATCTGCATTGGGCCCCTGATCCTGAAAAGGGCAGGAATTCTGGCGCTGCCCTGCCGTCACCTGTTACAATGACAAGCAGCAGGTTTCAGGGCAAGGGGGGCAGCCCTGATTTGGGTGCAATCACCAGTATTCACGCGGATGCTGCAACTTTCGCGCCACATTCGCAGCACGCGGCGCTATCTGGCGCCAGCGGCGAACAGCTCTAGCCGCAGCACAAGCGCATCAACTGCTGCGCCTGACTGCGCGGCGCGGTAGTATCCTTTGCGCAGTCCGACCTGCGTAAACCCCGCCTGTTCATACAATGCCCGCGCCGCTGCATTGCTGCTTGCCACCTCAAGGAAACACCATTTCGCCCGCCCTTGAAGCCGTTGCAAAGCATCGTGCAAAACCCTGCGCGCAATCCCCTTGCGGCGCAGATTGGGGGCCACGGCAAGGGTTAGAATCTCTGCCTCATCCGCGACGACACGAAACAGTGCAAAACCGGCCAGCGTCCCGTCTGCCGTGTCGCAGCATTCAACGAAACAAGCAGGATCATCCAGATAGGTCTGAAATTCGGAACAGGACCACGGCGCGGGACGCGTGAAGGCCCGTGCATGCAAGGCTGCCAAAGCAGCCGCATCAGGGGCGGTCATGGCAGAATCGCGACCGGTGGCTGTGCGGGCGGTGCTGCATCTGCCGGTCTGATATACAGGGGCGCGGGGCGCGCATGGTTCTGTCCCAGCCTGTGCAGCCCGACACGCGCGATCGCATGGGCCAGCGTGAAACGGGGTTCCAGAACCTGCGCGCGCGACCCTGCGCTGAGCGCTGCCGCGGCACTTCCTGTCAGGGCAAGACGGCCTGTCAGCGCCGCGCATTCCAGCAATGTCAGAAGTTGCGCGGGGCCTGCATCGGGGGTGAATTGCTGCATATAGACTTCATCGCGCCGCGCATCCTCGACCACGCAAAGGGGGCGCGGCAGCCCTTCGGCGCGCGCGTCGAATATCGACACCCCGATGGATGGCACGTTCAGGCCCAGCGACAGGCCGCGCGCGGCAGACACAGCAATCCGAATTCCGGTAAAATTCCCCGGTCCAACCCCGACTGCCAGCCCATCAAGATCGCCCCAGCCCTTGCCTGCCAGTGCCAATACCTGTTCCAGCAGGGGCATCAGGGCTTCGGCCTGCCCGCGTGCCATGTCTTCGTGCAACTCGGCCAGCAGGGTGTCGCCCTGCACCAAAGCGGCCGCGCAATGCGCGGCCGATGTGTCGAACCCAAGGACCAGCGCGTCAGACGGCAACCGGGCGCACCTCTGTCACTTCGGGAATGTAATGACGCAGCAGGTTTTCAATCCCCATTTTCAGCGTCAGGGTTGATGACGGGCAGCCTGCGCAGGCGCCCTTCATGTGCAAATAGACAACGCCGCGTTCAAACCCGTGAAAGGTGATGTCGCCGCCATCCTGCGCCACGGCGGGACGCACGCGGGTGTCCAGCAATTCCTTGATCTGGTTTACAATTTCCGCATCCGGCCCATCATGCGCCACATGGCCCGTGCCCGCATCGCCTTCCATGACAGCGGCACCCGACTGGAAATGCTCCATGATGGCGCCCAGAACCTCTGGCTTGATATGCTGCCAGTCAACGTCATCCGCCTTGGTCACGGTCACAAAGTCCGATCCCAGAAACACGCCCGTAACCCCGCCAACGCCGAACAGACGGCTGGCAAGCGGGGACGAACTGGCTGTGTCGGCACTTGGAAAATCTGCCGTTCCCATGCCCAGCACATCCTGACCGGGCAGAAATTTCAGCGTCGCAGGGTTCGGGGTGGATTCTGTCTGAATAAACATTGCGCGGCACTCCTGTATTTACAAGGGATATGCGCCCTGCCCTGTGCTGTGTCAAGGCACGCATCGGCGCACCGATCGGGGCCCGCTTGACAGTGCCGCGCAGGCAGGACAATTTCGCCGCATGTTCTTTGCATCTGACAACACATCCGGCGTGCCGGTACAAATTCTGGACGCCCTTTCGCGCGCGAACGGCGATTTTGTCGCCGGATATGGCAATGACCCGATAAATCTTGCGCTGCGTGACCGCATACGCGACCTGTTCGACGCCCCCAAGGCCGAGGTTTTTCTGGTCGCCACAGGATCAGCGGCCAATGCACTGGCGATTGCCAGCTATTGCCCGCCTTGGGGTGCGGTATTTTGCCACGAACTGGCACATATCAACGTGGATGAATGCGGCGCGCCGGAATTCTTCAGCAATGGCGCAAAAATAGTGCCGGTTCCCGGCGCAGGGGCAAAACTGACACCGCAGGCGCTGGACCAAGCCTTGATGCGCGCGGGCAAAGGCGGCGTGCATCAGGTGCAGCCCGCCCTTGTCAGTCTGACAAACCTGACGGAATGCGGCACGCGCTACACAGTGGACGAATTGCGCACCCTGTGTGCCACCGCGCGGGCGCATGGACTGCCGGTGCATCTGGATGGGGCACGGTTCACCAATGCGCTGGTCACACAAGGGTGCAGCCCCGCCGAATACACTTGGCAGGCCGGTGTCGATGTGCTGTCGCTGGGCGGCACCAAAAACGGGCTTATGGGCGTCGAGGCGGTGGTGATGTTTGACCCTGCGCAGGCGTGGGAATTCCAGCTGCGTCGCAAACGCGGTGGGCACCTGCTGTCCAAGAACCGGTATCTTGCCGCCCAGATGCTGGCGTGGCTGGAAGGCGATCTTTGGCTGACACTGGCCGCACACGCCAACCACATGGCCGCAATGCTAGAGGACGGGTTGCGCCAGCAAAAGGATGCGAAAGTTTTGTTTGAACGCGGCGGAAATATGCTGTTCGTGGACCTGCCGCGCAGCAGCCATAGGGCGCTGCACGGCGCTGGTGCGCAGTACTTCCTTTGGCCGGATCACGCATCACTGGACGGCCCGCCGGACATGCCCGTAGCAGGGCGGCTTGTGACGTCATGGTGCACAACAAAAGAGCAGATCGAGGAATTTCTTGAAGCGCTTGGCAAAATTTGACGTTGATCAATAAAAACAAAGCCTTAAAAAGCGCTTCCTAAGAAGAGAACCTTCATCCATTGCATGAAGAACGCTACATAAGAGACTGATCAAAATAGATATATGGCCGCGACGTGCTATCGCCGCGGCCTGTGGTCCATTCACCCAATCGACGCTTTCAATTCCAGCCGGCGGGCATGCAAGACAGGCTCGGTATAGCCGGAGGGCTGTTCGCGCCCTTTGAACACCAGATCGCACGCGGCCTGAAACGCGATCCCGTCAAAACCCGGTGCCATGGGCGTATAGGCCGCGTCATCTGCATTCTGGCGGTCCACGATTTCGGCCATACGCTTCATCGCGTCCATCACATCCGCGTCCGACACCACGCCGTGATGCAGCCAGTTAGCCACATGCTGGCTGGAAATACGGCAGGTTGCGCGGTCCTCCATCAGGCCAACATCGTTGATGTCGGGCACTTTTGAACACCCAACCCCCTGATCGACCCAGCGCACAACATAGCCCAGAATACCTTGCGCGTTGTTTTCAACTTCGCGGATGATCTGGTCGCGGGTCCATTTGCGGAAACTGGCCAGCGGAATGTCCAAAAGCGCCTCTACATGGGCGCGGCGCCCGCCCTTGGCCAGTTTTTCCTGAACCGCGCGCACATTCACCTGATGGTAATGCAGCGCATGCAAGGTGGCGGCGGTGGGGGACGGCACCCATGCGGTATTCGCGCCGGATTTGGGGTGTTCGATCTTGGCTTCCAGCATGCCAGCCATCTGGTCGGGCATAGCCCACATGCCCTTGCCGATTTGCGCCCGCCCCATCAGCCCGCATTCAAGCCCGATATCGACGTTGCGATCCTCATAGGCCTTGATCCAGCCCTTGCGCTTGATGAAATCCTTGCGCGAAAACGGGCCTGCTTCCATGCTGGTGTGAATTTCATCACCGGTGCGGTCTAGAAAACCCGTGTTGATAAAGGCAATGCGGTCACGCGCGGCATGAATGCATTGCTGCAAATTCACGGATGTGCGGCGTTCTTCATCCATCACGCCAATCTTGATGGTATTGGGCGCAAGGCCCAGCACCTTCTCGACACGCGCAAAAATTTCATCGGCGAAACCCACTTCCTCGGGGCCGTGCATTTTGGGTTTGACGATATAGACCGAGCCAGTGGCCGAATTGCGCGGCCCATCCGTTTTACGCAGATCATGCAGGGCGCAAAGCGTGGTGATCATGGCATCCATCAGCCCCTCGAACACCTCCTGCCCGTGTTTGTCCACAATGGCGGGGTTGGTCATCAGGTGGCCCACGTTGCGCACCCACAAAACCGCCCGCCCTTTCAACACCTTGGCACTGCCATCAGGGGCCGTGATGTTCAGATCGGGGTTCAGGCGGCGGTTAATCGTGCGCCCCCCTTTTTCAAGATCAGCGCTAAGATCGCCTTTCATCAGGCCCAGCCAGTTGCCATAAGCCTGCACCTTGTCGGCGGCATCGACACAGGCGACCGAGTCTTCACAATCCATGATCGCGGACAGCGCGGATTCAATACGAATATCGGCCAGACATGCCTGATCGCGCCCGCCAATGGGGTGCGCGCGGTTGAACACAAGTTCCACATGCAGCCCGTTATTGACCAGATAGACTGCATCAGGCGCGCGCGGATCGCCAAGATAGCCTACAAATTTTTCCGGCGCTTCCAACGGCTTGCCATCGACCAGCAATGCGCCGTTTTTGACATGATAGAGCCGCGCATCGGCAT
>SR_TP_S13solDRAFT_1000659_pt1 | contig 12898 bp, 10 predicted proteins | sample SodReaTP_S13sol_FD_11159 | JGI IMG/M metagenome (IMG submission 11159) | reverse complement strand
CGGATGCGCCGTGGCCGACAGGCCGATACGCTGCACCGGCCGCCCCGCCAATCGGTCCAGTCGTGCCAGCGACAACGCCAGGTGCGCACCGCGCTTGTTGCCGATCAGCGCGTGCAGCTCGTCGACCACCACCGACTCGACCGTGCGCAGCAACGCCCGCCCGCTGCGGCTGCCGAGCAGCACGAACAGCGATTCGGGGGTGGTCGAGAGGATTTCCGGCGGATTGCGGCGTTGCCGGTCGCGCTCGCTGCGCGGCGTATCGCCGCAGCGCAGTCCGATTCCGAGGGAGCGTCCGGCGACGGTCGCCGCGGCTTCCAGCAACGGCGCCAGATTGTGCGTCATGTCCCGCGCCAGCGCCTTCAGTGGTGCAATATGCAGCGCCCGAACGCCGCGGCCGGGCCGGATCGCCAGGCGCTCGACCAGCGGGCGCCAGGCCGCCAGGCTCTTGCCCTGCCCCGTGGCGGCAATCACCAGGGCATGCCGGCCCGAACGAATCACCGGCCAGGCAGCCTGCTGGATCGCGGTCGGCTCCCCGATCCGTTCGGCAAACCAACGATCGAGTTCGGTTTCGACAGTGAACAGCGTCATCGGGGCAGTATCACGCCGGTGATTCTCAAAATGCGAGAAACCGGCGCGAAGCGCGCGTCAATCGAAGCGAAGATGCTTGACCGATCGCCCTTCATCGCGGATTTCCCTGAGAGCGTCGATGCCGATGGCGATCTGCTTGTCGACATAGTGCTGCGTGACGACGCGGTCGGAGGCGTCGGTCTTGACCCCGTCGGGCACCATCGGCTGGTCGGAGACCAGGAGCAGCGCACCGGTGGGGATCGAATTGGCAAACCCGGTGATGAAGATCGTTGCCGTTTCCATGTCGATGGCCATGCAACGCGTCCTGCGCAGGTACTTCTTGAAGGTCCTGTCGTGCTCCCAGACCCGGCGGTTGGTGGTGTAGACCGTGCCGGTCCAGTAATCCAGACCGTGATCGCGAATGGTCGAGGAAACCGCGCGCTGCAGGGTAAAGGCGGGCAGCGACGGCACTTCGGGCGGAAAGTAGTCCTGCGAAGTCCCCTCGCCGCGGATGGCGGCAATCGGCAGGATCATGTCACCGAGCTGATTCTTCTTCTTCAGCCCGCCGCACTTGCCCAGAAACAGGCAGGCGCGTGGCGAAACGGCCGAAAGCAGGTCCATGATGGTCGCGGCATTGGCCGAGCCCATGCCGAAATTGATGATCGTGATGTCCTCGGCCGTGGCGTTTGCCATCGGCCGGTCCAGGCCGCGCACCTCTACGCCCATGGCCGCGGCAAACTTCTCGACGTAGTTGTCGAAATTGGTCAGCAGAATGTGCTTGCCGAATCCGCCCAGCTCCGTGCCCGTGTAGCGCGGCAGCCAGTTTTCCACGATGCTTTGTTTGGTGTCCATTGACTGATAGGGTTCAGGGTTCAGGGTTCAGGGTTCTGGATAACAAGGGGTTCCGGGTTCAGGAAAACAGGAAGTTGTGCTTTCACCGTGGCGCATTCCTATCGCGGCAAAGGCGCCAACCCGGCCTCGCGGCCGCCGCCTGAAACCTGAACCTTTTGTTTAACCTATCATGCCTCCGTTTACGCCATTTTTTCGAGGGTCATGATTGCTTCCGACAAACTTCCCGGCCTACTGATCGCGCTCGGTGTCGCCGTGGGCGCCTGGCTTGTCGTGAAGCTGGCAGGCATGCTGCCGCCCCCGCTCGGATCGCTGCCCCTGAGCATGATGCTGGTGGCGATCCTGGCTGGCCTGATGCTGGCCGGACCAGCCAGTCGACGGCCGGCCTGGGAGCCGGGGCTGGACCTGGCGCGCGGGCCGATCCTGAAGATCGCAGTGGCCCTGATCGGACTTCGGCTGAGCCTGTCCGACCTGGTCCAGCTCGGTGCCGAAGCCCTGCCGCTGGTGTTGATCGTGGTGCTGGTCGGGCTGGGCGTGACCCTGGTGCTGGCCCGCCTGGCGGGTGCGGCGCCGCGGCTGGGCATCCTGCTGGCGGCCGGCACTTCGATCTGCGGCGCCTCGGCCATAGCCGCCACCGCGCCCGGTCTGAAAGCCAGGAGCGACGAGGTCTGTTACGCGATCGCCTGTATCGCCCTGATCGGCCTGGCCGCAACCGTGCTCTACCCCTGGGCCCTCAATCGGCTGTTCGACACACCCGGACAGATCGGCTTGGTCATGGGCGTGGCCATCCACGACACCGCCCAGGTCACCGCCGCGGCTGCGCTGCACGAGCAGGTCTGGAATGCCGATGGCACCCTGGTTGCCGCCACCGTCGCCAAACTCCTGCGCAACGCCGGCATGCTGGTCCTGATTCCCGGGCTGGTCTGGGCCCATTCCCGGCGCCACGAGGGCGGCTCGGCGAAGGTCAGCCTGCCGCTGTTCATCGTCGCCTTCATGCTGCTCTCGGCTGTGCGCAGCGGCGTCGATGCACTGCTCGGCCCGGATCACGCACTGTGGAACGGATTCCTCGGTGTCGTCGCCGAGACTTCGATGTTCGCCTTCGCCATGGCCATGGCGGCACTGGCCGCGACCGTGCGGCCCTCCGAACTGAAAGCCCACGGATGGAGGCCTGCGGTGGCCGCGGTAACGGCGGCGGCCGTGATGTTCGGAGTGGCGGTCTGGTTTGTTGGCTGATCTGGTTTGTTGGTTATTGGCTTCGGCAACCGAGAGGATTGATGACAACCCATCGAACGGCACCGGCAACATCCACCGCCTTCGCCCCCGCCTGCGTCGGCAACGTCGCCGTCGGTTTCGACCTGCTCGGACACTCCATCGACGGGCCCGGCGATCGGGTCACGGCGCGCCGGGTTGACACGCCCGGCGTGCGGATCACCCGGATCACCGGCGTGGTGACCGACCTTCCGGCAACGGTCGACGACAACACCGCTACGCGGGCCGCCGCGGCCCTGCTGGCAGACCAGGCACCACGGCTTGGAGTTGAACTGTGGATCGAAAAGGGCATCCCGCTCGCCTCCGGCCTGGCCGGCTCGGCCGCCAGCGCCGTTGCGGCCGTGGTTGCGGTCAATGCCCTGCTCGAGCAACCGCTCGGATTGCGATCGCTCTACCGCTATGCCCTCGAAGGCGAGCGCGTCGCCTCCGGCGCCGATTGCGGCGACAACGTCGGCCCGCAACTGCTCGGCGGCCTGATCCTGGCCGCCGACGAAGACCTGATTCGTATCCCCGTGCCCGAAGGCTTGAGCGCCGTCATCGTGCGGCCGGAGATGACGATCGAGACGCGCGCCACCCGGCAGGCGCTGAATGCGCCCTTCGCGCTGACGGACGTCACCGCCGCGCAGGCCAACCTGGCGCGCGTGCTGGCCGGCTGCTTCGGCAAGGATCTGAAACTGATCGCCCGCGGCCTGAGCGATGTCCTGGTCGAACCGCGTCGCGCCGCGCTGGTGCCGGGCTTCGAAGTCGTCAAGTCAGCCGCGCTGAAACACGGCGCCCTCGGCGCCAGCCTGTCGGGCTCCGGACCGAGCGTGTTCGCCTGGTTCGGCAGCGCAGCCGAAGCCCACAACGCCGCCCCGGCGATGGTCGAGGCCTTCGAGCAGGCGGGGCTGTCCGCGACGGCTTTCGTTTCCCCCGTCGATTCACCCGGGGCGCGGTTGCTGTAGAACAACATTTCAGGCCAGTACAGACGTAGCTCAAGCCTGAACAGGCCGTCCGAGTCGACCGCCGGGGACGTGGCCCCGACCTACACGGCGGCCTGGCCCCGTAATCCGTAACCCGTAAACCGTAACCCCCCGGGCGCCCCTTCAAATCTCCGCCGCCAGCCGTGTCCCCTCGTCGATGGCACGTTTGGCGTCGAGTTCGGCGGCAATATGGGCGCCGCCGATGATATGCACCCTCAGCCCCGCGGCTTCGAGCGGTGCGACCAGTTCCGTGCGCGAGATCTGGCCGGCGCAGATGATGATATGGTCGACCTCGAGCAGCCGCGGCTGATCGTCGATGCGGATATGCAATCCTTCGTCGTCGATGCGTTCGTAGCTCACCCCGCCGAGCATGTTCACGCCGAAGTGCTTGAGCGAGGTGCGGTGGATCCAGCCGGTGGTCTTGCCCAGGCCCTTGCCGTGCTTGCTGGTCTTGCGCTGCAGCAGGAAGATCTCGCGCGCCGGCGCGTGGAAGCGCGGCTTCAGGCCCTCGACGCCGCCCCGGCGCTCGATCGACATGTCCACGCCCCACCGCTCGAAGAATTCCTCCGCCGCAGGCTCGTCCGGGTCGGGGTTAGCCGGCACCTCGCCGTGAACCAGGAACTCGGAAACGTCGAAACCGATGCCGCCGGCGCCGATGACCGCCACGCGCTTGCCGACCGGCTTGTCGTGCAGCAGCACGTCGATGTAGCCGAGCACCGACGGATGATCCTGGCCCGGAATGCCGGGATCGCGCGGCGTCACGCCGGTGGCGACGATCACTTCGTCGAAGCCTTCCTGCTTCAGGTCCCCGGCGCCGGCCCGGGTGCCGAGTCGCAACTCGACCCCGCTCAACTCGATCTTCCGGCCGAAATAGCGCAACGTCTCGACGAACTCTTCCTTGCCGGGAATGCGCTTGGCCATGTTGAACTGCCCGCCGATGCGGTCCATCGCCTCGAACAGCGTTACGCGATGGCCGCGCCCGGCCGCCGTCGTTGCCGCGGCCAGGCCGGCCGGGCCGGCGCCGACGACGGCCACGCGCTTAGGTGCCGCGGCGGGGCGAATGATCAGATCGGTCTCGTGGCCGGCACGCGGGTTGACCAGGCAGCTCGCCTTCCTGTTCTCGAACACGTGGTCGAGGCAGGCCTGGTTGCAGGCGATGCAGGTGTTGATCTCGTCGGCACGCCGCTCGCGCGCCTTGTTGACCCACTCCGGGTCGGCCAGGAATGGCCGCGCCATCGAGACCATATCGGCATCACCGCGCGCAAGCACTTCCTCGGCGGTGTGAGGCATGTTGATTCGATTGGTGGTCACCAGCGGGATCTGCACCGCATCGCGGAACTTGCGCGTGACCCAGGAATAGCCGGCGCGCGGCACCGAAGTGGCGATGGTCGGAATGCGCGTCTCGTGCCAGCCGATACCGGTATTGATGATGCTCGCCCCGGCGGCCTCGATCGCCTTGCCCAGCTCGACCACCTCCTCCCAGGAATTGCCGTCTTCGAGCATGTCGAGCATCGACAGGCGATAGATCAGGATGAAGTCGCTTCCGACCGCCTCGCGTGTGCGGCGCACGATCTCGATGGCGATGCGCATGCGCTTGTCGAACGAACCGCCCCACTCGTCGGTGCGCTTGTTGGTGCGCGGAACCAGGAACTGGTTGATGAAATAGCCTTCCGAGCCCATTACCTCGACGCCGTCGTAGCCGGCGTGCTGCGCCAGCCTCGCGGCGCGCACGAAATGGCGTATCTGCTTCTCGACGCCACCGGACGAGAGGGCTTTCGGCTTGAAGGGGTTGATCGGTGCCTGGATGGCCGAAGGCGCGAGCGAGAACGGGTGATAGGCATAGCGCCCGGCGTGCAGGATCTGCATGCAGATGCGGCCGCCGGCCTCGTGCACGGCATCGGTCATGCGGCGATGGCGGCGGGCTTCCAGTCGGTTGGTCAGCTTCGACGCCAGCGGCGCCAGCGAGCCGCGTCGGTTGGGCGCGATGCCGCCGGTGACCATCAGCCCCGCCCCGCCCCTGGCCCGTTCCACGAAGTACGCGGTCAGCTTCGGCCAGTTCCACAGCCGGTCTTCCAGGCCGGTGTGCATCGAACCCATCAGGATGCGGTTGGGCAGGGTCACATGTCCGAGATCGAGCGGGCGGAAGAGATTCGGATAGGCGGGGGAATTGGCTTCGGTCACGGCGTACGTTGGCGTATGGAAGTGACGCCATTATGCACGGACGAGCTCGCTGGTTGGTTGGTTCCTAGGCTGGCTGGAAAGCATCAAGCGTTGTCGCCCCGGACTTGATCCGGAGCCTTCCATCCAATGGCGCCTGCGGCAAGAAGGTCCCGGCTCGGGGGCCGGGACGACGGTGCTTTCTTCTCTTTACCGGAACCCGGAAACCCGAACCCCGGACCCGTCTCTACCTGAACCCTGAAACCTCACATACCCTCGCGCACATTCACGCCGCTGAGCTCGGCCAGTTCTTCGTAGAGCGCCCGCTCCCGCTCGGATTGAGGCTTGGGAACGACCACCCTGAGCCTGACGATCTGGTCGCCGGGGGGCTTGCCGGGCAGGCCGCGGCCTTTCAGACGCATCTTCTTGCCACTGGATGAGCCGGCGGGGACGTGGATGGTGACCTTGCCGCCCAGCGTGGGGACGCGTACTTTCGCGCCCAGGGCCGCTTCCCAGGGGGTGACGGGCAGTTCGACCACGACGTTGCGACCGTCGAGTTCGAACAGCGGGTGCGGCGCGACGCCCACTTCCATCAAGAGGTCGCCGGCCGGCCCGCCACCGACTCCCGGCTCGCCCTGTCCGGCCAGGCGAATCTTGCGGCCGGGAGTAACGCCGGCCGGAATATTGACCTCCAGGCTCTGACGCTGGCCGCCGCGGTCGAGCGTGATGCGGCGCTTGCCGCCGTGGAATGCCGTATCGAGGTCGATCTCGACGCTGGCGGTCACGTCACGCCCCTTGGCGTGCGCCTGGCGGCGGCCGCCGCCCATGCCGCCCATGCCCCCGAGGCCGCCGCCGAACAGGGTTTCGAAGAAATCGCTGAAATCGCCGAAACCGCCACCGCCAAAGCCCTGGCCGCCACCTGCGCGAGCCCCGGCATCGCGGAAGCCGCCGGCCCAGCCAGGCGGCGGCTCGAAATCCTCGCCGCCGCGCCAGCCGCCGGCGCGCAGCTGGTCGTACTGCTTGCGTTTTTCCGGATCCTTGAGGACCTCGTAGGCTTCGCCGATCTCCTTGAACCGGTCCTCGGAGCCGGTTTCCGGGTTGCGGTCGGGGTGGTATTTGCGCGCGAGCTTGCGGTAGGCGCGCTTGATGTCGTCGGCCGATGCGCCCGGCTCGACGCCGAGCGCCTTGTAGTAGTCCTTGAATTTCATGCGATTGCCCGCCTTGAAACTGCTACCCGATCAATGAGGGTGGCAAACGCAAAGTCAAGTGCCGGCGGCACGCCCGGATTGCAGCCAGAGCACCAGCGGATGTTCGGAATGGGTAGTTTGGATCAGGCGGTCGACGTGCCGGGCCAGCCCGGCTTCCGGCTCGCCCGCTCGCTCCCGCGCCGCGGCGATCAGGGCGCGGGCCTCCTCCAGGCGCCAACCGCCCAGACCCAGGTTCTCGCGCAGCTCGAGACACACCTGGGCGTGAGCGCGAGCGGTCTCGAGTCTCGCGCGGTCCAGCTCGAATTGCGCCTGGTCGCAGGCGATGGCCGACCGTACCGATCGCATGGCACCACCCCCGGACTCGGCCAACTCGACCAGCTGTCCGTAGCGGTCGGGATCGAAATCGGCTTCGAGGCGACGGTCAACGCGCAGCAGCGCCAGCGCGGTGTGGACGCTGTAGGGATGACGCTCACCGAGCCGCTCGGTCATGATGCGATGCGCATGCGCGTATCGACCCCGCGCCCGGTCGAGCTCGCCGCGCGCCTCGGCCAGCTCGCCCAGCCCGAGTTGCGCGGCACCGAAGTCGGGCGTGTCCTCGCCGATGAAGCGCGCGAAGATCCGCTCTGCCAGCTCGATCTGTCGACCGGCCTCGTCGAACTGGCCCTTGACCACCAGCAGACGGCCCAGCGCCAGGCGCGCCGCGGCCATGGCACCGGAATCGCCATACTTCTCGCGGCGCAATTCGATGACCCGGCGCAGGCGCTGCTCGGCTTCCTCGTCGCGACCCAGTCTTTCGAGCACCGAAGCCAGATTGCCCAGGCTGACCAGCGAATCGCTGGAATCCGGTCGTCCGAGCGCAATCCACAGCGCCTCGGCCGCCTCGTAGTGACGCGCCGCGGCTTCGAGCTGGCCGCCGATCAGCAGGGTCGTGCCGAGGTTGCTCTCCGCCCGGGCCATCAGCGGGCGCGGACCGGCGGACACATCCAGCGCCAGCTCACGCGCACGACGCAGGTCGGCCACGGCCTCCTCCCAGCGTCCCGAGTCGCGCAGCAGGCGACCACGCACCTGCAGCAGGTCGGATGTTCTCGCCGGATGGGCGCCGGCCAGCGAATCCAGCAGGGCGACCGCGCGATCGGCCAGCTCCAGGCCCTCGGCGATGCGCCCCCGACGGTGATGGACCTGGGCCAGGTCCTGCAACGCGATGGAGTGCAGCAGCGGGCTGCTGATGGCCCCTTCTCCCTCGGCGAACTCCGCCAGCAGCGACTCGGCGGCCGCGTAGTCGTTGAGCGCGATCATGACCTCGCCCAGCACGGCGTTGACCTGCTGGCGCAGATCGGGATCGTCGGCCAGCCACTCGCCGGCCACCTCGGCGGTACGATCAAGCAGCTCGCGGGCCGTCATCTGCTCGGCATCGTCGGCCAGGCTGCCGACCTCGCGAAACAGCAGGGTGAGGTGTTCTCGCAAGGCATTCGAACGCGCCGCCTCGGCCTGCGCCAGATCGCGCTCGGCCGAAGCCAGACGCGCCTGCCAGACCACCGCCGCAACCCCGCCGACCAGCAGCACCACCGCCACGACCCCGAGCACGGCCCCGACGCTGTGCCGCCGGGCCCACAGTCCAACGCGCTCGAGCAGACCGGCGCGTCGTGCCCGCACCGGCAGGTCCAGTCCGATTCGCCGCACGTCCAGCGCCAGGGCGTCGACGGTTGCATACCGCATCTGGGGATCGACGTGGGTCGCGCGCTCGATGATTGCCGCCAGATCGCGCTGGCGACGCAGGCCGCGACCCTGCAGTCCCGATGCCGGTGCTTCGCCTCGCCCGGGCGGATAGCCGTGCACCAGCCAGTGCAGCAGAGCCCCCAGGCCGTGAATATCGGCCGCAGTCGACACGGGACGACCCTCGAGCACTTCCGGCGCGGCGAACCCGGGTGTGAGCGCCATCGGCAGATCGTGCTGGCCCTCGCGATCAAGCAGCCGTGCGACGCCAAAGTCCAGCAGACAGGTTCGTCCGTTTTCCGCGACCTTGATGTTGGAAGGCTTGATATCGCCATGCACGATCAGTTCGCGATGCGCGGCCGCCACCGCCTCGCAGATCTCGCCGAACGCCCTCAGGCGCTGATCGAGCGACGGACTGCGTTCGAAACACCACTGGTCGAGGGTTGGCCCGCCGACCCAGTCCATGACCAGGTAAGGCCGCCCGTCATCGGTGATGCCACCGTCCAGCAGCCTGGCGATTCCGGGATGGTTCAGCCGCGCCAGGGTCTGGCGCTCGGAGGTGAGCAGGGCCGCCAGATCGTCGCTCTGCGACCGGATCAGCTTGACGGCGACCTGCATGTCGAATGTGCCGTCGGCCCGCTCGGCCCGGTAGACCTCGCCCATGCCGCCGACCCCTACCTGTTCGACGACCCGCCAGGGACCCAGACGGGTGTCCGGTCCGAGCGGGTTACCCGTTTGCTGAAAGCGCGCCTCCAGCGCTTCTTCGAACATGCTGCGGGCAGAATCGTCCAGAATGCCGCCGGGACCACTGCTTGCCTGCGCCAGCCGTGTCAGCCAGGCACCCATCCGGGGTGCCCTGCGACGGCATTCGGCCAGCAGCCCGGGGCGCTGTTCGGGCGGTTGGTCGAGCAACTGATCGAGCAGGCGGTCGAGCATCCGGCGCCTGGCCGAAGTGAGCCTGCCCGGCGGCTTGTGCCCCTCGCTTGCCGACATGGATCAGGACTGCATGTCCACCAGCAGCCAGGCACGCGCGCGTTCCCAGTCCCGCTGCACGGTGCGCACCGAAACATCGAGCATCTCGGCGATTTCCTCCGCCGTCAGACCTCCGAAGAACCGCGCGATCACCACCTCGGCCAGGCGCGGATTGGCTTCCTCAAGCCGGGCCAGCGCCTCATCGATCATCAGCACCGTCTCTTCGCTGCCGACGGGCGACTCGGCCAGCTCTTCGTTGAGACTGAGCGGTGTCTGGCCGGAGCCACGCTTGGCCGCCAGTTTGCTGCGAGCGTGGTCGACGATCAACTGTCGAATGGCCAGCGAGGAAATGCGCTTCAGATGCATCCGGTTGCGGATGTTCCGGCCCGAAGACTGACGGATCTTGAGGAAGGCTTCGTGCACCAGCTCGGTGGTCTGAAGCGTGGGGGTGGTGCCGAATCGCGCCTGCTGGCAACGCGCCACCTCGCGCAGATCCTCGTAAATCAGAGGCAGAATGCGATCCAGGGTTTCGGGCTGGCGGCGCAGCTCCGAGAGCAGCCGGGTGACTTCGCCTTCCGCGATGACCTCGTGAGTTGACGACACGGTAACGATCCGTTCAGCGGCAAGGACGTGCAGTGTGCCACATCCTTGCTTAATGGGAGATTAAGAAGGGTTCAGGGTTCGGGCGGCTGCGCCGCCAGCGGCCGTTGAATCGTCACCCCGGACCAGATCCGGGGCATTCCATCGGGTGGGGCATCGGTTGGGAGTCTCGGATCACAAGCCTTTCAGGGCCTCCTCGTCGAGGCGGAATACGGTCCAGTCGGACAGCGGCCTGGCTCCCAGGCCACGATAGAAGTCGATGGCCGGACGGTTCCAGTCGAGCACGCTCCACTCCATTCGCCCGTAGCCGCGTTCGCGTGCGATGCCGGCCAGGTGCAGCAACAGGCGCTTGCCGATGCCGCGCCCGCGGTGCGATGCGCGCACGTAGAGGTCCTCCAGATAGAGTCCGGGCCGGCCGACAAAGGTGGAGAAATTGCGAAAGAACAGCGCGAATCCCACCGGCTCACCAACCCACTCGGCGATCACGCATTCGGCCACAGCCTCGTCGGAAAACAACGACCGGGCCAGCAACTCCGGGCTGGCCTCGACCTCGTGGGCGAGTTTCTCGTAGTCCGCCAACTCGCGGATCAGCGCCAGCACAAGCGCTTCGTCGCCGCGGCGGGCCGGGCGGATTTCGAGTGATGCATTCATGGCCTGACATCCTGTTTCGATCAATCAACGGGAATGCTACTTCAGCGCGGCAATGGAAGTCGGGCAGGTTTACCGACACACCGCCAGCCCATAGGTAATGACTATGAGAACAATGCCAACAATCAGTTGCCTCAATCCTCATCCGGCGTTACCGTCCGGCTACAGCGCAAGCAGGATACCGACCATGGCCAGCCGGAAGACCTTCACCTTCGCCATCATGCACATGAGCGTGGCCTTCGCGATCGTCTACCTGATGACCGGCAGTCTGGCCATCGGCGGTGCCGTGGCGATGATCGAGCCGGCCATCAACACGATCGCCTATTTCCTGCACGAAAAGTTCTGGGAGCGCCCCGGCCGGAGCGCGCGCGACGAGATCGAGCGCGACCGGGCACCGCCCGCCTGCCCGTTTGCCGGCCTGTCGTCACCTGCCCTCGACCCGGCCCTGCGCTGCAAGCGATGCCGCTCGCGCGCCAGCCAGGCGCCCATCGTCAGACGCGAACCGCTGTCGACCGGCGCCTGATCCGTCACCTCGTCCCCGGAAATGCGGATTTCCGTTTTCGTGAACTCCATCTCGGATCTGTATCAGCATTTGCTGATAGGGTAATGACCGGATCGGCCGTCAGGGCTGGCCGCGAGCAGAAGGGGACTCGTCGTCCGGCTCGACAAATCCATGCAAAGGCGGCCGATCGTTCGCCAACCCCAATGCGAGGACGACGAGATGCCTGCACACCCCTTACGCCTGTTGACCACCCTTTTCCTGCTCGGCCTGATGCTGGCCAGCTCCATCGCGCTGGCCCAGCCCGGCGGACGCGAATTCCCCGGCAATCGCGGCAACGAGCCCGGTGAACCGGGTGGACCGCCGCCCTGGGCTGGCGGCCCGCCTCCCTGGGCCGGTGGCCCGCCAGCCACCCCCGAACCGCCTGCCAATCCCGGCGGCGGCGACGATGACGATGATGACGGTGCGGTGCCCGACTTCTGTTCGGGCGGCCCGCAGCCCGGCGGCCCGAACGGACAGGCCGGCATGTCCAGCATTGCCCACCTCAACTTCTCCCAGCAGGATCCCGAATCCGGCGAGCCGATCGAAGACGGGGCCTGGGCGCGGGTCATGTACCGCTGGATCGCGCCGATGTTCGACTTCGTGTTCAATGCCCACGAGCTCGAGCCGGGCGACGAGTTCACGCTCACCTACCAGCCGCAGCCCTTGCCGTCGTCCGGCGTGATCTGCCTGGCGACCGGCGAGGTCAACGAGGAAGGCGACCTGCACCTCCAGGATGCCTTCGAGCTCGACAGCGACCTGCCGGCCGAGTACGACGAGAACCAGGATGAAGCGACCCTGGCGCTGGTGAGCACCGGCGACGTCGACTGCGAGACCGGCGAAATGACCGCCTGGACGCCGGAGAATTACCTGTTCGGCGACGAAGGCATGTTCTACGTCGACTCCGACCTGGAAGACGACGAAGGCTAGACCGCCCGCAAAGGCGACACCCGCAGGCTGCGGCATGGCTCTCCGAGCCACGCGGCCTGCGGGGGCTAGTAACAGCTGGCGCTGCGTTTGTTGGTTTGTTGGTTTTTTGGTTTTTTGGTTTTTTGGTTGCTCGGGATCGATGAGTTGTTCGATAAAGGCAGGTGGCGAAGGAGCCATTAGCTCCTGACCCCCGTAGGATGCGTGGAGGCGAAGCCGTAACGCATCAGCCGCGCCCATCGGGAGCCGATGCGTTGCGCCAACGCTCCACGCATCCTACGAAGCCGTGCCCCGAGTGGCGCCTTAGCCGCTTCCCCCACGAGCCAGCACCTGAAGCCCGAGCAACCAAAAAACCAAAAAACCAACGAACCAAAAAAACCAAAGCACCCCGTAGCATGTGTGGAGGCGAAGCCGTAACGCATCAGCCGCGCCCATCGGGAGCCGATGCGTTGCGCTACCGCTCCACGCATCCTACGAAGCCGTGCCCC
>SR_TP_S13solDRAFT_1000658_pt1 | contig 12914 bp, 6 predicted proteins | sample SodReaTP_S13sol_FD_11159 | JGI IMG/M metagenome (IMG submission 11159) | reverse complement strand
GGCGGCCGCCGCTTGCACCCGCAGCCGCCGGTGGCGGTCGTGGCTCGGCGTCTCGACCAGGAAGAGGATCTCGCCGCCCTCCGGCGCCAGCCGCCGCAGCGCCTCGCCGGCTTCGGCCGCGCGTCGCCAGGACCCCTCCCCGGCATAGCCCAGCGGCGCCTGCGGCGCCCGGATCCCGGCCAGGCGCAGCACCCGGCCGTCGTCCAGCGCCAGGCTGTCGCCGGACGGCAGCGCGGCGACCCGGCCGCGCTCGGCCGCGTCCCAGTCGGGCTCGCCGGCGCGCGACGGCGCCGAGGCGACGGCCAGGATCAAGGCGAGCAGAAGCGGTCTCATGAACCCTTATGCCGCGATTTCCTCTCCCGTCCAAGAGGCCGCTCGAGGAGAAGCGCCGCCGCGGCTGTTCTTTGCCGCCGGCCGTGCTAAGAGGGCGGGCCCTTTCCGGAGACTTCCGCATGCCGGCCAGCGACCTCTACCCGCCGATCGAGCCCTACCAGACCGGGCGGCTGCGCGTCGGCAGCCTGCACGAGCTCTACTGGGAGCAGGCGGGCAATCCGCGCGGCCGGCCGGTGCTCTTCCTGCACGGCGGCCCCGGCGCCGGCGCCTCGCCGGACCACCGCCGCTTCTTCGATCCCGTCGCCTACCGCATCGTCGTCTTCGACCAGCGCGGCGCCGGGCGCTCGACGCCGCTGGGGGAGACGCGGGAGAACACCACCCCCGACCTGGTCGCCGACATCGAGCGGCTGCGCGAACTGCTGGAGATCGAGCGCTGGCACCTCTTCGGCGGCTCCTGGGGCTCGACCCTGGCGCTGGCCTACGCCCAGGCGCACCCGGAGCGGGTCACGGCGCTGATCCTGCGCGGCATCTTCCTCTGCCGCGACAGCGAGGTGCAGTGGTTCCTCTACGGCCTGCGCAACTTCTTCCCCGAGGCCTGGGAGCGCTTCGCCGGCCACCTGCCGGAGGCCGAGCGCGGCGACCTGCTGGCCGGCTACCTGAAGCGGCTGCTCGACCCCGACCCGGCCGTGCACCTGCCGGCCGCCCAGGCCTGGAGCACCTACGAGGGCGCCTGCTCCACCCTGCTGCCGAGCCCCGAGACCGTCGCCGCCTTCGGCCGCGAGCGCACTGCCCTGGGCCTGGCGCGGCTGGAGGCGCACTACTTCGCCCACGGCATCTTCCTCGAGGAGGGGGCGCTGCTGGCCGGCGCCGAGCGGCTGCGCGGCATTCCCGGCGTGATCGTGCAGGGCCGCTACGACAACGTCTGCCCGCCGGTCACCGCCTGGGAGCTGTCCCGCGCCTGGCCCGAGGCCGAGTTTCAGCTGATCCCCGACGCCGGCCACTCCGCCATGGAGCCCAACATCCGACGCGCCCTGATCCGCGCCACCGAGCGCTTCAAGGCGCTGGGCTGAGGGGGGGCTGAGACCGGCGAGCCTTCGAAACGCCTCTCGTCATCCTGAGCGCGAGCGAAGGATCTCGGGCCGGTTGGAGCTCCGGTCTGAGCGAGATCCTTCGCTGCGCTCAGGATGACGGCGAAAGGCACTTCACAGGCGCGCTGGTATGAGGCGGAAAAGCCGCGCGGGAGCGGGCTTGGGCGCCGCCGCGCCCGCTGCTATAAGGGCGTCCACGTCCCCGTAGCTCAGCAGGATAGAGCGACGGATTCCTAATCCGTAGGTCACAGGTTCGAATCCTGTCGGGGACGCCACCTTGCGCCTTCGGCTTCGGGTGGCAGGCCACGACAGTGGGCTGGCGCGCGAAGCCGACATAGGCGTAGGTCTGTCTCCCGTAGCTTCAGCGAAGGGAGAGCCGGCCGCTGTGGTACGTCTACTTTCTTCGTCTGTTGAACGGCGACGTGTACGTCGGTTCGACCCGGCCCCATCAGCCCTGCAGCCTCGGCTCCTATGTCGCTGTTCAGGCGGAGGAGCAGGCGAGACGGCTCGAGCGCTACTTCAAGTCCGGATCGGGCAAGGCCTTCGCCAAGAAGCGGCTGCTTGCGTAGCTGATCGGCGTCGTTCTCCGAGCGGAGGGGCGTCGGGCCCCGTGCGCCTGCGCAAGCCAGGGCGCCGCGCGCGCGGCCCGGCGCTGCGCTCCATCCCCGACCAGGGCCCCACCGCCAGCCGGCGCCTCCCCGCCGCCGGCGGGGCCTCCCGACTGGCCGCGGGGGCATTGCGAGAATACCACTGTACACAGCCAGCATTCGCGAGATTTGCTATCCTGTGTCTCGCCACAAGGCTGTATGGAATTGCACAATATCTGCCTCGGAGAGGGATAATGATTTTTCTCAGCCATACTCGTGCGGACAAGCCCATTGTGGAGCCGATTGCACTGCGCCTGAAAGAAATTTATGGCGAAGATAAAGTATTTTACGATTCGTGGTCTATTCAGCCTGGGGACGGCATTATCGATAAAATGAACGAAGGTTTGGAATCTCCAAAGTTTGTTTTTTTCTTTGTTTCTGAAAACAGCTTGAAAAGCAATATGGTGAAAATTGAGTGGCAAAACGCTCTTTTCAAAGCCACTAGCGGCCATTGTAAAATAATTCCAATTCGGGTAGACGGGTGTGAAATGCCTAATGTGCTCATGCAAAATCTCTATTTAGATCTATATGCAAACGGAATTGAATCTACTACTATGCAGATTGTTAACGTTATTCAAGGAAATAGTTCCTTTACACCACAGCATATAGGTTTCTCCAACCTTACATACATCGTAATGGGTAATCCCAAAAAGAATTTGCTCATAACAATATCCGCCTCTCACCTAATGGAGCCTAATCCTAGTTTCTTGATATTGGTTCTTAATGAAGAAAACGAAATACAGCTTGAGCTGAATGGCGGTGAGCCGTTCCGACATGGATTCAACAAGGATATCACTCTGGACAATGGGGGCGTGTTCAATGCTATTGGAATAGCGCCACTAGGAGGAGCTATTACGCCAAAAATACCTATGAGAATTAAAATAACACCTACAGGACAAAACGAGATAAAATTTAAAGGTGTTATGCATAGAAAGAGCGACGATCATTATGGTATGATTCCTCAAATTAGCTCTTAGCGTATGATGGTTTCTGGATTGCGTTTACAAGGACATGCTAAAGTTCATGATTATTATTCAGGGCGCGTCCAACATTTGATGTTGCGCTTGTCAGCCGACAGGCTGTCTCCAGTGCCCTTCCTCATCACCCTCGGCACGCCACCCTTCAGTGTGCCGATCGGCTTCAACCGTCGAGCGATTGCTGCCAGCCCCCCGAACGGGGGATGCGCCGGCGTGCCGCCCGTGTTCCGCTGTTCCGGCGGCCCTGCAGGACAGGGCCGCCGGGACCAGGGAGAGGGCCGGCCGCGCTTGCCCCATTCTGGCCGAATTTGCGGGTTCATGATCGAAGAGCTGTGACAATAGAAGGGCCGAAGAATGGCGCCGAGCAGACTCGTTTCGCGACCTCTGCCTTCGGCGATCCTTCTCGCCCTCGCTCTCGCCATCGCCGGCGCTCCCGCCTCGGGAAGCGACGAGGAGGAGCGGGGTCCGCCGGCGGCCTTCGCCACCGGCGCCATCCTGGACATGGCCGCCTATGCGGAGGTGCCGCGCGGGCCGCCGCTGACCCGCGGCGACTACACGAACATTCCGCCGCGCCGCCTCTTGGAAGCCTTCAGCCCGACGCCCGGAGACCAGGGCGAGCAGGGCAGCTGCGTCGGCTGGGCCGTCGCCTATGCGGCACGAACGCTGGCGGAGGCGCAGTCTCAGGGGCTCGATCGCCGCCCGCAGGTCGACAGCGACGTCTTCTCCCCCTCTTTCGTCTACAACCAGCTCTATGACGGCGACTGCCTCGAAAGCGGCGCCCGCATCGATCACGCCCTGATGCTGCTGGAAGACCTCGGCGTGCCGCTGCTGCGGGACTATCCCTACGACCCGCGCACCTGCAGCCAGCCGATCACCCCCGGCCATCTCGCGCTCGCGGAGAACTACCGGATCGCCGGCTGGCGGGCCGTCACGCCGCCCGGCGCGCGCGCCGGGCACGTCCCGGTGCGCCGCGCCCTGGCGGCCGACCGGCCGGTGATCATCGGCATGGCGGTGCCGCCGAGCTTCCACGCCTTCCGCGCGTCCGCCGGCAACGGCGGCCTCTGGGAGCCGACCCAGGAGGAGATCTGGGACAGGGAGGACGGCCTGCTCCGCTACGGTCACGCCATGACGGCGATCGGCTACGACGACGACCGCTTCGGCGGCGCCTTCCGGGTGATCAACAGCTGGGGGACCGACTGGGGCGACGGCGGCTACTTCTGGATCACCTATGCGGACTTCCGGGATTTCGTCTTCCAGGCCTTCGAGATGATCCCGCGGGAGCCGCCCCCGCCGCCGGTGCCGGTCGAGCCGAACATCGGCGGCAGCCTGCGGTTCGAGCACATCGGCGGCGCCGAGATGACGGCTCGCCGCAGCGGGCCGCTCACCTGGCGCATGACCGATCCCTATCCCTCCGGCACCCGCTTCCGGGCCGAGCTGACCGGCCTGCACGGCGGCCAGGTCTACGTGCTGGGCGGCGATCTGACCGGCCGCTACGTCGAGCTCTTCCCGCGCGACCGGCGCACCAGCGCGATCCTGACCGCCGGCGACACCCTGGTCCTGCCCGGCCCGACGGAGGACCACTACACCCGCATGGACGATAGCGTCGGGACCGACTTCTATGTCGTCCTCTTCGCCCGCCGGGCGCTGGACATCGGCTCCATCCTGGCGCGGGTCAACGGGGCGAGCGGCGATACCCGCGCGCGCCTCGCGGCCGCGCTGGGCGAGCGGCTGGACAGTCTGCCCGAGCTGCTCACCCACCCGGCCGCCGGGATCGGCTTCGAGGCCAGCGTCGCCGACGAGGGCGTGGTGGCGCTGGTGGTGGAGATCGAGCACGTCGCCGCGCCGCCGGTGACGGTCGATCACGATCCGCCGCGCATCGTCGTGCTGACGCCGGAGGCCGACCTCTTCCACGAGATCGCCACCGGGCGCGACGAGCGCCTGGTCGCCGAGCGCCGCTTCACCCTGCGCGGCATCGCCCAGGACGCGAGCCCGATCCTGGACCTCCGGGTCGAGGAGGCGCTGTCCAGCCGCTTCTCCTCGCTGGGCCCCTTCGAGGCGGTGGTCGAGCTGCCGCCCGGCGCGAGCGAGGGCGCCTTCACGATCACCGCCACGGACCGGGCCGGCAACAGCGCCAGCCTGATCCTGCAAGTCTCGCTGGGAGGCGACTGACCGCCCCCTTCCCCTTCCTGTCCGAGGAGCCTTCGCCCCGCCGCGGGCGATCAGAAGCAGAGCCTGCCCACAGGCCATTCTTGGGAGACCATCGACATGCAGCCTTCCCGTTCCCTGACGCTTCTCGCCGCCGCCCTCCTGGTCCTGGTCCTGGGCCTGTCGGCCGTGACGGCGTCGGCCGACTATGGGTCGATGTCGCCGCGCGCCCTGATCGAGCGGAGCATCGCCGGCCCCAGCGCGGCGGAACGGGCACAGATTCGCGGCCATCTCGCCCGCCATCACCCGGACAGCGGAGAGGGTCTGACGGCCCGCGCCTGGCTGGCGAAGCAGAACGGGGAACACGAGGAGGGGATGCGGCTCTACCGCCAGGCGACGGAGCGCGCGCCGGACCTCTGGCTCGCCTGGTTCAACCTGGCGATGGACGTACGCGACTTCACCGGAGACGGCCGGGAGTCCCTGCGCCTCCTGGAGCAGGCCCTCGCGGCGGCGCCCTCGCAGGGCTACATCGTCCGCGCCATCTACTTCCATTACATCGAGGAGCTGGAGGATCGCGCCGCGGCCGACCGCTTCCTGGCCGAGCAGCGCGCGAGGCTGGGCAGCGATTTCTGGGCCTTCCCGATGATCGAGGCGCTGGTGGCGGAGTTCACCGAGCGCGATCCCGCCCGGGCCGCCGACCTCTACCTGCGCGCGGCGCTGGCCGGCGGCGACGAGGAGACCATTCAGCGCTATCTCGATCTGTCGCTCGACACGCTTCGCGCCGACCCCGCCACCGTGCTGCGCAATGCCGTGGCCTATGCGGAGCGCTTCGACGATGCGGCGGCCTATCGGATGATCGCCGACCGCCTGGCCGACTTCGGCAATCGGCCGGCGGCGCTGGACTTCTATCGAACGGCCATGAGGGCCGATCCCCACGCCGAGGTGTTGCGCCAGGCGATCGACAAGCTGCTGAACGACCTGCCCGCGGAGGTGCTGGGCTTCGTCGACGACTGGGCGCCCCGCCTCGACCGGGTCTGGCTGGCCGCCCACGTCCATGCCGAGACCTTCGACCGCTACCGCTTCGATCCGGAGCGGGCGCGGCCCCTGTGGGAGCGGGCGATCGCTCTCGCCCCGCACGATCAGGCGAGGGCCACGGCGGTGGCCGGCGCCGTCATCCAGATGCACGACCGCTACGACCTGGAGGCCGCCCACCGCCTCCTGACCGACCAGATCGCCCGGCTGCCGGAGGGCGGCAACCGCAACCACCTGATCTCCTTCCTGCTGGAAAACCGCATCCGGGCCGGCGACCATGCTGCGGCCACCAGCACCTCGGCCCTGCTGCCCGACGATGCACCGGGCGTCAACGCCAGCTGGCTGCAGGCCGAGCGCCAGACGCTGAACCGTGCCATCCTGCTGGAGGCGGAACGTCAGGGCTTCTACCGGCGCAACCCCTTCCTGCAGAACTGGGACGAGCGCTTCGGCGAGAGCCTGACCCTGGCGGTCGAGTTCGAGATCAACGCGGCGACCCTGCGGCCCAGCTCCTTCCCCCTGCTGGACGAGGCCGCCCGCGCCCTCCAGGCACCGGGCGGGGAGGACTACGTCTTCCTGATCGAGGGCCACACCGACATCACCGGCAGCGACGCCATCAACCTGCCCCTGTCGGAGCACCGCGCCGCCGCGGTGGCGGACTATCTCAGCCGGAACCACGGCATTCCGCGCGAACGGCTGCAGACGGTCGGCTACGGCCCCTACCACCCGATCGCCACCAACGAGACCGACGAGGGGCGCCAGCGCAACCGCCGGGTCGAGATCCGCCCCTACGGCAATGTCGGCGAGCCGGAGGTGACGGCCTCCGGCGCACTCGACGCCTCGGCCATGGCGGTGTCGGACGACGGCCGCCTGCTGGCCACCGGCCTGGGGCCGATCCAGCTCTGGGACACCCGCCGGCAGGTGCGTGTGCGCGAACTCTACCGCGGCGGCCGGGAGCGGGTCTTCTCGCCCAACAGCCGCTATCTCGCCGTGTCGAGCCGCTACACGGAAGTCGGCGGGGCGATCACCAACACCCTCTATATCTACGATACCAAGACAGGCCACGCGGTCGCGACCCTGCCCGACACCTCCCTGATCCGCTCCATCGCCTGGAGCCCCTTCAGCGACGAGGTCGCCTTCGCCAACGATGGCGGCTATCTCCGCATCTACAGTCTGCGGGAACGGCGGGTCCGTGCCGTCGAGCGGGTCGGGCCGGTGCGCAACATCGCCCGCGTCGAGTGGCTGGCCGACGGCCGCCTGGTCACCGACCAGGTGCGCGGCAGCGGGCTGACGGTCTGGGACGCCGAGGATCTGACGCCGCTGCAGCGCCTGCCCGGGGGGCACTGGCCCCACGCCATGCGGGCCAGCCGCGACGGCCGCTGGCTGGTGCAGGTCGACAACGACCGCACCATCAGCATCTACGACACGGAGACCTGGGAGCTCCGCACCCTGGCCTCGCCGCACCTCATCCCCAACCGCATGGTCCCGCATCCCTCCCGCCCCTGGATGCTGCTGAACGACTTCACCGGCAGTTCGGCCAGTGTCGCCCTTCTCGATCTCGAGAACGCCCGGCTGATCGCCGCCGCCCCGGCCGGGAACGAGGCCGAGAACGAGGCCGGCATCGGCTTCAGCCCGGACGGCAGCCGGGTGCTGCTGGCCGAAGGCGACGTCGTTCGCTGGCTGGACAGCGAGACGCTGACGGAAGTCGGCCGCCTGGAAGGCCTGGCGGTCGAGTCCTCCGGGCTGCTGCTGGACGAGGACAATCTCAACATCGTCACCGAGGACGCGGAGGGCGCCTATGTCTTCTCCCTGAGCACCGGCCGGCGCGTCCACCGCATGGTGACCGACAGCGAGCACGGCTGGGCGGCCTTGGGCGGCGGCCGTTTCGCCGCGGTGGATCGCGACGGCCATCTGGTGGTCTTCGACAGCAACGACTTCAGCGAGCGGCGCCACCAGTCGCTCGGCTTCGCACCGACCCGGCGGCTGGTCGCGGACGGCTCCTACATCGTCGCCGCCGGCCTGCCGCACGGCCAGGCGGAGTCGGAGAACGCGGTCGGCGTCGTGGCGGTGTTCGACAGCGAGACGCTGCAGGAGCGCCACCGGCTGGAAATCCCGCTGGTCACGGCGCCGCTGCGCTTCGGCCGCGTGCTCGACCTGGAGATCGGCTTCCTGGCGGCCAGCGCCCGGCAGGGCGTCTTCGCGCTGATCACGCAGTGGCGCGACGGCTGGGGGCAGCCGACGAGCTATTCCGACCGGGTGCAGCTCTTCCGCCTGGATGACGGCTCGCCGGTATCGGAGATCCGCTACGGCGGCCGGCCTTTCTATCTCGACTTCCGGGACAATGAGGACGGCGTCGCGCTCACCGTCGCCGGCGAGGGCGAGTTCCGCTTTTCGCTCGAGGGCGCCTTCCTGCGCCGCGAGACGGTGGAGTCCGGCTTCGGGATCGAGCTCGCCGATGGCCGGACGCTGCGCTGGGCGCGCGATTTCATCCAGCTCGGCGACCGGCGGGTCTTCCGGCCCGACTCCCTCCGCAACCTGGTCGCGGTCGAGTCCGCCAACATGGTGATCGCCCAGACCCTGGCCAACGAGCTGCTGTTCTTCGACCTGGCGGAGCTGGAGCTCCACCTCACCATCGTGGTCAAGCGCGACGACCAGTGGATCGCCTACACGCCGGAAGGCTACTACTCCGCCTCCGCGAACGGAACGGAAGGGGTCTACTGGTCGCTGGGCGACAACTACCTGTCCTTCGATGCCGTGCGCGGGTCGCTGGAGCGCACGCACATCGTGCAGCAGCGGCTGGAGGCCCTGATGGCGGGGCGGCCGCGGCCGGAACCGCGGACGGAGCCCGGGCCCGCCCTCGATCCCTCGCTGTTCGAGACGCCCTATCGCGTGGCCCTGGCCTCGGCGAGCGGGATCGAGACCGACGAGGCCGTCTACCGGCTGCGGCTGACCATCGCCAAGGCCTCGGCCGAGCTGCCCGACCCGGAGATCCGCTACAGCCTGAACGGCCGGCCGGTGCCGCTCGGCCGCGGCTTCGAGGAGGAGGCCTTCTGGGACCAGGGCGAGGGCGACGAGGAAGAGCTCCTGGGCGTCGAGCGGGCCTTCGCCCTGCAGGAAGGCTACAACCGGATCGAGGCGGCGCTGCTCTTCCGCGGGGCCGAGATCGAGCGGCAGGTGGCCGAGGTCACCCGCCGGGTCAGCCAACCGAGCGGTCCGGTGAGCCCGACCGCGCAGCTCTGGTTCTTCGGCGTCGGCATCTCCGACTACGAGATCGCGACCCAGAACCTGGAGTACGCCCATCGCGATGCGGAGGAACTGGCCCGGGCGCTGGCCGCCCAGGAAGGGGTGCTGTTCAGCCGGGTCAACACCCGCGTCCTGACCAACGCGGAAGCCACGGAGCGCAACGTCCGGATCGAGATGAACGACTTCCTGCGCCAGGCGGCGGAGGAGGATCTGATCGTCGTCTTCCTGGCCGGCCACGGCGTGCAGGACAACGAGCAGAACCTCTATCTCATGACGCACGACGCCGACATGCAGCGCCCCTTCACCGGCATGTCGCTGGATCTCTTCCGCGACTTCCTGCGCTCGCGCCCGATCAACCAGAAGGCCATGCTGCTGCTGGACATCTGCCACGCCGGCAGCGTCGGTCCCCGGCGGCGCGGACGGGTCGTGGCGGAAGACGCGATCCAGCAGCTGTCCGACGGCACCGGGACGGTGGTCTTCGCCTCCTCCACCGGCGCCCAGTCCTCGCTGGAGGGGCCGGAGTTCGGCGGCGGCCACGGCGCCTTCACGGCGGCGCTGCTGGAGGCGGTGACCGGCGCGGCGGATCGGGAAGCAGGCAACGGCGACGGGCTGAACAGCCTGCACGAGATCATCTCCTACACCTCGCGCCGTGTGCCGCAGCTCACCGGCGGCGCCCAGCACCCGACGGTGCCCATGCTGGAGAACGTCCGGGACTTCCCGATCAGCCTCGTCGGCCAATGATCTCTGCCCGCCGATGGAGCCCTGTCGGAGCGGTCGATCCGCGCCGGCAGAGTGGTATCAGGCCTGGTCGGCCACCGCCGTTTCCTTCTGCGGCAGCAGAGCGCGATCGCGCCCCGCCCGCTTGGCGGCATAGAGCGCCTCGTCGGCCCGGCTGAGCGCTTCCAGCAGCGAGGGCGCATGGGAGGGATAGGAGGCGACGCCGATCGAGCAGGTGACCTGGCCGATCGCAGGGCCGCGGTCACCCAAGGAAATCTGCCTGGTCGCGGCCAGAATACTCTCGGCGCGTTCCATGGCCGCGTCCGCGCCCATCCCCGGCATGATGCAGAGGAACTCCTCGCCTCCGTAGCGGCAGGCGACGTCACCCTTTCTCAGCGTCGAGCGAACCGAGCGAGCAAGCTCCTTGATGACGAGGTCGCCCACATAGTGGCCGAAGGTATCGTTGAACCGCTTGAAGTGGTCGATGTCGATCATGAGCACCGAGATCGGTGCGCCGGAGCGGCGCGACCGCTCCTCCTCCAGCGCGATCAACTCCTCCATGTAGCGACGGTTGAAGAGACCGCTGAGCGGGTCGCGGATCGCACTGTCTCTCAGCGCCTGACGAAGGCGGATATTGTGCAGGGCCAGGGCTGCGTTCTCCGCGAAGCTCACGAGACGGGACTCGTCGTACTCGCTTTCCTCACCGGGGCCGGTCGCCAGGTGCAGGATCCCGAGCGCCTGTCCCTCCGCCAGCAAGGGGACGCAGCAGTAACCTGCCACTTGGGCAGCCAGCACGTGGCGACAAACCACCTCGGCGCCCGGCGCGGCCAAGTGATGGACGCCCATGCGTCGGATTGCCCAGCAATCCGACGGCCGGAACTGTGGGGGTCCATACCGGACACATGGGTAACGGATTATTCCGGGGACATAGGTAACACCTTTGGGCCGAACGGGTCTGCGATGGGCTCGAGTCGGCAGGCTTCCTCGTCGAAGTATCCGAGATCGTAGGTCATGAAGCTGGCGAGCCAGAGGCGGTCGTCGACCTGCTTGATGCCGATCTTCTGGCCGGCGAAGACGGTTGAAAGATTGACCTTCTTCCGATTGAGGCAGATCCGGCCGCAGGCGGTGACGGTGATGGTCTTGTCGTGGAAGGGGTAGTCGACCTCGGGCAAGCCTTTGTAGGGCCTGGAGCTGGTCCGGTAGCATTCGGCGGGCAGCTTCATGGCGAGAGCCTGGTGCGGGCGCTCTTCGTTGAAGTAGGTGAGGAAGGCGTCGAAGCGCTCCTGCTGCTGGAGCAGGTTGTTGCCGGGCGGCCTGGTGGTCTCCTTCTTCAGGGTGAGGTGCATGCGCTCGTGGCGACCGTTCTGCTGCGGGTTGCCGGGCCTGATGCGCTCGATGGCGATGCCCAGGCGCAGCCACCAGACGGCCAGGCGCGAGAGGCCGTAGAGAGCATTGGGGCTGGCGAAGGGCACGCCGTTGTCGGTGCGGATCGCGCGCGGCAAGCCGAACTCCCGGAACAGGCGCTCGAACACGGGCAGGGCATAGGCCTCCTTGGTGGAGCTCAGGGCCTCGCAGGCGAGGAGATAGCGGCTCTCGTGGTCGGTCACGGTCAGCGGGTAGCAGTAGCGCCGATCGGTCAGCATGAACTCGCCCTTGTAGTCGGCGCACCACAGGTCGTTGGGGCCGCGCGGTGCGGATAGCTGCGTCCCCTGGGCCCGATGCCGCCGGCGCTTGCGGCGCTGGACCAGGCCGTGGCGGTCGAGCACCGCATGCACCGTGCTGACGGCCGGCGCCTCGAGGTCGGGATAGAGCCGCACGAGCTTCTCGCGGATCTTCGGCGCGCCCCAGCTCGGCTGCTCCCTCTTCACGGACACGATCAGGCTCTCGATCTGGAACGGCAGCTTGTTGGCGTGCCGGTACGGCCGGCGCGACCGGTCCGTCAGACCCTCCAGCCCCATCTGCTTGTAGCGCTCGAAGATCTTGTAGCCGGTCTTTCGGGATATCCCGAAAGACCGGCACAGCGGCGCCATCTTCTCACCGTCGAGAAGCCGGGCCACGAAACGAACGCGCTCATCCATGGGTCTGCACTCCTTCCACGGCATCCGGGCCTCCCCCGCAAATGCCGAAAAGTGTTACCCATGTCTCCGGTATCCGGTGTCACCTATGTCTCGGGAAGGGCACTCAGAAGCAGCGAGTGTCTGGGCAACACCCCTTCGGGGGCGTTTCGCCGTGTCTGCGCTCCCGAGACCGGCATCGCCGCCCCACTATTCAAGCCGGCTTTCCTTAGTGTTTACGCTAATTAAACGAAACTCCAGTTGCTTAATTAACAGCCGGCATCCAGAATGCCGGGATGTCAGACGCCCACAGCAGCAACTCGCGGCTCGGCCGCTTCGTCGAAACCCCTGTCGGTGGCGAGAGCGTGCGCGCTTTCGTGCCGCCTCCGCTCCCGCCGAACCCGCCGATCGATATTCTCTCCCTCTTGCCGAACCTCGGCCTGGCCGAACGCGCCCTGGGGCGACTGGACGGCGTCGCGACACTTCTGCCGCGCCAGGAGTTGTTCCTCTACATGTACGTGCGCAAGGAGGCGGTGCTCTCCTCGCAAATCGAGGGTACGCAATCGACCTTGACCGATCTCCTGCGGTTCGAGACGGAAGCGCAGGCCGGCCAGCCGCTCGACGACGTCCGCGAGGTCTCGAACTACGTCGATGCGCTGATGTTCGGCCTGGAGCGGCTCC
>SR_TP_S13solDRAFT_1000657_pt1 | contig 12923 bp, 12 predicted proteins | sample SodReaTP_S13sol_FD_11159 | JGI IMG/M metagenome (IMG submission 11159) | reverse complement strand
GCGCGGATGGATTCGCAGAAACCGTTGTTGTTTTCGCTGTTCACCCGGTCGATGAAGATCACCCCCGGTTCGGCGTGATCGTAAGTGGCGCGCATTACCCGATCCCAGAGGTCCCGGGCCGGGACCCATTGCTGTACCCGGCAGGCCACGCGCCCGGCATCATCGGTGAGGTAGCCCTCGGTCACGGGCCAGTCGCGCCACACCACCTGTTTGGCATCGTGCATGTCCGTACCGGTGCGCAGTTGTTCCGAGGGTGTCAGCGGAAAGGCCAGGGGCCAGTCGGCACCTGCATTCAGGGCCACCATGAAGGCGTCGGGCACCAGCAGCGAGAGATTGAACTGGCGTAGCCGTCCCGGCTCGCGCTTGGCCTCGATGAATTCCAGCACGTCAGGATGGCCGATGTGGAAGGTGGCCATCTGGGCGCCGCGCCGGTCGCCGGCGGAGGCGATGGTGCGGCACATCTGGTCGTAGACGTCCATGAAGGACAAAGGCCCGGAACTGCGCGCCCCGGCACCCGCCACCCAGGCGCCCTTAGGCCGGAGCGTGGAGAACTCGTAGCCGATACCTGCGCCGCTTTGCAGGGTCAGGACGGCCTCGCGCAGCTTGGCGAGGATGTCGTCCAGGGTGTCGTGGATCGTGCCGGACACAGTGCAGTTGATGGTGGAGGTGCCGCGCTTGTGATCCCGGGCACCGGCGTTGGCCAGGATGCGCCCGGCGGGCAGGGCCCCGTGTTTCAGGGCCCAGAGAAAGCGTTCCTGCCAGTGTTCGCGAAGTTCAGGTGTGAGTTCCACAGCCGCGAGGGCCCGCGCCACCCGGGCCAGGGTCTCCCCGGGTGTGTCCTCCAGGGGCTGGCCCGTGGCATCCCGCAGGCGGTACTTGCGGTCCCAGACGTCCCGGGCCGCCGGCTGCAGGGGCAGGTCCGGCGGCCCATCGTGATTGCCGTTGGGCCCGTTCATGAGGATTTATTTCTGCTGCCAGTTGCCCCCGGCGTCCTGGTACCAGTAACCGGCCGGGGCCTCCTCGACCCAGACCCGGGCGAAGGTGTCACGGATGTTGGCCTCCCACTCGGGATGGCCGTTGGCCCGGGCGATCTCCCTGTAGAGCGCAGTGCGGTCGTTGTTCTCGTCGGCCACCAGGCGCTGCACCGTGGCTCGATCACGCAGAGCAACGGCATTGAGATCCCGCATGGCCAGCAGGCCGTCACGGCCGAAACCCACGGCGCCACTGCGGTAGTGGGGCGCGAGCTGGGGGGTACGGGCACGCATGGAGGCACGCAGGGCATCGATACCCGGGGAGCGTATATCGATGTTCGGCTGCTGGGCCTGGGCCGGGGGCACCACCAAGCTCAACAGACTGCCAGCCAGCTGCACAGCCGCACCACGGTTACGGGCGCCAGGCTCGGGCGTCGGCGCAGGTGCGGCCTCGGGTGTACCCAGCACATCGCGCACGATGGTACGTGCCGCATCCTCGGCGGCCGCCGCCGGGAAGTAGATGTTCACAGTCACGCAGGCGGTCAGGGCCATGGCCCCCAACATCCAGACACCGATACGCAAGGTTTTCATACAGAACTCCTGAAAAAGGAAAAGGCGTGTGCACTGATTCTAGCTAACTGTGCGCCCTCAAAGCTGAACGCGACGTGAAATCAGTGGCAAGTGGCTAGTCTCAAGTGGCAAGGGCCCCCTCCCCAACCCTCCCCCGCGATGCGGGGGAGGGGGCATTCATACACCCTCGCCCTCAGGGAGAGGGCCGGGGTGAGGGTGGTGTTCCTTGCCACTTGAGACTTGCCACTAGCCACTTATCTTACGACCGCCCCGCCCCCCTCCAGCACCACCGTCGTCAGGCGGCTCACCAGATCCCGCCACGCCACCTCACGGGTGAAACCGATGACGTTGATCTGGGGCAGGCCAGCCCCCTGGACGATGTAATAGCCCTGCTCTGCGGGGGCGACCCCGTCCATGATGCAGGTATCACCCTGCAGCCTGCAGCTCAGGCCCAGCTGGCGGTAGGAGAAGTCCTCGAAGAAACGCAGGAAACCGCCGGAGAGCACACCGCCGATGCCGCCACCCACCCGGGTGAGGTTGTCCACGGCCCGCTGACTGATGCGCCGGGGCGAGGTGTCCCCGGGCGGCGTCCTGAACTGCGCGTCAAACTGCACCGGGGACCAGCGCACCAGGACCAGGTCGCGCACATCGCCGTCCAGCCGTCCGGTGATCTGGCCCACGTCGAAGGTGCGCGTCAGTTCCTCCAGGTCCAGCCCGCGGACCTGGATCTGGGCGGAGAACTCCGGGGCCACCCCCAGGGGGTCACGCAGACGCAATTCACCCAGGGTAATGTTGCCGTCGAAGGCCCGCACCAGCAGACGGCCGCCCACGGTCAGCAGCCCCTGTTCATAGCGTACGTTGGGAATGATGCCCGCCAGGGTGCCCGAGAGTTTCGGCCAGCCCAGGGCCTCGGTGAGTCGTTCCATGCTCACGGGACTCACCCCCCCATCAAAGGCCCAGCGGGTCTCGCCACTGCCCAGTCCCGCCACCTCCAGGCCCCGGATCTCCAGGGCCCCGTCCAGTACAGGCAGGTGTACCGGGGAGGGCAGGCGAAAACCATCCCGGCTGATCTTGGGCTGGAAACGGGATGCCCCCAGGGCAACTCCGTAGACCTGTCCACCGTCGATGGACACCCGGGAGGCGGGGGCCTCGCCCTCGGCCCGCCAGTTCAGGGCCCCGTCCAGGCCCTCGACGGCGAAGCGTCCCAGGCGATCCCGGGCCCCCAGCCGCATCATCTGCAGGGCCACCTCCCGGAGCGCGCCACCCTGCAGCCGGACCCGCCCGGCCAGCAGCCCCTCGGTATCCAGGGAATCCAGGGCCGTGCCCGGCAGGAACGGCAGGGCGTACGCGTCAAAGGCCAAGGGCAGTTGCACACGCTCCAGATCCACAGTGGCATCCACCCCGGACAGGCCCTTGGTCGTCGCCCAGGCGCCCTGGGCGGCCAGACGCATCACCCGGGGATGATCCAGACGCAGACTGTCCACCGTGAGCAATCGGTCCCCCAGGCGGAACCGTCCCTCCAGGTCCAGGGTGATCGGATCCTCGGCCTCCAGGAACATCGGGTGGACATACACCCCGCCCTCGCGCCAAACACCGGAGAACTGCACCCGGTAATCCTGGCGCTCCCGGCGCAGGGCCAGGTTCAGGCCCAGCCCCAGTCCCTCCGCCGCCTGCAGGCCATCATCGCTGGCGAAATCCACCCCAGCCAGACCCAGTTCCAGGTCTGCGGCCTCAGGCTGTGCCCCCCGGCCCCGGACCTCCAGGGTGAAGCGACTGGTACCGCTGGGCACCAGCGGCCAGGCCTGACCCGCCGCGAGGGAAAGCCGGGACAGGGCTTCCAGGTCCAGGGCCTCGCCCCTGCCATGGACCTTCCACTGATCCCCATCCAGGCGCAAGTCCAGCTGCGCCGAGCCGCCGGCCAGGCGCAGGCTATCCAGGTCCAGGCTGAGCCGGCCGGGATGGGCATAGGTGAAATCGGCACCGAGGGCCTGGGTGCCCAGCCAGGGATGCTCAAAGTGCAACTGCCCACCCTTGCAGCTGCCACCCAGACCACGCAGCTGCAGAGCCGGACAGCGCACCTGGACATCCTCCAGCAGAAGCTCACCCCCCAGCGTGATGCTGCCGATGGACAACTCAAGACCCAGCTGCGCCGTACCCAGGGCCAGGCTGCCCCGCAACCCGCTCAGGGCCCAGCCCTCCCCCTCCAGCTGCTCGATCTCCAGGCTCAGGGCGTCCACGGCCCGGACCGGCCCCGCAAGGGTGCCCACACCGAGCATCAGGCACAGGACGAGAAGGGAAAGGGGCAGGTGGCGCACAGCTTGGACGTTAGACCATGGCATGGCCCCGAACAAGCGAGTGCAGAACGGGACGCCGAAGCACGGGCAAACCTGACCTCTATCAATAACCGGGCTATTATCCCGACGGGCAGCCTCCAAATCCCCGGAGGAATACCTCATAATGTGAAACACATCACATCATTCCCCCGCCTCATGACCGAGCAGACCAAGCCGCTGGATCTGATGTCCCGCTACACCAGCCTGGGTGAGGGTGTGCTGCGCGCGGTCCTGGAGGAAATGGTCGACGGCGTGGTGCTGATCAACCGCCTGGGCATCATCCGGGAGCTCAACCCCGCGGCGGTGCGCATCTTCGGCTATACCCGGGACGAGTTGCTGGGCAACAACGTCAGCGTACTCATGCCCCAGCCGGAACGGGATCGCCACGACCAGTACCTGCGCAACTACCTGGAGTCGGGCCAGGCACAGATCATCGGCACCGGGCGCCAGGTGCTGGGCCGGCGCAAGAATGGCAGCCTGTTCCCCATGGAGCTGGCGGTCAGCGAGGTCAATGCCGATGACCAGCACCTGTTCGCGGGCATCGTGCGCGACATCACCGAACGCCACGCCTACCAGCAGACCCTCGCCCTGTTCCGGCGGGCCATGGAGAGTGCCCACAATGGCGTGGCCATCGCCGACCTGGGCCCCGAGGGTGAACGCATCACCTACGCCAACCGGGCCTTCGCGGACATCAGCGGCTTCGAGCCCGTGGACCTGCTGGGACGGGACCTGATGTTCATGTCCTGCGACGCGGGGGACATCCAGTCCTGCCGGGACATGGTGCGCGACATGCGAGCCGGCGAGGCCCAGCGCACCACCCTGAGCTGCCTGCGTCCCGACAACCGGCGGATCTGGGTGGACATCACCCTCTCGCCCATCATCAACGAGGCCGGTGAGGTTGCCCACTGCATCGCCGTACTGGCGGACGTCACCGCCCTGAAGGACAGCGAATCGGCCCTGCTGGAACAACAGCAGGCCCTGGAGCAGCGGGTGGAACAGCGCACCCAGAACCTCACCGACCTGGTGCGCCAGCTGCGCCGGGAGATCGAGGAGCGCAACCGGGTGGAGGCCGCACTGCGCCTGAGCGAACAACGCCTGGCCAACGCCCAGCGCATCGCCCGTGTCGGGCACTGGGAGTGGAACATCTCCAGCGGCCGACTGTACTGGTCCGATCAGGTTTTCGAGATCCTGGGCCTGCCGGCGAACAGCAAGGCCCCCAGCTACCCCGGTTTCCTGGAAATGATCCCCGAGGAGGATCGTCAGGCCCTTGACCATGCCATCAAGTGCTGCCTGGAGGCAGGCGAGCCCTACCGGATCGATCATCGCATCACCTGCCCGGATGGTACCGAGCGCGTGCTGCAGGAAGATGGCGAACTGGTCCGCGACGACCAGGGCGAACCCCTGCTTCTGCGCGGCACTGCCCGTGACATCACCGAGCGCCGGGAACATGAGCGCCAACTGCGCGAGATCGCCAGTTTCGACCCGGTCACCGGCCTGCCCAACCGCACCCTGTTCGTGGACCGGCTGAGCCACGCACTGGCCAATGCCCAGCGCAGCCAGCGCATGGTGGCCCTGCTGTTCCTGGACATGGACCGCTTCAAGCAGGTCAACGACAGCCTGGGCCACATGATGGGAGACGAACTCCTGCGCCAGACCTCCCGGCGCCTGCTGGGCTGCGTGCGCGACGGCGATACCGTGGCCCGCTTCGGCGGGGATGAATTCGTGCTCATCCTGGAAAACCTGGACCAGCCCCAGCAGGCCAGCCTGACCGCGGAGCGCATCATCGAGGTCATGCAACGACCCTTCCACCTGGGGGATCACGAACATTTCTGCAACGTCAGCATCGGCATCAGCCTGTACCCCGATGATGACGGCGAGGCCGAAAACCTGGTGCGCTATGCCGACAGCGCCATGTACCTGGCCAAGGGCGAGGGCGGCGCCAGTTATCGCTTCTACACGCCGGACATGAATGTCCGGGCCATGGAGCGCCTGCTGCTGCAGAACCACCTGCACCAGGCCCTGGAACTGGACCAGCTGGAGGTGCACTACCAGCCCCAGCTGAACCTGCAGTCGGGCCAGATCAGCGGCGTCGAGGCCCTGGTGCGCTGGCGGCATCCGGAACGGGGGCTCGTCCCGCCCTCGGAATTCATCCCCGTGGCCGAGGACACTGGACTGATCGAACCCCTGGGGGAGTGGGTGCTGCACCGGGCCATGCGGGATGTCTGCGCCTGGGAACAGCAGGGACTGCCGGCCCTGCGTCTGAGCGTCAATCTCTCCCCCCGGCAGTTCCGCCATCCGGATCTCACCGGCATGGTGGCCCGCGCCCTGGAGCAGGCCGGACTGCCCGCCACGCGCCTTGAACTGGAGATCACCGAACGGCTACTGATCGGTGACATCGAGCCCACCGTCGCCACCCTCGCCCAGCTCTCGGCCCTGGGTGTGCGGATCTCCATCGATGATTTCGGCACGGGCCACTCCTCCCTGGCCTACCTCAAACGTCTACCCGTGCATGTGCTCAAGATCGACCGGGGGTTCGTGGACGGCATCGGCAAGGACAGCGACGACGCCGCCATCGCCGAGGCCATCCTGGCCCTGGGCCGGACCCTGCGTCTGGAGGTGGTGGCGGAAGGGGTGGAACGCAGGGAACAGGCCAGCTTCCTGCGGGAACGGGGCTGCGAGCTCGCCCAGGGGTTTTTTATCAGCCGCCCGCTACCCGCCACGGACATCGGCCACTGGCTAAAGCAGCGTGCGGCGGGACAACAGCGGGGCTGAGGGGCCAGACCTGCGACCCCAACAGCCTGTGGCCAAGGAAAATGGCGTTTCAGCTGAAGGCAAAGGCCCCGTAGCCCACCACCCGCTCCCGGGGCCCGGCGGTATCGCCCGATGAGCGCATGTCCAGGCATTGCGCCTTGAGACCCCGCTCCCGTGCCGTGCGCAGTAAAGCCTGGATGGGCACCCGCCCGCAGGCCATGCCCGTCTCGATGCCCTCATCGTCCAGGGACTCGATGGCCATGCGGGTCAGTCCGTCCATGCGCCGGGCAGACTCGTAGTCCAGGTGGTTGCTCAGATCCGAACTCACCAGCACCAGTGTCTCCGGCCCACCCCAGAGTCTCTCCAACACCTGGGCCACGTCCCCCGCCGTGCCACCACCCACCACCACGGGCACCAGGGTAAAGCCCTCACCCAGTACCTCCTGAAGAAAGGGCAATTGCACCTCCAGACTGTGCTCCGGCTGATGGGCCGCATCGAAACGAAACATCATGGACAAGGCACAGGCCTGGTCCAGGGCCTCACGGTCCACGGGGATGTGCCCCAGGGGTGTCTCGAAGAAATGGGCGTCCGGGGCGGCCATGCCGTAGAAACCCACCCGATGTGCCGGCCCGAGCAAGACCACTCGCCGGATCTTCCCGGCCTGACCGCGCAGCCGCGCGTAGGCCCGGGCCGCCACAGGACCGGAATAGACATAGGCAGCATGGGGAACGATCAGGGCCTTGGGCACGGACTCCTCGCCGCCCCCTGGGTCAATTGCCGCATCCTCCAGCATCTGTTGCACCACGGTGCGCAATAGACCCGGCTCGGCGGGATAGAAATGCCCGGCCCCTGCGGCAGGACGGACCCGATTCCAGACGTTTCTTGCTTCCATTCTCATGGCAATCCACCTCCTGCCAGAGGCCCGCATGGATCTACACTGCCTGAACGGCCGTGCCTTTCGCGGGTGATGGGTGATTGAACGTGCGTTTCCCTAGTCCACAGTATAGTTGCCCAGGGGACCGGGCCGGCGGGCGTTGTCTCAAGCTGGGAACTACTTCTCAGAGCGGGCTGGGGCGCTTGCAATAATCAGGCGGGGTCGTCTCTTAAACGCTCAGGCGATACCAGAGCAGGCCCAGATACTCATGCAGGGCCCGGCCCGTGTACCACAGGGCGCGGGACTGGGGCAGGAAATCAGTCAGGGTGACGGCGCTGGAGTCGGTGCTGATGCGGCGGGTGGGATAGGGCGTCACCACCAGTCCCGTGCGCTGAAAACACCACAGGGCCCGGGGCATGTGCAGGGCATGGGAGACCAGCAAAGCGTGGCCGATCCCTTCGGCCTTGAGCAGGTGTGCGCTGTAGGTGGCATTCTCACAGGTATTGCGGCTCTCGCTCTCCCGCCAGCGCACCGCAAGGCCCATCTCCTCCTCCAGCACCCCGGCCAGCAGATCCGCCTCGCTGGCGGGCTCATCACCGCGCACCCGTCCACCACTCACCAGCAACGGCAGGCCCGTGTCACGGTGCACCCGGGCAGCGTAGCGCAGGCGTTCAAGGGAATAGGCGTTGACCGTCTCGCCGCCATATTCCGGGGCGTAGAGATAACGGCCACCGGCCAGCACCAGGATGGCACCGGCCGACTCGGGCACAGGCCCGGCGATCTCGTAACCCGACTCCAGTCCACTAAGCAGCCAGCCGGCGAACAGGGGCGTGGCCGCCACATAGATCCAGGCCAGACCCGCCAGTATCAGCAGCCGGGCGGGACGCCAGCGCCACAAGAGGAAGCCCGCCAGCACCAGCAGCAAACCGCTGGCCGGCGGCAGGATCAGCAACTCGATGATATGCAGCAGCTCGCGCACCGCCGGGCTATTTCTTGCCAGGGGCGTAGAAGTAGCGGTTGAAGGTGGCCACGTCCTCGCTCACCCGGCGGATCAGATGGTCCAGGCTGATGATGGCGAACTCCAGCAGGTTCACGGCGATGTAGGGTCGTTCCACCCGCAGGCGATCGTACATGGAGCGGGTGAGTTTCAGCACCGAGGTGTTGTTACGCAGGGCACGCATGCGCACGGCCCGGGGCACCCGGTCGAAGAAGGACATCTCGCCCATAAGCTCGCCTTCCTTCATGCGCCCCACTTCCACCTCGCGGCCACCATCGTCGTGGTACAGCGCCGCCTCGCCATCCACCACGAAATACAGGGCCTCGCCCACCTCACCGATCTCCGCGATCACCTGCCTGCTCTTGAAACTGACCACCTCCAGATACTCCAGCAGAACACTGACCTCGCTGGGGGTCAGGGAGGCGGACATGGGGTGTTTGCTCAGGAATTCATTGAGCTTGGCATCGAACGACATGGCGGGCCCTCTATGTATACTGGGATCAGCATTGTGGTTGCCGAAAGTATACCGGCAGCCGGACCGATTCATAGACAAGCCGTAGGGAAATTCATGGACCCGAGAATTCACGACGACTTGGTGCACCTGGTGCAGGAGCTGGCGCCCCGCGCCCTGCTGGTGATCGCTGCCTCCGACAACCCATTGCCCGAGGCCGTGCACGGGCGCAATCCCGGATTGCCGATCACCTGGCTGTTCACGGAGCAGGCCTACGATGCCCTGGAGGATGTGGACCGCCACGAACTGGTGCTGGTGCTGGACGCCCTGGACAAACTGGACAGGGAACAGGCCACCCACATGGTCGCGCGCCTGCGGGACCTCAACAGCGAGAGCCTGTACGTGCTCGCGCCCGAGGGCGAGGCAAGCCCCTGGCATGAACAGGACCTCATCGCCCTGGGCCTGACCCGGGTACGCAGCTACGGCCAGGCGCAGGGCAAGACCCACCTGTTTCGTTTCAATCTCAAGGACTACAAAAAGACCCCGGACTGGCTCAACCCCAGGTACTGGGCGAATCCGGAGATGTGGGAAAAGGCCCGATGGTGAGCGCCTGTTTAGGCGCTCACCATCGGGCCTCAGTGGCTAGTGGCAAGTCTCAAGTGGCAAGGAAAACCCGGGGTTGCCTTTCCTTGCCACTAGCCACTTGAGACTAGCCACTGCCTTCACCCCTGCCTACTCACCTCACACAGCCGCTTCATCTCGTCCGGGACGTTGTCGGGACACTCTCCGCACAACTCGTTGCCAGGCACCGAGAAATCAATCTTGCGCGGATAGGGCAGGTCCATCTCATCCATGATCTTCACGAACTCCTCCAGGGTCTTGCCGCGACCCAGGCGGGGGTTACGCATCTTCTCCTGGCCGATGGTGGTGATCTGCCTCGACTCGTAGTCGTGGGCGGGATAGACCAGGGTCTCATCGGGCAGGGAGAAGAACTTCTCGTGGATGGTCTTGTACAGGGTGCGGGCATCACCGGACTGGAAGTCCGTGCGCCCGCAGGCCTCGATCAACAGGGCATCGCCGGAGAACAGCAGGTTCATGCCCCCGTGCTCCAGCAGGAAGGCGTGATGGGTATCTGTGTGCCCCGGGGTGTACAACGGGTTCAGGGTGATCTGGCCAACGCGAAAGGGTTCACCCTCGCGCACGCCGATGTCCCGGCAGGGCAGCTCGTCCATGGCGGGCCCGGCGATCTTGCAACCGCTCAGGGCCTTGAGCTTTCGGGCGCCGGTGATGTGATCCGCATGGATGTGGGTCTCCAGGACGCAGTTGAGCTTCAGGCCCATCTCGTTGATCACCGACAGATCCCGCTCCACGGTCTCGATGACCGGGTCGATGAGCACGCACTCGCCGGTGTCCGGACAGGCCAGCAGGTAGGTGTAGGTGGAAGAATCCGTTTCAAACAGTTGCTTGAAATGCATGTGCATGTGACCTCCAGTCGTAGAACCTGTGCTTAACGTAACACGCCTTGCCGGTCAGCTCGGGCCGTCCGTCGGGCCGTGGGGCGATCGGCTTGCCGATCGCCCGGTGGCTAACAATAATCATGACAGTATCGTCCGAGCGGGACCAAATGGCATCACTGAAACAAAGGCTTGCGGAACACGGCTTCGTCTGCGACGAGGACTACGGCTATGCGGTGCAATGCCTGCTGTCGGCGCCCGGAGGGCACCTGCGCTGCCTGAATCTGGAAGGTGACAGCGGCCGGCGCCGCAGCGCCTTCGCCTATGCCCTGGGACACGCCCTTGGCCATGCCCAGGTGCTCTACCACGAATTCACCGACCCGCCCCCGGAACAACCGGTGCGCATGGATCCGGCGGAACCCGGCGACGAAGCGCCAGGAGAGCCACCCATGGATGCCCTGGACCGGGTCATGGCCGAAGCCTGCGCCCTGAGCGAAGGGGATGCCACCTTCCTGATCCTGGACCAACTGCACCGGGCCCCCTTCCAGACCCACCTGCGCCTGGCGGACTTTGTCCGCGACGGCCACTGGCGCTACGGCGAACTGGCCCTCAAGGCTCACCGGCGCAACCTGCTGATCGCCTTCATCTCCGACGAACCGGTCTACCACAGCCTGCGCCAGATGGCCTTCAGCCTGTGGCTGGATCGGCACGGGTCAGGAGAGCAGCCCATCAACCCGGCACGACTGGGCCTGGCGGAGAATGCCCGGCCCATGATCCAGGCCCTGGAGACCCTGTTCCGGGCCCTGGACCTGAGCCCGACCCTGGAGGAGTGGCGCCGGGTGATCCATGACCTGCACGTGAACGTAAACAACCCGGGGGAACTGCGCCAGTCCATCTACGGCTGGGTGGAAGGGGTGGACCGGGCGCACCTGATGTCCGCCTACCTGGATCAGGTGCTGCAACGCCAATGGCCGGAGATCCGTAATTATCTGGGACTTGAGGCCGAGCCCTCCAGTCAGCGGGACAGGGGCACCGGCTGACGGACGCGGGCGCAGGGAGTATCATGGTGCGCCTCGATCCAAAGCCAGCAGGAAAGCCCATCCATGACCCCCGAACAGGTTCAGCAACTGATCAGCAACCACATGCCCGACGCCCGTGTGGAGGTCACCGGGGGAGACGGCAAGTTCGAGGCCATCGTGATCAGCCCCGAGTTTGAAGGTCTGAGCCCGGTCAAGGCCCATCAGCGGGTCTACGCCACCGTAGGCTCGGAGATCGCCAGCGGCGCCATCCATGCCCTGACCATCCGCCCCTTCACCCCCGCCAAGTGGGACGCCCAGAACGCCTGACCTGGCCGGCGTGATCAGGCTGCGCCCGATGCCATGGGCCTGACGTCCGTGTATACCCAGCAAGTGCCAGCATGATTTCCACCAAGGGCCGCGATGAGCTGCGCACCCTGCTGTCCTCGGAACTGGTCAACGACTGGGCCGAGGCCGACCGCAGCCTCAAGCAGGTGGCCCGCATGCTGCTCACCCAGCGCCCGGACCTCATGCGTCTGTATTTCGAGCCCGCCGCCTGGCAGGCCATCACCGCCATGGACAGGCGCCACGCCGCCAGCACCATCCTCGCCCTGCTCAAGGCCGCCGTGATCGCAGAAAACGGCGCGCCCACGGTCAGGGGTCCGGAACAGGCCCGTTTCTACGTCACCTCCGGCCTGCGTGCCTACGTGGACGCGGCCATGGCCTGGTACCGGGACCACCCACAACACTGCCCGCCGGGACTCAAGGACCGCAAACCGCCCCTGCTGCGCCTGCCGGGCCACAAGGACCCCCAGGCCTGACACCCGGGCATAAAAAAGGGCTGAGGCCGCGAACGGCCCCAGCCCTGGTCCACCCGGCGGTAATCCTCAGCGCAGGGCCGGAACCCACAACATGCTCTCCTGAGCGGCGAAGTAGGCTGCCAGGTCCTTGAGGTCCTGATCACTCAGGCCCGCGACGGTGCCGGCCATGATGGCATTCTGCCGTTCACCGGACTTGTAACCGCGCAGGGAGCGCAGCAGGAAACTCTCATACTGACCGCCGATACGCGGGAAGGCCGAACTGGTGCTGTTGCCATCAGCACCATGGCAGGCAATGCAGGCCTGGGCCTTGGCTTCTCCGGCACGGGGATCGCCGGCCATGGCCTGTGTGGCTATCAGGGCCAGGGGCAACACCAGGGCGGCGCTAAGTATGTGCATGATCTTCATCTTCGATGTCCTCTACAGTCTGTCTATCGGGCCAGGTCTGGCTGGCCGGGGCGGATCAGCGCGGGGCGTTCGCGAAGAAGGCCGCAATGTCTTTCATGTCCTGTTCGCTCATGCTGCCCGCCTGGGCCCGCATGGTCGGATGCAGACGCTGGCCGGCCTGATAAGCCTGCAGGGCCGCTACCAGGTAATCGGCATGCTGACCGCCGATCTTGGGGACATGGAAGGTGGGATAGGCGTTCTTGTAGTTGGCAATACCGTGGCAACCAAGACAGGTATCGGC
>SR_TP_S13solDRAFT_1000656_pt1 | contig 12925 bp, 18 predicted proteins | sample SodReaTP_S13sol_FD_11159 | JGI IMG/M metagenome (IMG submission 11159) | reverse complement strand
AAGCCGCAACCAGCTTCCAAACCTCGGACCCGTCTTCTTTGCATGGCTTGCGTAGGTGCAACAAATCGGCGGTCGGGCTTACAATTTTCAGGTTTTCTTTCGACATGTGCTCATTTTCTGGTCGTTTCCTTTGAGCAACGATATATAGCGACCCTGTATTATTTTTCAACCTTAATAAGTTTTTTCCTACGGTTGACTATTTTTTATATTACTTTCAGTAATTTACATTAACAAATGCTAAAAAATATCGTCAGATTCAAGAAAAATGCTTCGCTAGCAAAATAATTTGCCTACCAAAGCAGTTTTAATGCGACCTGCAAACCGGCTTGGTCAGAAGGCCCTTGATCTTGTGCGCCCTGCACGGCAATGTGCGTGCCGACCCATTCCAAACATGCAAGGCTAACGTGACTGACCGTTCTTCTGAAACGCTGATTGCACTGCGCCGGATCATGCACGCGCTGGAAGGCAATGCGCGCGCGATGGCGCGCGCTTCCAACCTGTCGCAGGCGCAACTTCTTGTGCTATATACTCTGGCCAAGAACGGGCAGGAAATGCCGCGCGACATTGCGCGCGCGCTTGGCGTCGGTCAGGCCACGATTTCCACCCAGATCGACAAGCTGGAACTTCGCGGGCTGGTGCGGCGCGAACGCAGGCATTCGGACCGGCGTGCCATCTGGGTTATCCTGACAGATACAGGGCGCGCGCTTCTGGACCAGACGCCAGATCCGCTGCATGAACGCTTCACCACGCGGTTCCGTAAACTGGAAAGCTGGGAACAGACCATGTTACTGGGCGCAGTCGAACGGTTGGGCAGCCTGTTCGACGCTGAGAATACGACCCCCTTCCCCCCACCATCCGAGGATGGGCGCGGTCCGGTCACCCCAGAGGAGGCAGAGGGCTAGACCAGCCCCCTGCCCGACAGTTTATCAGCCGATCTCCTGCAACTGCGCCAGCGCGCGGCCAAGGCGGTCGATTTCCTCGGCCAACAGGGCAGATTTCTCGCGCGCTTCGCTCACCACCTCTTCGGGCGCGCTGGCCACGAATTTGGCGTTGTTCAAGCGCCCCTCTATGCCCGCGCGTTCCTTCTCGGCCTTGGCTTGGGTCTTTTGCAGCCGGTCTTTCTCGGCGGCAATGTCAATCACCCCTTCCAGCGGCAGCCCGAATGTGCCCCCTTCAACCGCCACGGTAATGGACCCTTTGGGCAGCACGTCCACCTGTTCCAGTGACGCGATGCGCGCCAGCTTCGACACCAGCGCCATGTTGCGCGCCAAGGCCGCCTGCCCGTCCGCATTCAATTCCAGTTGCACCATGTTCAGCTTCAACCCCACTGGCACGCGCAATTGCTGGCGCGCGGACCGGATGGTTTCAATCAACCCGATCACCCAGTTCATTTCGCGCATGGCACCCGCATCCACGAGTTCCGACCCGTAGTCCGGCCAGTCGGCATGCGCGCAAATCTTGTCGCGCGCCCCTGTCAGGTGCCACAATTCTTCGGTGATGAACGGCATGATCGGGTGCAGCAGAATCATGCACTGATCCAGCACCCACGCCATGGTCGCGCGGGTTTCCTGCGCCTGATCGCCATCGAACAAGGGCTTGGCGAATTCCACATACCAGTCGCACACCTTGCCCCAAACGAAGGCATACAGCGCATTCGCCGCGTCGTTGAATCGGTAGTCAGTCAGCGCCGCATCAACGGTTTCGCGCACGCGCGAGGTTTCGCCAATGATCCAGCGGTTCACCGTGGCTTTCGCCTGCGGCGGGGCCGCCTGCGTTGTGTGATTGTCCCAAACCCCGTTCATTTCGGCAAAGCGGCAGGCATTCCACAGCTTGGTGGTGAAGTTCCGATACCCCGCAATGCGTTGCGTATCCAGCTTCAGCACACCGCCCATGCTGGCCATGGACGCATTGGTAAAGCGCAGCGCATCCGCGCCGTATTCGTCAATAACTTCCAACGGATCAACGACATTGCCAAGCGATTTCGACATCTTCTTGCCCTTGGCATCACGCACCAGACCATGCAGGTAGACATGGTGGAACGGGATCTGGTCCACCACGGCAAGCTGCATCATCATCATCCGCGCGACCCAGAAGAACAGAATGTCCTGTCCGGTGATCAGCACGCTGGTCGGGAAGAAACGTTTCAACTCATCCGTCTGCTCCGGCCAGCCCAGCGTTCCAATGGGCCAGAGGCCCGAGGAGAACCATGTGTCTAGGACGTCGGGGTCGCGCTGTATGCTTATCGAGAGCTGATTTGATGAAGTGAAGGTCGGTCCGAAATTTACCAATTCATCGGCCTGCTCCTGCGACATTCCGGTTGGCAATTCTCCTTGGAATGATGCTGGCGAGACTGCTTTCACAGTAACATCGTGCTGAGTCACAGTCTTATAATACTCGTTCGCTATCCTAATCGCCTCGGCTTCAGTTGCAGCGCAGAATAATTGCTTTTCTGAGTTCGGTCTCGCTGAGCCATCTAGGCTTGCCGTTCCCTCGGGCGACAACTTCGGCCCATACCAAACCGGAATCTGATGCCCCCACCACAACTGGCGCGAGATGCACCAAGGCTCGATATTCTCCAGCCAATGGAAATAGGTCTTCGCGCCACTCTCCGGCATGATCTTCACGCGGCCATCGCGCACAGCGTCCAGCGCTGGCCCCACCACCTTTTCGGCATCGACAAACCACTGGTCGGTCAGCATGGGTTCAATCACAACTTTGGACCTGTCGCCAAAGGGTTGCATGATCTTCTTTGCCTCGACCAGCGGCACCGGTTCGGCGGGGTCATCCCCTTCGCCCAGCTTGCGCCCCAGCCGCGCATCATCCGCGCGGGTCATCATAGCCAGCCCCTCGGCCGTGATTTCTTCCACCACGCGTTCACGCGCCGCATAGCGGTCAAGGCCCCGCAGATGGTCGGGCACAAGGTTAAGCGCGTCGGCCTCTGCCTCTGACAACGCACGCTCGCCGCGCGCCACGGTGCCCGCAATCGCGGCGGCCTCGGCATAGGGCGCACCATCGGCGCGCATCTGTGCGCGCGTGTCCATCAGCCGGTACATCGGAATCCCGCCGCGCTTGGCCACGCCATAGTCATTGGCGTCATGCGCGCCGGTAATCTTGACCGCGCCGGACCCGAATGCCGGGTCAGGATACTCATCTGTAATAATCGGGATCAACCGACGATGCGCTTTCGGCCCAACCGGAATTTCACATAGTTTTCCGATAATTGGCGCGTAACGCTTATCCGATGGATGAACCGCAACCGCCCCGTCACCCAGCATGGTTTCAGGCCGCGTCGTCGCAATGGAAATGTAATCGCGCGTCTCGCGGAAGATCACGTTCCCGTCTTCATCTTGCTCCAAATACTCATAGGTTTCACCGCCAGCCAACGGGTACTTGAAATGCCACATATGGCCGTCAGTCTCGATATTCTCGACCTCAAGATCGGAAATCGCAGTTTCAAAATGCGGGTCCCAGTTGACCAACCGCTTGCCGCGATAGATCAGGCCCTTGTTATACATATCCACGAAAACCTTGATCACCGCGTCGTGGAAATTGCCATCCTCGCCCGCAGGCGCGCCCGGTGCGCCCGACATGGTGAACGCATTGCGCGACCAGTCCAGCGAACAGCCCAGCCGCTGCAACTGCCCGATGATGGTGCCGCCCGATTGCGCCTTCCACTCCCAGACCTTGGCCAGAAATTCCTCGCGCGTGAAATCCGTGCGTTTCTTTCCCTCAGCGGCCAGACCACGTTCAACAACCATCTGGGTTGCAATGCCCGCATGGTCCTGCCCGGGTTGCCACAGCGTGTCAAAGCCCTGCATCCGTTTCCAGCGCACCAGAATATCTTGCAGCGTGTTGTTGAAGGCGTGGCCCATATGCAGGCTGCCCGTCACATTGGGGGGTGGAATCATGATGCTGAAGGCGTCATCGCGGCGCTTGTTCGCGCCCGCCGCAAACGCATCTTGCGCCTGCCACATATCGGCAATCCGCCGCTCGGCGGCCTGCGCATCAAAATTCTTGTCCATCGCCATCTGTCCGGCCCCATTCCTGTAGTTTGGAACCGTGTTTAGCGCCCCTGCGCGGCAAGGGAAAGCCCTGCCCCCTTAGCGAAGGGCACGGATCGTATCACCAGGTTGCATGCGCGGGCTAAGTTCAACAATCTTGCCACCAATCATGCCATCTGTGTTCTTGCCAGCGACAATTTCCGCAGCATGGCGGCCGATTTCACGGCGACAGGCATCGGTCGTGGCAAGGCGCAGACGCAAACCGTCCAGCAGTTCCAGCCCGTTGAACCCCGCAAGCCCGATCTGGCCCGGCACATCAAGCCCCTGATCCAGACAATACAGCAACCCGCCTGCCCCGATCATATCATTGGAATAATACAGGAAATCCAGATCCGGATTGGCCTTCAAGATGGCGGCGGTCATTTCGCGGCCCTTGGCCAGTGACGACCCGCCCGCATAGTGCTCGGTCGCGGCCAGCGAAATGCCTGCGGCGGTCAGGGCCTCGGTAAATCCTTCAAGGCGTTTTCGGGCGCGGTGGTCATCGGGCATTTTCGACCCCAGAAACCCGATCCTGCGATAACCTGCGGCCAGAATCGCCTCGGCCATTTCGCGGCCTGCGCGTTTGTGGGAAATGCCCACCATCGAATCAATCGGCGTGCCGTCAATATCCATGATTTCCACAATCGGAACCCCGGCTGCGGCCAACATGGCGCGCGACGCGTCAGAATGCTCCAGCCCCGCAAGGATCATCCCAGACGGACGCCAGGACAGCATTTCATAGATAACATTCTCCTCGCGGTCGGGCTTGTAGTCGGTGGCCCCGAATACTGGTTGAAGTCCCGAATCCTCCAGCGCTTCGGATATCCCGCCCAGCACCTCGGGAAATACCATATTGGCCAGCGACGGAATGACCACCCCTACCAGATTGACCCGCTGGCTGGCCAACGCACCGGCGATCTTGTTGGGCACGTAGCCCAGCGCCTTGGCCGCCGCCAGCACCTTGTCACGCGTTGCAGGCGATACATCTGCGCGGTTTCGCAACACGCGGCTGACCGTCATTTCGCTGACACCGCTGGCATCCGATACATCACGCAAGGTCAGGGGCCGGTTGCTTTCAGGGGGAAGATAGGGGGGCAAATGCGTAATCCTGTCAAAGTGAATATGACAAGATGTTAGCCCCTGATGCCGACAATGAGCAAGAGCGAAGCCATCCCCCCGTGACAAGCCGGTTTCGACACGCTATTGCAACCCCCGCTGGCCCCGTGGCTCAACTGGATAGAGCAGCCCCCTCCTAAGGGGCAGGTTACAGGTTCGAATCCTGTCGGGGTCGCCACAAAATCAATTGCTTAGCAGAACGCATAATTTATTTCGCCCCAGTTTCGCCCTCGCTTGCGCGGATTGTTCTCGGTTCGATCACTCTCTGTTTGCGCGATTCAATCGCCCCGACAGCGCCTGCCTGGAAGTATGGAGAGCGATGCCAGTATGTCCGCTCGATAGTCGTGGTGCTGGTTGCAAAGAAAGCGGCCGCATCCGCCATTGACGCGCCTCCTTCAATCGCCCAGGTGATCGCGGTGTGTTTGAGCGTATGCGGTGTCGGCCGCCAGTCCAGCTTTGCCTCTTTCAGCACACGCGCCCAGGCTGTCTTGATGCTGGCCACGCGGCTACCTCGCCACTCCACGGCCCAGACATTTCCGGAGGCATGCCAGCGGCGCGCATGGTTCAGCAGCTGGCGCGGCACTCGGGCAGGCGTCCGACGTTTCTTGGTTGCACGCTCCTCACCGCCGATTCGATAGAGCACGCCGGCATCAAGATCAAACCATCCACCCGATGTGGCCGGCCCCGACAGACGCAGGTTCAGCGCCGCCGATAGACGGGTGCCCGTGTAGATCGAGACCAGAATAAAGCGCGCGATATGGTGCAGGCGCTTCCGGCGCGCTGCGCGAATAAGGGCAGCGACCTCTGATCGCTCAAGGGCCCGTTGATGCGTCTCCGGCGTGGCCGGCAGCGTCACCTTCGGGGCGCTGGTCAGATACCCCTCCTGATGACAATAATTCAGTGCTGCTGCGAGCGTGCCCAGTTCGCGCCTGATCGTTCCGGCCGCAATGCCGCCACCTGTCTTTGCGTGCCTCCGATCAAGGCCGTAACGTCGGCACGTCTCGCCTTTAACATCGGCGACAACACGGCCGCTCCAAAAATTCAGCAAAGCATCGATTGCAAGGCCCTGCGATCGGGGGGATGCGACATTCACCGCATGCTCCTTTCCATAGATCGCCAGCACTTCATCAATCGTTATTTCTGACGGCCCAGCTGGACCACTTCGGCGGGTTTTCGAGCCGATGTATTCCGCGAGGAGCTTTTCAGCTTCGCCGCGATCTCCCGTGCGTGTGCTACGTTCTGGTTGACCGGTGTCCTTGATAACCCAGACGGGGTCTCGCCCTGCCCGCTTTCGCAGTGCGAGGCGGGCCCCTTTGGCTTGCTGCGGCATTTCCTTATCAACTCCCCAAGTTCAGATTCCAATATACGCACAGCGCGACCAACGCGGACAAGATGCCCGTGTTTCTCAGCCTCGCGCAACAAGCTTTTCTCGGGCAGGCCCAGCATGGCAGCAGCTTTGGACAGTGGTAGCAGGCGTGGCACGGTCATGAGCGTGTGTCCTCCTGATTTGCTATCCGCCATCGCGCTTCACGCTCTGGCCAGTAGTTCACGGCGGCCCACTCGACGGCTTCGCGGATTATGTCAGCGACGGCGCGGCCGACGCGGCCTGAGCCCCCGCAAAAGTTACATTCCACAACCTGATCCATGGCTGCAGCCGCGCGCAAATCGTCCCTCCGCAAGGCGCACGCGGGGCAATCCTGTCCATTGCCGTGAAGTGTCACATCAGGCATCTTCCAATCCCCTCCCCAGCACGGCCATGGCCAGTTTGCGCAGCCGGCTGTCATCTTGTTGCCGAGCTTCAATGCCAAGCATCGGGTCAACAATGCCGCGGCTCTGGTCGGCCTTTATGCCTAGCATATCCATAATCACGGGATCGCTGCCGCCTGCCGTGTGCAGGTAATGCGCGGTCACTTGCTTGCGTTGCCCTGGGCGACGCAGGCGGCCGGTAACTTGCTTATGGACCTGTGGGGACCAGTCCAACTCTCCGAACACGACATCGGTGCAATATTCCTGCAGACCATCCAGCCCGGCGCCCGATCGCAGCGAGATCAGCATCACGCGCGCAGCGCCCTTGGTAAAGGCTTCCACGCTGCGCCCCTTCTTCGCAGGAGTTTCGGTTCCAGTGTACATGACGGGGTTGTGGTGACCGAGAGCACGCATCCAGACGTCGTATACATCCCGGTGCCAACCGGCGAGCAACACGCGATCCGTGTCCTTCAGTAGCAGATCCACGTAAGCGGCAACCTGATCGGCCTTCGCCATCCCTGTCACCAGCCGCATCCTCATATCCAGCTCGCGTGCCGCCTGCCCCGCCTGCACGAAGCTGCCCTCAAGGACCGTCAGTGCGAGCGTCTTGAAAAGCGCCTCTGCATCCTCTGCAGCGCCGTCGTTCCACGGCACTTGCCAATCGACAGTGTTGAGCGGCGGCATGTCAGCTTCGACGGTCGCGTCATGCTCTGTCCGTCGCAGGAAATAGCCCTTATCGCGCAGGTATGTGCCCAGGGCGTCCGGATCCTTGACTATCTTCCCGTAGCCACACCACTCGCGCGCAAACTCGTCAGGCCGCCCCAGAAGGTTTGGCTTGATGTACTGAAGCACATTGAGAATTTCCGAACCGTAGTTATAGATTGGCGTCGCTGTGAGTCCGAGGTTCACCTCCGAGCGGCTGGAAAGGTGTTCGGCCGCGCGCCCCTTCTCGGTATAGGGCCCGTGCCGCAGCTCCTGAATTTCATCGTATATAGCCGTCCTGAATATGCCCTCGGTGATGATGTCGCTCCACCCGGCGATGTTCGAGTACTTGAAGATGTACGCATCGGCAGGTGGCAGATCATAGGGCTTGGTGCCCTTGATGATGTGGGTGCGCAGATGTGTGAATTCCTTCGCACGATCCGCCCACTGCTGCGCAAGGTGTGGCTGCACGACGATAGCAGCTGGCAGCGGGGCACCTGTTGCAAGCGCACAGAGCGCCGATATGGTTTTACCCAGCCCAAGATCATCGCCCAGCAGTAAGCCCGGGTTGGTGATGGCAACGCGTGCCGCTTGCTGCTGGTATCTGTAGGGCTGCTTTCCTTCCACGAACCCCTCAACCGGCCCCGGTGTCCAGTCCGGAAGGAGTATCCTCTCTCTTTCTGCAGCTTGATCCTTCAGGCGACGGATTGCAGACGTCAGGTCCTCGGTCACGTTGTGTGACAATGGATACCGCTGCATGAACCAATGCAGGTCCGCGCGTGCTTCATCCGAGTCGGAAATGATGATGTCCGATGCGGTTTTTTCAACCTTCGGAAAGAGACGCTTGAATGCAATCGCAACATGAGGCTGCAGATCTGTAATCGCCCAGTTCCCCATCTGAGTGCGTGTCAGGTTTCCATAGGTGATCACAGTGCACTCCTGTTGATTGCAACCATGTAGAGAGGCACGCCCTCGATCTCTGGAGGCAGGCCCATAAAGGTGTTTGTCAGTAAAATGAGGTTGGTCAGCTTGCCGGACTGGCAGTAGCGCTCCAGCTGTCGAAAGGTCGAGCGGCGCCCATGCCGGCATTTGACTTCCAACCCGATCGTATGGTCGATCAGGAAGTCAATCCGGTCGCGTTCATTCAGCTTCACTTCGCGCTGGGCCTGCCATCCCCCGAGCGCAAGCGCAGCTTCTACGCGTTCCTGCAATACGGTCTCAACCGGTGAAGGGAAAACCGACTTACGCAGATGTGTAACGATCGCTCGAGCGTCGGACATTTGTCAGTCCTCCATCGGGCCAGAAAGTGGTGTGATAAAGAAGGGGAAGTCGGCGCCGGTTATCCGTGCACGCTCGCGCAACACTTCGGCCTGGTCACGCGTTCCGGCCCATGCATGCGCCGTGCCCTTGGTTTCACCCGACCCTGACAGGTGCAGATATCGCCCAGTACGCGGGTTATATAGCCGCCGCATATGCGCCCGCAGATCGCGGGGGCGTGTGTTCTCAAGCGTCATTCGACCCCCCTTGTGATTGGGGCCCGCGGCCTGAGCTTCTGTGCTACCAGCTGGTGCCTGCAATGCTTCGGGCCTTGTGGTGCGTAACAGCTGCATGCAGGCCACCTGCACAGATCTGGGCTACCAAGGTACTTCTGCAGGGCGCTGGGCGTGTTGTCCTGGTCTTGGCTCATCCCTCGTCGCCCTCCGGAATGGCCGCTACGGCGATCTGGAGCTCGTTCATAGCGGAGCACATCATTTTAAAATCAGTGCTGTCGATCACTGCTTGAGCCTTCTCACGAAGTGCACGCACCTCCGCACATCGCGCTGCCTCCGCAGCCGAAGGGACATACTGGGGATCAATAGCGCCCAGCCATCTTTCACACCTGTCCCATGTGGACTCCGACAGCTCAGTGTCATGTGCACGCACGGCCCTACGATGCGCATCGAAGTCGCGCAGGATGGTGGACAGCTTCGCGCGGCCGTGGCGTTTCGTGTTTTCAGATTCTGTCATGATTGCGCCTCAGATTGGTTTTCAGGCAGGCCCTCGGCGTTAGTTTCCCATGCCACTGGCATGAAGATGTCATGTCCGGCCCGCTTCTCCTTCACATAGACGAATGCGCCCTTCCCGAGCGTTCCGAAAAGCCCGTAGGACTTCCAGTCACAAGGTTTGCCATCGCGATCGATTCCGCTGTCACAGACATAGGCATCACTCGATACACCACCGCATGCAGGACACCAGAAGCGTGGCCCGCCGATTGAGGCTTTCAGTTCCTCGACTGTCTCAAACACGCGCACACGGCCCCCATTAATCTTTGGCTGAGAGGCTTCCTGATAGTAGTTCATGTACCAGTAGCTTCGGTTGATCTCCCAAGCATCGAGGATATCAGCGGGGTTCAGTCCGAGGGCCTCACCGTAGTGCTGTGCGCGCGCGATGGCCCATTGGAACTTGGCCTCATAATCGTGAAAGGGTCGCCCGCCCTTTTGGTAAGTGCGATCTTTGGCATAGTCTCTATCAACCGCCGCGCGCAGGCTCTGGTAGCCATTACATTGGGTGATGTCGTTCATGTGTCGCATCCCTTCGTTGGCGGCGGCAGGCGCAGTGGCCCGTCTGTTGCGGTGATCGCTTCACCCACGCGCCGACCATCAGGCAGATGGATATGCGGCAGGAACGCGGTATCCGCATCGATGAAACCGACACTGATCATTGTCGCTTGGGCCTTGATCCAGTCGGCCAGTATCGCCCACGCGGCCCGCTCCGCCTGTTCTCTGGCCTTCTGGCTGTGCTCGGAAGGCGTGGATTTCATTCGGTTATTGTGCGGGTTCTCTCGCAGCCATGCCTCGGCATAGGCGCCCACGCGAATGGGCACGGTGATTTCACGGCCATGCAGGCGGAACTGCGCTATGATCTGATCGGTATCATCATCAACCATGAAGCCGATCGCGGACGCGCCAAGGCCGCGCAGTATGCTGCGTATCTCGCCTTCGCGGGCTTGGCCTGATTTTGCCGATGCGTATGGCAGCGCAGTCATGTGGCACCCTCCAGCTTGATGCATCCAGGGCCACCAAAACAGGGCTGCCGTTTGTGTGGCTTATCCCTGCATTTGGGGCATGTTGGATGCCCTCCAACCGCCTGACGCGGCGGTGACTTGGAGATGCCATAGAGTTTTGCAAGTGCCGCCTTCATCCACGATGATTGTTCGACGTGTTCAGCAAACGTGATTGCAGGCTCGTTGCGCAGCTCGTCTAAGACGCGTTGCATTCGATCAAGTGCATCGGCGGACTCAGTTAGCAAAAGATCGCCCCCTTTGATTTCAGCTGCGCGCCGACGCAGGCGCTCTGCGTGGGTCAGCGACATGGGGTTGCCTCCGTTTCAGTTGTTTTTGGCGTTGGACCACACATCATCTTCGTGGAAAAGCATCGCGGGCATTTGGAAAGTCTGATCGCCGAGCGCATGGCGTGGTCGGCAATGGCAGGAAAGAACACCAATGGCGCCTCATATCCACAGTTGTGGCAGTGCCCCTTCATGTGGCCGCGCTGGCGCGCTTCTTCAGGATCATCACCATCATAGGGTTCAAACAGGGCAACCAAGTCGGAAAGCGCCTCATAGTCATCCTCGTCCAAGTGCACTGCGGCCTTGTTGAGTGCGGCAAGTGCTGTTGCGTGATCCGTCATTGGGCTGCCTCCGGCATCTGCTTGCGCCAATCGAAGAAGCCCAAGGCCCCCTTCACTGGGATGAATTCAACAGCGCGGGGATTGCGCAGGACGAAGCCATAGCGCCCGAAGAACCACGGGCTTTCACTGGCATCGACGCAATCAACGATTTCGGCCACGCCGATGATGCCGCCGCGACTAAACGCTTTGGGTTCAGGCACTAAGTCGCCCGTCCAGTCGCCATTTCTGAACATGGCGCGCGCCAAACTCACGAAGCTGTCGAACTCGTCACGTGTCATGCTCTTCGCTGCGTGGATGCACACTGGCCCTCGAAACTTTGTGGCCCAGTCACGATTTTCGATGTCCTTGCCCGCATGAATTATTGCCCATGCCCAAGGCTGACGGATGGACAAGGCCATTGGGGGAAGATCAGCCATCCTTCCGGCCCTCCAGTTGGTTGGTCACGACAGCGGGTCCAGAAATGCAGCTTCCACGGCGTGCCGTGACAGCTTGCGCCATAGGCGTGCCAGCGCCGCAGGATCGCGCTTCTTGCGCTTCGCACGGGCGTATATGCGCCGGTCTGCCTTCGGTATGGCCGACCAGTGCTTTGAGCATATCCATTCCGGCAGAGGACCGGCGGGGCGAGTCCTGCGGCAATGAGGGATAAGACACTTGATGCGATCCGGCATGAGTGGGTTTCTCCTTCTCCGGCGCCGCGATCTGTGCAATCGCGTCGAGTATCGCTTCATGACCGACCCCATCGCGCGCCATGCGGGCGGCAAGGTCTATTGCGCGGTCTGTGGGGGTGCGGCGGGTCATGTGGCTGCCACTAGCGCGCGGATTTGCTGAAGATTCACCGCACATTCCATCACGCCTGTGCGTTCATCATTATTCAAGTCGGGGGCATTGCGAACTCCAACACACACCGCAACCGCATCATCCAGCACCATCGCTACGACTGCACGGGCGGCGTCCATATCAACACTGGCGGCACCATCTGCAGATGCAGAGGCCTCACGCACGGCCAGTTCCATCGCTACGCGCTTTACCAGATCACTCATTCCGCGATTCCCGTCATAATCATATCCCGCGCGGCAAGGGCTTCGTCCTGCGCACGTTCCCATGCTGTCGCGGAGCGGTCATTCTCGATCGCGTGTAGGGCACCGACTGTCAGGTGTGTCTCGGCCGGTTCCAGTTCACGAACGCGGCGCAGCGTGATCTTGCGACCCTCATTGGTGCGCTCGATAGGCTTTTCCGGCGTGACCTGTGGTGACCAGCGCCCGATCGGCGTCATGCGTTCGGAATACCAGGACATTAAGTGCTTCCCTCATTGGATTTGGCCTTTCGGATCGCATCCTCAAGCTTTGCGGTTGCCATCAGCGCTGGGCGAAGTTCAGGCGGCGCGGTGTCGTAATTGATGCTGTGGCGTCCAGCGAGGCGCGGCAGCATGGAACGGGGGATCAGCTCCCAATTCTTGTGATTGGTGTTTTGCCTGTTTCCATCGAGACATTTGAGCGCGTGGCCCGCTGGGATAGGCCCGTTCACGGCTTCCCAGTTGATGATGTGAACCATCCTCCAGCGGCGTTGCAGTGGCATGTCATCATTGACCTTGCGCTGCAGGTATCCGCCTTTTGCGACGCGTTCTGTCCCGATCGGCTTGTAGAGTTTCGCAGC
>SR_TP_S13solDRAFT_1000655_pt1 | contig 12925 bp, 8 predicted proteins | sample SodReaTP_S13sol_FD_11159 | JGI IMG/M metagenome (IMG submission 11159) | reverse complement strand
TGAGCTAGAGAAAATAGATAAATCCAACCATAAGTATTTTTTGCCGACTTTGAATCTAAGCCCAGATCAAATAGTTTCCAACCCTAGAATGCAAATAGCCCTAAGAATTACTTCTTTGTAAGCCTTTGTATCCAATAAGTCGTAGTTGTAGGTGTAATATCCACCTTCAGACACAACGTATAGCTTTATCGGGTCATCGTCTCTTTTTGACTCGGTTAACAACCCTTTTTCGACTGGGTCTCCCGTTACATCATGCGGATTGACGTTGATATGTTGAACTGCACACCGTCCAACTAACGACTTCGTCAGTGGATAACGATCATCTTCAATGCCTTTTTCCTGATCAAGCAGAATCAAAACACGGTCCGAACGTTCAAGCTTTATCTTTTCAAAGTCATTTGCCGCAATCCCATCTAGTAAATCCCACGAAACATCGATGCCTTTCTGTGCAATTAGCGATTTAAATAAGTCTAAGATTTCTTCACAGGCAACAACGGCATTAACTCTTAGGTCTATAACCTTGATTCCCCCTGATATTTCAATGCTTGGGAAAGATAACTTAGCCTTATTGGCCTTATGCTTTGTTTTCAGCGTCAGTGGCTGGAGATTTAACGTTTTAGCTGAAAGTTCAAAACCATAGTCACGCGCAAAAAGGATAAACGCATCTTGCACTGGTTTTAACACCATAGGCCAACTTTGCTCAAACCTAGTTGGTGTAGAAAGATCCAGAAACGGCCGCTGTTTCCGTGAATTTTTACTCTTTCCAATTTCTTTAAACAGTGTACCTCTCGGTTTTCTGTCATGGCCAGGATACCACCTGACGAGTACCTTATTTTTGTCATAGACCCATAGAGGCTTCTTAATGCGATCTATATCATCGTCATTAGATAACGGTCTTAATGGAACATTGGTATAAAAAAGAGCAATCTCAGTGGTATTTCCATCTTTTAACTGCTGAGTTCTACAATCAAGGCTGATCGCATTTACACCGCCAGCCCAGCTATCTATTTTCAATAACGGACAACCTAAACTGTAAGCGCCTTTACAATGGCCGCCAAAAGCCCGTAATGATCGCATCATTAGTCGAATCCACACAGGATTTAACACCGGTGAATATTCAACGCGAACAGGAGTAATAGGTTGCAACTCAGCATCTACAATAGACGGAGGAATATCACTTGAACTTTGCAAAGCCACATAGAGACCAAACTGATTACCATTTTTTTTCATTAAATAGGCAAACTGCCTACTATCCAGCTCGGCATCAATCCGCTCTTCCCAGGCTTTCTTCTCTTTCCACTGATAGCTGTTATTGAGAAGTGGATAGTGATAAACCACGAACTTGTTGGCTTTATCTGCATCAACCTCACTATCCAGATACACCAAATGAGATAACGGCAACTTCCTCAAATCTTTATTTTCATCCATTAACCTTGCTCCCTCATACGCTGCCAAACTATTTTCGAGAACCACTTAAAGCCAGACGTCATTTGATATCCATCACTCACCAAACAACCTGGTAGAAACAGGATTGAAGCATTCTCAACTTTTACCGGCTCCAACATTTCAGAAAAGCCCGATAAGGAACAATCTTCACCAGTCAATAGGTTCGCGATAACCAAAATGGCATTTTCACCACGGATTTGTCGGATGTTTTTCAGCTTCTTAATTAATCCCAAAGGCGCAAATTCAGGATGTTTGCCAGAAGCAAGCCATTGCTCAAAGCCTTCATCCGACTGTTCCAGAGCAGCTATCGACCAAAATTTAGCATCAACAAAGACATCCGCGTTTGCTATCTCAAAATCATATAATTCAAACAGCTCATGGTTGTAAACGTCTTGCTTAGTAACGAGCAGCTTATCACTCAGCAATGCGCGAATGCCTTCCTCTCCGATACGCCCTTGTAAAATTCGCTGAATAACAACGGGATGAAACGCAAATTGCTCTTCAATTTCATTGGCAAACGGCTGAAACGACGTTCGAAAACCTTTACGATTAAACCAATCCGAGATGGCAGGTTGCCGCTTAACAACCTCATAAAACGTCTGGGGATTATATTTAATTAGTCCGGCTGCTCGCTTCGCAAAGAACTGCCAACTTTTCGGGTCGTACCATATTTCACCAGTAACCTTTGATTCTTCGGGTCTTTCAAAGCAGGCCCAACGATACAAAGGCTCATTTATACCGAAAATATTTTCATGAGGTCTCCATTGGAGATCATGCTGTAATACAGCGCGGCCTAGTTCATGCCAAAGCCCAGAAATCTCATTAATACAACCCTTACCTTGTCGTGCATCTCGGATAGCGGAAACTAACTTGTTATCAATAATATCAACTGCACCAGAACCATCTTGGGATCGCGTTTTCAACAGCGCAAGAAAGTTGGAGATCGACGCATCTTCGGAATGAGTAAGATCATCAATCAGCTGATTATTAAGGTTTGAAGCCCAATTTCGATTGTTAGTACAAACGGTTAATTGGCCATAGTTGCGAAGATGGCCTGCTACATCATCGCTTAAATGAATGGCGACATGGGGCACATACGTCCAAGCACGTTCAATACGACCAACTTGCTGCTGCACGTCAGCGGCAAGATTCTTAACGTAGTCATTTGTCCCTTTATAGAGCTTGTTGAGCTCCTGGATTTTAGCGACTGAGTTATTCATCAACGGCATAATAAATTGCCGTTGCTGTTTGCGTGAAAACTCTGAACGCCTGACTAATTTTTCTAAGTTTCTTAACTGAAAACCAGCATGAGACATTTCATCATCAGCGTCATTGCTATCCCATGGCGAGAAATAAAAGTGCTTACTTTCAATAATAAACAGCGACGTTAGATCCATCTGCCCTTGTGAATTAGGCAAGGAGTAATCCAAATTAATGCCATTGGTAGCGGATGCTGTTTGTGTCATTACAACGACAGTACGGCCAGAGTCGAACGCCGCTTGATAGGCGTGCTCAAATCCTTCTCGCTTTTGTGCTTCAGCATTGAGCAAGCAAATCATCATGGGCTTACCGTTGACAGCCAAAGGAATAAACACATCGTCAAAAGAAGACAGTACGCCAGTGGTTAAACACTCCATTTCAAGCCAATCCGCGCTCATCCTACTGTTTTCTGCGGTATCACTTATCAACCACTTCCGAAGGTATTTGACGGAGTTAACAAAGGCCAGGTGTCCTTTATGTTGTGGCTCATTCGCTGCCAAATGCAGAACGTGCAGTAATTTAAACAACACAGACTGCCGGTATTCATACTTGTAATCAGAGTGCTCAGCCTCAAAAAATGCAGCGTTCAAATGCAGTTTTGCCTCCTGAAAAACTGGCGCATTGATAGCATCATCAAAGTCGTGGATCGTGGTTTTCAGTGTCGAGCGACGCTTTTCAGATTTATCTTTAACCAACGAACGGATCACCGCCATTTGTAGCTGCTTATCCTCGTCAGTTTGTAAATACGGAATTGGCTTCTTAAACCAATCTTCGGGGCGCTGCTCAAAGCTATCGCCCAAAAAACTCTCTGTACAGTGTGGGTTGCGAGCCTGAGCCACGTAACGCAAAGCACTTTCAATCCAACGTATATCGAAATGACCAATCCCTCTTTCGATATAAGAGGTTGCGGATGGCGCAAAAACAAGATTTCGACTTGATAGCGAAACCATTAACCCTTCAGGCGTTGTCGGCAATAGTGCGCGTTTAATCTTGATCCGCAGCGGGTCAATATCCGCTTCAGCTTCATCAGTGGTTAACAGCCAGGTTGTTAGGCCAAACATATTCGTCTGAGTATTGGGTAATAGGTTTGATCTACTCAGCGCTTCTAACTCAGGCAAGCTAGTGCGAGGCAAGGAGAACAGCGATAAACTGGGTAACGCTGTGCTGTAGTAGGATGGTCGATAGTCATTCGCTGGGTCGAACAGTAACCGGTTTAACCGAACAAGATACTCATAGGCTTCGGACTCATCGGTTGCGAACTGCGACAATAGCAAACTGAAGCGTCTGATATATTTCTCCATCACACGCAAAAAATCACCGACATCAACTGATGCTTCATCGCTTTGCCCATAACTTTTCACTTCAAAGCCATGAGGTTTTTGCTGTAACTGCAAAGGCTCACTGGTTACTAAGTGATCTGAGCGAAACAGATATTTCTTTTCGAACGGCACACCTGATTCATACTGTTTTAAAGGCATTACCAGCGCCCTAGACTGATTCAGATCGACACCTTTGCTGGTCAAATCCTCCTCTAGCTCCCCAATAAGCTGTTTAAGCTCACTGTAAAGCTCAGGTATAGGTTCGGCAGTAACAAATTGCATTCGCGCTAAAAGACGCTTGCCCCCTTCAAGTAATTGACCAATACACTCAGGCGGCTCTTGCACCATTTGAGTCTGGGCAAGTAATGTCTGTAGAATGTCGGCTTGGTAATCAAACTCATCAACAAATACTACCTTTCCGGCCAGTTGACCGCTCGACATTCTGACTTTCTGTTTACCGTCGTAAAAGGAAGCGAATAGCTTCTGCGTCGTTAACACCAGCAAATGTTGCTTATCATCGTGCCAGGCAGTCGCCGGGAAAATTCGACGCACCCATTTATTTTCTCTAAATAAACGAAGCTTTTCTTTTGCTTGCTCCGTGAGTTCATGCGTCTTGCCATGGTGCTTACTGGAATATTTCACTGCCTTCTCTAAAGACGACATACATCTAAGTAGTGTGCGCTCGACAAACCCACACAGTTTTCTTAGTTCCTGCTCTTCTCGCTCGAGTAAGACGCCCATGGAATCAGGGTTTTTCTTTTTATACTCAACATTACGGGCAATGGCTGAAACGTTGTGGCAAGCACGAACGAGAGCCTCTTTATCGGCATTAGAACGAAAGGCACCTAACCCATAGATCTCCTCAATGGCCTTATAAGGCTCGGGCAAATCAGATTTTTTAACGCCTTGTTCATGTGGCAGTGCCCGTTGAGAAACCGCACTGACGACAGTTTCATCTTGTGCATAAATAATACTAACGAGCAATGGGTTACCTGAGCTGTCTTTTGCACTAGTGGCACTTTCATAAATATCATGCAGGATATTCCAGCGATGAGTAACCAAGATAGCCTGCAACCCTTTGGATTTTATAAATTCAAGGCTCGCTGGAATTTTCCCGTCCGGGCTACGATAAAGAGAACTACTTTTTCCACCGCCTGTTGGTCCTTGCAGCTGGCAAAAGCCGGCAATAGCCTTTTCGTTATTTGCATTAACCGATAGAGCAAGTGCCTGTTCAATCGTATGCGCAATGATTTGATTATAAGAAGTTGGTATTGGCTGACTCATCTATATCCTCGTTAACTTGATATTCCTTTTGAGTTTCGCCCCTTTGAAAAAGGGGCGACCAGGTTGGAGACAACACAACACCAACAGATTACTTATTAATTCAATGCAGGCACAATCTCTTGTGACCAACTGTCCTCCATCAGTATTCTGAATGAAACACCACCAATAACATCATCAATGACTGATTCCACACACGATACTTAAACCATTATTAAATCAACTACAGCCAAATTTTTTAGCGGCTTCATTTAAAGCCTGCCAATTTCGATTTTCTACCCACACGAAACCGCATGTTCCATTACTTCTTTTTGCCCATAGCTCACCAATTCGTTGTTTCTCGATACTATCGCGGTTGCCTTTCTCAGCAGATAAATGCTGCCCTTTATACTCAATAGCAAGCACTACACCGCTGGTTAGTTTTACGACAAAATCAGGATAGAACTTGTCTGACGCTGTCTGTAACCAAAATGATGTTGGCTTTTTCTCTACATTACGAACCCACCACTCAACACCTTCCATTTGATGAGCGATAAACTCCGCACACTCGAATTCTTCACCAGTACTTTTCAAGTTGCCAATGACGGGAAAAAAATGCTTTTTCAAGTGAATATGACCAGTATAAATACTGTCGTAGCCATATCTTCCTTGCTCAAAAGTGATTGAGTGTTCATCACGAACTTCAAATTTATTTTCATCAGAAAATAAATCATCGAACACCCGTTGCTTAGCCTCAACAAGCCCTGCGGCCATTTTTCTTTGTAGCGCACCGCGTAAACGGAACTTACGATAAGCAAGTTCATCAAGTGAAAACCCTTTATCATCCATCAAGTAGCTTAGTGCCGCATTTAACCACGCCACTTTGATATCTCGCTCGGAATAAGGGAAATATAAATTTCTATCTAACCAATAGATGAGATCTGTAACAAGCCACCCTTGCTCTTTCCCAAACAATGCGAGTTGGCTATCTAATCGGTCATAAACATCACATTCAACTTTTTCTAATTGGGAAATACTTAACGAAGCACGGCGCATGGCTTCCACATCAGGTGAAAACTCAGAATCTTTAAGTTTGTAATCAAAATCTGATATTTCCCATTCAGCATCTAGTAAGGGGGTCTCATCAAAAACGTCAAAAAAACTTCTCTGTTTGTAGCCAAGCAATGGGATATTAAATGACACACCTTTTTCCGCAGGTGTTAATTCTCGGGCAGGCGGGGCGGCTTGAATAGCTAGTGCAGTATCAAGCTTTTCTTTTACAGCCTTAGCTACTTCAGGCTGCTTGAAGGTCTCTGAAATTTGTTGAAGTTGTTTATTTGTTGCACCATTTTTAACTGTCAAAGTACCAGTTTCAGGAGAGATTTCTATTTTTTCTCGAATAGCTTTTGGCAATGAGGCTACGGCTTCTTCATCTGGAAGCGACATCACGTCATCATATTCTGGCAATGGAATAGTTAGGTCAGTTGTTGGCGCAAACAAATCTTGCTGTGGTTTATCATTATCAGGAGTAACAATTAAATCTTTCGCTTCCAGCCGCTCAAAACCACTTTGAACCAAGCCATCTTTTAAATTTTGTACTGTTGAAGCAAGCTCATTCGAAACTACGTATGCATAGCTACGATTAAGCGCTTCGCACTGCTTACGCGTAACATGGGGCATACGCAATACACGCCCAAGAACTTGTTCAACCGCGGTCGCAGATGTTGTGTTACGGAACGAAAACAAAATGTAAGCATTTGGGCAATCCCAACCCTCTCGTAGCTTGTCTACAGTAATAATAAATTGCGGATAATCAGGATCGCCTAATTTTTTACCACTTAACTCATCAACAGCACCCGTTGCAATCGCGATGGTTTCTGGCTGAATATTGAAATCGTCAATGAGATGCTGTTTTACTTTCTCTGGTGTAAAGGTCTCTTTCTCTTTCGCTATTCTTTCAGCTTGAATCAACATAACGACAGGCTGAATCATTTCCCCTGTTAGTTGCTTTTCTTGCTCAGCATCTTTTTCCAATTGGCGTAATCGGGCAATCGCCTCAGTAAGCGAAACCCGCCATTCGGGATGTATCGCCAGTTCTAATGGCAGCTTGAGCATATCCTCGGCTTGCAAAGTTGCGGCCGATACACTACGTAAAACATTCGACGGTTGGCAAGCTCTGTCTGGCGTTGCTGTAAGCTCTAGAATACAGCTCGGGTTAAAACGTTTTAACGTGTCAACCGCTAGCTGCGTCCCCTGATTGTGGGCTTCATCAACAATTACATAGGGGCGTCTTAAGCGAATAACATCAACTAATGAGTGATCACCTTTTTGCTCGGTGCTTACATCTTCAAAGTGTGACATCAAAGCACCATTTTGACGGTACACTCTTAATCCATCTGCGGTATCTCGCTTAAAACTCTGCATAGTGGCAACAATAATTGTATTGCCAGTATTTAGTGTTGCAGGCTGCATATACAAAGCTTCATTGATATCCAAAACATTAACGGCACCAAAAAGATCACGCATATCTTGGTAAAGTAATTCACCTTGCGTTTTCAGTGCGTATAAAGTTTGCTCTCGAATAGGGTCTGAGGGTACTAGCCAAAGCACTAATGAATGCTCTGTAGCCAAAAATGCTTCGTTCACACATTTTATTGATTGCCCTGCTATACGGGTTTCCCCCCCTCCCGTTGGCACTCGTAGACAGACATAAGGGACATGATCCAACTCAGGTAGCGGATAATAGGGCTGGGCAATACCCAAGGCTGACTTTTTGGTTGATTCTATAAAAGCTGCAGCAGGATCTTTTAATTCACGGCAGCGAGATAAGTAACTTGAATATACGTCTAGCAGATTCTCTTGATACTTTTTTAGTAATTTATTATTCAGAACCATGTTTTCACCGCCAATTCATAAGGGAGCTGATGGAAAGTAATGCCTAGCTTGGCAAGTTTTGTTTTATCGAAGCGTGAACGGGCTCCGTAGACCACTTTAGGCCCGGAAAAGTTTGGCAATGCCGCCTCTAACTCTTCAAGACTACGATTATTCAGTACATTGCCACCAATATCCGTTTTATCTTTTAGAATTCCGTTATAGAGAAGAAAAATGGCTCTATCCTTGTATTTACCTAAGTAAGGCGTAGTATGCTTTGCTTTGGGGGTCATATTGGATGAACTTAGCCCTGTCCCTGTTTCCATAAACCAGACAAATTCAGCTAGTTGCTCAAAATTAACATCGGAACGGATAGGGCCATCTGAATTAAACAAAGGTTCTTCTGATAGTTTATTGAATTGAAACCCAGCATTTAACCCATGTATTCTGGCACCCTTTTTAGTGCTGTATCCGTTAATCACCTTACCAACTCGATCTCTGGTTATATTCTGAGCAATGTTTTCATCCATCTCAATTAAAATGAATCGTCGAGAACCTCCGTCGATAGTATTTTGCCTTAAAGTAGATTCAGCTGTTGAGCCTGAACCTGCAAAACTATCTAAAACTATCAGCTCTTTGTCTGGATGAATCGAAATTAAGTAACTAATTAAATCCACAGGTTTTGGAAAGGAAAATTCAAATCCCATTTCTTTTAGTGTTGCCGATTGAGATTGAGTACTACCAACACCACTTAAAACGCTGATGACATGACTCGCATTTTCTCTCTCTTTTATTGATTCAATTGCACCTGTACTAGTAACGACAAATCGTGTTTTTTGACCTTTTGTATCTATCACTGGATTAAAGTCAGCTTCAATAAACTTCAATAATAGATTTTTTGAACTCCAGCCCGATTCAGCCTCAACTGCTTCAATTATTTTTCCATTCTTAACTTTTATAGATGAGCTATATTTTGGCCAATTTGATTTGATATGTACCTCACCTTCTTGAAAGTCGGCAGGAAATCCTTGAGGAAGAAAAACTGAACTAACAGGATTTTTAGGGCCATTTTTTACTATCGTATTTCTAATATATTTATTAAATAACTTACTACCCTCTTCTGTCGAAGGGTCAATAACTTTAGGATGTGGAAGCTTTGATATATTTCGCGCATAACACAAAACATACTCGTGACAAACTTTAACTTTGGCTTGATTGTCAAAATTTCCATCAGTACGCCAAACGAAAGATGCAACTCGATTATTTGTCCCAAAAATCTCATCAAGAAGAATTCTTAAATGATGCATTTCATCGTCAGCGATAGAAACAAAAATCATTCCCTCATCATGCAAAAATTGTTTCAGCAGCAATAATCTCGGATACATCATACATAACCAACGATCATGGCGGTCCAACGTTTCACCTTCTTTACCAACCACTTCGCCCAGCCATTTTCGGATTTCCGGGCTATTAACATTATCGTTGTATACCCAACCTTCATTTCCTGTATTGTATGGTGGGTCGATATAGATACACTTTACTTGGCCCGCGTAACGAGGCAGCAAAGCTTTGAGGGCGTGTAAATTATCTCCTTGCACAATAAGATTACCACTATCAGGATCCCCGCAGGATAATTCAGACACAGGCTCTAACAGACGAAAGGGCACTTCTTTATGATGCTTTTCGACGGCTGCTTTGCCAATCCAATTAAGTGTCGGCATGTTTAAGCCTCCCTGTTATTTTTATTGATAAACATTATTAATAATCTCGTTATTCTATCGGTAAACACATTCGTCTAGGACATACTAATTCAATCTGTCACTTCTAAGCTGGTTGAATATATCCTGGCGCAATTGCAAGGTTTTGAACCCCATACAGCGCGGCACGATTGTTTAATGCAAGCTGGCATTGGCTGGCTGATAAACACGCGGTCTCGGAACAATCGACATTCCAAAGCCTGAGCAAATACCCCGCAGTTGCAGCTCTAATCTCAACCTTTATCACGCCCTCCGTCATACCATAATCAAGCTCAATGGCTTCACTGTGCTCAATGTATGGGTGCGGTACTAACTCCAGCTCAACAAAACGATTCCATTGCCGGTCCTGAGTTTCTCGTTCAGCCTCAGATAACCTTGAGTCTTCAAGCACAACCACAGCTTTAATTCGGGTCAGTACAAAGTCACGAAATTCACTATGCTTGCGGTCAAATCCCCGAACGTGCCAACGCAGGCCATTGTCCACCAGCGTATGCGGCACAATTTCACGCGTGGTTTCACCGCGCGATAACGACACATAGGTAATGCTCAAGGCTTTGCCTTTGTGTATGGCCTCGGTGACCTTCGCCACTATCGATAGACTCGGCTTGTTAAGGTGATAAGGCGCTTCACACGCCAGTGATGGTTTTACCTTGCCAGTAAAGCCATCGCCGTACCCTTGGCTAATGGTTGCCAGCGTTCTCACAACGTCATAGTCGAACAATGGCTCAAAAGCTTCACCACGTTTATGCAACTTGAGCTTTTGGTCATACTCAATGTTGCCTGGCGCAAGCTCTCGGTATAGGGTGAAGTCTTTCGTTGCTTGTGCGGCGGCTATGCTGAAGCGATCGACTAAATCCGCCCGTACCGCTTCTCCCTTAAACAATAAGGTGAAATCGATGTGGGCAATGCGATCTCTGGTTGCTTGTGGCAACTGCGCTATCTGCGAAAGCCTATCTGGCTTTCCTTTCGCACTTTCTTTAGCGAGTGAACTCGCTGCTACCGTTTGTTTCAGACCATCATTTGTCATGCGTCTTGTTTATCCAATTCAACCAGTTTCTTAAAACTCTGTTTATAAAGTACGGTCAGACATCGCGTGATCACATTGAATAGTGTCACTCAATGCTGCTCTTTATCCGAAATGACTAATCAATCTCTATTGGTCGAAGCTGGACAGATGACCATCGAACACTGAATAGGCTTCAACCTAATTAATTTTATTAGGTGTCATCCTATCACAAATTAATTTGTAGGGAAGACTAAGCGGCAACTTTTAATCTGTAAGCTAGAGTTTATCTGCGACTCTTCCTGCCCAATCTAAGATTGATTCTGTAGGAATTCCCGTAGGGTGTCCTTCAACGGATTTCGGGTGAGAAATACCAATATGCTTTTTGAAGCCAAACATGGAATCCATTTCCTTTGTCGGCCATCCCAGAGACTTTGTCACTACGCCTTTTTTGATTCGAGAAAACTGCTCTTTCCAATTGCGAGTATCAATCTGCCGTATACATTTTGTGGAGATCCATTTACTCAGGCCTGTTACATCAACTTCGAGCAAGTAATTCACATGACCATTTCGCTCCACGACAACGCAACGAATCGTTCTCTTTGCATCAGAGTCAATCAAGTGGCATGTACTACGTCCAACCTGATCCAGCTCATGAGTGTACGAGTCAATGATTGTACAGGCGTATTTTTCCTCTAGCATTTGCACCATCATGTTAAAGGCCGTAAAACGAGAAGCATACTCCTCCGATCGATCAGTGTAATCTTGCATACCTCCTCCCATGTCTGCCGAAGGTATCTCACCATTACTACCAGGCTCATTGGTACTGACCTGATCACCAGCTTTCTTAGCTGCATCTTTGCTACTATCTGGCCGATGACTCCTTTTGGGGGTTGTTGCTTTCGACGTTGAAAAACGATTTTTAAACTTTACTGAGCAGGTATTTTCACCTAGTAAGAATGCATGGTTAGCATCGGAAGCTGTCTCTGCTCTAAAATGGGCCCTAGCACCTAGGTTTGTGTTGAAAGCTCGCTGTACTTATTTGGGCTATTTGCATTCTAGGGTTGGAAACTATTTGATCTGGGCTTAGATTCAAAGTCGGCAAAAAATACTTATGGTTGGATTTATCTATTTTCTCTAGCTCACAGCTCACCACAAAGAAATGTAAGTTGTATTCCCTGACGGCAGGAGCGTTCAATAAATACGTTTCTACGGCCACTGTTGAGTAGCGTGAAGGACTCGAAGCACGCGGACTTGCTCCCTAATTACGTCATAGACTAGAACATAATTTTGATGAGCAACCAGCTCGCGGGTATCAGCCATCCGCCCAAGACGTCCGAGACTAGGATGTTCGACTAAGCGTGAAGCCTTTTCTGATAACAACTCGTCGAGAGCTATAGCTGCTGCGGGGTTATCAGCTTCTATGTAATCATAAATATCTTCGCGGTCTTGTATCGCCTCTGGTGTCCAAAGTAACTCCATCATTCAGAGGTTTTGATCCGACGACGCGTTGAAGCCCGACGAGCTGCAAATTTAGCTTCTACTTCAGCGGCAGACACCAAGTTACCCGCGTTGGCCGAATTAAGGCCAATCTGTACTTCGCGGCGGAACCAAGCATCATGCTCTGCGGCTTCTTCCTGTTGCTGTACAAATTCGCGCATGAAGTCTCGAAGAAGCTGTGCCCCACTTCGGTCGCGGGATTTAGCTGCTTGGGCAAATTGGCTTTTCAAGGCATCATCAACTCGGAAGGTAAAAGTTGATTCATTCATAGCTGCATCCTCATGTGTTACACATTAAGTGCAATGTAGCACGTTAGTTATTTTCTGTCTATGACACACTTAGCCTTGAAATTTCGGTTCCCGTAAGGTGATTTATTCTAGCTTCCAACCAACTTTTGCACGAAAGGGCACTTTAGACCGCCAGTAAATTCCAACCATGCTTTGCACAAAAGGGAATGGTTTCTCATTGCTTAGCTAAATCCGTAATCCAACCTCAGAATGCAAATAGCC
>SR_TP_S13solDRAFT_1000654_pt1 | contig 12930 bp, 9 predicted proteins | sample SodReaTP_S13sol_FD_11159 | JGI IMG/M metagenome (IMG submission 11159) | reverse complement strand
GCAAGGCTCTTGTCCTTGGGGTTGAGGCGTCGATCGACGATGTTGACCATAGGGCCTTATCCCGCCTGTTTGACCCGCATGTACCATTCCACCAGACGCCGCACCTGGCGTTCCGTGTAACCCCGGGACACCATGCGCTGCACGAAGTCACTGTGTTTGCGTTCCATCTCGGAATCCGCCTTGGTGCCGAAACTGATCACCGGCAGCAGGTCTTCCACCTGGCTGAACATGCGCTTTTCGATCACCTCGCGGATCTTCTCGTAGGAGGTCCAGGAGGGCATCTTGCCGCCCTGCCCCGCCTGGGCGCGCAGGGCGAACTTCACCACCTCGTTGCGAAAATCCTTGGGGTTGGCGATGCCGGCGGCCTTCTCGATCTTGGACAACTCCTGGTTCAGGGACGGGCGGTCCAGCATCTGTCCGGTGTCGGGGTCCTTGAAGTCGTGATCCTCGATCCAGGCGTCCGCGTAGGTCACGTAGCGTTCGAACAGGTTCTGGCCGAAGTCGTGGTAGGACTCGAGATACGCCTTCTGTATCTCGTTGCCGATGAAATCCGCGTAGCGGGGCGCCAGTTCCGCCTTGATGAACTCCAGGTAGCGCCGCTCGGTCTCCTCCGGGAACTGCTCCCGGCGGATGGACTGCTCCAGCATGTACAGCAGGTGCACCGGGTCGGCGGCCACCTCGCGGTTATCGTAGTTGAAGGTCTCAGAGAGCACCTTGAAGGCGAAACGGGTGGAGACCCCGTTCATGCCCTCGTCCACCCCCCCCACGTCCCGGTATTCCTGCATGGATTTGGCCTTGGGGTCGGTGTCCTTGAGGCTTTCGCCGTCGTAGACGCGCATCTTGGAATAGACGCTGGAGTTTTCGTGTTCCTTCAGGCGTGTGAGCACCGAGAATCGGGCCAGCAGGTCCAAGGTGGACGGGGCGCAGGGGGCTTCGCTCAGCTCGCTGGTGCGGATCAGCTTGTCGTAGATGAGTTGCTCTTCGGTGGCGCGCAGGCAGTAGGGCACCTTGATCACCGAGATGCGGTCCAGAAAGGCCTCGTTGTTCTTGTTGTTGCGAAACGCCTGCCATTCGGATTCGTTGGAGTGGGCCATGATCACCCCCTGGAAGGGGATGGCGCCGATGTTCTCCGTGCCCACATAGTTGGCCTCCTGGGTGGCCGTGAGCAGCGGATGCAGCATCTTGATGGGCGCCTTGAACATCTCCACGAATTCCAGCATCCCCTGGTTGGCGCGGTTGAGCCCCCCGGAGTAGCTGTAGGCGTCGGTGTCGTTCTGGCTGTAGAGCTCCAGCTTTCTGATATCCACCTTGCCCACCAGGGAGGAGATGTCCTGGTTGTTCTCGTCCCCGGGTTCGGTCTTGGCGATGGCGATCTGGCGCAGTTTGGAGGGATACAGGCGCACCACGGAGAAGCGCGAGATGTCGCCCTTGAACTCGTCCAGGCGTTTCACCGCCCAGGGGGAGATGAGTCCCGTGAGGCGGCGCTTGGGAATGCCGAAGCGGGCCTCCAGTTCCGTGCCGTGGAGGTGGGGGTCGAACAGGCCCAGGGGGCTTTCGAACACCGGAGAGATCTCCTCGCCGGCCTTCAGCACATAGATGGGGTGTTTCTCCATCAGGGTCTTGAGTCTTTCGGCCAGGGATGACTTGCCGCCACCCACCGGACCCAGCAGGTAAAGGATCTGTTTGCGCTCCTCCAGGCCCTGGGCGGCGTAACGGAAGAAACCCACGATGCGCTCCACCGTTTCTTCCATGCCATAGAAATCTTCAAAGGCCGGATAGATCTTGATAGTGCGGTTCAGGAAGATGCGACCCAGACGCTCGTCCCTGGCGGTGTCCAGTACCCGGGGTTCGCCAATGGCGGCCACCAGGCGTTCGCCGGCGGTGGCGTAGAGCATGGGGTCGTCGGCGCAGGCCTCCAGGTAGGCCGCCAGCGGCATCTCCGCCTCCTGGCGCTTCTGGAACTCGCGGGCGTACTGGGCAATCAGGCTGTCTGCGGAATCCATAACGTCATGACCTCCTCGTCTGGATGCAGTGTGTGAGCGCTGCGCGTGCGGGCTCGGGCACGACACCGCCGGAGCTGCTCGCGCAGATCCGGCGGCTGTCTGATGGGTTGGACTGCGGTTGCGCAGATGCAGTTCCGGACAATCGCGATAACAATCGGTGAAATGAATCCGGACAGTCCGGCGCCGTGGGTCGGAGCGTAAAGGCCGGATTGTGACTGTGTGTTCACCGGGTCGCTTGGCTGCCTGTGGTTGTCTGTGTGTGGTGGCGCGTTCGCGCCCTCACCCAAAGCTTAGTACAGGGTCAGCGGTGAGGAGGGTGATCGTGTGCCCATCCGATGAACGTGGGCAAGGGGGGCGGGAACGGCACCCTTGAGGTGGGAAGGTTGAATTGGGAAGCGGGAAGTGAAGTACGAATGCGTATCGGTGGCACGCTTGATCGAATCAATTTATGCGCAACAGCTTGTCTTTATCGCCGCTCCCACTTCCCAATTCACACTTCCTACTTCGCGAGGGGTCTGAACTGCAAGGCGTGGAACATTTCCAGATAACGGCGTGTTTCCGCGCGTTCCAGGTTGGTCACGTATTTCCAGAAACCGTAGATGCGTGACAAGGTCATCATGCGTTCCGCATACAACCGCCAGGTGTAGCGTCGCTCCACGCGGCTGATGGCACCCAGGGAGACCCGCTGCCAGTGTTCGGGGTTGGCGTCGCAGCGCTCGAAGAACGCCAGCAGGGTCTGCGCGGCCTGTTCGCCGTGGTTGGGGTCGATATGATAACCGCTGATGTCGTCCTCGATGATCTCCAGGGGACCGCCGTAGCGGGTGGCGAAGGTGGGCAGGCCGGAGGCCATGGCCTCGATGACCGTGAGGCCGAAGGCCTCGAACAGGGCCGGCTGCACGAACACGCCGCGATGGTCGGCGATACAGCGATACAGTTCGCCCGCCAGGGTTTTGTCCAGGCGCACGCCCAGCCAGCGCACGCAATCATCGAGGCCGTGCGCCTCGAACAGTTCGTGCATGCGTGCGATCTGCGCCTGTTCCTCCCGGTCGTCGGAATGGCTGGCGTCCACGGCGCCGGCCACCACCACCAGGTTGGCTTTCTGGCGCAGCTGCGGGTTGGCGGCATACCAGGACACCAGTCCGGTGATGTTCTTGATCCGGTCCAGGCGCGCCATGGTGAAGATCAGGGGCTTGTTGGGTTCGGCCAGCACACCCCGGGCATCCTCCCGGTGATCGCCGAACAGCAGGTCGTGTATCTCCTCGTGCAGGCCGGTGATGCGCCGGTCGGTGTCGCTGTGGGGGAAGTACACCCGCTCGTCGGCGCCGGGAGAGACGATGTTGAACTTGGGGTCGAACACGTCGATGCCGCGCACCACCCGGTAGAGGTCGGGCATGGAGAAACTGGTGTAGCTTTCATACTGGCCGATGTCCTCGTCGGTGCCGGCGATCTCCTGGTAGGTACTGGTGATGATGAAGTCCGCCGAGTTCATGGCGATCAGGTCCGCGGTGAACTGGGTGGCGAAGTGGTACTGGGCGTCGTTGTCCTTCCAGTACAGGTCGGAATACAGATACTTGGTCTTCTCCAGGGCGTGGGCGATGTTGCACTGGGTGACGTGCATGCGTGCGGAGAGCAGGGAGGCGACCAGGTTGCCGTCGGAGTAGTTGCCGATGATCAGATCCGGGCGTCCGCCGAGATCCGCCAGGATGCTGCGTTCCACTTCGTCGGCGAAGCGCTCCAGGTAGGGCCAGATCTCGAAGCGCGAGATCCACTGGGGAACCACGTCGCCGTCTTCACCGCGAAACGGCACCCGCAGGATGCGTGCATTGGTGGTGCCGGAAATGGCCTCCTCGGGCTGGTCGCAGCTGGTGCCCCGGGCCTCCGGAATCAGGCGCGTCACCACCCGGATGCGGGGCTCGATATCCAGACCCTGCTCGGAGAGCCGGTCGCGCATCTCCTGCTCCAGGGCGCGCACCTGGTCCAGGATGTAGACCACCTGTCCGCCGGTGTCCGGCAGACCCAGTACGCCCGCCTGACCGAAGAAACCGTGGGGGGAGAGGATCAGCAGACTGAAGATCATGGGGATGCGGGCCAGGAAACGTTCCAGGCTTTCCGGAGAGGGAGCCTCCAGCAATTCCGACAACAGGCGCAGGGTGTCCAGCACCCGGCCCGCGTCCCGACCCCAGCCGGGTTCAAAGCCCAGATCCTGCATCTCGTGGGCAAAGTCCGCCCAGGGGGCGTTGCGGTTGCGGCGGGTCAGGCGCTGCTCCGCGTCACGGATGGCCACTCGCAGGGCGTCCACGTCGCCGATGCGGTCGTTGATCATCAGCAGCCGGCCGTCACAGCGGTGTTCGCGCAGGAAGCGAAACAGCTTTTCCAGACCGCCGTTGGCCCGGTCGAACAGCTGGCTGGAGAGCTTGCGGTTGAGGAACTCCACACCGCGCCCGATGGAGCGGGTCTCGCGCAGACGCGGGAAGTCCCGGTTGAAGGGTTCGATGTCGAATTCCAGGGGATGGCCATGACGGGGCGCGGGGCTGACCAGGCGTTCCTTGATGGCCAGGAATTCGCTGACATTCAGGTCTTCCACGCTCAGGTCATCGGTGTGGATGCGCAGGTACGACCAGCGGCCGATGCGCGGGCGCAGGGCAAGACACACCCAGGGCGCTGCCAGTACCGCCTCCTGGGCCTGTCCCACCAGCCGTGCCAGTTGGCTGTCAGCCAGCCCCGGCTCGTCCCGTTCCTGGCACAGCGCTTCGAATCCGTCCAGCAGATCCGAGCGCAGCAGGAAGGGGCGACCAAGCCCCAAATAGCGGCGCAGCAGCAGGTAGGCGGCTTCTCGATGCTGTTCCAGGGTGTCCTGGGGAATGCGGGTCATGGGGCCTCCGAGGGCGTTGAGCAGGGCTCGGGCTGCGTTGTCTTGCCCGTGCGAGTAATGTTATTGTACAAAAATACTTGCTGCAAAATGAAATCCCATGGCCACACCCCATTCCGAAATGAACCGGCGACATGCCGGGCAAGGCACCGACGCCGCTTCCCCACACAAGGATGAGGCCCCGCCAGCGGCGGCTCAGGCGGCGGGTGTGCAGTCGGTCATCCGCCAGTTGCGGGTAGTGTTCCGCGCCCTGCAGACCCACTCCCGTAGCATCGAGAAGGCCTGCGGGGTAAGCGCTGCCCAGCTGTGGGCCCTCTGGGAGCTGCATCGCAGCCCGGGGCTGAGTGTCGGGGATCTCTCCCAGCGCCTGCTGATTCACCCGTCCACCGCCTCCAACATGCTGGATAAGCTTGAGAAGAAGGCCATGGTGGAGCGCCGTCGCATGGGCGTGGATCAGCGGGTGGTGAGTCTGTATCTGACCAGCCGGGGCACGGAGCTGCTGGAGGCCGCACCGGCGCCAGCCCAGGGTGAGTTGAACCGCGCCCTCCAGGCCCTGCCCATGGCCCAGTTGGCCGCCCTGGAGACGGGGCTGGACGCCTTGCTGGCCCTGATGGAACAGCGCGATGACGGTGACGCATTGCGCCCCATCGCAGACGAGGGTTAAGACACCATGAAGGGATTACTGACCACCAGCCTGCTGCTACTGACAGTGGTCTGGCTGGCCCCGGCCCTGGCCGAAACACCGCCGACCCTGTCGGCATCCACCGAACGGGCCACCGGCGGCTATTACAGCCTGAGCTGGGATGGCGCCGGTAATGTGCATTACGAACTTCAGGAGGCCCGGGAGCCGGCCTTCGACAGCCCCCGGTCCATCTATGAGGGCCGCGACACCGCCTCGGTGATCAGCGGCAAGCCGGATGGGGATTTCTTCTACCGGGTGCGCGCCCTGAGCGAGGCGGGCCCCGGTCCCTGGAGCGAGCCTGCCCGGGTCAGCGTGGCACACCACAGCCTGACCCGGGCGCTGCAATTCTTTTTTGTGGGTGCGCTGGTGTTCGCCGTCCTGGTGACGGTCATCATCCGTGGCACCCGGGAGGATCGATCCGAGACATGAATGACATCCGAGTGAATTTCGAACGCCTGCGCGATGATGTGCAGACCCTGGCACGCATCGGTCAGCGGGAGGATCGTGGGATCCACCGCATGGCCTTCAGTGATGGCGACCTGGAGGGTCGGCGCTGGTTCCGCTCGCGCATCGAGCAAGCGGGGCTGGACGTCCACGAGGATGGCGCGGCGAATCTGCATGCACGCCTCGAATGGGATGGCAAGCGTCCCAGCGTGATGATGGGTTCGCACCTGGATACGGTGCCCGGCGGCGGTCCCCTGGACGGCGCCCTGGGGGTGCTGGTGGGGCTCGAGGTCCTGCGCACCATCAAGGAGTCCGGCTTGCAGCTCAAGCATCCCCTGGAGGCGGTGGATTTTACTGACGAGGAGGGCCGCTTCGGCGGGCTGTTCGGTTCCCAGGCCATTGCCGGGCAGTTGACGCCGGCAGTGATTCACAATGCCCGGGATCTGGATGGCGTGACCCTCACCGAGGCCATGGCCGCCTGGGGCATGGATGCCAATGCCGCCCTGTTCGCCCGGCGTGCACCTGATTCCATCCATGCCTACCTGGAGCTGCACATCGAGCAGGGCCCGGTGCTGGACCGCAACCAGGTGTCCATCGGCGTGGTGGATACCATCACCGGCCTGTTTAAATGGGATGTGCGCCTCATGGGTCAGACCAACCATGCGGGCACCACCCCCATGGACATGCGTGTGGACAGTTTCCAGGGACTGGTGGAATTCGCCGGGGAGATCAACCGCATCCTCGAGGAGCACGGCAGCCCCCACAGCCGCGCCACCATCGGTCGCGTGGAACTCAAGCCCGGGGCCGCCAACACCGTGCCCGGCCAGACCAGCTTCTCCCTGGACGTGCGCGACACCGATGGGGAAACCCTCAAGAACCTGGCCGATGCCTTTCGCCGCACCCTCTCGGCCCTGGCGCGGCGCCGGGATCTGATGTTTGAGTTCGACGTGCTCTCGGAGATCTCGCCCACCCGTTGCGACCCGGGGCTGGTACAGCTGCTCACGGACACCGCCGAGCGCCTGGATCTGAAGCATCTGCGCATGCCCAGCGGCGCCGCCCACGATGCACAGATCATGGGTTCCATGACACGCACCGGGATGATCTTCGTGCCCAGCCTGGAGGGCAAGAGTCATTCCGCCGCCGAGTGGACCGCCTGGGAACACATCGAGCGGGGCGCCAACCTGGCACTGCACACGGTGATGCAGCTGGCCGCCGAAGACACCGGCCTGGCCAAAGGGGAAGGTAATAAAAAGAGGAAACAGGCATGAGCGAAAAGCCGGACAACGTCACAGAGATTTCCAAGTACGACAGTGTCGACCCGCTGCGGGATCAGTATCGCGAGACGCTGATCACCGACAACATCCTCAAGCGCGAACTGGGGGAACATCACGCAGCCCTGCTGTGCATCGACCTGCAGTACCTGGACGCGGCACGGGGTTACGGGGTGTTCGCCGATTGCGAGCGCTCGGGTGTACCCATCGAGGCCCAGGAGTATTACTTCAATCGCCTGGAGAACATGGTGCTGCCCAACGTGCGGCGCCTGCAGGATGCCTTTCGGGCCGTGGGCCAGGAGGTCATCCACACCCGCATCCAGTCCCTCACCGCCGATGGCCGGGATCGCGGCGCGGGGCACAAACGCCTGAACCTGCACGCGGCACCGGGTTCCAAGGAAGCGGAGTTCATCGAGATGGTCGCCCCCCAGGGGGACGAGATCATCATCAACAAGACCGCCAGCGGTGTGTTCACCGCCACCAACCTGGAATACGTGCTGCGCAACCTGGGGGTCACCTCCCTGTTCGTAGTGGGCGTGTACAGCAACGAATGCGTCTCCACTGCCATACGCGATGCCTGTGACCTGGGCTTCTACGTCACCCTGCTGGAGGACGGTTGCGCCACCGTGACCCCCGAGATGCAGCAGGCCACCATGACCACCATCAAGGACCGCTATGCGCGGACCATGACCACCGATGAAGCCCTGGCCGAGATAGCCAAGGTGGAGAAGGCCTCGTGACATTGGTTGAGGAAGCGGTGCTGCCGTCGGGCATTGCGTGGATCATCCTCGGCGCGTTCAGCGTGATCTGGATCTTTCTGGGCTGGTACCTGGGCCGCAACACGCGCACCGTCGACGACTACATGCTCGCCGGACGCAACGTGGGCCTGGCCCTGGCGACGGCCACCGCCATGGCCACCTGGGTGACCACCAACACCACCATGGCTGCGCCGCAGTTCGCCCTGCAGCTGGGCATCTGGGGCATGGTGGGTTATGCCCTGGGCTCCGTGGGCCTGATCCTGTTCGCGCCCCTGGCCGAGCGCATCCGCAAGCTGATGCCCGGTGGCTTCACCAGCGGTGATTTCATCCGCCTGCGTTACGGCAACTTCGCCTGGCGTGTGTTCCTGGTGATCTCCCTGGTCTACGGGCTGGGCTGGTTGATCAGCCTGGGCATGGCCGGTGGCGTGCTCATCGAGGCCCTCGCCGGCATCGATTACCGGGTGGGCATGAGCGTGATCCTGTTCATCTGCGTGGTGTACACCCTGCTGGGTGGCCTGCGCGCGGTGATCGGCACCGACTTCGTGCAGACCATTCTGATCCTGATCGGGGTGGTCTTCCTGGCCTGGCTGACCATCGGCAAGGTCGGTTTTGAAAACATACACGTGACCGTCTCCGAGGAGCGCCCGGAGCTGCTCAACCTGCTGTTCCCTGCGGCCATCATGTTCCTGTTCAACAATCTGCTGTTCGGCGTGGGTGAGATCTTTCATTCCAACGTGTGGTGGAGCCGTGCCTTCGCCTTCGGCCAGGGGGTCGGCAAGCGGGCCTACCTGCTGGCGGGCCTGTTGTGGTTGCCCATCCCCATCGTGGCGGGGTTCGTGGCCCTGGCCACGCCGGCGCTGGGGATCAACGTGCCAGGCGCGGACATGGTGGGTCCGCTGGTGGCTGCCGAGTTGCTGGGTCTTGCCGGCGCCATCGTGGTATTCATCGTGGTGTTCTCGGCACTGGCCTCCAGCCTGGACTCCGTGCTGGCCGCCACCTCGGACCTGGTGACCCGGGACATCTACAAGGGGCACCTGCGCAAGTGGGCCGGAGAACGTGAGGTCTACCTGGCTGCCAAGACCATCGTGGTGGTCCTGGGCGTGGTCACCTGGGCCGTGTGCATGCTGCGCCTGGGGACGCTCGGCGCGGTGCTGCAATTCCTGGGTGCCTTCGTGGCCAGCACCATCATGCCCATCGTGGCCGGATTGTACTGGCGGCGCACCAACCCCTGGGGCGTGGTCGCCGCCATGGTGCTGGGTACCAGCATCGGGCTGTACAGCTACTTCGCCATCGGCTTTTACGTGGCCGCCCTGGTGTCCGCCGCCATCTCCATGGCGCTGGTGTTGCTCACGACGTGGCTGTGGCCCCGGGATTTCCAGTGGGCCAGCCTGCGTGAAGATGCGGTACGTGGCTGAAGAAAATTGTGCGAAGAGGCTACGGAAAGCAGGAATGGACAGGATCGACATGATTAACATGTAAAAGCAATGAATCCTGTTAATCATGTCAATCCTGTCCAATGTTATTTGTCTTCCTCCTCTGCGCAAAGAAGTCGATCAAGGAGATGCAAGCATGACGATATCGGTCAGTGCATTCACATTGCTGGTGAGCATTGCCACCGTGGTGACGACACTGTCGCCGCTGCTGCTCATCGGTTTATTCATCCGTGACCTGAGGAGAGGCGCGTTATGGTAGGACCCAACGATCCCCAGCTGGAACGCCCGCTGCAACCCAAGGACGGTACCGCCGGCATCGAGCGCCCCCGCGCCCTGCTGGACAGTCTGCCCGAGGACGCCCGTCCCCTGATGTCCCTGTCCAGCAGGCATGTGGTTTCCTCGCGCCAGTTCGACCGGGACACCCTGCTGCAGATCTTTCGTCTGGCGGCCCAGTTCGAGAGCACACCAGCGCTGCTGCACCCGCCGCTGGCTGGAAAGATTCTCATCAGCGCCTTCTACGAACCCAGCACCCGCACGCGCCTGTCCTTCGAGAGCGCCTGGCATCGCCTGGGCGGCGACATCATGTCCATCACCGATGCCAAGAGCACCGGCATCGCCAAGGGCGAGTCCCTGGCAGATATCGCCGAGATGTTCAACAACTACGGTGACGTGATCGTGCTGCGCAACAACGAAGGCCCGGCCATCTACGAGATGCTGGACTCCCTGCGCATCCCCATCATCAACGCCGGCAATGGTATCGACGAACACCCCACCCAGGCCATGGCGGATGTCTACACCATCATGAAGTGGCGTCCGGAGCTGGCGCGCACGGATCTGCCCGCGGACCAGCGCATTCGCATCGGCATCATCGGGGTACCCAGCCGCATGCGCACGGTGCGCAGCCTGCTCCTGACTCTGGGTTGTTTCGCTGCGTCCATCGAGGAGGTGGTGATCCTGAGTCGCGAAGACGACCTGTTCGACGCAGGTCAGGCCGAGGAGCTGGGTGAGGCAGGCCTGAAGGTACGGGTAGCCACGGACCTGGACGGCGAGCTGCCGAACCTGGATGTGGTCTACATCAATGCCATCGCCTGGGTGGGAGACACCTTCGAGGCCATGGGCATGGACATGGGGCTGTCGGCCGCCTCACCGCTCAAGAAGGATGCCATCGTGCTGCATCCCCTGGCCCGTGGCGCAGAACTGTCCACGGACCTGGATAAGACCCCCCACAACTGGTACTTCGCCCAGGCCCGCGGCGCGGTGTTCATCCGCATGGCCCTGCTCACCTGCATGGTGAGACGCATCAGCGAGGTCATGGATGTGCCGGATTCATCCCGGGACTGAAAAGAGAAAATATTTCAACGCAAAGACGCGAAGGCGCAAAGGACGCAAAAAAGACTCAAGAGCGTAGTAAGTCCGTGACGCGCATACGTCCAGCAGGCCATGCCTGCTTTTAGCTCAAAAGCACTCTGCGACCTTTGCGCCTCTGCGTCTTTGCGTTGAATTTGAATTGCAGGTTCACAAGCAGGAGAAATCACACATGTGTGGAATTGCTGGCGTGTTGCACGCCGATCCAAAACAGACCGTCGATCCCGACACCCTGGTGGCCATGGCGGCGATCCAGTATCACCGGGGTCCGGATGGCTTCGGTTATCGGGTCGAGAAGGATCGTGGTGTGGGTTTTTCCCATGCCCGCCTGACCATCATCGACCTGGATGAGAATCGTGGTCGTCAGCCCTTCGCTTCCCATGATGAGAATCTCATGCTAGCGGTCAACGGTGAACTCTACGACTACAAGCGCATCCGCACCGAGCTCACCTCCCGGGGTGCGAAGTTCCGCACCAAGAGCGACTCGGAGATGGTGCTGCACCTCTACGAGCGTTACGGCCTGGAGGAGACCCTCAAGCAGATGCGTGGCGAGTACGCCGTGGCCCTGTATGACCGGGCCAAGGACCGTCTCATGCTGATCCGCGATCGTTTCGGGGTGAAGCCCCTGTACTGGACCGAGGTGGACGGCAAGATCGTGTTCGGTTCCGAGATCAAGGTCCTGTTCGCACATCCCGATGTGCCCCGGCGTTTCAATGCCAAGGGCCTGTATCACCAGCTGATGCAGACCGTGGTGCCCGGCACCACGGCCTTTGATGGTATCCACCAGGTCAAGCCTGGCCACGTGGTCACCTTCGAGCGTCGTCATGGCAAGTTCGAGATCAGCGACGAGTGTTACTGGGACATGGACTTCCCACTGCTCTCCGAGCGCGGCAAACCCGAGGACGACGAGTTCTATATCGAGGGTGTGCGCCGCGAGCTGATGGAAGCCGTGCAGCTGCGCCTGGAGGCGGATGTGCCCGTGGCCTGCTATCTGTCCGGCGGTATCGATTCCTGCATCACCCTGGGGCTTTCCGCCGCAAACCAGCAGTCACCGGTCAAGGCCTTCACCATCGGTTTTGATAATGCCGATTACGACGAGACCGCCATCGCCAAAGAAATGGCCGCTACCGTGGGTGCCGATCACGACATCATGACCCTCAATGCCGACCACCTGTACGACAACCTAGTGGAAACCCTGTGGCATGCCGAGCGCACCATCTACAACACCCTGGGCGTCGCCAAGATGCTCATGAGTCGCCACGTGAACAAGTCCGGTTATCGGGTGGTGGTCACCGGCGAGGGTTCCGATGAGCTGTTCGGCGGCTACCCGGCCTTTCGCCGCGACATGTTTCTGCACGGCCTGGATCACATGGACCCTGCCGAGCGGGCCAGCTGGGAACAGATGCTCTCGGAGAGCAACAAGCTCTTCTCCGGCGCCATGCTGGCGGAAAACGAACTCAAGGACGCCGCCCTCGATGAGCTGGTGGGCTTCACCCCCTCCTGCCTGCAACCCTGGCTGGCCACCGCCGCGCACGTGCCCGGCCTGATGTCCGAGGCCATGCGCGAGCAGGTGCAAGGCTACGAGCCCGGCCGCGCCATTGCTGAGGCCCTGGACGGCGACATGCTGGACGGTCGTCATCCCCTGGACAAGGCCCAGTACGTGTGGATCAAGACCATGCTGGAAGGCCAGATCCTTACCTGGGGCGGTGACAGGGTGGACATGGCCAACTCCATGGAGGCACGCCCGCCGTTCCTGGACCATCACCTGGCCGAGTTTGCTACCCAGATCCCGCCCAACATGCGCATCCGTGGCCGCACCGAGAAGTACGTATTGCGCGAGTCCATGAAGGGCCTGCTGCCCAAGGTGCTCTACGAGCGCGAGAAGTTCGCGTTCATGGCCCCGCCCGCTCACACGGACCCCAAGAAGTGGGCCGCCATGAAGGCCCTGGCCGACCAGTATCTTTCCGACGAGGCCATCGAGTCCGCCGGCCTGCTGGACCCGGCCGGTGTGAAGGCCCTGTTCGACCTGCACGAGGCCGAGGACACCACCACCTCCACCCAGGTGCAGCTGGACGCCGTGATCAACCACATGATCGGCGTGCAGG
>SR_TP_S13solDRAFT_1000653_pt1 | contig 12932 bp, 12 predicted proteins | sample SodReaTP_S13sol_FD_11159 | JGI IMG/M metagenome (IMG submission 11159) | reverse complement strand
GGGGGGCAATGCGGTCGTCATATCAGAACACCGGCGGGAACGGGCGGCCGCCACGATCCAGCGTGATCCAGCGCGTTTCGGTGAAGGTTTCCACCGACCAGCGCCCGCCATGCCGCCCCAGCCCCGACGCCTTGGACCCGCCAAAGGGCACATGCGGTTCATCATTCACGGATGAACAATTCACATGGCACATGCCGGTTTCCAGCCGCCGCGCAATGGACAGGGCGCGGGCTTCATCGCGGGTCATGACACCGGCGGACAGGCCATATTCAGTGTCGTTATTGATGGCGATGGCTTCTTCATCCGTGCGGAACGGGATGACCGGCACAACCGGCCCGAAGGTTTCATCCTGATAAATCAGCATGTCGGGGGTTACGCCCGTCAGGATGGTGGGTTCGACAAAGCGACCATTCACGCCCCCACCGACAACAACTTTCGCGCCCTTGGCAACAGCGTCATCCAGCTGTTCCTTGACGCGGGCCACCTGCCGGTCATTAATCAGCGGGCCGATGACATTGGATTTGTCAGAGGTATCGCCCACCTTCAACTTAGCGGCGCGGGCTGCAAATTTTTCCAGAAACTCGTCAAAAATGCGTTCATGCACCAGCACTTTTTCCACGCTCATGCAGATTTGGCCCTGATGCATGAAGCTGCCGAAATTCGCGGCCTGCGTGGCGCGTTCCATATCGGCATCTTCCAGAATGATCAGACTGTCCTTGCCGCCCAGTTCCACGCAGCATTTTTTCAGATGCGCGCCGGATTTCGCGGCAATCGCGCGACCCACAGGTGTGGAGCCGGTGAAGGACACGCCCTTGACCAGCGGGTTCTCGATCATCTCATCACCCATATCCGCGACGGTGTCGCGCGAACAGGTGATGACATTGAACACGCCTGCGGGAATGCCCGCTTCTTCCAGCACTTCGGCGAAGAACAGACCACCCAGATAGGGCGTATCCTCGGACGGCTTCAGGACAATCGTATTGCCCGATGCCAGCGCGAAGGCAAAGCCGCGTGCGGTCAGAATGCCGGGGAAATTCCACGGGCTGATCACGGAAATCACCCCCATGGGGACGCGCTGCGCAGTGGACAGCTTGCCGTATTCGCTTGGCATAATCTCGCCCGAGGCGGCATACAGGATCGCGCCTGCCGAACGGAACACTTCGGGGATGTAATGCGCCTCGAACGCGCCCTTGCCGTACCACCCGCCACCTTCGGCTTGAATGGCCGCGATGAAATCGGGGGCGCGGCGTTCAAACACATCGGCAATATGGTGCATCATTTTGGCGCGGTCGGTGTATTTGGTGGCGGCCCAGTCAGGGAACGCCTTGTGCGCGGCCTCAATCGCGGCGCGGGCATCGGCGCGGGTGCCGTCAGGCGCTTCGGCCCACAGGCTGCCGTCATTGGGGTTCAGGTCGGCAAAATTGCGCGCGGCCTTGACCCATTGGCCACCGATATACATTCCGCGCAGGGTTTTGGGGTGTTTTGCATCCAGCATGTTATCTCTCCGTGCGGTCGAATTGTGATGATCCGGGGCGGCGGCGGTAGATTTCCACCTTGCCCCCCGGTGCAGGGCTGATCTGTTCGGGCTGTGGTGATCGTGCAGATACGGTGTCGCCCGTCGCATTTGCGCGCGCCGTCCCCGCCGCGAAGCGTGATGAGGGGCGCAGCGGCGGCAGGGCGGACCCCGCGATTGTGTCCGTGCCACGCACGGCGCGGGCGGCGGTCTCCAACTCGGTCAGGAGGTCACGCAACCTGTCGGTATCGGCCTTGCCGGTGCGTGCCTGCGGGTGTTTGGGTGTTGCCGGAATGCTGGCGGGGATCACCGCGGCGCTGCGCGGGGGCTGCGATTGCCGCGCGGCGCGCGACACCAATGCGTTGATGTCCAGCCCCGACACTTGCGCGGCCGATTGCGTGCTTGGCACTTTGTGCCTGACCACCATGACCGGCGGTGTTGCGGGGTGTGGTGCGGCCGCGGGCTTCACCACTTTGGCGGGTGCGGCCTTGGATGCGCCGGCGCCCAGATAAGCCGCCTGCACCGCAGGGTCATTGCGCAGCACATCGGCGCGATCTTCGCGCAGGATTTCGCCATTTTCGATCAGGTAGCCACGATCGGCAATGCCAAGGCTAAGGCGCGCATTCTGTTCCACCAGCAAAATACCAAGTCCCGCTTCGCGCACGGCCTTCAGGTTCTGGAACAATTCCTTGGACAATAGCGGCGACAACCCCAGCGACGGCTCATCCAGCATAAGGATTGTAGGGTTCGACATCATCGCGCGGCCAATGGCGACCATCTGCTGTTCACCGCCGGACATGGTGCGCACGGTCTGGTTTGCGCGTTCGGCCAGTTTCGGGAACAGGTCGATCAGGCGGTCGTAATTGGCCTGCGCATCTTCGCGGGCGCGGTCGGGGTTCGCGCCCAGCATCAGGTTTTCGCGCACACTCAGGTCGCCAAACACACCGCGCCCTTCGGGCACCAGCGCCACCCCGCGTTCCACCACCTTATGCGGCGGCAGGCCCAGCAGCGCCTCGCCATTCATGGACATGGTGCCGGTGACGCGCCCTTCGCAAATGCCCGCGATGGATTTCAGAACTGTGGATTTGCCCGCCCCGTTCGCGCCCAGAATGACGACGATTTCGCCGGGTTTCGTGCTTAGGCTGACCCCGTCCAGCGCGCGGTGTTTGCCGTAGTTCACACTTAGGCCATGCAATTCAAGCATCTTCGTCAGCCCCCAGATAGGCGCGGATCACGTCCGGATCGGACAAGACATCGGCGGGCGTGCCTTCGGCGATTTTCGTGCCAGACGACATGACCACGCAACTGTCACACAGGCTGCGAATGGCATCCATGACATGTTCCACCAGAATGACGGTGCGCCCTTCTTCGCGCAGCGAGCGGATCAATTCGATGCCGGTTTGCAATTCCGTGGGGTTCAGCCCTGCCAGCCATTCGTCCAGCAACAGCACTTCCGGCTCGCAGGCCAGCGCGCGCGCCAGTTCCACCCGTTTGGTGTTGATATAGGTCAGCGACGACACAGGCACATTCATGGCCGCCCCCAGTCCCACGCGTTCCAGCAGGGTTTGCGCATAGCGCTCTGCCTCTCCCTTCCAGCGGCGGCGATGGCCGAATGCGGCACCGGCCACGACATTTTCAATCACACTCAGTTCCGGCAACAGCCGCACCAGCTGGAATGTCCGCGCAACCCCCATCTGCGCGATACGATGCGCAGGTTTGCCCGCCACATCCTGCCCGTTCAGACGGATCACGCCGGCACTGGGTGGGAATGTCCCCGAAATCATGTTGATCATCGTTGACTTGCCCGACCCGTTGGGACCGATGATGCCCAGAACCTCATGCTCGGTCACATCAAAGCTCATGTCATTCACGGCCACCAGCCCGCCGAAGCGTTTGGTCACATTGCGCACTTCCAATACAACGCGTGCCATTCAATGCCCCCCTTGCCCGAAACGGCGTTTCAACCGTGCCTGAAGGCCGACCATGCCGCCCGGCAGCACATAGACGATCAGCAGGAATGCCAGCCCCAACAACAACAGCGTTTGGTTGGGCGCGTGACGGGATATGAATTCCCACAGCAGGGTGAACGGAATGACCCCTGCCAGCGGCCCCCATAACCGGCCCGTGCCCCCCAGAAGCGCCATGATCACCACCTGAAAGGACAGGATCGACGCGAAGGCTGTTGAGGGTTCGATATAGATATAGCGCGGCGCAAGCATGGCCCCGACCGCAGCCGCCGCAGCGCCCGACACCATGAACAACAGCACCTTGGCCAGCGCGGTATTGATGCCCGAATGCTTGGCAACCGTTTCATCATTGCCGATGATGCGCAATGCAAACCCCAGACGCGACCGCCCGATCAGCCAGCCCACCAGAAACACCAGCGCGGCCAGCCCCAGCAACTGCCAATAAATGTGACTTTCCGTGATCGATGTCAGGACATACATCCCGCGTTGGCCAGTGCGGTTTTGCACCCATGTCACCAACTGGCGCACCAGTTCCGCAAGGCCCAGTGTGAAGATGACGAAATACACCCCCGACAGGCGCAACGTGACCATGCCCACCAGCCCCGCCAGCCCCGCGCCCAGCACAGCCGCGATCAGCGGCAGCGACCAATAGGGCATGGTCTGGAACCCGTAGCCGGTGACGAACGTGCCAAGTCCGAAGAACGCCGCCGTCGCAAGCGAGATGTAATGTGTAGGCCCCGAAAACAGCGCCCAGCTTGTGGCCAGCACCGTGAACATGGCCATGGTCGTGGCGATCGACAGAATATAGCCGGTGTCATAAAACGGCAGCAATGCCACCACCCCGAAGGCCAGCGCGGACAGGATCAGGTTTCGGATTTCGCGCGTGCTCATGTTGGTTTCTTTCCGAACAGTCCTTGGGGACGGAACAGCAGCACACCCAGAAACAGCACATAGGCCGCTGCCAGTGTCAGGCCGGGGTCGATGACCCGCGCAACGAAGGTTTCTGCGATCCCCAGAATAAGTGCAGCCACGATTGTGCCGCGAATATCACCCACACCGCCCATGATAACGATAATCAGCGCCTTCATGGTGAACAGCACCCCCACGGATGCGTCCAGCGTGAAGAACATTGAAATCAGCGCCCCGCCGGTTGCGGTCACCGCGCCGCCCAACCCGAAGGCCAGCGCCGAAACTGCGGGGACGTCAATACCCACCAGCCGCGCCGAATCCGGGCTTACCGCAACGGCACGCATACGCAGACCCGCGCGCGTGTAGCTTAACCACAACCACAGCCCCGCCGCGATCAACGATGCAATGGCGAAGGCCACAACGCGGTTCTGCCCGTAGGAAGACCCGAAAATGTCGACCCGCTGCGCAAGGTAGGAATAGTTGAAATACCCGCCGCCGAACAGCCAGCTCATGATGCCGACCATCGCAAAGGACAGACCAAACGTGGCCAGAATACTGTCGACTTCCAGCGCGCCGCGCGATTTCGCGCGTTTGACCAGCGGGCGTAACATGATCCGGTAAATCAGCCAGTTCACCACAAACGCCACAGGCGCCACGACCAGCAGGGCGGCAATCGGACTGACCTGACCGGCGGTATAGACCCAGAAGGCCGCAAAACCACCGGCGACCAGCATTTCGCCATTCGCCAGATTCATGATGCGGGACACGCCATATTGCAGGTTCAGGCCCATTGCGATCAACGCATAGGTTCCGCCCAGCAGCAGGCCGGTTATCAGGATGAAAAACATTCTTGTTCCATTCGCGCCGTTTCAGGCAAGTTGCGGCAGGGCAGTTGCGCCCTGCCGCACGCGTGTTGTCAGTCCCAGCCGTCCTTCAGGATGACATCGGAGACACCATCACGTCCCCGCGCGGCCACGCCGCGGAATACGCCGTCCTGCCACTGGCCGACGGTCCAGTAGCGTTCATTGTCGTTCATGTCGTTGAACTGGATAGGGCCAAGCACGGTTTCATAGGTGTTGGAATTGTCTTGCAGGTATTCCATGACCACTGCGCGGTCGCGCGATCCTGTAGCCTCGATGGCCTGACCCAGAATTTCCAGTGTGGCATAGGTCGATGCAGACGCCCAGTAATCCGGACCCTGACCGCTTAGTTCTTCATGCGCAGTGGCAAATTCCTGAAATGCGGGGTCATCAGGGTTCACACCGCCCATGCCCATCACACCTTCGGCCTGCTGCCCGAAGCGCCCGTAATAGGACGGAAACGCCGTTGCCACAGCGGTAAAGAAGACTGACGGCGCAAAATCCTGCACGATGGCCTGATCTGTCAGCGCGAATGTATCGCCCGGATAGGACCACGCGATAAACGCGTCAGGGTTTGCGGCCTTGGCCCCGTCGATGATGGGCGCAATGTCCTGTGTGCCCAACGGATAGGATGTCTGATAGACAATCTCGAAGCCGTTTTCTTCCAGCACGGCGCGCGAAATGCCTGCCATTTCAATGCCAAAAGCATCAGCCACGTTGACCAGTGCAACACGGTTGCCAATCTCGCCAGCTTCGCGCAGATCCATCAGAACCTGTGCTGTGTCTTCCGCCATGACACCGGTGCGGCCCAGCACGAAGAACATGCCGGGAAATTGTGNAGACAGTTCGGGCTGCTGGTTGGTGACGTTGGACCCCGTGATCTGCGGATAGCCAAGCTGGCTGAAGATCGGGGCCGCCGCAAGGTTCAGGCCGGTCGAATAAGGCGCGACCATGAAATCCACGCGGTCTTGTGTGGCCATGCGCTGCGCCGCCTGAATGGCCTGCTGCGGGTTGGTCTGGTCGTCATATTCGATCAACTCGATCAATGCGGGGCCATCGGCAAGCTGCAAACCGCCCGCGGCGTTTGTCTGTTCAACCCACAGGCGCACGGCGGGCCAGTGCGTGACATCAGCGCCGCCCGCAAGCGGGCCGGTTTTGGGCGCTGCCGCCCCGAACTTCAGCACATCCTGCGCCGATGCGGCCCCAAGAGTGCCCATCACCACCGCCAAAGCGGCAACTGTCGTCATCAGTGATCTGCGTTTCATGTTTTCTCCTCCCTGAAACACGGAAATTAATTCCTTACGTCGTCATTGGCCTGTTTTGCCTCTGCCCGTTTTTCCCCCTGTATCCCGCATATGTAGACGGATCAGCCGCGACCCATCATTGTATTGGGCAAGTATAGCGCGATGTCCGGAAACAGGATCAGCAGGAACACACAAACCGCCATTGCAATCCAGAACGGGATGATCCCGCGATAGATCTTGCCCAAGGGCACATGCTGCGCCACGCCCTTGACGACAAACACATTCATCCCCACCGGCGGGCTGATCAGCCCCATTTCCACAACCACCACCATGATGATGCCAAACCAGATCGGGTCATACCCCAGCGTTGTTATGATCGGCAGCACGATGGGCACAGTCAGAACCAGCATGGCAAACCCTTCCATGAAGGTGCCAAGCACGATGTAGACCGCGATGATAATCAGCAAGATCGCCAGCGCAGGCACCGCCAGTTCCCCGATAGAGGTGGCAAGGTTCATCGGAATGCGGGTCAGCGCCAGAAAGGGCGCGAAGAAATGCGCGCCAATCAGGATGAAGAACACCATAGCCGTGGTGCGGATCGTGTCCAACAGCGCCGAAAAGAAACGCTTGATTGACAGGTTGCCGGACCAAAGCGCATGCAGGAATGTCAGAAACGCGCCGACAGATGCGGCCTCGGCGACAGTGAAGACGCCTGTATAAATGCCGCCGATCACGATGGTCACGATAAACAGCAGCGCGCCCGAATTCAGCAGCACACCAAAGCGTTCGCGCATGGGCGTTCTGGGGCCGGTGGGGCCAGCGTCGGGGTTCAGGCGGGTCACGACGAATACTGTTGCGACGAACAGCAGTGTCAGCAACAGGCCCGGCAGGAACCCTGCCAGAAACAGCCGGCCCACGGATTGTTCGGTCAGCAGCGCATAAACAATCAACACTGTCGATGGCGGGATCAGAATGCCCAATGTGCCGCCCGCCGCGATGGACCCTGTCGCAAGGCCCGCATCGTATTTGTAGCGCTCCATTTCCGGCAGGGACACTTTGCCCATCGTTGCCGCCGCCGCAATGGACGACCCCGACAGCGCAGCAAACCCCGCACAGGACAGAATCGTCGCCGATGCCAGCCCGCCGCGCCGGTGCCCGACCCATGAATACGCGGTCTTGTATAACCCCGTGCCCATGCCCGACACCGTCGCAAACGCGCCCATCAGCACGAATAACGGCACGACACTAAGGCTGAACACCGCAGAATAGGAATACGGAAACGCGCCAAGAACATTCATGGCCGCGCTGGGTGAATTCAGAACAGCAATGCCGCCCGCGCCCACAAGCATCATCGCAAGCCCGATGGGCATGCGCAGGGCAAGCAGCGCAAACAGCGCGGCAAAGCCGATCAAACCGGCCATCAAGGGTGTCATTTAGTGTCCTGTCTGTCTTTGTTCGGTCCGGCCAGTGCCTTCGCCGCTTCCAGCAGCAGCACCATGGAAAACAGTCCGGCAGATATTGCGACCGCGAACTGGAACGGGTGTTTGGGGATGCGCATCATATTGGTAATGTCGCCCCAGCGCAGGCTACCCGCCGCATACAGATAGGCCCGCCACGCGACAAACCCCAGCAACACCGCCCCCACCAGATGCACCAGCACAGTCAGCCAGCGCATTGACGGGTGGTCCAGCCAACGCGCGAAAATATCGACCGAGACATGCCCGCGCACGATTGCCGTATAAGGCAGGCCAAAGGCCACAATCAGCGACATTGCAAGCTCGGTCAGTTCATAGCCGCCCCGAAAGGGGCGACCAAAGAAGTAGCGCATGGTGATTTCATAAATCACCAGAAACATAAGCCCGACCAGCACCAGACCGCCCGCATAGGCGATAAGCCGCAATAGCCGTTCGAACCAGCGTTCGATCTGTGCCAGCATGACCTTGCCTTAGTCTACTTCGACGCCGGCAACTGCCAGCAATGCGCGCCCGTCAATGCCCTGCGCTTCCATTTCCGCCACCCATTCCGCATAGATCGGGGACAGGGTTTCAAGGATACGCGCCTGTTCTTCTTCGGACAGTTCGATCACTTCCTTGTTCGGGTCGTTGCGCACGAATTCCACGCTTTCATCAGCGCGGTCCAGATAGGCTTGCGTTGCCTTCTGGCTAAGCTCGATCCCGGTCAGACGGTCCAGCAGGGCCTGATGTTCTTCGCTCAGGTTGTTGTAGCTGCCTTCATTCATCACAACAGTGAATTGCGAACGCCCGAAGATCGGTCCGGGAATGGTGTAGTAATTCGCAACTTCATGCATGCGGAAGTCAAGGATCGTGGTGAACGGCACCATCGCGCCATCAATCACGCCGCGTTCCAGCTGCGGATACAGTTCGGTGATCGGCATGGCGACGGGGGTGCCGCCCATTTTCTCGATCTGGCCAGCCTGCGCCGCAGAAGGGGACCGCAGAATCATACCCGAAATATCATCCAGCGAACGGATGGGCGTGTCGCGGGTATAGATGCCCGCGTCATCTGCCGCCCAAAGTGCCAGCACCTTCAGCCCGTCAAATTCGGGGTCCAGATAGCCATTCTCCAGCAGGTTCCACATCAACTCCGTGGTTTCGACACCATCACTGGACAGGCCGGGCAGTTCGATCATCTGGGTGCGCGGAAACTGTGGCGATGTGTAGCCGGGCAGGCTGAACACCATGTCAACAGTGCCTTCCTGCGCCTGCCGGATCAGTTCCGGCGCGCCGCCGCCCAACTGCATGGACGGATACAGCGTCAATGTCAGTTCCCCGTTTGATTCCGCCTCAATCTCGGCGGCAAGGGGTTCCAGAATGTTGGTGTAGATGATGTGGCTTGGGCCGACAAATGTATGCAAACGCAATTCTGTTTGCGCCATGGCCGGAAGCGCGGCAAAAAGGCCCACACCAAGTGCCAGACCCGCAGTCGTGGCGCGCAATGCGCCCTTAAGGCGATAAGTATTGTTCATGATTTCCTCCCTCTGTAGCGATGACGCCCGATAAGTTATCGGAACGATGGCGCTGCATTGATGTATGCATAAGTTTCACAAGATTTCAAATATAGCGATGCATTCGGGTCATTTATTTCACTATAAAGTCATAATCATCCTGCATTTCTGTGTGTCACATGCGATGTAACCCTAGCCGAAGACTCTTCAAGAAAACCAAGGAAATTCCGCTGTAGGCGATTGGGCAGGGCGGACCGCAGGGACGTTATTCCGATAACCCTGTGCGCGTCCTCCAACGGGAAATCCAGCGGCACCAGCAAACCTTGTGTGTATTCATATTCTATCTGGCTAAGGGAAATCAGCGTCAATGCGTCGGACGCCATAAGCAAGCCGCGCACCACCACAAGCGATCCGGTTTCGACATGCCCGCGCGCCGGATCCTCCAGCCCGTGCTGGGCAGAAAGCCGTTCAAACACATGGCGGGCGGGGGCATCACGGCGCGGCAATATCCATGGAAAACGGGCAAGGTCACTGCCTTTGACCTTGCCTTTGCCTGCGGCCAGCGGGTGCCCTGCGCGGGCCACGATGCACAGCGAATCCTTGAACAATGCGCGTTCTTCCAGCCCTTTGGCCAGATCAGCCCCGCGCAATGCCCCGATGATAAAGTCGCACGCGCCAAGCCGCATTTGCTGAACCAGCGCATCATACGCACCATCAATAATCTCGATTCGCGCAGCCGGATGGCGGGCCAGAAGCTTGACCACGGCACGCGGCACAAGCTGTGTGCGCGCCAATGGCAGCGCGCCAATCACCAGATGGCTGTCAAACACCCCCGCGCGTTCACGCAATTCGGCTTGTGCCAGCGTAATTTCGTTCAGTGCCAGACTCGCCTGTTCCGCCAGCCGCTGTCCTGCCCCCGTCAGTGTGCGCTTGCGCTGCCCGCCTTCAAACAAGGGCTGACCAACGATACGTTCAATGTCACGACATGCACGCTGCACGGGCGACTCTGCCTGTCCCAGCTTCCGCGCAGCGGCGGCAAAGCTGCCCGATGTCGCGAATGCAGATATGGCCCGTAATTGTGCTGTGCTGGCATAGCGCACCAGCATATCCCCCGCCAGCGCGCGGTCTGATGGCTTGCGCCCCTTTTGCCCCGGCCCTGTCGCGCGCAAATGCTCCAACGCGCGGCGGGCACGCTTGACGACGATGTCGCCTTCCTGCGTCGGGGTCACGTTATTGCCCGAGCGTTCAATCAGGCGCGCGCCGAAAACCTCGGACAGCTTGGCAACAGCCTGTGATGCGGCGGGCTGCGAAATATGGACCTTGTTCGCCGCCGCCGTCAAAGAGCTTTCGCTGATCGCCACATCCAACAGCCGCAAATGCCGCAGGTTCGGCAACATAATCGCCGGTGCATCCTCCGGCGCAGTCTCCCCCGGCTTCATCCACACCCTCCCCTTGTTCATGCTGCCTGACCGCCCGCCCCAGAATTCAAACCTGCACCGCACTATAAGGAAAATGCAATGATAACTTGTTATGTATTTTTCAGTTATCACCTAAGTCAATGTATATATTTACAATATTATTACCACCATCATAGACAGAGGGCGGGTTTTAGCCTTGATATGCAGGGTTGCATTCACCGGGCTGGCATATGATCTTGGGTTTGTTTCACGGCATCCGGGGGGATTTGTGTTAGGCATTGTGCTGGCGATCATGGCTGTTGCCTTGGGGGGTGTCATGAAAGGCGCCATTGGTGCAGGTGTGCCCGTAATCGCGGCACCTGCGCTGACCATGGTGTTCGACGTGCAAACAGCAGTGGCCATTCTGGTTGTGCCCAACTTGCTAAGCAATGTCTGGCAGGCCTGGAGTTACCGCGACAAAGCCCTGTCACGGCGGTTTTTGCTGCTGTTTGCGGGGGGCGGCGTGCTGGGGGTCCTTCTTGGGACATATCTGCTGGCGTCGCTGCCACAAGAAACCCTGTCATTGCTGGTTGCCTTCGCGGTGCTGGGGTATATCACGCTGCGGCTGGCCAAACCGGACTGGGTTTTGGGGCGCAAGCAGGCGGACCGGTTCAGCGGTGTTGCGGGCACTGTGGGCGGGGTATTGCAAGGGGCCACTGGCATTTCCGCGCCTGCCTCCATCACCTACCTGAATGCCATGCGCCTACCGAGAGAGGCGTTCATCGGAACAGTTTCCATTTTCTTCGTGGCAATGTCAGCCGCACAATTCCCCGCCTTGTGGAGTGTGGGGATCATGACCGGCGAAAGGCTGGTCATGGGCTTCATTGCGCTGGGTATTGTTTTCCTGTTCATGCCCGTCGGTACATGGCTGGGGCGCAAGGCATCGCCCAAGGTGTTCGACATTGCCATGTTGTCCGTTCTGGGCGTGATTGCTGCCAAAATACTTCTCGAAACCCTGCTTTGACCCGCGTATCCGGAAATCTGCCATGACCCTGATCGAGATTTTCTTGCCAGTTTTCGCAGTCATCGGGCTGGGGTTTGTGGCCATACGCAGCCGCTATCTTGACCCTGCCACAGTGCAACCCCTTGGTACGGTGGTCATACGCATCGCATTGCCCGCGCTGATACTTCTGGCCCTTGCCGGCACCCCGTCACAAGGTGCATTGAACAAGGGGTTCCTGCTAGCCTATGCGGCGGGGTCACTGGCGACAATGCTGATCTGCATGGCAATCGCGCACTATACTCTGGGGCTGTCGCGGTCCATGTCGGCGGTGGTGGGGCTGGCCGTGTCCATGGCCAATAGCGGGTTCATGGGGCTGCCCATCGGGCAGGCCTTGATGGGGCCGGAACTGGCCACGCTGATTCTGGCGCATTGCATGATTGTGGAAAACGTCCTGATCCTGCCTTTGGCGCTGCTGCTGATCGCCCTTGCGGGACAAGGGGATGTTGCCCAAACCCGCCGCAAGATCGTGACAGATATGCTGCGCAACCCGTTGCTGATTGCCCTGCTTGCCGGTCTGGCCATTTCCTTTTCCGGCATCGCATTGCCAGAGGTGGCGCGCAGCACACTGGCCTTCGTTGCGCGCATTTCCGGCCCGCTTGCACTGCTGGTCATCGGGGGCATGCTGGCCAGCCTGCCTGCACAGGGGCGCATATCCGTTGTGGCGCTGATGGTGGCGGGCAAACTGGTCTTGCACCCGCTGGCAGTCTGGGGGGCGGCAGGGGCAATACCGGGCTTTGGCGGGGTTATGGCGGTCGGGGCCGTATTGTTCGCGGCCATGCCCATGATCACCATATTCCCGCTGCTGGGGGCAAGGGCGGGCCATGGTCAGTTAAGCGCGTATGGCCTGCTGGTGGCGACCGTGTGCAGTTTTGCGACCTTGCCGGCGGTTGTTTACCTTCTGGGCCTTGCCTGAGGGGGTGACACTTGAATTACGCGGGGCAGACGCACACTGCGCCCCCCCCGCACAACAAAGGGAGAGAGAGGGTATGGACAAGCCACAAGTCTCGGCGGGGG
>SR_TP_S13solDRAFT_1000652_pt1 | contig 12942 bp, 13 predicted proteins | sample SodReaTP_S13sol_FD_11159 | JGI IMG/M metagenome (IMG submission 11159) | reverse complement strand
GGCCCGACCCCGGGCCGAACGGGTGGTTCGCCTTGTTGCCTGACCCTGCCGTTCGGCCCGGGGTCGGGCCGCCTACGGGGGAGTCCCCTGCCGGGCGGGTTGCCTTGAATCCGGCTGGGATTGACCCCCGTCATGTCCCCTGTCGATCTGCGGCGCTAGAGTCCCGGCAAACCCATCCGGATTCCCTGTTGCCATGTCCCCATCCGAGCAAGCCATCCAGCGAGTGGACTTCGACGCGGATCTCATCCGCCGCTACGACACCGCCGGCCCCCGCTACACCTCCTACCCCACGGCAGTGCAGTTCCATGAGGGCTTCACGGCCGAGGATTACCGGGAGCAGGCGCGTCTGAGCAATGACTCCGGCCGACCCCTGTCCCTGTACGTGCACATCCCCTTCTGCGACACGGTCTGTTACTACTGTGCCTGCAACAAGGTGGTCACCAAGGATCGCAGCCGGGCGCGGCCCTATCTGGATACGCTCATGCGCGAAGTGGAAAGCCAGGCGGCGCTGTTCGACGGCGGGCGTCCGGTGCACCAGTTGCACCTGGGTGGCGGCACGCCCACCTTCATCTCCCACGAGGAGATGGCGGAACTGATGACCAAGCTGGCCAGTCATTTCGGTCTCCTGGACAGTGACCAGGGGGAATACGGGATCGAGATCGATCCGCGGGAGGTGGGTGGCGATACCCTGGCCCTGCTGCGACAGCTGGGCTTCAATCGCCTGAGTCTCGGGGTGCAGGACTTCGACCCCCGGGTCCAGCACGCGGTGAACCGCATCCAGCCCGCTTCCCAGACCCTGGGCGTGCTGGAGGAGGCTCGCCAGGCGGGTTTTCGCTCCATCAACGTGGACCTGATCTATGGCCTGCCTCTGCAGACGCCGGCCAGCTTCGCGGTGACCGTGGAACGCATGATCCAGGCGGCGCCGGATCGTATCTCGGTGTTCAATTACGCGCACCTGCCGGAGCGTTTCAAGCCCCAGCGGCGTATTCGTGAGCAGGACCTGCCATCACCGGCGGATCGGCTGACGATCCTGCAGCAGACCATCGCCCAGCTCACCGAGGCGGGTTATGTCTACATCGGCATGGATCATTTCGCGCGCCCCGATGACGAACTCGCGGTGGCCCAGCGGGAGGGCACCCTGTACCGCAACTTCCAGGGCTACTCCACCCATGCCGATTGCGACGTGATCGGGCTGGGGGTGACCAGTATCGGCATGGTCCACGACTGTTACGCCCAGAACCGTCATGACATGGACGGCTACAAGGCCCGTATCGATGCGGGCGAACTGGCGGTGTTCCGGGGTGTACAGCTGGACGCCGATGACCGTTTGCGCCGGGATGTGATCAATGCCCTGATCTGCCACTTCCGGCTGGACTTCGCCGCCATCCAGGCGCGTCACGGCATAGACTTCGCCGATTATTTCCAGGGCGAACTGCGCGCATTGCAGCCCATGGTGGCGGACGGCCTTGTGGTCCTGGATGAGCAGGGCATCCGCGTCACCGGTCGCGGGCGGCTGCTGATTCGCAATATCTGCATGGTGTTCGACCGTTACATCCGCGAAGCCGCCGGGATGCGCCATTCACGGGTGATCTGAGCCGCCGTGAATGACGCCGGGATCATTCCTCGGCCTTGTAGAGCAGCGCCAGGTTGCGCACGGCCAGGAACACCTCCCGCAGAAAGGTCACCAGGGCGCCGATGAGGCAGAACATGGCGGCCACGAACAGGCCGCCCACCACCTCGGGCATGTCCAGAGTCAGGAAAAAGTGGTCAAGGAAGGCGAAAACGATGAGCAGGCAGACCAGCAACGCGGAGAGGGTGGCCAGGGCGATCCCCAGGTAGGCCAGGCGGGCGCGTTTGCGCAGGGTACTGAGTTCCCGGAAGGCCGAGGCCCGCGAGCTGTGATCGCCCAGGGATGACATGCCGGTTTCCAGACTGCGACTGCGGTCCACCACCCGTGCCAGGCGGTTGGCAAAGGCATTGATGAAGGCGCCGATGCCGGCGAGCAGGAACACCGGCGCCACCGCCAGCTGGATCACCTGGGCAATGTCGGTGGGCGGGGTTTCCATGAACAGGGGCATCAGGGTGTTCCAATGGTCGGGGTCAGATCCATGTTACGCATGGCGATACCCACAAGGCCACTGTCTCAGGATTCTTCCAGAAGCGCCTCGAACACCTGGATCACCTCCGGGTCCATCCACTCGATGGCGCCGAACAGGGCGTAACGGATCTCACCTTGGGTATCGATGACGTAGCTGGTGGGATAGGCCAGCACGTTCCAGCTGCGCAGTGCCCGCCCGGCGGGATCCATGAGGATGGTGAAGTCCACGCCGATGCGTTCCAGGAAGGCGCGCACCGTGTCCTCGTCCTCGGCCAGGTTGACCGCCAGGATGGTGAAGGGCCGGTCCTCGAAGCTGTCCTCCAGACGCTGCATGGAAGGCATCTCGTGCACGCAGGGCGGGCACCAGCTGGCCCAGAAGTTGATCAACACCACTTGGCCCCGGTAATCGGCCAGGTCATGTTCCCTGTCCATCAGGTCCGGCAGAGTCAGGGACGGCGCCTGGGGATTGCCGCGCCAGGGTTCCAGTCGTCGGTCCTGGCGCGTGGGGGTCGCACTGCGGGCCTCTCCAGGAAGCTCCGTGGCCACGCGTCGGGATTCCAGTCCTTGCAGCATGCGCATGGCGGTGACCAGTTCCCCGGCCAGTTTGGGTCGGAACGCCTCTTCGGCCTCCAGGGTGTTGGGACGGAAAAAGAACCGGTCCCGCAGCCGGGGCAGGGTGCGCACGTAGACCTGGCTGCCACCTTCCGCCAGTCGGTCGGCCAGGTCCTTGAGCAGGGAGTACTGGGGCGAGAGCACTGGCTGAATCAGGTACACGGGCAGGTTGGTGCCCCGGGTGATGGGCTGGAATTGCGCCGGGCGATCATCTTCAGGGATGCCCGTGTGCAGGTAGGGGGTCATGAGTATCACGCCGCCAAGACCTTCCCGGTTCGGTTCCTGCATCTGCCATTCGCGCAGGCCGCTCAATACCCAGGGGGCGGCCCGGTCGTTGCCGAATACGAACACCTGCTTGCCGGTCTCTTCGCGCGCCGCCTCGATCAGCCACGCGATCAGGGCATCAGGGATCTGGTCCAGGCTGCTGGGGGTATTGGGCAGGAAGTAGGCGCTAAAGGGGTCGGGCAGCCAGACCTCAACACCCAGCTCATTGAGGAATTGCGCCTGCTGGTGGTGGCCTGCCAGGACGCCGTGCTCCGAGGGCAGCCAGAGAACCAGACGATCCCCCTCGGCCTCGTAGCGGGCCACGGGCAGGTCGGTGCCGTCGTCCAGGGTCAAGGTCATGGACCACAGGGGCAGGGGGGCAAGCAGGCACAGGCAGAGGAGCAGGATCAGTCCCGTTGGTTTCATGCAGTCGTGTTTCCAGGGTCAGGGGTCGGGGTGTGCCATCTTATGACGCGAAAAGGCCTCAGGAATTCCCCGGGAGTTAACAGTCTGTTAATGGGGCGGGTCTTTCAGCAATCGCTCGGCGTTTTGCCAGGCCAGGGCCTCGGCCACCTCGAGAGGTAATTGTCCCAGCCAGTGACGGGTCTCTTCGATGAGGTCGTCGAATCGGCGCCAGCGGTTGGGGCTGAAGGTGTCCATGCCCACCATGAAGCGATCGGGAAATCGTTCAAACAGCTCGGCCCATTGCGCATCCAGCCTGCCTTCGGGGGCAATGCGCTCATTGCGCATGGACAGGTCCACGAAGAGGTTCTCGTAGCGTTCCAGGTACAGGGCGATGAAAAACGGTACCGGCACGGTGCCGCCGTGGGCCCAGATCAGGGTCACACCGGGGGCGTGGCCGAAGAGCTGCTCTACTACCCCGTGATCACCGTGCAGCTGGAGCACAAGGCCCCTGGATTCGGCCAGCCGGGCCATGTCCCGGATCACCGGGGTGCCGGCATGTTCCGAAAACAGGTGGAACTCCCCGATGCCCCGCCAGTGTCCCCGTTGCAGCCAGTCCTCGAGCCAGGGGATCAGCGCCGGGTCCGAATGATAGGTGTAGCGATCCTCCCGGCTGCGATAGGGCATCAGGAAGGGCACGATGCGCTCCGGGGACGCCTCGTACAGGCGCTGGGTGGCCTCGTTGGGCCGGCTCGAGAAGATCGCCCGGGACACGTGATTTCGGTCCAGCTTCGCGAGGATCTCCTCTGGGGTGTAGAGCCCGGCCGCGCCCCCCACATCCGGGCCGCTGTAGTGCAGGTGCGCATCGAAGATGGGCAGGCCTGCATCTGCGGCCGAGAGGCCGGGAAGCAGGCAGAGCAGGGCGGTCAGCAACAGGGTTTTCATGGGCCACAGGCTAGCGGTTTCGCCAGGCGATGAAAACTCGAGCGAACCGGGCCGTGAAGCCCGCCACCACCCCACGGGCTCTGCTACAATGCGCGCCATGTCAGGAAACACCACAGGCAAGCTGTTCACCGTCACCGGTTTTGGCGAGAGCCACGGGCCCGCCATCGGCTGCATCGTGGACGGCTGTCCTCCCGGCATGGACCTGTGCGAGGCGGATCTGCAGAACGACCTGGAACGCCGCCGTCCCGGCAAGTCCCGGCACACCACCCAGCGCCGCGAGACCGACCAGGTGCGCATCCTCTCCGGGGTGTTCGAGGGCAAGACCACCGGCACGCCCATCGCCCTGCTGATCGAGAACGTGGACCAGCGATCAAAGGACTACGGCGACATCGCCGATCGCTTTCGCCCCGGGCATGCTGACTACACCTATTTCAAGAAATACGGCATGCGGGACTATCGCGGCGGCGGGCGCAGTTCGGCTCGGGAAACCGCCATGCGGGTGGCTGCCGGCGGTATCGCCAAGAAGTACCTGCGCGAGCGCTATGGGGTCGAGATCCGGGGCTATCTGGCCCAGCTGGGCCCCATCGCCGTCGAGCACAAGGACTGGGATACGGTTGAGACCAACCCCTTCTTCTGCCCGGATCCGGACAGGGTGGCGGAGCTGGAGGCCTATATGGACGCCCTGCGCAAGGAAGGTGATTCCGTGGGCGCACGCATCAATGTGCTGGCCACCGGTGTGCCCCCTGGCTGGGGCGAGCCCATCTTCGATCGACTGGACGCGGACATCGCCCACGCCATGATGGCGATCAATGCCGTCAAGGGCGTGGAGATCGGTGACGGTTTCCAGTGCGTGGCCCAGAAGGGCACGGAGCACCGGGACGAGATCACCCCTGAGGGTTTCCTCTCCAACCACGCTGGCGGCACCCTGGGTGGCATCTCCAGTGGCCAGGACATTCGCGTGTCCATCGCCCTGAAGCCCACGTCCAGCCTGCGCATCCCGGGCCGTTCAGTGAACGTGCGTGGCGAGCCGGTGGAGGTGATCACCACCGGCCGCCACGACCCCTGCGTGGGCATCCGCGCCACCCCTATCGCCGAGGCGGCCCTGGCCATGGTGCTCATGGACCATGCCCTGCGCCACCGGGCCCAGTGCGCTGATGTGCAGACCGACCTGCCGGACATCCCTGCGGGTGTCTGATCTGCCGGGTTCGCCTTTTTTGCCCGCACTGAAACTCAAGATCATGCCGCAGAGACGCGGAGGCGCAGAGAAAAGCCAAGAATTTGACATGATTTACATGATGGGTTCTTAAATCTTGTCAATCATGTAAATCCTGTCAAGAATATTTTATCTCTGCGCCTTCGCGACTCTGCGGCATGTGTTGCTTTTGAAAGAACTGCAGGCAGCTCATGCCCACGCCCTACTGGAAACTCTCCGGGTTTTATTTTTTCTACTTCGCCAGCATCGGCGCCTTCGTGCCCTACTGGGGCCTGTACCTGCGTGACGAGGGCTTCACCCCGGGGCAGATCGGCGAACTCATGGCCATCATCATGGCCACCAAGATCATTGCCCCCAACCTCTGGGGCTGGCTGGCGGATGTCACGGGCAAGCGCACCTGGGTAATACGCCTGGCGGCCCTGATGGCCCTGGTCAGCTTCGCCGGGGTGACCCTGCACACCGGGTACTGGTGGCTGGCCGCGGTCATGGCCTTGTTCAGTTTCTTCTGGAACGCGGCACTGCCCCAGTTCGAGGCGGTGACCATGAATCGCCTGGGCAGTCGAACCAACCGCTATGCCCGCATCCGCTTGTGGGGGTCCATCGGCTTCATCGTCTCCGTGGCCCTGCTGGGTCCGCTGTTCGAACGGGTGGAGGTCTCGGTGCTGCCCTGGATCGTGCTGGTGCTGCTGGCAGCGGTCTGGCTCACCACGCTCACGGTGAGCGATGGCGCCCCGGTCGCCCACACCAGCCCCGGCGCCTCCCTGGCCGCCACCCTCAAACGCCCGCAGGTGCTGGCCCTGCTGATCGCCTGCTTTCTCATGCAGGCCAGCCACGGCCCCTACTACGCCTTTTTCACCATCTATCTGGAAGAGCACGGCTATTCCCGCACCATGGCGGGCCAGCTCTGGGCCCTGGGGGTGCTGGCGGAGGTGGGGGTGTTTCTCATGATGCACCGCTGGCTGCCCCGCTTCGGGGCCTGGCCCCTGCTCATGGTGGCCATCGGGGTCACCGCCGTGCGCTGGTGGCTGCTGGCAAGCCTACCCCAGCTGTTGCCGGTCATGCTGCTCACCCAGGTAATGCATGCGGCCAGCTACGGTCTCTACCACGCGGCGGCCATCACCCTGGTCCACGAGTATTTCCCCGGCAGGTTGCAGGGGCGGGGTCAGGCCCTGTACTCGTCCCTGAGTTTCGGCCTGGGTGGGGCCATGGGCAGCCTGGCCAGCGGCTATGTGTGGGATGGCATCGGGCCCAGCTGGGTGTACTTCATGGCCTCGGGCCTGGCCACCGCGGGGTTTGTGGCCGCGTGGACCGGGGCCAGGCGTAACCGTTTGTTGCAGACGCCTCCGGGTTAATCCGGTCCTGGCAGCATCCCCAGCATTGCCTGTGCCGCGTTGGACAGGCTGCGCTCCCGGTGGATGACGCTGCCCAGGCGCCTGACGCTCCCCAGTCCGTCGATCGACAGCTCACGCAGTGACGCGTCCGCCAGGGTGCGGGGCAGCAGGCTCCAGCCCAGGCCGATGGAGACCAGCATGCGGATGGTCTCCAGGTAAGGGGTCTCCAGGATCCGGTGGGGTCGGATGTCCTGTCTGGCTAGGGCCTCGTCGATCAGGCCCCGGGTGAAGGTGCCCGCAGGGGGCAGGATGGCATCGTGGGCGCTGAGGTCGTTTGCAGGCTCCAGGGCCAGGGGGTGATCCGCTGCCACCACCGGGACCAGGGGATCTTCCCAGACGATACGGATCTTCAGCATGGCTTCAGGGGACTCGGGCAGGGTCACCACCGCCAGGTCCACGTCCCCGTGGGCCACGGCACGGCAGGCCTCTTCGGATTCCATGAAGCGGATATCCAGATCCACGTCCGGGTAGGCTCGGGTGAAAGCCTTGAGCACGGGGGGGAGCCGGTGCAGGCCCACGTGGTGGGAGGTGGCCAGCCACAGGGGCCCGGTGACCTGGCCGCTGAGGTTCTCGAGGGTGCGGCGTGCCTCGTCCAGGCTGGCCAGGATGCGCCGGGCCTGGGGCAGCAGCACCCGGCCCGCCTCGGTGAGACTCACCTGGCGGCCGATGCGATCAAACAGGCGTTGGTCCAGGGCGTTTTCCAGGGCGGCCACCCGCTTGCTCACCGCCGGCTGGGTGAGATGCAGGCGCTCGGCGGCCAGGGAGAAGGAGCGCGCCTCGGCCACGGCCAGGAAGGTATGGAGGTTGTCCAGGTCCACGGGGATGTCTCGTTTATATTCCAATATGGAATCTAGCACATGAAAAACATGAATTTGTGTTATTCAATGTGCGCGCCTATGCTTTCATCATCGCGAAATAGCCGGAGAGTCTGTCCATGAGTGGAAAGACCCTGTACGACAAGTTGTGGGATGCCCACGTGGTGCGCAGCGAGACCGATGGCACGGCGCTGCTGTATATCGACCGTCACCTGGTCCATGAAGTGACCTCACCCCAGGCCTTCGAAGGCCTGCGCCTGGCCGGGCGCAAGCCCTGGCGTACCGACACGGTACTGGCGGTCCCCGATCACAACGTGCCCACCACCCACCGGGACCAGGGCATCAGTGACCCGGTCTCGCGCATCCAGGTGGAGACCCTGGACGCCAACGTCCATGAGTTCGGCATCACCTTCTTCCCCATGAACGACGTGCGCCAGGGCATCGTGCACGTCATCGGGCCGGAGCAGGGCGCGACCCTGCCGGGCATGACCGTGGTCTGCGGCGATTCCCACACCTCCACCCACGGTGCCTTCGGGGCGCTGGCCTTCGGGATCGGCACCTCCGAGGTGGAGCATGTGCTGGCCACCGGATGCCTGTTGCAGAAGAAGATGAAGAACCTGCTGGTCTCCGTGGACGGCAAGGTGGGTCCGGGTGTGACCGCCAAGGACATCGTGCTGGCCATCATCGGCGAGATCGGCACCGCCGGCGGTACGGGCTATGCCATCGAGTTCGGCGGGGAGGCCATCCGTGATCTCTCCATGGAAGGGCGTATGACCGTGTGCAACATGGCCATCGAGGCCGGTGCCCGGGCGGGCATGGTGGCGGTGGATGACACCACGATCAACTACGTGAAGGGTCGTCCCAGCGCCCCCACCGATGCACAGTGGGAGCAGGCAGTGGCCGCCTGGCGTGAGCTGCAGAGTGACGCCGACGCCCGCTTCGATCAGGTGGTGCACATCGACGCCGCCTCCATCGCCCCCCAGGTGAGCTGGGGTACCTCTCCGGAGATGGTGGTGCCCGTCACCGGCCGGGTGCCGGACCCGGCGGCCGCCAGCGATCCCGTCAAGGCCTCCGGTATGCAGCGTGCCCTGGAGTACATGGGCCTGGAGGCCAACACCCCCGTGGAGCAGATTGCCATCGACAAGGTGTTCATCGGCTCATGCACCAATTCACGTATCGAGGACCTGCGTGCCGCCGCCGCCGTCGTGCGCGGTCGCCATGTGGCGGACAATGTGAAGCTCGCCATGGTGGTGCCCGGTTCCGGTCTGGTAAAACAACAGGCCGAGGAAGAGGGCCTGGACCAGGTGTTCCTGCAGGCAGGTTTCGAGTGGCGTGAGCCCGGCTGTTCCATGTGCCTGGCCATGAATGCAGACCGCCTGGAGCCGGGTGAACGCTGTGCCTCCACCTCCAACCGCAATTTCGAAGGTCGCCAGGGGCAGGGGGGGCGTACCCACCTGGTGAGCCCGGCCACAGCCGCCGCCGCTGCCGTGGCCGGACACTTTGTCGACGTGCGCCAGCTGGCGCAGACCGAGGCCTGATCCTCGGGCCTCATTATCAAGGAGAAACACCATGCGTATCCTGATTGCGACACTGGCAGTACTGATGGTATTGGGCCTGAGCGGTTGCGAGACCATGAAAGGCCTGGGCAAGGACATCGAGAGCACCGGCGAGGCGATCCAGAAAAAGGCGGATTGAACCTCACCTCCTAAGGAGTGTTTGCATGCGTTACGTATTGCTGATGGCCTGCCTGTTCATGGTCGCGGGCCTGTCCGGTTGCGAGACCATGAAGGGCCTGGGCAAGGACATGGAAACCCTGGGCGAAAAGATCCAGGGAAAGAGTGAAGGGCGCCTCTAAATATTCATGAGCACGCATCTTGGCCGCTCAGATTCGCGCTCTCGGCGTTGCAAATCTTTGCAATAGCTCACTATTACATGCGATTTGCGCCTTGATAGCACAAACCTGAGCGTCCAATCTGGCGCACTCAGAATAATTAGAGGCGCCCTGAAGAGAAACAGCGCTGATGTCCTCAAGGACTGCGGAGATTTGAAATCATGAAACCATTGACCACCGTCGACGGACTGGTCCTGCCACTGGACCGCTCCAATGTGGACACCGATGCCATCATCCCCAAGCAGTACCTGAAATCGGTCAAGCGCACCGGTTTCGGCCCGACCCTGTTCGATGACTGGCGTTACCTGGAACCGGGCGAACCCGGCATGGATCACAGCAAGCGCAAGCCGAATCCGGACTTCGTGCTCAACGACCCCCGTTATCAGGGCGCCGAAATCCTGCTGGCACGCAAGAACTTCGGCTGCGGCTCCTCCCGGGAGCATGCCGTGTGGGCGCTCACCGACTACGGTATCCGGGTGGTCATCGCACCGAGTTTCGCGGACATCTTCTTCAGCAACAGCTTCAAGAACGGTCTGCTGCCCATCGTATTGCCCGAGGACGTGGTAGACCGCCTGTTCGATGAGGTGGGTTCCGCCGCCGGCTACCGTCTCGTGGTGGACCTGGCGGCACAGACGGTCAGCACGCCTGGCGGCGAGGTCTTTCATTTCCAGGTGGGCGAGTTCCACAAGCACTGCCTGCTCAACGGCCTGGACGACATCGACCTGACCCTGCAGCACGCCGACGATATCCGCGCCTACGAACAACACCGTCGCGCCGAGGCGCCCTGGCTGTTTCGCTGATTCTGACAGGACAGGATTTTTTTCTGGCCCATTAAGATCAAAAGGAATTGGATAGGATTAACATGATTTACATGATTACAAAGCGCCTTTAATCCTGTTAATCATGTCAATCCTGTCGGATTTTATCTTTATTACATCTTGATCCTGTCCATCCTGTCCAAGATGCTTTTTTCAAACAGATAAACATTAGGAACAAGACCCATGACCAAGAAGATCCTGGTACTGCCCGGTGATGGCATCGGCCCGGAAATCGTGACCGAGGCCAGCAAGCTCATCCATGCCCTGAGCAGGGACCACGGTCTGGATGTGGAGCTGGAGGAGGCACCCGTGGGAGGGGCCGGTTACGACGCCGCCGGTTCCCCGCTGCCGGAGGAGACCCTGAAGCTGGCCAAGGCGGCCGATGCGGTGTTGCTGGGGGCCGTGGGTGGCCCCCAGTACGACACCCTGGACTGGGAACTGCGGCCCGAACGGGGTCTGCTGGGCCTGCGCTCGCAGCTCAACCTGTTCTCCAACCTGCGCCCCGCCATTCTCTATCCTCAGCTGGCCTCCGCCTCTGCCCTCAAGCCCGAGATCGTGTCCGGCCTGGATATCATGATCCTGCGCGAACTGACCGGTGGTGCCTACTTCGGCAAGCCCCGGGGTATCCGCACCCGTGAGGACGGTGTGCGCGAGGGCTTTAACACCATCATCTACGACGAGCACGAGGTGGAGCGCATTGCACGCAGCGGTTTCGAGATCGCCATGAAGCGCGGCAAGCGGCTGTGCTCCGTGGACAAGGCCAATGTTCTGGAGGTCTCCCAGTTGTGGCGTGACGTGGTGCTGCGCGTGGCAGAGGATTACCCCGAGGTGGAGCTGTCCCATATGTACGTGGACAACGCCGCCATGCAGCTGGTGCGCGCGCCTAAACAGTTCGACGTGATCGTCACCGAGAACATGTTCGGTGACATCCTCTCCGATGCCGCCGCCATGCTCACCGGCTCCATCGGCATGTTGCCCTCCGCTTCCATGGATGCTGAGGGCAAGGGCATGTACGAGCCCATCCACGGTTCGGCGCCGGACATCGCGGGGCAGGGCATCGCCAATCCCCTGGCCACCCTGCTGTCGGTGAGCATGATGCTGCGCTACTCCCTGAATGAGACGTCCCTGGCCGACCGGGTGGATGCCGCGGTGAGCCGGGTGCTGGATCAGGGGCTGCGCACCCCGGACATCTGGACCGAGGGCTGTCGCAAGGTGAACACCGCCACTATGGGTGATGCGGTGGTGGCGGCCCTCGATTCCTGAGACGCCGGCCATGGACACCATGGCCGGGATTGTTCAGGATTGGCGTAATGAAGACTCAAGCGGATTCGAGAGAGATAAATGAGCAAGAAATTTGATGTTGCCGTTGTCGGTGCCACCGGTGCCGTGGGCGAGACCATGCTGTCCATCCTGGCCGAGCGCAAGCTGCCCCTGGGCGAGGTCTACGCCGTGGCCAGCGAACGCTCCGCCGGCACCCGGGTCCGGTTCGGGGATCGCTACCTGGTGGTCCAGGACCTGGCCAAGTTTGATTTTTCCAAGGTGCAGATCGGGCTGTTCTCGCCGGGCGCCTCCGTGTCCAAGGAATATGCCCCCAAGGCCGCCGCCGCCGGTTGCGTGGTGATCGACAACACCTCGCAGTTTCGCTATGACGATGACATCCCGCTGGTGGTGCCCGAGGTCAATCCCCACGCGGTGGCCGGCTACAAGAAACGGGGCATCATCGCCAATCCCAACTGCTCCACCATCCAGATGCTGGTGGCGCTCAAGCCGATCCAGGACGCCGTGGGCATCGAGCGCATCAACGTCTGCACCTATCAGGCGGTCTCGGGCACAGGCAAGGAGGCCATCGAGGAACTGGCCGGGCAGACCGCAGGCCTGCTCAATGCCAAGCCGGTGGAGTGCAAGGTCTATCCCAAGCAGATCGCCTTTAATGTGCTGCCCCATATCGATGTCTTCATGGACAACGGCTACACCAAGGAAGAGATGAAGATGGTCTGGGAGACCCGCAAGATCATGGAGGATGACCGCATTCAGGTGAACCCGACCGCGGTGCGCGTGCCGGTGTTCTTCGGCCATTCCGAGGCGGTCCATATCGAGACCCGCGAAAAGATCAGTGCCGAGCAGGCCCGCAAGCTGTTGTCCAAGGCCCCCGGCGTGGTGGTTCTGGACGAGCGCAAGGACGGCGGCTATCCCACGGCGGTCACCGAGGGCGCCAATCATGACCCCGTCTATGTGGGCCGTATTCGTGAGGATATCTCCCACCCTCGTGGGCTGGATCTGTGGGTAGTGGCCGATAACGTGCGCAAGGGCGCCGCACTCAACAGTATCCAGATTGCCGAAATTTTGATAAAAGATTATCTGTAGCCTATAGTTACGCCGTATAGTTAGACTTGACATCATAAGCGCCGATCGCCATGGCGGGTGCGCCAGGGATCAGGGGGGACTTCCCGTGAGTTCAGGGAAGGCAGGCAGAACACCAAAGAGTAAGGGGAA